>Ga0065711_1000240_pt1 | contig 79537 bp, 49 predicted proteins | sample Hoacrofraction12_FD_59098 | JGI IMG/M metagenome (GOLD analysis project Ga0065711, IMG submission 59098) | Hoatzin crop microbial communities from Cojedes, Venezuela - Epithelial fraction 12 v2 (version 2) | ecosystem: Host-associated > Birds > Digestive system > Esophagus > Crop | place...
GCGGGGGAGCTGGCGGCTGGGCAACGGGAACGGCTCGGTGGTGCTCCGAGGGGAGGTGCCGGGCTGCGTGCACACCGCCCTGCACCGCCGGGGCTTCATCCAGGTACGGTAGGCCGGCACGCACGGCGGGGAGAGCCCGGCAGGCCGCGGCCGTGTGGCGGCCCGAGGAGAGGCCTCGCCCCAGCTGCGCCGCTCCCGGGTGGGCAGCCTGCCGCAGAGGAGAAACACCAGCCCCCCCGGCTGCCCCCCCGTGTGAGGTCTGCAGAAGCACGCTTAGAGGCAGCCCCCTCGGCCCCCGGGAGCTGCCTCAGCCGCGGCAGGTTCTGCCAGCATCGCTAGCGCAGCAGCCAGGCTTCATTGCCTTAGTCCCTGCAGCAGCAAAGGGTTTGGTGGCTGCGGTATCCTTAGGTGGGTAACTGGAAGTCACTCACGGCAGAGCAGGCCCAGGCTGGGCCAGGAATACAAGTGCAGTGTGTTGAGATTACGTGGTTTGGACACGGAACCAAGGTGCCGACACCAGGTATCTACAATATCACCACAGCGTGTAAGTCATGTTTACCTACAGCATTTCCTCAAAAGAATGAAAAGCTGAACCCACCCTGTTTAAATTTGACCTGTTGATGCAAGAAGTCGAGGGATTTGGGGCATTTCAGTCCATTGAAGATCCCTTTTAACGCTTGCAGAGCACATCAGAATAGTTGAGACTGTCAACTCCCATGCTGCAAAAGGGAAGTATATTCTGGAACATGGGTATAAAACTTAGATTTAAAAGACTAGTTCCTGCCTTAACACTTTTAAGAAGCTTTGCTGCTGCTGTGTACTATTGCCTCTTCTAGTTTTCAGGTTTATGAAAACATAGTGACCACTTTATGGGACAAATTATCAAAACTGCAGTTGTGGATTGGTAGCAGAGTTTACCCTGATAACAGCGTAAGCTGCTTGTCACTCAGGCCTGGCCAGAAACATGTTACTGACTGGGTCATCATTAAAATAAGATGCCTTTTTGAAAGGAAATACATAGAAAGTGAAATATGTACCTGGAACAAGGAAAAGACAGAAAACATAGTGAAGTTAGCAAAATTATCTAAAAATTGATAAATGCACTTCTGTACTAGGAAACCTGAAGTACTGTCATACATTGTCTGAGTATATCAGACATATCTATATATTGTGTTTATTGTGGGCCCAATGTTGCATTTCTTGTACAGCAGTTATTTAAAAAATATATTCTGGATGCATGCATTTTATATTTTCTGTTCTTTAATTTTTATTCTTCAGATTATTATTCTGCTCCACTCTGACTAAAGTTAGAGAGGTATAAGGAGAAAGTGACACCACTTCAGACAGGATAATTTTAGCATTGTTCTGCATTGGTGTAGCTTGGGAATCCCAGTACTGATAATGGGTGCTGAGGAGTATCATTACCAGGTAAAAGAAATAGTCAACGATGGAAAAATAAATACAGTACGAAGGGATAAGCTGAGCCGTGAAAGTGGGTTGTTTCAACATCTGTGTGCTAAGTGACATGACATTTTGCACATAGGCAATTGAGGTTTCAAAATGGCTTTCCTAAAGTTTTAGAAAGTGCGGTGGGCAGGTAGACTACATATGGAGGATCAGTGAAGAGAACTGTGCCAGTTTCTCTCATGCACAAGTGCGTAAGAAACTGAACATCTGAGGTGTTTGGCTGTGCTGGGAGGCGTTGCTGTAAGAAGTGTGAATAATCATTCAGGAGAAACTGTGACCAGTGCGCTGACTCAGGCACGCAAGATAATGACGTAATGGAAGACTCACATTTAACTACTCACATTAAGTACTCTTACGAAGTGAGAAAATGTGATTGCTAATTTAGCTGCATTGCTGTAAAATGACTTGTAACTTTAGCCATTTTAAGCAGCAGTATGATGTTTGGAAATGAGGCTGCGATCGTGAACTCTCATGTGCCTGGGCAGAATCCCAAGCCTTCACAGAGGTGGGAAAGCTTAGTCAGCCTGCTGGCCAGCAGCTTGGGTCTTGCTAATAGGTAGATGGGTGCTTGGCTAATTAAATCCATGATGGTTGGTTGTGGACGCTTAGGACATGTTTATGTGAATACAAGTATGAACTTGCTCCAAACATGTGCTGGTATGGCTGGTTATGAACCCACTGTAGTCTGGAAACAGTTGCTAAGTTGGTGGTGTTAGAATTAGTATGCTCTGCCCAGGAGCCGAGTTAACTGAAATGCTTCACTAGTGTGGTTGCTTGACCACGAGACTGGACCCAGCTGGTGTCTGGCTAGTTCCAAGCTCAGAAGGAATTAACTTGTTTCTATGTATAGGCATGTGCAGGTAACTTACGATCAATTTAAGCCTATTCTTACTCAGGTTAGCAAAGCCCAGTTTACAGAAATAAGTGTTGACACAAGTATTTGCACCAGGATAACTAAACTGTTTTAAAATTACAGTTTTGTTTAAAAGATAGAATGGAGAGCGTACCAAATTACGGGAGCAGCCTTAGCAGATTTCAAATCTATCACAGTATTAAATGTAATCAATCACTGCCACCACAGTTGTAGCATTCTTCAAAGCAGCAAACCTGGGCTGTTTAGAGGGAGTCAGCGGCGTAATTCTTTACTGCAACGCGTGGCTTCATGCTGCAAAGCATGGCTCAGCTGTTTGTCCTGAGCTTTCTTCATTGTGGTGAAAATGCTTATGACCAAATGGTTTCAAATGCAGCTGCCTAAAATCATATTCCTGTATTCCTGTTTATACAAAAGCATGCATACAGCCTGAATTTTAGAGGCATAGACCATAAAGGTTGCTCCGTTTCTTCGGTGCTCATTATTTCTGGAAATCAGCCCTTTTTGGTGTTGTGTCAAGTGTAGAGTTAGGAGTTTAATTATAATTGCCTAAATACAAAAGCTTTGGTCTTCAGTATTTTTTTCATTTGCTCCTTTCACTCTTTGCCGTGGAGTGTAGGATTTTTATTCATCCCACTGCAAATGTCACTAGACCAGCAGTCCAAAAGCTTACTGCTTGTAATCAAAAGCAAAGATTGGTCTGAAAAGCTGTACCAGGAAACAGGAGAACAAAGCTGGTGGGAACTAAATTATTCTGGATGGCAAGACCCATATGCTTAGCGACCTAGTGAAATCTATGTGCTGTTTTCTGTGTGACTTGCAAATGGCAAATAGCACTGCATCCTTTGCTTCTGTGTCCTTGGGAATGTTTCATGGGTTAGCGACCAAAACAGAAATTTAAAACAAAATTTGGGAGGGCCTGCTCCAACAATGTAGCTGAGTGGGCATCTCACAAATGAGGGGAAGGAGGGCAGCAAGAATAAGCTGCTGGATATTAAGCCTGCAAAATGTGGCTTTGATTGCAAGAGAAGGCTGCAAGCGACTTATTTGTCAGTATGTGGTTCATTTCAAATTTAGGTCGATGCGCAGACTGTTTTTGCCCAGGGATGCTCTAGCTGATTGCACATCTATAGCCTTACTTTAATCTGCTGTGCGGGTTATACATTTGATTTGAAATATATCTCTCTGACACTGAGGGTTTGTTACTCAACTGTCTGGATCCTCTTAGCATTTGTTCTAGAGATGTCTTTACTCTTTGGCTTATAAAATATACATTGGATGAACACATCTTTTTGAATGCACCAAATGCACGCATCTTAGAAAATGCTCTTGGGGGAGATACTTTTGAGTTTCCTAGCGAAATATGATTTTCTTCTGTGTTCAGCCAACGTAGTTCAAATGCTGGATTAACTATGATAAAAGCTCAAAGGGCAGGAGGTAGCATCAGAGTATGTGTTCAGCTGGGTTGTTTTAATAACATTTCATTAGGACTCCGTAGCTCTTACTACTATTTACATGTAAAATTTAAAAAAGGCATGACAAACGCACTTAAACGAGGGTAATAGTCACTTGAATAAAGTTAGTGCAAAGCTTGGCCATAAGCACAGACATTTTACAAGCTTGCAGCAAATCTGTTGCTAGCCGTACATTTCTGGAAAAAGAAGATTTGCTGAAACCATTTTGTGTGAAGATTTAGTTTTTACCTACTGTCAGCGTAGTATTTTCTTTCAGGCGCAGTTCTGATAAGCAATATGTATCAGCAGGTAACTTGTGCATTAAATCTTTGTGCTAGAAATAGTTGTCCTCTAGCATGTACTGTCCAAGTACTGCATGATGCCATTTCTGCTGGCAGGTGACTCCTATAAAATTTCAGTTCTGATGAATATGGCTATTGTAGCTGGATTTTCTCATCTGCCAGCTGTTTGCATTCATACAGAAAGGCTATTTTGTCTTATTAGCTGTCACTTTAATTTGGCAAGAACTATTATGGGGGGTCTGCAACTGTGATGCTAATACAGGGGCTGGATAACATTGTAGATTCTGCCCCGTTACACAACAAGCGCATGCACTTGACACGGAAGGTTACAGTGGTCTTGTTCATACTTCGATATTAAAATGTATTAGAAGAGACAGAAGCCTATGCATCTCAAGTGATATTTCTGCAGTTCTGTAAAGTAGCGTGTATTTTTTGTAGCTTGTCCTGCATTTGTATAAAATATGCTGTTGCGTATTTTCTGACACTTCATCATGACTTAGATTTTTTTCAGAGCAAGCCAGGTAACAATTGCATTGGGTATCATGTGGTTCTAACAGGATAAATGGCATTCACTGATGGAATAATTGATTAATATAAATAAATTATTTTCCCTTAGAAACATATGTGCTCTGCTGAGTTGTGTGAACATATGTGGAAGTGTTCAAAAGCCTTAGTGAAACTTAGGATGAATATCGAAGGGCACTCAAGTTTATCTTTCGAAAGCTTGTGAAGTTAAAATAGGTAAAAGTTATAGTAGCCTGTTAAATACAGCAGAGTATTCAAAGAATATGAAGCAATGGGTATTAATACCTTGTTAATTAACTCTTTAGTAGTATTTGGCTCAGTGTTCAGCTGTAACACATCTTGAGCATAAGGTGACATTCCGTTTTCTGCTTTGTTAGAGGAACTACTGAAAATGAATTACTTTAGGATAAACTTCCAAAACCCAGGTTTCAGGAACATGATCCATTCATCACTACTGTTAGTTCAGCTTGGCTTCAGGCTGTGAATACATGAAACTGGGGTTGCTGAAGATTGTGTAAATGTCCTGACCGATGTCGCCTGAGATATCAGGGAGTGCATGGATATAGTATCGTAACCATTTAGCTTCCAGTCTGAAGTTGGCATTAAACTGTAAATCATGAAACATCATTTGCAAATTTTATTTTGGTAATCTGTTAAATCAGCGGGATTTTCTTATGGTGTACTTTATAAAATACCAGCAGAGTTGATTTACGAGAGAAGAGCATGCAAAGCAGTTTCAAATTAGATCATAATGAAAGTAGGACAAGGCAAAGGAATCTGTTTTTTGTTCCCTTTAGTACATGTCATTTTACTGCACGCTGATCTTCTGCTTGGATCCCGCTGCCTCTGCCCGGTGCCATTGAGGTGTCTGTGCCGCGCTCCCGGGACCCCGGGTTGCGTGGGGGCCTGAAGCCGGCCCTGCATGGGGCCGGGGCGAGCCTGGCACAGCTCGCTCGCTTGGGCTTTGGGCCTCACTTCTTATGTGTTCCTGTCTCATCCGTTTCTTAGCTGATACGGCTGTAGCTTTTCAGTGTCCCCTTAAAGTCAGTGCGAGGAGGAGCTTCCATCTAGCTGCTTGGCAGCGCTTGCAGTTGAGTGCTGGCAGTGGTTTTGAAGTCCTGCTGATGTCCTGTTATCCCAACTGGAAACTGCTTCCTTTTGATGCGCTGTAGCAGGGCTTTTTACCGCATCTTAGCGGGTGATTTGCTTACGGCAGTGAAGGTGGGAGCAGAGAACAAACAGGCAGCGAGCTTGAGTGGTTCAGAAATTTTCCCCAAATTGCAGGGAGCAGGAAAATGCAAGGCTGTAGTGTTTGGTGGGGTCTAAAAATAGTTGTCATTGACTCCACCCCTCTATGACTTTCTTCCAGGAACACGTTGAGCTAATGAATGTGGAGTATGTTTAATACATGTGCGGTCTATTTCCTACCATCTTTGAAATTCTCCCAGTGCCCTTAAGAGTTTTAGATTTGTCTTATTTTCATCCAGTTTTCTGCAATAAACCTTTAATTTTAATGTGAGCTGATTTAGTGTGGGATGAAATTCTGTTTCAGATAAATAAAAATAATTTGACTTCTATAGGTACATCTTCCAGCACTCAAAACAGTTGCATTTAATAATTAAAAAGTCAATAATCTCGCAAGTGTATTGAAGAAGTCGTTTTCCTTTCTTACAGGACTTTGTTGTGGTTATGCATTTTTCCTGAACCTTGATAATTGCCTTAAAAGCGTCGCTTGAACATTGCCACATAACTGATTTTAGAACAAGCAATATTTGTCATGCTTAAAATGACTAACCAGTATTAGCATTTAACAGCTTTTCTGTGTGATATGTAAGCTGTTTTACTAGTTAGGTGGCAATGATATCAGTAAGCTGGTAAGTTTTACGTAAAGGTATACAGAACTAGGAGCTTCCCATCCACCAAAAAGGTGGATGCCTGCGAGGGAGCAACGGTATTCATACGGGTCAGAAGGGGATAATTAGCACCTTCTGTGATACATATTTTACCAGTCAGTGCATTTCTTGAAGTTTGAAGGCTTTAGACAGAAGAAGGAAGCCCCTTCAGGAAAAAGGATCTGCAGTATGCTCTGAGGAGATTTAAACAAGAAGCTCTGTTTGTAAACTGCTGTAAGAGCCTATCTGATGGTGTAGTTTCTGCCTCTGATGAAACATTTCTACATTTCTCTCTGCTGCTAGACAACCAGTTTTGTGTTCTCCAGATGTCAGGTCTTTCTTCTTTAACATCTCAGTAGCCGTGCTTTCATGGAGAAACAGTGCAGGTTTCTTTTATGCAGGGTCTTGATCTTTGGTGGGGCACTGATGTTGATCGTCTGCACTAATCAAATTGGTTTTGGCTTTACAGTCTGCTGTTGCTAGTGCATTTGCAACTTGCTTCTTATGTGTTTTGTTAAATATTTGACACATACACAAGTGGCAATAATTGAAATTTAACATGTACATTTTCCAAAACATAACCTAAAATACAATGTTAAAACAAGATAGTCGTTTAAAATGTACTTTTTAAGGATACATTGTGAGTTTTCATGGTCTCTGACATTTGACACTTGCCTTTCGTTGTCTCAATAGAGTAATCTTAACGGAGTTTCTTTTATGAGCCTAAATTTTGCATTTTAATATGCATTTATTAGTCTTAAATTTTGCATCTTAAGAAAAGTATGAGATATATTCCCCAAGCATTTTGCATATAAAAGTAATGGTATGGATATCTTAATTCAGTAATTTTTCTGGTAAGCTCATGACAACTTAACTTTTAGAGAATACACTGTATTGCCAATACAGAGGTCACAGATTTACTGAGGTTAACAAGACCTTTCCTTCTTGACTCTTATTCCCGTGTAGTAAGAAATTTGATTGATCGAGCATAGCATGTTGAGGCAAGGCGACAACTTCCTCTCTGTGTGAGCTCAAGGAATGATATTTATATTACTGTGGGACTCCAGAAGAGATAATTCTGCTGAGAACAGTCACTTAGATGTTACAGTTTTGCTCTGCTGTGTAAATAGGTTTGTGTTTATACTGCAGAGCCTGGCCCTATTAGTTGTGAAACAAATATGAGATATGAAACAATATTTCTGAGAAGATTTAAATCCACAAGTGTCACTAGTATCTATACAGACTCCTGAAATGGGTAGAAAAAATGAGATTCGTTGAGAAGGAAAAAAAAGCTAAGCAGATTTTCTTCAGTGTGAATCTGGGTATTCCGGGCAGAGAGTTAGCTGTGCTGGTACTGTAGAAGACTCGTATCAAAGGGAACCTTAATGCAGCTATGCTCTCTCTTAGCTGGGTTTGAGTCACGAAGTCCAGAAGAGATTGATCTTCGTTTTGGGAAAGCAGTTCAGCTGTGCAGCTGCTGAAGAGGATTGAACTGAGCTGTCAGTCACTGACCTGGGTACCTGCACTCTGAACTGGCTGTCACGAGGATGTAACACCATACCTTTCTGCTGCGTTTTTATCCGGTGCAAGGCGGTGGGTTGTCAGGTCCACATAACTGATTCCTTCAGCCTAGGTTAGGAACGTTGTGACCCACCATAAGGTAATAAATACAGCATGAAGCCAAAAAGGTTGAGGACATAGCTGAGACCAACTGTGCCTTTATTCTTCCTGGGTCATGTGACTAAAGGGAAAAGAACACATTCAGTATAAATGCAGCATTATTCTCAAAAGTGGTCGTTTAATTTTATACAACAAACTAAATTGTGTTGCTTCTCCTCTTTCTCCCTGCCTTCAAATATAACAATTTGGTTTAGCCTTATCACATCAAGACTAGTTGATGAGGACGAGAACCAGCTGGAGTATTTGCAGTTATTTTAAACTGCAGAGATTTGCTCACTGCTGTCCCTAGAGGCCTAAAATGTCATTTCTTTGCCTCTTAAAATCCTGTTAGTCTTACTTTCTCCATCATTATGAGGGTGATCAAGTTTCTGTTCCTCTCATAAGTCACAAGCTGTCCTGATTTTTTTTTCATTTTCAGCCCAGTCATTTCTTATGTAAAAACAAATCTTGCTGCCTCTAGTTTGAGTATGAATGGATTTAGCAAGCAGGTTTTGACCTATATAAGTAAAGTCAAATATTACCAAAGCGTTGCTTTCACATACATTTCAAAGGTGAAAAGGAGTATCAGGACTGACTAAATAAGGTGGATTTTGCATTTGCAGACTGCCTGAAGCAAGAAATGCCCATCTAATGGATATTATGATGCATTTCATATGATAACACTATTACTAAATAAGTCTTGTAATTTTCTTCTTGTTGGTCTGTTATTAGGATCCATACTACAGATTTAATGATGTGATGTACAGGTGGATCTCACTGGATAACTGGACTTACAGCAGGACTTTCAAAACTCATTTTGATGTCAGGTATGCAGTAAAGATATGTCTAAAATAGTTCTGTGCCATCTTTCATGTAGAATTGCTGGTTAATCCATTAGCTCAAAATATGCTTAATACTTTTGTATTTTTTATTATTTATTTGTATTAATAAAATTGTGCAATAATGTGCAGCTGCAAAGTTGTTGCTAAAGAACACTTCAGTAGTTGCTTTTTCCTGTTTTTTTTTTAAATTCTTAAAAATTACTTATGAATTACCAGCTAAGGGAGAACAATACTTAGGGTAATTGGAAGCTAGCACATCTGATATCTGGTGGGTATGTGAACATGCTGTGTTGCAGACTTGAGCCACTTCAGCTGTCATGTTAATTTAACTATTTAAAGATATAATGTAGCCACACTAAGTCAAACATTTTTGGAGGTAGTTGAGACAACTGCTGCTAAAGATATGACATACATTTTTGTGTTGTCTGTCTCCTGTGTGTAGGTATTCTAACAGTTTTTTATGCATATGTTATTTTCTGTAGAAAGTGGCAGAAAGTGAATTTGGTTTTCGAGGGAGTGGATACAGTAGCACAGATCCTGATCAACAATATCACCCTCGGGAGAACAGACAACATGTTCAACAGATATGTAAGTAATGTGTTTATTTCTGAGGGTGCTTCTGTTTTTTCTTCAAAGCCCTTTTGTGCTGAGCACTTTCAGTGCATTCAAGTACACATAAAAATAGGTCTTTGGGTGCAGAAAGTATTGGACCTGCGGACTGCATGTGTAATCAGATAACTGTTAGAAAGAGAAGTGTATTTACCTTTTCAGTAGCAGCAGGGTCAGATTTGGAGGTGAACGTGTCTCGTTTTAAATAAGTGGACCCATGCAAGAGGATCAATTCAGCTAATAGTGTAAGTCTTGCTTCTTGGGATCTGTCACAGCTCCAAGAAAACATAAGCCTTAATCTGTTGTATTAGCTGTAAATCTGCTTACTAATTGACATTTGAATGGTTTACCTGTGAATACAGAAAAGAAAATGCACATGTTGCAAAGCCTTTGTAAGTGTTCCATGCCTTTTTTTTTTTATATATAGGGTTTTTGATTGTTAGTATTAGGCTTTTGATAACTTGTCTTGCGTTTTTGGGCCTAGCCAATGTCAGGATGAGAGTACTCATCATGGAGAGACCTTGAGAGCTGCAAAAACATTCAATCGAATTTTATAGCTTTAAAATACAAAATTAATCTGGATACTAGCATAAGGGACAATCCTTACTTTTCTCTTAAAAGAATCAAAAGAAGAAAAGTTAAAGGAAGAACATTAGTGGAAAAACTGAATTACAAAGGAACTCTGGTGTCTTCATATCTCAATGTTTATGATTCTGACGGGTTTTATTGCAAAGGTACTGGCCTGAGACATGAGAGCTAGATTCTGCTGCCTGGGTCTGTGTGACCTGGGACAAATCACTTAGTTTCTCTGTGACTTAGTTTTACCATCTGTAAAACAAGAAATTTCATAGAGCTTTTATGTAATTGTAATTATTTACTATTTGGAGAGTATCTAAAGGATTGCCAGTAACAGGCTCTGTAGAATTGGGAAGTGATATTATTTTTCCCTTATTTCTGCAACTTCATTCTGTCCCAGATTGTAACAGTTCATGAAATGGCCTTCACTGTAAAACCAGTCTGAACTGTATTAGATTGAGTCTAGGATTACTGCGAACCAGACTTCTTGCTTTGTTCACCTGTTCCCACATGACGACTATGTCTGCAGGAAGGACTCGAAAGCTCTTTATGGGGGATGCTATTTGCTTTGTAATTTTCTGCTGTATGCTGCAGACGTAAGTGATGCTAGCTGGGCTGCTCACAAGTTGGAAAAAATTGCCAGGACTTGGCTTGTCACAAATGAACACTGTGAAGAAGAGGTGAGTGTTAGCCATTGGAACCATATTATCTTGATAGCACAGGAGAATTCTGAAACGGAACATTTGTCCTCCTGTCCAGCCATACTGAAGAGGATTTTGTAAGCCAGAGAGGAAGTCCCCAAGTGCTTTATTTAGTGCTGGCATCGAATATTATCTGTACGTTTGGGGGATGAGAGGGCAGGTGGCTTGAAATACAGCTTTGCAGCATTCACACAAAAGGCAGCCCAGTGGTTTGTGGTAGGTAAGCTGGCAGCACAGTGGGAGTTGGAAGGACTCCTGCACAGACCAGCTTTCTGAGTTGGAACAAGGTGTCTTTCGAAAGATGCAGATGAGTTCTGAGTGAGGAAGGTGGGTAAAGATGCTCTTGCCGTCCTTATCCTTCAAGCACTTCTGCATGCAAGCAGAGTACTGCAGCCTGCAATGGGGGCTCAGTATGGGGAAAGTGGTTAGCCCAGAAACATCTCCTTGTATCTGGAATGTTACTGTGTATTTTTCTCAGCTTAAGAAGTAGCTTTACTTTTCCTTCAAAACCAGAGCCTGTTGGGACTGTAGTTCAAATGCCTTGGAGTAATATATGTATGGTATTAAAATCCCAGTGTAACACTGATTATAAATCTCATAAATAAATGTCAGCGTTGTGATGATTCTGTTCTGTTTTCTTGACCTAGAGCTTTGATATTACCAGCATGATCAAGGAGGTCAATTTTGTTGAAGTCCGTTTCTTGTCAGCCGTTTCATATGCAGCAGAGCAGAGCAGATGTCACAAAGCATACCGCATCCCCCCGGCGTGCCCTCCACCTGTGCAGAAAGGAGAGTGCCATGCTAATTTCATCAGAAAGGTAGGGGCAGAATTGTCTATCTCTGGCTTCAGGCTTGGAAAGAGAAATGCACCACGTGCTGTCCTTACAGATGTATTCTGAAACCTGCAATGTCATCTGATAAGTAGGGCATATTTTTCATTGCAGCTTCCTCCTCCTGTCCCCCTCAAAACCTGTAATCTAGCATGTTGATACTACAAGAGGCATAAGAGGGCCAGGCTTCATATCTAGGTGATAAGAATGTTTGAAGTGCTGTTTGCATCAAGGAATCAGCAAGGAGACTTGCTGCTAAGAGAGCAGGATAGCACTGGGAAATGTGTAATCATTAGGTTTTGATCCACTGGGTGGGTTTAGCAACAGTATGCTGACAATAGAGTTCACTGTTGCAAATGCCAGTGTATATTGCCAAGGCTGTAAAAATCTCAGCCAAACAGCTTTGTGAGTGTTTTCTGTTGCTCATGTGCTATGCTATTTATATTGGGCAGCTCTGGCATGTCCCAAGAAGTGTTATCTTAGAGGACCTTTTCTCATCTTATGATGGTATTTTGAAGTGTGACTTACAAGTATGCATTCAGTGAAAACAACAATGTAATATACAATGAACGAAGCTCAGAAACTCTGATTTAAGACATGGCTTCGCTGCTGTTAAAACTTACTCCAGGCAAACTATCATTTGAGTAGCATCTCATATATTTCTGATAGCTTTGCAGCAGCTAGAGACAATGGCTAGCTATTCTTATTTTGGAATTTCCCTTTTGGGGCATTTTTGCATGTTTGTCTCCACTTAAATGCATTTCTTATTAATAACTTTTAATCTTTTCAATAAAGTCCATTTAGAGCCTCCTCAAAAAAATGGCTGATAATCTAAACCTAGATGTGATTTCCTTTAAAATTTGTTAATGGAAAGATGGACCCTGCATTGTCCTGGGAAGATCCTTCAGGATTAAGATATTGTCTTTATTATGACTTGCTGCTACTTTTATTTTCACTACATTTTCGAAAGTTGGTCAGTTCTTCTGAGTCCACTGTGTTTCTTAGAAATCAGTGCAGGGAGGAGCTTGGAAGGAAGAAGGCCCTTAAACAGCTGTAGATTTATTTATAGAACAAAAATGGCCAGGAATGATTCTGTGCTTTACTGAACTATACCTTTAAATTTGCAAGAAAGTACCTTAGTGCTTTTCCTCAAAGGAGTTTGCCTGTACTTGGAAGCTGCTCCAGACATTTTCAGAAACATTTTTAGTTCCAAGTATATGGCAACAACAGCAGCAATGTCAGCGATGTCACATTTAAGAGCAAACAGACGTACTAGGACATTGCTAAAGTAAGCTGGCTCCTTACCATCTTAAAGTAACAGAGAGCTGTTTACATGTTTGAGGTTCAGGATTAAGTGCAGTAAACGTATCTAAATCTTAATAGGAATCTCTGGCAAAACACAAGCCTTTCACTGGTAATGTGATACAAGCATATTGTTATTAGGACATACTATTTCTAATAGCGGTCTCTGCGATGTTAGTGAAACCTGATTGTGAAATCTGTCAGTGATTCATTTGTTTATTTTTTATAAAGGGAAAATTACTTTCAATCTACTTGTTTTCTAAGAATGTGTTGTCCCCGTTTTTACACTTGAAATAGGTACTGTGCTCGCTTCCTGGAAGGCTCTTTTGCAACTTGATAGGCAGGCTGACTCCAGCGATGCAAGGGATAGGCCAGACTTGTGCAGTGTGGTTTGCCAAAATTAGTATGCCTCGGCTGTAAGTTATTAGTCTCTAAATTTAGAACTGTAGGTCACTGTACAAGACTTTAAGGAGATCTATTGTATTTGCTTTGGGGGCTGGGGCTGTGTGAAGCTTGGAGGGCAGCTGAGTAGATGTCTTCACGGAATTTGTTAACTAGAGGTCTGACCAGGTTTGAAAATAGCTAAATGGAAAGCAATGTAGGTACTTCTCTGCCTGACGAGCATTTTATAATTCTGACAGTTATTCTGATGTTAGAACCAGAACTAAGCTATTTCTCAACCATGGTTTTGTTCCCTTTGTTTTTGTATGAGAACCATAAAAAGGGGAGGAACAGTGAACATGACTGAACTACACAAATGCACCAGACATAAGCATCTCTTTCCTTGTACTAATCTGTGGAGTTACAACAAAAAATAGGGGATAAAATATTTCAGATATACCCACAGTTTGTAATTTGTTATTGTTCTTGTAGAATACTTTAACATTTGTAACCATCAGTTTTCTGCTTACTTTGTCTTTTAGGTATACAATTAAATACTGACATTACAAACTAAGATAATTCAGAGCTGGATTGAGAGTAACCTGCTGGCTTGTTTTTTTGATCTTTACTGTTTTTTTTTAAGTGGTGGGTTAGGTGGTGTTTTGCTCTCTCACTAATATAAAATTTTGCTATACATAGATCTGTAATACAAAATTGTATTTTTGAATATAATACAGGTAGTAGCAGCAGAGTTCCAGTCAAGAAATAAGAGAAAAAATACTGTAGGCTCTTCTGGGTTTATGGAAATTGGAAAAATTATTTCAGTACAGGGCAATATTTTATTTCTATATAACACATGATTTTTATTTCTGGCACAGCATCAACGTCTGTGTGAAAAACAGGCAATTGTAACATAATCATTCTGTATTCCAGGAGCAGTGTTCGTTTAGTTGGGACTGGGGCCCTTCTTTTCCCACTCAAGGAATCTGGAAAGATGTTAGGATTGAGGCCTATAACCATTATCATCTGATTTACTTTTCTGTGACTTCTTTCTTTGGTAAGTTGTGTTACTACTTTTTATTGTTGTTTTGCCTTTGGAATACAAACTATTGTTAAGCTCAGTTAACTATCAGTTTAGGAAAGGTTCTGTTGTTGTTATGACTTTGTGTCTAGTTCTTACCACAGCACACACTTTTAGGTCTTGAAAACAGTACGTCAGTGCAAACAACAGTGATTAAAAATGTTAGAATTGCGAATCTGTTTTTGCTTGAAGTTTCACAAATAACTGCAGAAATATATGTAGTGTAGCTGAGGTTAGGTCCCGTTCTCCTGTTTTTAGAAATTTCTTTTTTATTGGCATGTGTTTTCACTGAGACTCCCAATAAATATGTCTCACTTTTGTCTCACCTCCATTTAAAACAAAGGCAAAGCAGCTACAGGAATTTGGTTTTGTGTTGGGAAGACAAATGCACAGTGAGCAGAGTTCCAAGAGCGCTGAGTTTTCAGGACACAACATAAAGTCTGAGACAGACAAGCAGTCGTGCTATGCAAGAATAATTTGTTAAGGCTGCAATTTGAGAGGATAGCCTCTTGCATTCCTGCTACCTAACTTACCGAACCGGTTTCTTCCCTTGCCGTGGTCTTTGATTTTCCTCTCGTTTGTCCTGAAGATCATTGCAGCTGAGCAAAAGTAGTTAATTTTCTCGTGAAACTTTCTGTGAAAGGTAATATGCCCCATTGTAGACCACCTGCATGGTTTCTTTCACTGCCTGTTGAGCCCAGTCTTCAGTGGAGTAAAGGCTAGCACATTAGTCCTGTGCACTGGGTTGAATTTCAGCCCTTGGGAATAGAGTTGTTGTATATGAATAAAAGAGGAAGACGTTACTCCCTGGCTGCTTTTAAAGCTTCCTGAAATAGCTGCAGGTCTTAGCTAGAATTAACGTGACTGGAATTTCCATGGAAAGCCCCAGCACAGACTCTGTGCTCCCTAAAATTTAGTTACAGTAAAAATGTTTTCTGGTCCCACAACATTCCCACAACTCCACCTTCTGGCGGGTAAAGTCTTGCTCCAGATAAGCAGAAGAAGCAAACCTCTTTCATTCATCAGAGAGTGGTTTGGAAGCAGAGCCAGAGTTTATTAGTATTCAAACATAATAACATTTAAAAAATAAAGAGTAAATGAGCAACTTGAATTTAAGCTGCCTATGCAGTTATGTTGCTCATCAGATTTGGTGTCACAGCCTTTTGACCACTGAGTCTGTAAAAGATTCATTGTTCTTTATTTCTGTGCCTAGATGTCACAGTTCATGCAGTTAAGAGTGGGCTGGAATTTCCATATGCCTTTGGAGGGGAGGGAAAACACACTGCAATGGCTGACCCTTGTGGGGTGGGGTGGATGTTTAACCCCTTCAACATTTCTAAAAATTGATCTTCCTTGGGTCATGCTGCAGGTAATATAAATTTGGGAACACATTCATTGCTCTTCATTCTACAAAAGACAGTGAAAATCACACCAGGGCTGAATGTAATTCTTTGCTTTTGGAGGGACCTGTCTTTTTCTTCTGGAGGAAGGAGAGCTAGAATATATATGTGAAAAAAGAAAGTGATGAGTAGTTTGTATACAAAATGTGTCTTAGTTCTGGTTTTCCTTATTTTCTGTTTCATTTGCTTTTGCTTAGAAACTCATCTGTAATATCTGAAGTATAGGATTAGTCAGACTATGATAGTAGAAAGGTAATTTAATTGCTGAAGTTAATGGAATATTTACACATTAATCTTTAGTACCCTTGACCCTGGCTTTCGTTACTCAGTAGGTTCTGTAAAGGAGAGGACTGTCTGAGGTAACTGTAGAGAGATCTCAGGGAAGTCATTAACTTGTTTCCTCTGCTACACTTCAGTGGCAGAAGGGACATAAAGAGACAGCCCGTCAAGTCTAGACACAGTGGGCCCAATTCATCCCCAGTGTAACTCCATTCATTTTGTCCAGTGACTCTGGGATGAATTCAGCTCATTTTCTATTAATACTGTTTTTGTTTCATCAACAAAAGTGATTGTACTGCCTTGTGATTACGATCTTTCCCAAAGAGTACCATGTTCATATGAGTGCTGACTAAAAGCAAATATAATGTTAATGGGAGTTGGTGGGAAAAAATCCTTCCTGATGAAGTGACTGGTGGCATGGTCTCTGACTGTTGTACAGAACTCTGAAAAACTCCTGGATGGCTTTTGGATGAAAAATAGAGAGAGTTATAAAACATAGGTCATATTGCATAGTTCTCTTCTAAGCCAGCAAATGCAAACACGGATGTCAAATGTGCTAAACAAGAAGATTAACCTTGTAGGTCTGGTTCAAACACAGCCTGAAAATTGTGAAGTTTAATCTGAGGTGTTCTAATTGTTTCTTTGATGAGAGATTGTGTTAACTAATAGGTATATAAACACAATTTCTAAATTCCCGTTTTTTCTTCCCTTTCACTTAGTAAAGAGTGCTCAGCAGTGGAGTCTTGAAATCGAGTCTATTTTTGATGTAGTCAGCTCCAAGCCCATTGCAGGTCTTGTGACTGTGAACATTCCCAAATTGCAAACACAGCAAACATTCAGTGTGAAGCTTCAACCTGGAGAAGGCAGCATTGTGCTGCTTGTAAACATCAACAAGGTAAGGAGGTGTGTGTGGAACCCTAGCCAACTGCAAAATGTTTCCTCTGGTTTCCAATGTGCCTTTCTGTCTCCATGCCAGTTTTAGGTCTCCCCACCTCCTTACTGTGTTCCTGACTGTAAGAACAGTTCCGTACCCCTTACAGGATAGACCAGTTGTTTTCCTCTCTAAAAACTGATGTCTGTGGGGCAATGTAGCTTAGTGTCAAAAAGATGATTAAGCCTTTCCCTTGCTGCAAAACAAAAAGATCACATCATCACCAGCCACTGTTAAATGAGCTATTTAGGTAGATAGCCTTTGGATACCCTATATCACTTCACTTAACTGGCAGTAGGTATCTTGTCACCCATGCTATTATTTACTGGGCTGATCAGGACTAGCATATACTGCAATGTGCATGGTTCTCCCAGGAAAAGAGAGGAAACATACCTCAAACCTCTCAGTAGATACTCTTTCAGGTAAATAAAAGCAAAAGAGCCCTATAAATAACTTGTCTGTCAGTAAGATTGGTGGAAATTTTGTGGAGTTGTGTTTCCTTACATTGGCTTGTATTCCCTTGGGTAGACAACACTCAGGAGGAATTTTAGAGAGGTAAAGGATGCTCTAGTGAGGAGAGAGCTCAACTGAAAAATTATCAATTGGTATACACCCCAGTGATGGAACAGCAAATAATTGGTCTGCTTACCATCAGAGGGTGTTGGGAAACTATCTGGTGGCAGATTTACTTCACCAACATTATTTAACTTCTATAGAATTTGTTTATTTGTTTGTTTTTTTCAGAAACTGATTTTTATCACACAGGTATAATTAAGAAAAGATAAATAGGCTTGAGAGATGAAGAAAATCGGTGTGTCTGTTCTAGTTGACGAATAGGTAGGTGTCTTGAGATCGGCAGTGAGTCCAGTGTGGCAAAAAGAAGCAAGAACTTTGTCTTGGCTTCTTGCTCGGAGAGCAGGGCCCCAGTAGAACTGACAGTGCAGAACTGAAGCTGACAGCAGCCGCCTAGGCGATGGGCAGGGTGGGAGCCCTGGCAGGCGCAGTGGCAGCCACTGCTGATGGTGTTCTCCAGTAGAGCCAGCAGCATAACGGGAGCTGCCCTCTGCTTCACTGCCACAGGGCACAGTTAGATTTCCGGGCAAGCGATGTGCTGTGAGCAGGAATTTGGGGCTTCTGGCAGTTAATAACGTATGAGGGTCTGCCCTCAAACCTTTGTATGTTTTACGGGTTCTACTGATTTCTCTGTTGCTGTGTAACTCTGTATTTGTTTCCCTGGTTTGATTACAGTATGCGTATATTCTCAAGTTCTCTTGTCAGTTGTTTGAGTGGAGAAAAAGCATGTGTTAAAGGCAAGCTAGGTATTTATGTTCTAGTATGCACCTCAGTGACTTTCATACTTATGTGCTTTGTTGTATTTTGACACGAAAGTATAAAAGCATACAAACATATGATTTTTGTTACTGTTGTCATCTGATATGCAAGTTGCCTGAGCATTAACAAATGTCCAGTTTCACTTAAAACAATCATTAGTCTCTGCTTAGCCTTTTCAGGAATTACATTAAGCAGGCACTGCAATATGAAACTTCAAAAATGATTTTGATTTATTTAATTGCCCCACCCCCAACCTCAGAAGAAATCTGTTGGTGGAGTATGACTGCAAGTTTGTGAGGAAGCACTTCCTTCAGAGTAGAGTCAACAATGTTTTATTTTTCTTTGTACTCAAAAGGCTTTGCTGCGTGAATTCACAGCAGCTGATTTTATGAGAAGCCCTGCAATGTGTTCTCATGTATCGAAGAGCCTAATGGAGCACTTACTCTGTATGACAGACTTGTGTGGGGCATGTTAAATAGTGAGACCTCACCAGAAATTTATTTCTGGTTGAGAGTTTATTGCAGATTATGTTGCAAAGTCAGTAGGTGTTTCAGCGGTGCCTATCCCCCAAGATGTGCAGCAGTCTTCCTGCAATTGCCACACAAAGTGCTGTGTTGCTAACATGACAGCATTTTGCTTATCAGCTAATGGTGAGCGTGGGGATGACATCATTAGTGGCCAATGAGACACTCCAGCCGTGCCGGGCGGCTGCGAACACTCCCTTGTTGTTGAGGCACACGCTGATTTTGTGCTTCCGTTTGTGTCCGTGCAACACAGAGATTAGTAATTCTGCACAAGCAGTTATGAAAATTCTGTATCAGGGAAGCTGAAATGTTGGTAGATACGTTCATGGTTGTGTCCAAGTACGGCCACAGCAAAACATATTGTCAAGCTGCTCTCTGGCCTCATTTTATGTGAAAAGACCGAGGCATTCCTTACGTGAAGCTGTTCAGTGCTGATCCCTCCATTGTTTGGCTGCATGCGTGGCTTTCTTGCCACGATTTTTGTGTTGTGCACTCAACTGGCAAATGTTGGCAATAGGATTGAACAGCAGAAGTAGGCTGCTGGAATGAAGATATAAGTATTACTCTGTGACTAGAAAAATTAGAAAATTAAATCATTCTGTCATCCTAGAGGTAGTTTTTTTATGTTTGTAAAAATTATGGAGTACTAATGACGTGATTAGGAAGCATAGAGAAAAAGCAGAAAACACTGAAAACAAAGAATGAAACAAAATTTGACTTAAAAGCTTGACATAAGTGAAGTAGTCAGTATGGTCACATATTACCAAAGTCGTAACTGAAAAGTGTCACCTCTGTATATTGAATGTTGTATGTGGTAGGTGAAAAGGTCAGTGAGAGGGAAGGGTATGATACAGAGGCTAATGAACAATGTCTGCTCCTGACACAGATATTTGATTTTTGGAGGAATATTCTGTCAATGTACTTCAGCTGAGGGTAGCAGCCAGATGTGCACATGCGTGTGTACGCGTGCTTATGGCCTGTTGTGGACACAATAGATAAAGTGACAGCCTGGACTTCAGTGGAAGAAATCATACTTCTCTCTTTAAGTAATTTTCACCTCAGAGCTGCAGCTGGAGAGAACCCATTTACCATGGCTCAGCTATAGCACATAAACTAACTAGACTTGTGGTAATTTACTCAAAGGTCTCTGAGCCCCTAGGTGTGTGCTGTGCCTCTTTCTATACATACTGGTCTGACTTTGTCTTGTACGTTCAAGAGTTCTACAGTGGAGGCTTGGTGGCCAAATGGGCATGGAAAGCAAACTGGATACAACATGACAACAACTTTCGTCATGGAGACGGGATACCAGATTGAGAAATTTTCAAAGGTGAGCCCTTTAGTTTGATTACAGCTGGCATTGCACTGCTGCTGTTAGGACATCTGCTCTGTGTATTAGGTATCTAGAGCTCTGAAGTATTTTGCTGGATTGTAATATGCATGTGAAAATGCTAATGAGAAGCAAGAGTTTTTTTAATGTCATACATACATTACATAATAATGTTTTTAATCTATGTTTACCTGTTTTCTGGTAGCCTTAACTTGCCTTAAGTGTATGGGTGCCTTTACGTGCATTCAGACTTGGAAGATGGCTTACAGTTAGTTGGAAACCTCAGAAAGGAAAAGATGTTTACTACTTAAGTTTTCTATCTTATGAAAAAAAGCACTTTTAAACTTGATATATCATGCTGATGTTTTTATATCATGTACTGAAAACCCCTTTTAGATTTGTGTAGATTATGTGAAGGTTTATTAGTGAGATTTTTTTTTCTTATTAATTCAACTTTTAAAAAATTTGAGGGATAAACACATTCCTAAAAAGCTAACGTACACTCGACTATTAGAATGTGATAGATGCGCTTCAGGTTTAAAAAGAGGTACCATCTTAAATATGATAATAATATTCAGGGATATTTGCATAAGGATTCCTGCAACACACTGGCTGTATAATTATCTATTTGTTTTTACTAAGATGCATGGAAGAGGTAGTTTTCAATTGTCCATTAAAAAACCATCATACAAATTAGACTGGGCTCCTTATGCCATCAACATGTGGAAACAGCCAAGTAAATTTACACATTTATTAGGTGGTTCCGATGTGTATTGCTTCAATAAAAACAAATCTGGTCACCAGGCATCTAAAACAGCTATTTGCTGTGACATTTGTTCTTGTGAAAAATCCTGTGAAAAGCAGTAGCTTCAGGAGTCTTAGTCATTACAGAGCTAGTCCTTAGTTTTCTTATGAAGTCATAATAATAATTCTTCACCAGCATTAGCAATTGAATTTTGAAACAATTGAAAACCCACACCAAATAAACATGGCATATTATGCTTGGAAAACATGGTTGTGGGAAATATGGCTATAAAGCCTGTAAAAATGAAAATTGTGCTGTTACTGTGTGAAAACTGCACAATGACAGGAAAACTAATTGGTTCCACTTGGGTAGTTGCGTCAGGATGTTTCATAGAGCCCTGTGGCATATGATCATAGGGACTTCATGGTCTACAGAAGATATTAAGAAGCCTCTTTTTTTTTTTCTCCTTAAGGGGAAAGAGGAGAAGAAAAGCAAATGCACTACACAGTGGGCATTATAAAATTAACCAGCATATGAAGCCTTGACAGATTCATAGTATGAAGTCTAGTCTTCTGTCACGTGTTCTGTGAAGCTCTGTCTTGGAATCTGACAGATGCACATGCACCTCACCACCATCACCGCCTGCCCCGAGCTGTGCAAGTGGAAGAAGGCTCAATATGCAGTTTTTTCCATGTCCTAGCACAATTTGCTTCAGGAGACACAATCGGGGATACGTGTTCCTGAAAGTTGTTGTTCTGTTGTCAGTTCTGTTGTCTGTCTCGTGCTGTATCCAGGTGGAATACATTTCCTACCCCCATGCCTCTATTTAAAAAGAAAAAAATAGGAGTGAGACAATTCACAAGCAGTGTGTCCCTGTATGAGTATCTACGTAACTTTGGACAGGTGAAAACTTAAGGGTGAGAACTGTGTGTGTTAGAAGAGACAGCTTGGTCTTATGTTGGATTCAGTTACCCTTGGCCTGAACTACTTTCTGTTTTCGGACATGATAGAGTAGTCTCCAAAACTGATGCTTTGGGAAAATTTCTGGGTAGCCTCCCAGTATGTACTTGCGGGAGGTCTGTGGAGCACTAGCCAGCTGTGCTGGGAACCTCCTTGGCTCCTTGTACCTACTCACTCCTGTTGAGAGAGACGGAAACCCATAACAGAATAGTGCCAATGTCCAGGACAGGGCTGGTTTTGTTTTTCTATTTGAATTCTTTGGTTTAGAGTTTGTTTCTCAGGATAATGTGAAACAAAGTCATAGCTAGACATTATCTTGGAATGGAACTGGTTTTCTTGTGGGAGGGTCTGTCCAGTTCTGTTTGCTATTGATAAGTTGCTTTTTTTTTCTTGTCATGCCTACATCAAGGAATTTATTACCTCTTTCATTGCCTTATGAGGCATTTGTTTTCTTTTCAATTCTGTTTCCCCATCTATCTTATTTTTTCAATGCTGTCATCAGAGTTTTTTATTTCATGAGGCTGTTTTGGTACTTGGAAGATCTTAACCTCTAGCTGTCTTTCCCTCCTTCCATCTACCCCCTCTTTTCCCCCCAGACCTTTTAGCATGACTTCCAGAAGTCATCCCTTTTGGCTTTGTAGTTTTCACATTGCTTTCATGCTGCGTGCTAATTTGTTAGGTCACTGGGGCGTTCTGTGATCTTATTTCAGCTCTAGGCATCTTCATCTCTCTTGCTTTTCCTACTGGTAAATCTGGGAACGCCATATGTGATCCACGGGTCACTTGACTGGGTACAGAGCATTTGTATGCAACTTAAAAAGACCGGTGTCTGTTTCTTAATTTTGCTCATAACCAGCTGATAGGTCTGTGGTGGCTAGAGAGCCTCTTCTGTGTGCTCCAAGACTGGGAGAAATGTTCAGTCCTCACGTAGCAAGGTCTGTCAGAAAGATTTCAAGGTGGCCACGGTCTTGGTAGCCAGAAAGGCACATAACCAAGCATGCCAGGTGCTAGTTGTCTCCCCTTGCCCTTCTTTACCCCACAAGGCAGAAGGAAGCTGTTGTAGGAACAGGAAGAGGTGCTGTGTTACCAGGTGGGCCCCTGGGGAGCAATGGAGTGGGAACGCAAAGGCACCAAACCCTGGAGGCCTGAGAATATGAGATGGGGGCTGAGGAGCTTTTCCTCTTGCTACTGCTGTATGGGTGGTCCTGGCTGGGTGTTTCAGCCTCTCGGATTGCCTCGGATTTGGCCAGTTACATGAGTTCCACTTGAGCATGAATAAAGCAGTATCGTATTACTTCTGGTAGTAATATAAATACTCCATTACAAATGCACTCTGAGACAGTCCCAACCTGCCTGATGACATCCATTAAGAGGACCTCCCAAATACTTTGGGAACCCCAACTATAAATCCCATTCCATTTTGTGCCACAAAAAAGAGCTACACTGAAGACTGAGGAGTTTTTCTTCAAGTAATTGAATTCTCTGGAGGAAGGTCATAACTTTTTTGCTAGTGTAGTACTCGTAATGTAGTTTTTCTTTTGCAGCCTTCAGTAGTTAGGGTAACCGTGAAAATTGTATGAAATACTGTGTTGTTTTTTTTTTAATTCAGCTTCTCATGTTAAAATAAATCTGCAGAATTCTAGGAATGAGTGTAAGACGCTTGTCCTAAAGCTATGTTCATCATGCTGGTCTGTATTCAACCAACCTAGCGTGCAACAGGATTGCAGTAGAAAAGAGGCAGTGATTTTCTTTGTCTTCCCTACCACTAGAAATAATTTTCTATCTGTGTGATTTTTTTGATAAGCTTGAAAGTTTAAAAAACACAGTCCCACAGTGGGATTAGTCATTTCCCATTTGAACTTCAGCCTTGTCTGGTGTGTGAAATAAAGAATTGCATTTTATCTTAAAGACAGGTATATCACTTACTAGGTTAATTTTAGCCTGATTTACTGACCGATACCTGTCTCAGCTGTAGCTTGTGGCAGAGAGAGAACACGCTGTGCTGTACAAGCTGACCTTTTGCAAAGGTATAGCAAATAGTCATCTGAGGGAGGAGTGGTTGCTATCTTAGCCGTAGTCTAGAAAAAACAAGGTTCCAGCCCTCCTGACCCAAACTTACTGCTTGGTGTGAGTTGGCTGAAATTTGCTATTAGCTTTCCTTCACTTATTAAATTTCCCAATTATCTCCCTATGACAATAAGCAACAGGTACCAGAAAGAAAGAGTTTTCTTTCTGGCCTAGCTAAGTTGAACTAGAACAAGGATGCAGGAGACAAAGAAGTCTACAGCCTCCCTGAGAGATGTTTTCTGTAATGCTTCTCTGCTGTGCTCTGCATCTGCCTCATGGCAGGTGGGGAAGACACTGCTACAAATAAGGGCTAGGTGCAACGTGTTATTGCACTCAACTAACTGCTCTCTTGTGACTATGGAATTGACTGTGCTTATGTCTGTGCAATCAGGATATCCCTCAGAGAAGCGTTGTTGCTTTGGCTGAAATAAAGTCCCAGGAAATGTCCAGAATGATTTCTTGAGAACTTTTCTTCCACTTGCAGCAGGAATATTTTCTTGTTTCAGCATATGCAGTACACAATGCCAGATACTAGGCTGAAAGAGCAACCGTGAAAGTTTGGCTTCTGCTTGAGAAGTGCTTTTATCTGGAGTGACCTTTAATCCCTTGGGCAGAGTTAGTGGTTATTTAGCTGATCTCCCTGAAACCTTTTTTCTGATCATGCTGTTCAAACACAGCTGCGAGGGCCAGAGGGCCCTTCACTTCCAAAATGGCATTTGTGTTTGCATGCATATCTTTTTCTCTTTAATTATTACACCTATTGAAAATGTATAATACCAGGGCAGCAAAAGAAGATTTTGCCTTTACTGGATGAACCTGAAGCTAGGCAATCAGGGACAAGACTTACAGTTGAGCTGCTACAGTCTCCTTCTGTAAGGAGAAAATTGCAGTTTAAATGGTGTGTCTGATCTAATGCAACCACTGCATTCTTCTTGCTGGTCCTCAGCTGGACTTTTGACTGAATTCTGCAGTGAGCAAACACGCACCTGTCTCTGACATATGTACACGCATGCACATGGACGCTTGTTTGTGTATGCCTTCTCTCTCTCCCTTAATATGATAGTAACTTTAAAAAGTGAACAGGTTTATCAGAAGGGTTCTTTTTAGCCCTGTTATAGCATGTTTTAATGAAGGAGGAATTTAGAGATGAGACCATGTCTTTTGACTCCTTGACAAATTCTAAGCTGTTAGTGTTCAGTCGAATCCCTTTTGTAACGGTTTTCTTTACTTATTTTGTTTTATTTTTGTCTGCTTTAATTCCAAGTTTCATGTCTTCACAGGCCTATTTTCGGACAGTAGAACTTGTTCAGGAGCCTATTCCTGGCTCACCAGGTCTGAGTTTCTACTTCAGAATCAATGGCCGACCCATTTTCATTAAGGGCTCGAACTGGATTCCAGCAGATTCTTTCCAAGACAGAGTGACCTATGACATGTAAGCCACATTTGATGTTCTCTAAGGAGAAAGGATTGTGTTTTCCTCCTCCCGACTCTCTATCGGCACTCTATCAAAGGGTGGCATTAGTGGGCGGAACTCCTTTCAAGGTAGGACGCTAATTGTTCTGGGTTGGAGGCCTCAGAATTAGGGCTTAATTGACATTAGTGTATTTGAGTGATGTTCAAGGCATGGAAGTGCAGTAACTGATAGGAAGGTGGTTGTTTGCTGTCCACAGGTTACTGGCCTTTTGGGTATTTTTAAGGATGATCCTTGGGCTGTCTGATCCTATTGCCTGGGACACGTTCATTGGTACTCGGAGGAAGTGCACTTCAGCCATGTCCTAACCCATCTCGTACAGGGAGACAAAAGTGCATAGTAGCTTCTCTCCCTTTTTTCCGCCCTTGGTCCAGGCTTCCTGGATTTCAATGATGCAGCACCCCAGAGACGCAGGTGGGATGGGGACCACACTGTACTTTGACTAAGGTTTGCTCTGGGTAGTTGGGGAACGAGTTCAACAGGACATGCTGCAGTGTGCATTCACATGCAACTTAGAGGCTGCCAGCATGATTAAAGAAAAATTAATGGAGCCTGAATCCCTTAAAATGAGATTCAGAGTCTCAGCCTTTCTTCTTCTCTCACTCCCTTCTTCTCGCTATGCATTGTGGAACTCGGGAAGAGAGTATAGATTTCTGAATGTGTTTAGAAGAGGATTTAAGTTCAAGTGATAGATAGTTAAAGCAAGTAATATCCAAGGAGAAAAGAACAACCTGATTAAGAAAATACAGTATTTCTAAACCGCGTCCTGCCAATACTTCTGTAAAGGCACTTACTTGCATGTGTCACTCCATCTATTTCATAAGTGTTAACAGGACCAAGTAACTTTTTCTGCACAAAAAATTGCTTTTTGAGAACTCTGCCCAGACATGCAGGCTTAGAAGGTATCAAAATAGTCTGGTTTCTATCAGAGTTATATGTCTTAGATTGCCTGCTAATGAAGAATGTTTGGGAGTTTGGGGGTTTTTTTGGTATAACCTTAGAAACTCTTAAGTGATACAGTTTCACAAAACTTGTATAAATCTTCTTTTTTGTATTTGACAGATTATGGCTACTCTTGAAGTCTGCAGCAGATGCTAACATGAATGCACTTCGGGTTTGGGGAGGAGGAGTATATGAACAAGATGAATTTTACGATATTTGCGATGAAATAGGAATAATGGTAAAAATAAACACAGAACACTCACTTAAAAACTGATGAGAACTTCTAAATAAGAATCCACTCTAAATGAACAAAAGACGAGAATGAATACAGAAGTTCGAGCCATCTTTCCAAAGGACATGGTAGAGTACCAACCTGAGAAGTCAGATCAACCTGATTTTTTTTTTTTTTTATTTGAATGCTTCCTGATTACCGAGGCTGTCTGTTGAAACTGGAAGTGATATTTTTGAGACTTTATATTAGAAACTTGGCTTGTGTTTTCTCTTGTAACTAAGGCTACAACTCTGTTGTTCACTCACCCCTACTTCCCTTCCCAGGCCAGATTCTCCCCTTCATCTCCTCTTCCTTTTCTCCCCACTGTCTTTTTTTCCTGTCTCTCTCTTACATTTCCCAAAACCAGAGCAACAGGACTGTGCCTTTAACTTTCTGTCTTCTAGTTCTTTTCAGACCAAAACTGTCATCTTTATGTGCTGTATCTCTTTCCCAGTTCTACATTTCCTAATCTCTTGGGAAAGAATGAGAGAAGAAATGAAAAGCTGAGGGACTGGTACTAGTGATGTCACTTAACGCAGGAAGAAGATGTTTACTCTGTAATGGTGAGCACCATAGAAGAACTTCTGCAGACTGTACACATCAGCAGGGACTTGTAACACTCAGTCAATTAGTCGTGAAACAAGTAGTGCATGGGAGGGCGGTTATTCACAAGACCAAATAATATTTTTTCCAAAGCAGCCAAACTGTGGGGCCCCGTAGCTGTGCTTAGGGCTTACTCATGTGAGAATAGCCCTGCTGAAGAATCCGAGTTCTTGAGTAGATGCCCCAGATTGAGAGCAAAGGCCTTGCAGTCTGACCTCAATGAGGGCTGAAGGCCTGCTGTATTTGAATTTTGTGCTTTCAGGCACCTGCAAGTTATCAAAACACCTAAGAAGGTAGTCATGCTTTTCTCTACTGTGGAAATGGATTTTATTTCTTTTAAAAGTATTTTCTCCTTTATAGCTATAGCTGAAGGGGTTTGGAGGTTTTTTTGTTCAAACTTTTTAAACAAAAATATTTCACTTGGCCTGAAGCCAAGCATGGAAGGCCTTATCCAAAAGGCCATTTTGAACAAGCTGTAATTGAGTACAAATGTAGCTGTAAGGGGAACACCTGCTGCAAACACTGATAATCCTAGATGAGCACCTTTGATTATATGAGCTTGGAGGCACATGTTAATAAGTTTTGATGAAATAGTGACTAGACGACTGAAGGCCAAGTTACATCTGGTATTAAAATCCTAAGAAGTGTGTTTGGTCTTACTCTACAGCATAAAAAATCAGAGAAACAGAATTGATGCCTTGCTGCCTTCTGCTGTGTGTGCTTGAAAAAATAAAACGTTACATCTATTTTAGTCATCTGAATGAATGCCCTGATTTTAAGGGCTTCTGAGCACTTACAATTCTTATATTTTTGACACTAGGCACCTAAGTAGGCCACTTAGATCTGTGCCCGTACAGTGCTCAATGCAAGATTTAGATCTTATTTAACAGCCAAAATAGCAAGTAACTGCAGAAAATGGGACCCTTACTCTGGAGGGGGCGGTGCTGGACACTTTTGGTTTTGTTTCTTCTGATAGTCTCGCAAAGGCTTAAAAGTGCATTAGAGTCAAACTGTGCATAAGGAAAAACAGTGATAGCTCACTGAGGGGAAATAGCAAGAGAAAGTTTCTTTCAATAGAGAGTTTTGTCTCTACACAGTCACTGAAGGATTCTGAGGGATTCTTCAGCAATAGCTCTGCTTTTTTGTACAGTGCTAGGAGTGTAACAATTATTAATGGATCCATTGCCTCCCACTGTCCTGTTCCCTGTCTTCAGTTTTCTTGGGGAACATATGCTGAAAAGAGTCATGGAAAAGCATGTTCTCACGGCAAGGAAAATGCAATTGTATGACAACGGGTCTGGCAATCTCTATTATTTATGTAGTGTGGTATTCAGAAAAGTGTAGTCTCCTACAGACTCTTTTGGGTTAACATGCTCCTTCCAGAGATCTTTCCGTTAATGTTTGAGATGGACTATCAGGAGTCTGGAATTTACAGCAATTTGAAAAACAGAACAGGTAAAACAAGAAATCTTACCCATCTCATTGGGCTTCTTCCTTTTGCCTTTTTTGTAATTCTTCTCCTTCAAGGTACAAATGGAGTTCAGTGCTGAATTGAAAGGTTTGCTGTTCTTTAGTGGTATCTACTTGATCTTTCTTTGAAGAGAAGGATTGCTGTGTTGTTAGAGGACCTAGTTTGTTTCTGCCCCTCTTACTGGGTAAGATTTGCTCTTTTTAAGATGAATTCATGCATTTAGTGTGGAAGTGTTCTTTTAACAAGTACACTTGAACATCTGTTAAGTGTGCTTGATACCACATTGGAAGAGTTGCTGTGTCTCTTTGATAAGTAATGGGGATTTGGTGTTACATCTGCAGAGTAGTAAATACAGAATTGTTCTGTTCAGCTGGAGGTTGTCCCATGTTCACATTTGAGCATTGGATGGGTTCTAATTATTCCACCGAAAATTACTGAACTCAGTCTGCTGAGCAATATTCCACTCATCGGTGAAGGCTGTCAAGATCTGACTCCTAAGGATAAATATTTTGTAACTCTGATATTGAGGAAAACCACAGTGGAGTATGCATGTACTGAACCCTATGGAGGATGTGAGTGTTTTGGTGATACTTTCCAAGTATAAGAAACAGAACATTTCAGTTTAATTCTTTTTGAGATAAATAACTTCTGTGTGAGCAAAGGATTGTGCATCCCAATAAGCATGTGTTTTTCAAGTATGTAAAAATGATTTGCTAACAGGTTTTTTTTGTTTTGTTTTTTTTTCTTTTTTTCTTCTATTTTCTTTCCTTTTCGCTGTAGATTTGGCAGGATTTTATGTTTGCATGTGCGCTATATCCAACTGACCAGGATTATTTAGAATCCGTAAGAGCAGAAGTTTCTCATCAGGTATTTTGTCCGTGTGTCGAAGCTCTGTTTACCATTACCTCTTTTTGAGTGACTGACTGTATAAGTTAGCTTTCCAAAAATGCTTATTTAGAAGTGCTTGTTAGTGTACGTTTATGTAGCAGACACAAAATCGAACCCTGCTAAATCCTCTTTAACTGACTTGCAGGAGTAGTCAGTCAAGCAGAGGTGCAGACTTTCCTCATATCCAGACTGCCCTCTTCTCATGGACATGTAAGAGCATTCACTGAGAGCAAGCTCTAATGATTGCAATATGCCTTAGCACAGAATTTAGCCTTTACATGTGTCTGAGTAGATGAGGATGGAGGTACACATATGCATATGGTAGATATATGTCAACGTATTAAAAGTTTGCCCCTCTGTAAGTGTATATTACAAAAGTTTGAGCCTGGTGGAGGGCTAAGGGAATAGTGAACAGTGTGGATACAAACAGGAGTTGTAGGCTTAGCATATGTAATGTACATGTGGACTTGTAATTCAAGTAGTAATAAAGTGCGGTGGGTTTGTTTTAATTTTTTTTATTTTTAAAAGAAGTAATTTTGCTTGACTCCTGAGGTTGTAAGTTGTATTTCAGGTAAGGCGTTTAAAATCCCATCCATCAATTGTTCTGTGGAGTGGTAACAATGAAAACGAAGCAGCAATTGCAAGCAACTGGTTCTCCATACCTTATGCTGCCAGAGAAGTCTATATCAAAGACTACGTGATGCTTTATGTGAAGAACATCCGAGAAATAGTTCTTACTGTAAGTGACCTCAAGAAATTGTAGGGGTGTATGGCTTGGCAGAAGGTTTAAATGTTTGCAATTTGAGCGACTTGGGATGTCTTTTTTTTTTAATCCTTTTGGAAAATGGAAAAGGCACATTATTGAGGAATTGCACTTTCCAAGCTTTTATAAACAACTCTAAACTCAAGGGTTGTCCTCAAAGTGAAAGCAACCAAAAAATTACTTATATCTTTAACACTTTGCGATGTGTAAAGGAAGACCTGAAAATATAGGGGATCTTGCTTCTTTTTTCCCTTCCTATTTTTAATACCTCCCCAAATGCCTTCACTTCCAGTGGACAAAAATCAAATTGCCCATTAGTTAATTAATCTAGATGATCAGATTTCGTTTATCCTGATTTTGTTGACGGATACTGTAAGAAAGATTTAACAACCCTCAGGCCTTTTAATAGCAGTTGAAGAAATTCATAAAGATGTTATTTCTTCAAGTGTGCTCTTCCAGTATTTGACTTAAGTTTTTTGGCTTAAGCAAGTTAAACAAAAGCTACGCTAAACATTGTCCTCATGCTGTGTAGTCATTATATTGTGTGTTTTTTAAAACAGACTAATAGTATTTTACAGTATACGAAGGCAAAATAAAATATTTTGAGATAAGACTTAAACTGTGAGCATGCAGACCAGAAGCACCTGAAATCTGTGAAGTCCACTGTGATTTGGCATTACCTATTTTGCATAGCTTTTGTAGTTTTATTTTTCCTCCTAGAAGTATTGCAGTTCTTCATTATTTAATGGAATCTGCTTTTAACTAACTTTGATGTGTGTACATAGAGTGAAATTGAGTTAAAAGTCCCAAATTGGGGTTGCATAACTGTATAGGGATTAACAGACAGTGCTTGAACCACGGGTGAATATTCTAAACTCCCCTGTTAGCTAAGAGACAAAACGTTGCAAGAGTTTTGTCCAGTTAGAACTTCCTTCTTCAGATGCTCGTGGCCTTTTCCTTCCCAGTTATCCCTTGTATGGTATGATCTTATCGACTTCAGGGTATGATAATTTTAGTCTAATCTCTCCTTTATGGGATGAGATGCGTTTCATGTTATGAGGTTCATGACCTAAAGTTTCTCTTTGCTAAGACAGGCACGCAGTATGTAGGTGACAGTGATGTTATTGCTTGTTATTGGAGGCTGCTGATGTTGCCAGACTAGTTGTACTCTTAAGAATTTAGAATACCTTTCTACTGGAAAAGTTGAGATAGAGGAAACAATAAAAATGAGGCCAGGTTTGAAAGAGCCTACTGAAAATGAAAAGGATGCCGCTCTTGAGGGCAGTTATGCATTCTCAATGGTAGTGGTGTTTTATATTCCTGGTTAACATCTTGATTCTAGGTTTCTGTATTTCAGTCAGGTTTTCTGGAACTGAGTTGTTTGTAAAAGTATGCTGTGGTGTTTCTGTGATTAGCTACATGAGTTGGATAGCCAGTGCCTGTGCAGCAAAGTGAGGTGTTCTGTCTTGATACTGGTTTTGAGTTACAGTTCACTTGTCACAGAATCACAGAACGGTAGGGGTTGGAAGGGACCTCTGTGGGTCATCTAGTCGAACCCCTCTGCCGAAGCAGGGTCACCTACAGCAGGCTGCACAGGACTGTGTCCAGGTGGGTCTTGAATATCTCCAGAGAAGGAGACTCCACAACCTCCCTGGGAGTGCTGCTGTTCAGGACAGACCCTCTTTTATTTTAAACCTACAGAATAACTATTTTGAGTGCCAGAAGGAACCATACAGTGAAATAATTTCAGGTCCTGTGCAATACAAGCCAGCTGAGGAAACTTGTAACTACTAGCAGTACTGGACTGTATAACTTAAAAAGACTTCGAAGTTTGAACTAAGGACTTGAAGGAATCCAGGATATCCTATAGTAAATTGGTTCAGTTAATTATTAATTATTCATGTCAAAAAAAAAAAAAAAAGAAAAAGACGGGGGCTTTTAAGATTTTTCTTAAAATGAAGCACGTGTCTAAGTGCTTTGTTGTATTCGAGCCAATTGCTGTAACTTGTAAATGGTAACTAACTCAGGCCCCTATCTTACTACAAGTAGGGTGCTAAATGAATTATACCTGTGAAAGGATTCCTTCAGTATTTTGTAGAGTACTGCTAAAAGATTTAGTACACTAAATCTACTGAGGCTATAAATAAAGGCAGCTCTGAACAATTTGAAATGTAACCCTTCTTATAGTCTCATCTGTCTCAATGTGCAGAGCCAGCCAAAATTACAACAACCCGCAATGCTACCATGCAGGCATTCGTAGCAGAATACCTTGGCTTTGTTAGGACTAAATTTTGATGACGACTTAAGAAGAAACGGGAAAATCATGGCCTTGTTCCTACAAAAACACTGCAAAAGTAATGATTTTCCATAAAGAAGTCACAGTACTCAAATATTAATGTTCCTTGAGTTTATTTTTCACAAGGCACACTTTAAATAGATTTCATTAAGAATTTAGAAGCATATAAAGATAGAAAAATCTCTTGATGAGAGGAGAGACTCCCTTAGAACGGCAGAGCAGGCAATATCATGCCCAGCTGTCCTCCAAGAACATAAATAAGAAGCTAATTAAGCAAGTAACGATGATGAATGTCAGTACACAAAGGGCAACATTGCCTAAGTGGGGACTCAGAAATTTGGAAAAAGCATGTTCTCCTTGCCCCTCCCTCCCATCCCCTTTCAAAAATGTGGTCTATGTATTCAGATGATAAAAGCCATTCACTTTGTGAGGGGGGTGTGGTTTTGGTTTGGTGTTTTTTGGTGTTTTTTTTTTTGTTTGTTTTTAAATCCCAGGAAGATAAGAGTCGTCCTTTTATTGCATCCAGTCCCACCAACGGCTTGGAGTCAGTTAAAGAAGGTTGGCTCTCCCAAAATCCTTATGATACCCATTACGGTGACACTCACTTTTATGACTACAGCAATGACTGCTGGAACTGGACAGTGTATCCTAAAACTCGTTTTGCTTCAGAATACGGATTTCAATCCTGGCCTTCCTTCAGTACAATCGAAAAGGTAAGGCGGGGCTTCCATACCTTACTGTCCCATCTTCCCTCATCTAGCGAGGGCAGTGAGTCTCTTCCCAGCAAACTACAGCATCCGAACCATAGCTGGGATAAGATGTCGTTAGGTGTGGTATGGCGCAGGTGGGATGGGGGTGTGCGCTGGCATGGGAGAGAGTGAAGTGGGACTGTTTCCCTTCTCATTGTTCAGTATATTCACCTTGATGTTGCAAGAGGAGCCAAGTTGAGATGAGAGCCTATTATGAGACTATTAATTTTAATAGTAATTCTATTTAATACATAGCTTAGTAATGATTGCCTGACATCTGTTTCCTTTTGCTGTGTCTAAGCATAAGTGTTCATTTAGAAACAGAAGAAATGTGACAAATGCTGAATTGTGCTGAGTTCTACAATGTTTCAATTTTTATCATGTTTACCAATTTATTTTACTTAAATTACTTGTTTCTTTATGTCTTACATATAAGAGGATTTGGTTTTGTCTTCTGTTAAATTTAGATATTGTATATTCTATCTTATTATCCAGTTGGAGCAGAGACGTACTGTGCTGTTTGTCCGTTTGTTCAGAGAGAAGGGAATATCATGCTGATACTCGTGCATGCAACTAAAAGGAGTTCAGAATGTTCTTTTCAATTTACTGGGCAAAGTGTATTATCTGAGACATCAGTACATTCATCCATATTAATAACAATGAAAAATATTCAATCCAGCCTAAAAAAGAACAAATTTAAATAAAAAGATTTTATAGAGATTGTAATTACAATAAAAGCTTGACACTAATAACTGTATAAGCTATGCTGCATTGTTGTCCTTAGTTGAAAAAGACTGTTTAATGATCATTTGTTTTCAGAGACAGGTTTTGAAAATACACACATTATTAGAATTTACAGCCCTACTAACTTCTGTAACTTTTATACCTAAATGTGTTTGACTAGAGTACGTTCTTCCATCTTAGTCTGGGGTGTTTCTGATTTACTATGAATGCAAGCAAACCTATGAGCTCCCTTGGCCAAACTGAACCTTGGGACAATAAGTTAAATGTCATTGAGCCAAAAGTTGCTCTTCTGGGTACGACAGCAATGTCTGTTTTCATTTATTTGTACAAGGAGTATAAGCAAAGGGTGTTGCTGATTCAAAATCCTTGCATGACTGCATGAGGCACTGTAGAAATATACCACCAATTTTAAACGGTTTGGATGATGTCAGCAGGCTGTAATGGATATCCTTTCCTGAATATCCTGTCGGTCATTAAATGCACATTTTGCCTTTTCATTCTGATCTCTTTCTTTTGTGTATTTTAAAAGGTTTCCTCCACTGAGGACTGGTCCTACACAAGCAATTTTTCTCTCCATCGACAACACCATGAAAATGGCAATGATCAGATGCTTCAACAGATTGGGCATCATTTCAAGCTTCCCCAGAGCACAGATCCTGTAAAAAAGTTCAAAGATATGATTTACCTCACTCAGGTAATGGTGGTGTCTTCAGTATAAGTAGCTGTCAATACTTGTTCCATTAGATACTGTCAGCGGTTAAAACTGGGCCTGTTCTGTTTGGTAATGTTCAGTTATATGGAAAGTTTCTGCATTGAGGCATTGGAGGGTCCAGTTTAATTTGGAACGAGCTTGTCTCTCATTTATTGGAAAGAGACTCCAGTTTTCACCATAGAAGGGCTGGAATGTTTCTCGGGGAATTTCCCAGAAACTGGCTCAAGGGGAGAAAGTCTGGCTGTGTGTATGACCTTGGTCCCTGTCCCCAGCTGGGACCACTCATGAAGCTGGCTGGGAGAGCAGGGACGTGCTGCCCTGCCTTGGTACGTAATTTTTCCTGGTGCTGCTCTGTTACTCCCTGTTCCAGGGTAGGTATGCTGTGCTCTTCATGTGGCCCCTGTAGGCTTACTCCTTTGATTTTTGCCTCAAAGAATACATGAGCTTTTGAAACAAGACAGTTTCTAGAGAATGCAGTTCTTTATGAATGAGTCTATTAGTAGCCGTTGTTTTGTTACGGACTCAGATATTGATATTTTGCAGAATCTATTCTGGTTTTTTTTTCAAATCAGTCGGTTATATTTTGCTCTTCATCTGTAGTAGTTTACCTTGTGCTTATTTCTGTCTTCGTGATTTCTATGTGATGTCTAAATGATGTTAAGTAACTTTTTAATGCTATTAGGCAAGTTTGAAGTGCTGTTCCTTTTTGTTGTGTTCCAAGAATTTCAGAAACACTCTTGATGGGAACAACTGCGCATTCACTAAGTTTTTAATGTTTGAGAGCTGCTGTCAGCAAGTTTTATATAAACACAAAACAGCTGGAGAACTTCAGGCACTGATGACAAGAGAACAAGGATAGACGATGCTGTGAAATTGAAAACAGGGGTAAAACATGCACAGTGAGGTTCTGACTCAAAAAGCTATGAGAGTTTCTGCAGGGTTGTCTGTCAGGGCCTTATTAACAGGTTAAACAATTTAAGAATACCAGAATAAGGATAGCAAAAAAGATGAAGAGAGTAAACTTGGCTCCAGTGGTTAACTTAAAGACACTTAAGAGAAGTGTTCTCTTTACCTTTTGAGCTGTCCTAAAGAATAACTTTTTCCTTTCTTTTGAGACTTCCTTTTAATACCTGCCCAGCCTGGTAATATACTTTGTGAAGAAAATAACAGGCTGTTTGGCTGCTATTGAGAACTTGGCCAGTGAAAAATTCTGAAAAGTCTTTTTTAAAGACAAAGTGGGGAAGGAGACAAGAAGTGGAAGTGCACACGAAAAAAAGGTTGCTCTTTTGGTGCACAATTTTGACCATGTACTGGGAACAGGTGGTCAGAGTATAGGCATGTGGGCATCATGGTGATGTATGCTGGAGGTAGGGCAGCATAACATCATTTTGCAACTCTTGGGCTTTTTATTTACATTAATTTTTTAAAAATATATTTATTTTAGTTTTTTTTTCCCCTGTCTTCCGTTTTCCTTTCAAAGACCCTGTTGCCCAGTGGCCTTCACTGGATGGAAGGCAGGAAGTAGCCCCTTCAGAGTTTCTCTAAAGATACTGCTTGCAAAGCTGTTGGGAGCTGCTAGGAATAGATCTCCTTCAAGCAGAGGCCCACTGCACTGCAGATGTATAGTCTTCAAGGCTCAAATTTAAAGTTATGTGCTGTTGCTGTGAAGTCTGTGTTGTATGTTAATAGAGACACACGTGCTTTGAAAGTAAAGTGAGATACAATACACCAAAAATATTTTTTTTATGTGTGTTTGTTGACCAAGGTGATGCAGGCTCAGTGTATAAAGACAGAAACTGAATTCTATCGGTTTAGTCGAAGTGAAATAGTCAAGGGAGAAGGACACACAATGGGAGCTCTTTACTGGCAACTCAATGACATTTGGCAGGCTCCTTCCTGGGCTTCCTTGGGTAAGTTTTATAACAGTCTGGTGAAAAGCACCATCAGTCCTGTTTTCCTCATCTGGAAGTATCAGAATAAGAAGTATGGCTCTGCTCTCTCTCTTGGGCAACTTTGCAAACTTTGAACGTGTTTCTGTCCATCCTTTAGAAATGCTTTCCAGAAAAGTGTTTTTCAGGATTGTCCTAATAGACTGTGAAAGCAGAAGAGGGTGAAGAACAAAGCAATTCTTTTTCTGTGGACGTTCTGCTGTTCAGATTTAGCAGCCACTAACTCTTACCCTCGTGTTAGCAAGGTTTAGTTTAGAGAAGTTAAAATCATATGTAACTCCTAATTTCTTAAAAATACAGTTTTTTATTTAAGCAGTATTCTCATTCCTTCTAAGGAAATAATATCATTGAAGCCAGACAGAGCTGCCTGTTAGGAAGCAGTAATGGTTTAGACTGAGGGCACAACCCCGTTGTGAGGTAAACTTTCAGCTGCCCTTGGTTGTCATATGTAGAGCTGGATCTTCCTGAAAGTGTGTGCAATGTATCATCTAGGTTTTTCCAGAGAATTTTTGCCTTTTTTTTTTTTTTTGCAAGTTTAAGTATTTTAAAATTAGAAAGATAAATTCTTCTAGAATTGGAGAATTCTAAGAAATTCTGTTTCCAAAAGGGCCTGTCCTAGAAATCCCTGGTTATATTTATGGGCTCAGCTTGTATGTACCTAGCCACCCTAGGTGAGAATGGACAGAGAGGGAGCTAGTGGGATAGGAAGGTAAGAAGGAGCACCAATGTGCAATTATACTTTCTATAATATCAACAAATCTGGTTGATTTTGTTCCACCTGCCCCCCCCCATGGTAAAATGATTGAAACCTCACCCTTCAGTAGGCAGTAAGGGCACTGTCAAAAAAAGCTGCAGAACTGCAGTCCTTTTCTGAGGAGGATGAGATTTCGTATGTAAAGGCTAGGCATCTAGATTCCTTCTGTGTTCAGTTGGGGGGGGAGATGGTTATCTCTAGGGTGTGATTCATTGTGTCCTCAGCTATCTCATAAGTGGGATGAATTATCTTCTCCATGTTGAATTTGATTTTCATAGAACTTAGTATGACACCTCTCACCCAGCATAGCTTCTGAGAAGCTCTTTATAGGAGAAGATGACTAGCTTGAGATTTGATGTCTAACTTAGTGTCAGGTGAGGTGAATCACTCTTTGTGACTAAATTATTCTGCTAATATGCTATTTATGCACATGATATCTCCTTATATATTATATGTGTATTTTTTTCCTTTTAGAACACAGAAATGGAGTAATCGGACATATAAAAAGATAAGTCAGTAAGAAATAGGAGAGGAATGTGTGGTATGAGGGAAGTGATTGTGTTTCATGTTCTGAACATTTTGTCTAGAAGCCATTTTGAAAATGGAGAAGCTGTTCTGTGGGCAGCTCTATAGGACTTGGGTAGATTCTCTTTCAATTTTAGTTATTTCTCACATACTCTGCTTTTGAAAATCTTGGTTTAAGAGTTTAATGTGTGATGAAATCTGAGTGAACCAGGAAAAGCTAAGAGTTAGTGTGAAGTTCTCGATCTGTCCTTAGAACACAATGCTATTTGATTTTGCTTTAAAAAAAATTAGCCCACCTCCCCCTCCTCCTCTTTCTCTGGGAGGTGTTTGTCGCTCTCTCCCTTCTTCTTTTGCTAGTGGTTTGTGGTGGTTTTTTCCCGTTTCCTTTATTCATCCGAGCAAAGCAACTGAAACCAACAAAGGAAAATGAACCAGTAGAAGAAACATGCTATTTTGTTTAAATGTTAAGGCAGCAGTCCAACTATCAGGCTCATCTTTCTGGACTTTCTAGACTTGTATTAGGAAATGGAATATCCCAGTGTTCGTTTTTATGATTCTAGCAATGGCTGATGCTCTTAGGCTTTAAGTGCCTCAAGAGAAAAAAATGCTTGGGAAAATGTCTCTTTTTGAAGACAGGTGTATTGATAGATGAAGAGGAGACCATAAATGTCGGTTTAAGTACAGAGCTGACGTCATTGTAGAAAATATATCAAGTACTTGAATTATTCATATGTTCTTGAAGTTAGTGTACAGAAGAAAAGCTCAGCAAAGATACAGCTGTCCCTTTGTTTTGTTCTGTTCCCTCAGTGGAGTGAGGAAAGGTTTAATATTCATTTAATTAGTCAGTGTGGTAGAGGGATTTTTGAGATGCTAATGGATGAAATTATGCAAAACTTCAGAGAAATTAGTTTTATTTGCACTTCAAAAACACGTTTCTGCATCTTGTTAGATGGCACAGTAGTATCATCAATGAGTGTTTCTTATTTAAATCTGTTATTTCACAGAGCGCCAGGGAGGGCCTTACATAATTTCCCGTACAAAGTGGAAGTGTTTTCTTGTGAAGTGGGAAGGGGAGAAGGTAGCAAATGTTTCTCCTTTTAATTTACCTTTAAGATGTTTGCTTGGGAGTGAATAAGAACACAGCACTCCTGTCATAGTACTTCTGTCTTCAGTTCAGAAGTAAACAGCTTTTACCACAACTGGATTTTCACTGCTGGCGGCTGGTTGTGGAGCCAGTTGTGTCATGTTGTGTTCTTTAGCATCTATGCAGTGTGTTTTGGTGAAAAGCGCTGCGATACACACGGCAATTTACCTCATTCCCACACAAGTGTCACCTTGAGGTACCCAGCTGGTTTGTCATGAGATTCCCTTGAACAGATAACTGGCTTTTACTGCAGGCTCAATATTTAGAGCCCCTGATGAGCTGAAACCACAGCCTATTGTGGACAGTAACAGGTACGAATTCATGAGACTGAGGTGAGGAAAGAACTAGCAGCATGCTTCTCAGGTTGCATTTAATAGTGTTAAGTGATTAATTTAAAATCTGTTCCAGGGAGAACTGTTTGTTCTCACTCCTGCTATCAGTGTAGAAGGCTACAGGGAACAGTCAGAAAAAAGGGTACTGGGGTCTCATTACAAACCTGATTTTAGTTTCCTGTTCTGAAGTTTGATACTGCAGAGAGTGCAGACCCCATGTTATTATCCGGAAAAACTTGGGGAACTTGGATTTCTTTAAGCATTCATTTAAATGTAGGGGGGGGGGGAGGAGAAAAGCACCCCAGGGCTGGTTTAAATAACTTTTGACTGATGCCTTTGGGCATGCATGTCCATAACAGGAAAGTTTAAGCCCAGAGATTTCTCATGATAGCTACCTGATCTCTGGATTTCTTACATCCATTTTTGGGGCAGGGGGAGTATTTTACATGCAACTTACCTATTTTTAAATCAAGAAATGTGACTGTGGTCTTAAGGAAATCATGACAACAGATGAGCTGGAGAATGTGGCTTTTTTAAAATCACTGAGCTTCAGCTGTGCTGTCTGAAGTTACTTTAACAATTGTGTTACCAAGATCCTGTTGATGGAAAAGTTCTCTTTGGAAGACCCTTTCTGTGAGAAACTGCTCCGTCAGTTGAGCTTTATTCTTCAAAATGGCTCTAGGCTTTTTGGGAAGGGAAATACCAGCCTTGAAAGGCTGATCTGAGGCTAGCAGATTAGTGATGTTTGCAAACATCCCAAAAGGATAGCTGTAGTAGTTGAACCCTAGAATGACTTTTGAAATTGTACAAACTTTTAAGTGTGTGGTTTGTTTGCTTTTGTTGGTTGGGTGGGTGTTTTTGTTTGTTTGTTTTGCTCGGTGGATGTGTAATGCCAAGTTTAGCCTGAGTTGTTTTCTTCACTGCACAGGTTCTTTGAGAATCTCTGTATCTGCTGCGTAGGTAGCAAACCTGCTTTCTGTCCCTCCAGTAACCACTGCAATGTGGTCATGTAGTCCCACTGGAAATGAACGCACAGCAGAAACTGAGGGTAGGGCCTATTGGAAGAGAAATGGGATTTTATGTTACACTAAATAACAGAAGCTGCTCTACTTCAATTGCATTATTCATTGTCATATTTTAGACAGTTGTAGCCCAGATTTTCATCATGTAAACTAAGTTGAGGGAAAAATTCAAGGCAGCAGGGACTGAAACCTCAGCCCATGCTGGGTGACTTGTCTGAGGTTGAGGTGGTGTGTGTCTGAGGCCTTCCGTGAGCAGCATCTATTGCACTGATCTATTGCACTGACAATTGAAGTTCATGAGAGTCTTGTAGCAGCTCTGAGGGCTGCAGGGAGTTCAGCCCTTCCCGAAGCCTGAGGTTAGGCACAGTGCCCATTTCTCATACAAGGCCTGTTGCTTTTATTTTTTAGATCAGATGTTGCCCCACAGTTTATTTCAGATAATCCATCCCCAATCCAAATCTCTCATCTTCTGAAGTTTCATGGCCCTAAAAAGTAATTTGTTAGTGCTCCCTAGGTTTGGCAGAGTTGTCCTTTAGACCACCAGCGTTTTCTGCAAGAATTGTCCTTGGAATGCAAGAGCATGGCTTCGTTCATGTACTGAACATCACCAATATGCTGAGTATGTTCATCAGTTTATCAGCAGTCAGTTTTGAGGAAACTCAGCAGCCTCTCTAAAGATTTCTTTCAGGCTTATTTCTTTGGTTTGCTTCAGCGCTATTAACTTGAATGCTGGTGGTGTTTTGTTGGCAAGTCTGATCTCATAGCATGGTTGAATCTTATGTGGGTTTTCCAGACAGATACGAGCTTTTCTTGCTTGTTCTCCAAGATACCTGGTTGTGAGCTTGCTGAAAACAAGGTGATGTGAAAGGTGCTAAGCTGGAGCTAATGCACTTTGCTCTCAACAAAGTTCATTCATTTCTATGTGGAGTACAGACAGACCATGTTCAGGTCTGCCTGTGAAAGCCACAAACACACCCTTCACTGACTGTTATCACTCGGGATGAAGTCCTTAATTGTGAAATATTTGAAAGTGCTAATAGCTTTGTATAAGCACCAAAACACAGAGAGGTAATCGGTTACAACAAAAACGCATTACTGGAAATATTTTTCAGCGTCCCTGAACTTTAAACCTGTTGCATACAACAAAGAGCCAGAAACAAGAATGAAACAGATATCTAACTTTTCTTCCCTTGTGAGATGATGCAGCTGACCTGATACTTCTTTTTAGTGCCATTTCAATGACTAGGTAATGGTTGAGGAAGGACAGAGGTAAAATGCTGACAGTGGGTGCTAGATGGAAAGTTAATAGAGAAAGAAATGGGGAAGCAGCTCCTTTTTCAAAATCACTGTGTGGCAGTGTTGAATCTGGCAAAATTGCATTTTTTGGAGAGGACACAATGTTTGATGGCTTTTCCAGTTTGTTAGTGGGAGACTGTCAAAGTATTGAAAGTAATGACATCCAGCTTTCCATCAAATAGGCAGAGTGAACTGTTTGGCATGTGTCTACTAAATTTCATACAGTTAGTGTTGTCTCTAGATACTGGCAAATTCATTTTGCCTAACTTAGATCTGTCTTTGGTTTGAGAACTTGTTTTTTTGCTTCCATTGCTACTGATGTTCCTCTAAGGAAGAACTGAAAGAGGAGAACTGAAAAAAGGGGAAGAAGGTGCTTTGTACAATCACCAAAACTCAGACACTGTTGTCTTTTCACAGTGGTGATAGTTTGTGGCAATGCCACCAATTCCCATGTTTGTCTGGATTCTCAGCAACATAGATGCTCCAGCTGCCTGCTTAGTATGTGATGCCCTGTGTCAGTTTTGGTAACGTCACCTGTGTTTAAGGCTTTTTTTATTTTAATCGAATAGCAGCATAGAAATGATAGGACCAACACTTAAAACGTGTGACAATTTGGTGAAGCTCAGAAAAAGACTTTAAGGAGGTTCAGATCCCTTCCAGAGCAGAGCCTTGACTGGAAGAAAACGGGTAACTTAGTCATTCTCTGCACCTGACAGAGGTGACAAAGGGGGAGGGGGTATTATATTGCCATAGCAGGACCAGAGAGCACAGGAAGAATTGTGTGCCAAGGCAATTTGGTCTCCATCTTTCTTCCTTTTAACCCTTTTCAGAGTATGGAGGCAAGTGGAAACTGCTCCATTATTTTGCCCAGAACTTCTTTGCACCACTGCTGCCTGTGGCCTATGAAGACAAAGGTGTGTTGTACATTTACGGTGTCTCAGATCTTCACGTGGACCACAAGATGACTTTGAGGGTAAGTGATGTCTCTCTTGCCACCCTTGTGTCCCTCCTGCAAAAATGTGAGAAGTTGAATAAGCCTATCTTTATATACCCAAGCTTTAGTAAGTTCATATTCGAATGCAATGAGGTGCTATTCTTGTCTTTAACCTTCTTGGGGGCAACATTATCCTTTCTTATAGTAGTGCGTACTGCTTCACAGAACAAGGAATTAATTGCCTCGCTTATAACCTGTAGGTATAGGCCTGAAATTAACTATTCTGTTGAAATCTTAAAGGAATTGGTGGTTAAATAGAACAAAGTGTGGAAAATGGTACCTCAATACTTAACAAAACTGTTCCCTAGGTGTTAGAAGTAGATTAACAAAAGGTGGGGGGAGGAAGGATTGTACCATTGCTTGCTATTACTCTTACTTACACTAGTTTTGGAAAATGAACTAGATTATCTTCTGAAATATCAACAGAACATCTAGGTGTACTTTAATTGCAAGGTCACCTCTACAATGTCATCGTTTTACAGTTGATGCCGTAACTGTTTTCTGATAATGCTATAGAAACTGTTAGGATTTCTGTGGAAGTATTTGGGCTGCCGAGTTGTCCTGTAGAACACAACCTTCCTTTTCAATTTGTTACACTTTGTCGTTGTTACTGGTATGGCAACCAGATCTCAAATAAATTTAGGGGCCATTTTGCACTAGGAGATACAATTCCTGACGTAAGGGGTGTCCCATGTGAAAAGGCTGGGAAGGACAGAAAAATAGATCTAGAGACGTGGAATGACTCATTAGTCATTTCAGAACTTCGTAGTTTGAATATGCCTAGTTCACTGCTCTGTCTGTTGGGCTGCTATGAATTTTCAGTTTTATAAGGTTACTTTATATATAGTAATATATAGTATAGAAAATTGTTGCAAATTCTGGATAGTCGGTTCTTGGAGAAGGACTGCACTTAATCAAATTGTTTATTTCCGGTCTGAGTTACTATAACAGGCTTAAATTCAGATTTTCTGATAGCGTCAGAGAAGCATTGGCAGTAGGGTAGTTCTGATGAATACTGTATTTCGCACTTCAAGAAAATTTGGACCTTGAAACTTCTGAAAGGAGTTAAGATCTGTTCCTGACTGTGGACCCCTGTTAAGGTGAAAAATAACCTAAATTGTTTGAAGAGATAGAATGCTGTAATTCTCATTAAGTGCCTATCTTTGAAATTATGCTGCCTTTTTTAACATAAAGGCACATTCATAATGCGCGCGTGATCTCTGGGAATGTATATTTTACTGCACTAATATAACTTCTATAATGACTTTTAAAATGGTGCAGCTTGCTTCTGTTTAACGGTGATTGTGCAGAAGCTCTAGATTACCCACTTGGGTTACATCAGATAACACTGAGCAATCTCAAGAAAATCCTTTGTCTGACTTTTTTTAATCAGGGAGGGGAGGAAAAAGAGTCAACAAAGTAGTCACTAATTCCATTTCCCAGCACTCCCTTGGCAGGAATTGGCAACCCCCTCCTCTCAAGGAGCCTGGAGAAAAAAAGCCTTGCAGATCAAACACACCAACAGATCCAGACTGTTTGAAGCAGACTGCTTGTTAGGTTTATATGATTTAATTATTATGCCCTATCGATTGTTTAAATCTTTGTGGAGTTTCTTGCTAGATGGAAATCAGCTGGTACTGTCAGGCAAACATCTCTTGCAATAAGCAATGTGGAACCTGGGATGCTGGGTTGTTTCCACAGATGTAACTTTGCTTCTAAGCTTTGTGCTCTCTCAACGTGCTTGATAGGTCGTTGTGCATGCCTGGAGTTCCTTGGAGCCAGTATGCACCCTTGCCAAAGGCAGTGTGACTGTTAAAGCACAAAGTGCTGTCCCCATCTATGAGGAGTCCATAAATGACTTGCTGGAAAGATGCAGAAATTGTACCAGGAAAAGCTGCATTGTTACTTTCTGTCTTGTTGGAGAAGGTGGGCTCCAGAGTCCTGTGAACCATCACTTTCTTTCATCACTGAAGGATGCTGTAGGATTAGAAAAGACCCAGCTTAGTGTAAGTATGAGTCATGCTGAATTACTGTACTTGGTTTTGCTAATGGTTTGAGTTGTTTGCCCGCTATGCAGTGTCCGATTCCTCTTAATGTTCTTTCTCCTTAGCTGTTGCAATTCTAGCTTCCATGCTGAGTTCAAAATCAGTTGTTTTTTTTCTGTCACTATATGCATATCTAAACAATGAAGTCTCAATTTCATTTGTTTTGACTGTATTTCACCTGACTGCTGCAGCACTGCTCCTTTCATTCTTTTGTCCCTAGATAGCAAATAGCATCATGGCCAATGTGTTGGCTTGCAGACAGTACTGTACGTCAGTGCTAGGTGATGCTGGTTCAGCTGAGTGCAGAGTGCATCGTTGTCGGCAGCGTTTGCTCTTGAAGTGCTCAGACTCTCAGATCAGTGTACCATTGCTAATATGCAGTATTGCATGCGCCCTTCCTTCTTCTGCAAATCCCTGCCCTCTAGCTAAGGGTTCTGATTTGCATAATAGCAATTATTTCTTAATATCTGGCAAGTGCGTCAGTCTTCTGAACAGGCTTAAAAAGCATCAGTGTTGTATAACACTGTCATTTAGTCCATTTGCTACTTTTCCCTAGATTTCTTCCGCTCCTAGCAAGCGTGCTCTATATATAGAGAGCAAGCATACTCTCTGTGTGTGTGTATACACACATTTTGCTAAGCCTCACTTCTTAGCATGTAAATCTTATTGCAAAATTCTTAATCAGCAGATTGGCAGGATGAGGACCTGCATATTCTCACATTTGGCTTCCAAACTGCAGCTTTGCTCTTTAGAGCTAAGCTAAACAAGGGGGGAATAGAGGTCTTTAATCTCTTTGAATCTGGACGAGCATAATTGCTTTACAAAAAGAAAATGGGCCAGATTTTCCCCTCTTATCTCTTTTATAACAGCATGGTCTGCCTCCTGAGTATACAAAGGAAAGATATCAGCCTGTTTTGGGGTTTTTTTCAGCTGGTGGCACAATCTGGAGTCTGAGTCATGCTGGGTTTTTTTGTGGATGACATCATCAATAATAAAAGCTCTGCAACTGGAGCATCATTGGGAAATTTCACTCCTTTTTCCCATGGCTGTGTTGTCTCCGCAGTACTAACGAATAAGGATAGCTAGCAAGGATAGATGCAAAGTGGTTATTTTAAGGAAGTATAGAGCTGTGATTTAAAAAATTATTCTGTTTTGTGAGAAGCTGGTGCTTCTGTACATAGTTACTAATAAACTAACTAGACTTTCAAATACGTTGCTAATCCAAGTGCTACCCTTCATAGCATTGCTTTTAAAAAACATGAAGACTTTAGTGTTTCTTCAGAAAGCACAAAATGTAAAGGATGTGTGCTTTTTCTTAAAAATGAATAGTGTTGTCTCTCTTGTAAGCGGGACATTTTCTGCACTTAACATAATTTGTCTGCTTTTTATAAGTATTTATTTGGTATTTGAAAATGATGTAGCATAATTCATGATGGTGAATGGGGAGTGCTGTGTGAAAATGCATCCTGGTTGTGCTTGTAAGCCTCTCTGAGATGAACTACCGATAGAAGTTAATACAAAACATTATACCTTGTTCTGATATTTCACAACATAGCTGCCTTCTAAATGTAGTATAAGGGCTTCACTGCCGTGTTCCATTTAGATGAGGTGACCTACTGTGTTACTGTGATTTTTACCATCTTTTGCTTCTGTCTATTTCTATTACCAATGTAATTGGAAAGGCCAGCTACTTTAGTAGCTGTGAATTTATAGGTTGAGCCAAGTATGTTCGTGGAAGGACAAAACTTTTTCACTGTAGTAAGTATAGGTACAAGTCAGACTACCATTTATTCAGTTATTTTCATAAGAAGATGGTAAAGTGGTGACACTACATGGCATTTTTCCACAATCTGTAGTATTCTGTAGGAAGGCTATAATAACATTTGCAATTTTTGCATGATTTTTACATAGGAATGCTGTTGGTTTGACCTTTTGTTCCAGAAGAGACTTCCAAAAGAGAATAGTAATTTTGACCAAACACGGTTATTTACTCCGTTTTACTGACATGCGGGTCTTTCCCAGTTTGGGTGTAACTGGGTTCTGCTTTAACATGTATATCTTATTTTATTTATTTAATTTTTTAATTTATCTTCCAGGCCTCTGTATCCCAACAACATGACACTTATATATTTGTTCTTCAGACCACTGCAATTGCTCCTTTTGTTTCTCTGGATGTAGGGAGTATAAAGGGCAGATTTAGTGAGAATGGTTTCCTCATGACTGAAAAGAAGAAAGTGGTCATGTTTTATCCTTGGGAACCTACCAGTGTTGAAGAATTAGAAAAGTCGCTAACCTTGACCTCTCTGGTGGACGCTGTCTGAGGATAGTTCATTTCCTTCTGGATAAGGAGTGAAAGAGGAGGAGGAAAAAAATCAGAAGAATTTGACTAAAGTTGAAGTGACCCGCAGCTTGAGCAGACTGGAGAACATACTGTCTATTCTGTCATGTGTGAATTTTACCTGCTGGCTCAATGTAAAGATGTCAACAGCAAAGCTTGCGTATAATATATGTGGTGTATTGAAAGTACGGCTTTCTCAAGTAACGGGGGAAAATATCTTCCATGGACAAAGTGGGAGGGGTGAGTCGGTGCAAGAGAGCTAGTCCAAGTTCTCCAGTTCACATGAGATTGGAGTTGTGAATTCATCCGAACTAAGAGGCAACGCAAATATGCACCTCCAGACTATCGCTGTAAAAATCCCTATTTTTTCCAGTTTCACTGTGCCATAAGTGGAAATTCATCTTAGGATAACAGCAAGGTATGCCGGGGGCAAGGGGGAAGGGCAGGGAGTGAAGCTGAGACCACCCCCACATGTATGCCCCTACTTGGAGTGGTTTGATCTTATCTGCACCCAGATCAGGAGAGCACTACTCCTACCCTTTCAGATCTGTGGCTGTCACATCTGAGCCATCAGGTGTCCTGCCTGCCTCCTGCAAGGTATGCTTCCAAATAGACATGAAACCTGGGCTGTCTAGTCAGACATCAGGCAGATCTGTTCCCCTTCTGAAAGGGGAATTGAGTAGGAGATTGTTTTCTTCTCTCTACTCGTGCAACATTGAGCAATAACCTTGAGAGCTCTGCATCTAGCTTTGTCTCTTCCCAGAGGGCTGCAGGTGCAGCCACAAACCTGCTGCTGCTGCATGGGATCCTGCATAATGTGGCATAGTACGAGATACGCCTGGCTCTGGGGAAGGGAACAGGGAGAAGAGTTGACCAAATGTGCAAAGAGAAAGGAGGCAGCACGGAGAAGAAATGGTCATGTGAGAGGATCACAGCGTTACAAGTGACTCCATTTTCTCTGGTAGATGCATAGTGCAGGGGATGCTGTTCTCGCTTGGATGTTGCTGCACAGCTGTTCTGTTACCTCGTGGCATTCCTCACAAGTGGCCCTGTGCTCCACATTGATCCTTCTCCCTTTCCAACAAAGGAAAACCTCAACATCTTAATTTTGCTTCTTTGTGTGGGGGTTGCCCGTAGAAGACACGGTTGCCATCATTAGATGTGGTGGCACATTGAACGCCTTAGTCCATATGAAGTAATGGTGTTTCACCCTCTATTCTCTTTCGGAGTAATTTGTTTATAAAATGTTTAGGTTGCCCATAGAAGTGTCATCTCGCTTTGGCATTTGATACAAAGAAAATATGCTTGCTTCAGTATGAGGGGCTGCTGTAGCCTGTGGAGCTGAAAGCCTGAGGGCTCGGCTGCGAGGAAATCCAAGCCACAGAGCCCTGAGCAGCTTGCTAAACATTGGGCTTGTCTGTCAGATGTGGTTTGAAATGCAGCTGGGATCTTGCTGGGGTTCTGCAAGGATCCTCTCACAGTGCAAGCAAGTATTGATTTTCTTGCAAAGCACCTAGCAAAATCACCACTTTACAGTAGAAGATACTTGAACAATCTCTGCTGGTGATGTCCATCATCGTCGTAAAAACACCACGTGGATGATGCTTGTTGGGGGTCTGGAGCACATGTGGGGAGAGCGGCTGTGTATTCCATGGGTCAGAGAACTGCGAACTGGTGGTGGTTTTCTTGCAGTAATCACAGTTTTAATGGCCAGATAGATGAGCATACTGACTGATGCTCGGCAGTCTCTAGTGCTTTTTGAACTGGGCATTAACCAAAACTGACATACTCCTGAGCAAGAGGGAAAACTTAAAAGACGAAAGAGACATGAGATAAATAGGAGTTGCTTACAAATGCTTTATTAGGTCACCAAAACAACTAACTGCAGTTGCATAGGAGGGTTTTTCTGGTCCAGAACTTCTCCTAGTTGAAAGAAAACATGAAAGCAGTCAAAATATGTACATGTATGTGCCAATGTTTATAGGTTATATAAAATAAATAGGGAAAATGATAGTCATGAATAAAACTTATCAGTTAGAAAATGCAGACATTGATAAAGGAATTTAGAAGTTACCTGAGAGGCATCCTGGGCCAACAATACAAAAAAAATCCTTCAGGTTTTTCAGTGTCCTGGGATCAGCAGAATTAAAGCAGCAACAGAATTAATACAACGTAAGGATGAAAAAATGTGGAGAAAATATGGAATAAATATGATTAATAAATATTGCTGCAGTGTATTAGGAGAAGGGCAGGTTGGTCGATGTCTTACATTGATGTAGAAATGTCTCTCCCAGCAACATCTAGACAGAATTTAAAAATGGCACTTAATAGTGTTAAATAAATAACACTTTGACAGAATTACTTGTTTCAAAGACAATCAAGAGGACTATCTGAAGGTCAGTGACGTTTGTTCTTAGTGCATCTCGGAATATGAGTGAAGTTTCAGAGATATAGAAGGGAGCTTTTGGACTGCTGGAAGCCATAAACCGTGAATTTGGATAACTGTGACCTTGTTTAGCCTGTCACGACTTCTAGGCAAAATCATGAAAGAAATGACATGGTGCGTGATGAATAATTGATGAAGTGGCTGGGCACCTAACGCCTGTCAGCACTGTTATGCAGAACAACATTCTTTTATAAAATAGGATTTTTTGCTGTTGCATTCTGTAGTTGCCAGATTGGCATAAAAAGGTTCAGACAATTTTTAAATTGTTGTTATTTTTGAAGGTCAGGTGCTCCCTAAAGAGTGGGTCCATTCTTTCTCACTGGAAAGCTTTAATTCCGCACTAGCTGCTGTTATGAAAGATTAGCAATTGCTTAGGCCAAATGCTTGAGCTCAAAACAGAATTTAATGGGGGAGGTTCACTTCCATTATTGTCTTAATATCCTTAATATGTTCTTTTGGTTTCCTGGTGTTGTAGTAGGTATGTATTAATAGATGCTATTTTCTCCTCTCCCCTGTGCAGCAGCGGCTGTAACGTGTACCTTGGTTAACCATTTCCCCTTGGTACTTTCGCCGTTGTATACTGTGCTATATTTGGTGGTGTGGTTCTGCCTGTGTCTCAGATCGGGGCAAAGACAGGAATGCAACAGTGAAGAGGGCTGCATCCCTCACTCCTATCCACATTCCTTCTCTAGCCACCTGAGTGGTGTTGCAGCCACTCGGCAGCACCTGTATTGCCAGTTGTGTCTGATGGGCTGCGGATCAGCAGCAGGAGCACTGGGAAAAGCATTTGGTAAGTGTCATGGGGGCTTGTCCTCGGTGTCATTGAATTATTGGTGGCAACAGTAGAGGGGAATGGCCTCATCAGCATTCTTTCAGGGTGCAGCCTTGCAGCATTTTGTTCAAGGGATCACTGGGTTTGCTTGTGCTGGTGGCTTTTGTTTGCTTTCCAGCTCCTGCTGGGCTGTTCTCTGCCGACAGAAAAAGTGGCAGAGTTCCCCTCAGCAGGAGCCATGACAAATGCCCTTCCAGAACAGAACCTGAGAGCAGGTTTGGAAGAAAGCTGTATGGCACTGGCTAATTCATGGTCCTAAAACTGGTCTCTGGCAGAGATTTGGCTCTGAACCCATTTAGGACCTGCAGGGACCATTCTGAGCCTCTTTGTTGGTACTTTCTGCCATGTAAGGAAGAGCTGTTCTGCTCCGGTTTACTGCAGCATTTCCTTGGAAGCTTTTCCAAGTTCTTCTAGATCTTTTCCAGGAAAGAAGCATGTGAATGTATCTATAGTTCCTCTCTAAGTAAGCGTTCATAGCTCTTTGTCAGTCTTTGTTACCTGCGGTTTGCATACCTTGGAGCCTGGACAACTTTTCTGCCTTAGAGGCACGTCTGTCTGCAGTACTTCTGTTAGTCCTCTTGGTTTTGGAGACGAGTAGCAGAGACCACTTCGGTGACCTGTAGCAGTGTCAGGTGCAGAGGAACAGGCCAGTGAGTTTCTTATTCTCAGTAAAGTTGCAGCTTACAAGGCAGCCTTTACGTTGTCAGAATCGCAATTTTCTTTCTTACCCTCTGAGGGGTAAGCTGAGTCATCCAGGAACTTGCGGTTTGAATGTTTAAGGACATGTTCCAGTCAAAGAACTGGGTTTACATAACTCTGTTTTCCAGTTAAGATGTTACAGGATAGTGATGTGAAAGCCCCAATTTAGTTTAATTAGGGTGGAAAACAAAAACAAAAATGAAGAGTACAGAACCTTGAGATTACTTAAGTTTTGCCTCTGCCAACACTGAGGAAAGGCCATCTTACTGTAGGAAGTAGAGTTGGTTAGTAACGACCTGTAAATACCAGTTTTGATTATTAGTGTGCATTGTAGCCAAAATAGAGGTGTCTTTGGTGTGGGCCATTACAGTGAAGGCAACATGCTGCAGCCTGAAGGGAAACCACACCCTGAGGACTAGTCAGGAGGAAGGTGGTGAGCCTGGTTGCTTATCAGGACCTTTTCGGGGGGGATCTGCTTTTGGAAGTTGATCTTTCCTGAAGGGCTCTGTGAGTGCAAAGCGGTTCGGTATTGCTCGCTCTTGGCGTGGCTTTTTTACTTTGTGGCTCGCTGGGGACCTGGTTGGCTCTGTTGAGGGAATGGTTGTGGTAGAAGGGACATTACCCTTGCGTATTAGAACCACTGGCCTGTGGATCGAGCCAGGCTCTCTGGCCCAGCGGGGAGGTGGGTAATCCAGAACAGGAACTCTAAATAAGAATGAGCGTGGTCTGTGTCAAGCACGCTGTTCTCAGATGCAGCAGCTGAAAGTTTCAATCCTTTTGCATCGTGGTGAAAAATCAAAACCTTAAATGCTGGCCTCTGATAGCTCTTGGCAAACTGGGATTGTCGGACTTTTGCCAGCATTCTGGCTTATCTCCTCATGGTGTAGCAGTCCTTCTTTGCCCATTGTAAATATGCTAGATAGCGATACTCGGGCATGCTGGCCCTGTGATTCTGTCTTGCCAACTAGCACTTGACATACCAGGATTTAAGCTTCAGCTCACTTCCCCGGCAACCGCAAAGGAGCGATGGTGTGAGCCAGCCCTCAGGTGGTTTCCTGTGAGTGGAAAGCTTCATCTCTTGTAAGAGGTGTTCCGTGGTACTGGTAGGGTGGTAGGAAGCTGGAGTTGGGTGGCCCAGCCTGATCACTGGGGAGGAGCTGCAGAGCTTCCATGAAGAAGCAGGCCCAGGGCTGAGGACAGTGATGTGGTTTGTGTATCTGGCCATCAACTACCCATCCGGGAGGGCTCTGGCCACAGATTTTGGTTTGTACAGTAGCCAAACATATAGTTGCCTGCCTGGGCTGCTGAAGACAAGAAGATACTGAGGTGACTGCACATCTGAAAAACAAGTGAGGTGTTAGTCATGCTCCTGTTTTTCTGGCAAACATCATTGTATTTGCTAGCCCAGAAGGCATGATACTACTTGGTGCACGTGCGCGTCTGTGTGTGCTGACTCAGCCAGAATGTCAGCAAGTGCTGCTGCAGGCCACAGGTTAACTGATGTCAAGTCAGTCACAAGTGTTCTCCCTCGCAGTGTGTAATGAAGTCCACTGATCTGCTAGTGCTCCTCTGTATCATGGAAATAGCAAATGTAAACGGATGGCTGAAAATTTTTTATAACGGTTGCTTTTAAATGAGCCCATGAGGAAGCCTCTACAGCTTTGACTAACGTACATACTACAGCCTGGCTCTAAGTGGGGCATCAGCCAGCTTCATAACCCAACCCTGAATGCAGACAAGTAAGCCCCCGGGAATTAATTTGTGCTGTCTTTTACTTGTAGCTGTAGGAATCTTCTGAAGCCAGCAAAAGCTCAGACCATGCCTTTCCCAGCTGCTTCAGAACCGCTCTATTGTAAGAGATGATCACACGCTCCAGACGAGCCAAAACCTGTGGCTGGTGGGCGAGTATTGACCATTGCACCCTGCGCTAACAAACTGGCACCACCACTCCTGCCCCTTAGGTGGAGGGAGCCAGAAGAGTTGCTCTTTTTTCCTTCAGTGTAGGAAAACAGCATTTCACTTGCCCAGAAAAGGGAGAAAAGACACTTCATCCACCACCACGTGCAGGTAAGATTCCTGTCCTTCCTGCAGAATTCTGCCTGCAACTCCCCACTATCACATTCATTTCCAAGCTTGTAAATGCATCCCAGGGTGATGCCAGAAACTTGCAGCTGTGGCAGCCAATCTCATATCAAGGGCAGTTCTGCTTTCTGAATATTCCTTTTTACATCAAATGTAGAGAAGATCCGTAGTGTTCTGTTGTCACAACTTTTGCTGCACTCCACAGGTTTCTGGCGTTTATTAGTGCAGTACAGTAACAAAATAATGTAGCAAGTTCCAATTACTGCAAGTGCAGATTGTTTAGAATTATTTCAGATTTTGATCCTCACTAATTAATTTAATACTAAGCTTGACTGAGGATTCCCAAAGGTTACACCGCACTACATTCCAGGAAAAAAATGCTTAATTAGATAATCTTTCTTATTTTAATATTGATCCATTTAAATATTGCAAGTGTTTCCAGATAAATCTGTGCAGTCACTGCCAAAGCGACAGGAAGAGTGGCCAGCACTCAGAAGGACAAACCCCTAAAATCAGCTTGTAAGGATCAGTTTGAGGTTGTTGGTTGATGCTGCTAGGAAAGCAGTTGCCAGACTGCCATTTAAAGCACTTGAATACACAGGGCCTAGGAGAGATGTCCTGCTGCATGATCACTAACCTGAGGAATAGCTGTTATGCAGCATTTCGTCATGAGGTGCTTAAGGAAATACAGACCCCGGTGTCTTGGAGTGGTTTAAAAGCAGAGCTGGTCAGAAATAAGGCTAAAAGGCGTGAATCAAACAGCCAGGATGCCGTGGTGACCTGCAGGATTGTAGAAACCTCAATAGGTATCTCTGCCAGCCCCCTGAGTTATGCTGGAAATTCTGTGGCAGCAGAAGGTGCACTTGACTCGCACAGCAGCTCTGCAAGAGCTCAAAAAGCTCCTCCACCCCCAGAATACGAGAACCTTTGCCTGCTTTTGTTACAGCTGGAATGCAAAGAACACTGCACAAGTACATTAATTGAACAAAACCCCACACACCTGTGACACTGCATATGTAGATTATCCATACAATAATGGAAGAAAGAACAGCATTTTAACTACTGATGCATCTTGTTCTTTGGAACCAATAAACGTACTCAGTAATTCAGTGGGATATGATATTATTTCACAAGTTTTTCATTACTCATGGTTTAATTCATCACAGCAAAAACTGCTCTAAACGTAACAACTCTCAAGGTTTATCTCGATTCGTTTTCTCAGGAGTGACACCCAGGTTGCTGACAACTAAGCTGAGCCAAGAACACCACGGTCAGTCTCTACCTTTGTGCCAAGACTGATAACAAGCGGTGACGATGGTACGATGCTGCTTGTTACTTTTTCATCATGAAATCTGATTTTGGTATTCTTAGTAAGGCCAACATCTGTAACGGTTACACTCACCGTCTCAGCAGTAACATGCAACAAGAAGAAATACTGCTCAGGAACACAGTCATTAGTTGTTCTTTGGGCTATCTAGAAACTCCTCTGTCTCATTAGAATTTTGCTGAGATGCTAAATAGTTGCTTTCACTGTAAATGATTCTCTGCTGCCATAATTATGAGAAATAAAAGCGACCACGAGTCAGAAGCACAGGCAACGCGCAGCTGCTCCGCAGTTGCTGATGCTCCTGGTCTCCTACCACAGCAGATACTCAAGCTTTAAGACAGGTGGCTTGCAACCCTGTGTTTATTTTTAGTACTTGGAAATCAGCATAATCTTGTATCAATACCTCAATCTTCAATAACTCTACTTGAAACATTATGTAACAATTACAGCAAGCGTAGAGAAGGGATTTCATTTTGGGCTTTTATTATAAAATAAAAATAAGCATTTAAAAAGCACATTTTTTAAAAAAAGGAACAGATATAAAAAACACTATTTACAAATAGGAAAATGCCAAAGTTGAATTTTTTTTTGAATAAGAGGCACCAAAGTTTTCAGTTTAAATACATTATTTGAAATATACAAGATTCTTTTTTAGGATTCTCTTCTCTCTCTGAGTTGTCATTGTGATTAAAGTCATGATTTTTCTCTGCCAGCTATTTTATGAGCTCTTTTCATGCAACTGTGCTGCCAAAATTACAAAGAGCAGCTAGAAACGGTATCCTTTGATTGCGCTGTACGCCTTACCTCTTTTTATTAAGTGACGGTATTATACATTAATAGAGTGATTTTCATCTAAAAAAGAAAATCCTCGCAAACCAGAAATGCTCAGTCAGTCACTCACAGTGTCTAGTCCTGCGTAGTAATGTGGCAGTAGAGCCCTGGTTATTGTACATGGCTTGTAAATGAACAAAGTTAGATGTACTTGAGGCAGGAAGCAACAGCTCGGAGCCACGTGCTGAAGTTGCCATTGGTTCAGGTTCACGTGTGGTTCCTCCAGCGCGCTTGTGGTTGGGAATTCAGTTTCCTCTGGCCAGGATGACACCAATGTAATTTTAAATGTCACGCTTGTTCCTGTAACTGCATGTTTCTAACTGAGTATTACTAGTTGGCTATATAATTGCTTTGCACTGAACTTTCACGTCTGTAGCCCAGGGTCATTTTGCTAAGTGTTACTGCTGACTTGCTGTTCAGAGAGTCTGAGTAAGTAAAGCTCAGTTTGCGGAAGGAGGTCTCCACGCCACTGTCACACATGCTTTCGTTGTCTTGAAATTTGCCATTATAAAGCTCGCCTGAGGGAGAGAGGAAAGGGACATTCATTATTGTTTGTGTTGATTCAGTAATGCTGCTTTCAGAAAAGCCTAAGGAATGCAAACCACTAGGTTAAAGCTCTTCTACAGGAAAATAACTCTAACTTTAGATATTATAATAGGAAAAGCTGTGCTGAATGTTCTCAGTTGACCACAACGTGTGATCTGATGCGCTGCTGGCAGAGATCGACTGCAGCTGGAGCTTGGACAGGACAAGAAGCATGGTGCTCTGCTGACACTAATGCTGTCACCCCACTAGTCAGGACTGCCCGAGTGTGGCAGTAGCATGGCAAAAGGTTCTCTGGTTCTCAGATTCCTGGATTCTGTGCAAGTATACAGCCCCAGGATGAGGCTCCCAAAACCTCCTCGTGTTATTTCAGTTACAGATTTGAGATAAATACTTGAACAATTTTCATCTCATTAAGCGAGTCTGAAATAGGAAGAAGTCAGCAGCAGCTGCCATCTGCGCAGAATCCAGAAAAGGAATGCCTGACTGCCAAAGAACTGTATCTGAGTTGCAGGTAAGATGTGGGCTCAGTGTGACTAGAGCAGTGGTTGGCATATTAGCGTTCACTATTATTTTTCTAAACAACTATCTTAAAATAAATGACGTGATGCAGGCCATTCACATTGCAAAGCAGCAGAACCCCTCTTACCCTCCAAGGTTAACCTAAAGAGGTAGGATGTGTACAGGCACATTTTTGGATCGGTACGAAGCTTCAGTCCGTGACTGAACAAACAATTTTTCTACAGAGAGTAAACTGGCAATGTTAGACCAGAATGGAGTTACTGTGTTGTTTCTTTTTTTTTTCCAGAAATACCTACAGTATTTTCACCCAGGGCATACATTTCCACGCTAGGGTGCTGGCAGCACTACTGGTGTTCGAACAGAGCATCAAGAAAAAGGGTTTTGTTACTTGACATGGCCAGGCAGTGACTGAATATCCCTGGTGACTTACTGCCTTCTCACAACCTCTCTTTTTCTGTTAGTAGCGTCCCTTGCCCAAAAACACCGTAGGACCTCCATCAGTGAAGATGCTCCAGACTCAGCTGGACATGAGAGAGGCAGCCTCATGTGATGTTAGACTGGCCCTGCTCTGAGGACACAGCTGGACAGCATGACTGCTGGGGGTTCCCTGTAACCCCAACCATCCCCACCCTCTCTGCCTACAAAACACTGGGCCACTTCAGAGTGTCACGCATTGTGGAAGGAGGAATTTAATACCAAAGTCTCACAGAGAAGTTTATGAACCCAAAACATTTTGGTTTATCGGGGATGGGGGTGGGGGGTGGGTGTCAAAAGGTAATGGCCTGGGAGATCAGCCCCTAGGTTATCCCCAGTACATCCCAGGAGTCGCCATCGGTAAATGGCAGATGTCTGGTTTTAGAAAAGGGAGCCAGAATCATCAATACGGTAATACAGGACTACTGATTCAAATGGCCCATTTTCCCCCTCTCTTCTAGGCCTAGCAAATATCTATGACGAGAAAGTCCTGCTGCAGTAAAGCATTTCTGAAGGCGTTGTGTGTAAGAAACCCTGCAATTTATCAGCAGTCCAAGGGGGGGTGGGAGGGGGTGAGGAGAACTGAAAAAATGTTTTTAATAAAGCTGTTGATGTGTTGCTGTCAAGTTTACCTGTCCTTCCATTTGCAAAGGTGGGTGGTGATGATGACGGAAGAGCTTTCGCTGTACTGTCCTCCTGGTGAGATGGGCCTTGTGAGATGCATAGTGCTTTCTGAATGATTTCAATGGCTTCTGTGTGATCCATCTGTCTCAAAGCAGCAATCAGCTCTTGCACTGTACCTCCAGAAACCTAAGAGGGAAGACACCATACGCTCACCATCATCCAGGCTGGCTAAAACCGAAGGGCTGCACTGTCTCACCATGCAGGATGACAACATTCCCTACATGTCTGTGTGTTCTTTACAACTTGTTGCAGCTGCATTACCTCATAGTTATCTAGCAGAGTTTTCGATGGGGAAGGGCTCAACCTGAAGGCATTATTAAGTGTGCCAAGACCCAGATGTTGTGCTAGAGTGGACCAGTTTTTGTTTGGATGAGGCACTTCCAGTAGTTTGTAAAGCTGCGTCTTGGAACTTTCATTCAGCTCTCTCAAATGTCCTGAGGAACAGAGAAATATGTTAGCGTATTATGTATACAAATCATGCACCAGTTCATTTCACAGCAGAACCAAAGCCACGTTAAAGAGTATTCTAGTGTCCATCAATCCCAGTGTTTACTTATGTATACTGAAAATATACTCCTCTGTGTCCTTGTGACCTACATCTTAACAGAATCACGCTCATTCTCTGAACGAGTGAGTGGGAGGGCACCTCTTCTCCCTCCCCACTTCAGTTGCAAGCTAGTGCAGGGCCATGGCTTCTGAGAGTACACTTTCACTACTTAGTAACTAGAGGGATATTGTCAAGTCTTTATAGATGTTACCTTGTGTCAGTAAGTCCTCCGAAACCACTGCTGGCTTGTAGTGTTTGCCATTTAGTATGTCATACACCTAAGAGAATACATTAAAGTCAGTATTTAGCAGAAACTTGGTTAGTGTCCATTATTTATCTTGACAAGACTCAGTAGTATTGTGTAAAGCCCTAACTCCATCTGTAAATGGCAATTTTGTCTGTCCCAGGATCAGTATGACTAAAGATACAGCAAAGTGTGAGGGAAAAATCTGGAGAGGTTAATCTCCCTTACCTTTAGCCATGCCATCTGGCAACTGTTTTCAAGCTACAGAGGAAGTCTTTGCAGTAAATAAGTGGCAGTATCAGTGGCTAAGTGAGGAGTTATTGCCTATCTTCAATTAGTAATTTAAAACAAAGCCTGGGCTACATTATCACCTAAGGCTATGTGGTTAGAAATGCTGACTGCTTGTACCTTACACTCCCACCAAACCAACTGCATGTAATCAGCTACTGAAGCATGGATGTGCAGCCTAATCACTGTTTGGGTAGGACACAAGACTGTCTTTTCCCTACGTGCACAGTCTGAAATTCTGCAGAACACGCACCAGAGAAACCCACTGGAGAGTGTCTCTGAATACGGGCCTTCGAACCCAAGCTGCCCAACCAGTTAAGTCCTTTTCCATACTGAAGGCTGTAGTGCAACTATTTCAAGAAGCGCCTGGTCATTCCTGTTCAGCAGAAGTAATCTGCTAAGTGGGGCTTTCTTCCAATGCTATTTTATGGTGTTTTTTTGTGGCTGAGTTAGTTTAATATTTGATGGCAAATTAGTAGCTTGTCACCACTGAAATAACAGTGGATGCAGTGAAAAGAGCTGAACTATCATTTGTTATTAAAGAAAAAAAAAAACCAGACCACATACCTCACAGTTGGCTGCCATATCCAGTGGTGTTGTTCCAGGCACAATCCCTTCATCATCATCTTCATCATCTTTCACATCATCTAGATCAAACAATGGCTCAAAGTTCTCAACGTGAGGATTTGCACCTGGAAAAGCAGCACGCAAAAAATATCATAGGGCTTCAAGTTGCTGGTCAACAATATTTAGAACATACATTCCAAGTTCTGAAAGGCAAGTCTGCTAATTTATCTACTGAAGCTAAATTACATTTTATATTACATCAGCAAATCATTTCTTCTATCAGCTGAAGTTAAATGCTGTCACATGTCTCCATAATGCTACTCTCTATAATAAAGAAGGGAGAAATGACAAGCAGAGTGTTAGGACCCAAAGAGAGAGCAACAATGCCAGCGACTGACTTCCAGTCCCCTTCTTGGCTCACACAGAACGCAGCGTGTATGTAATGAAAGGAGGGTGCGGTGCTTCCTTTTATAGTGTCAGAGAATTGAAAGACCAAGCACACAGCCAGAGCAATGGGAGGCTTGGACTTCTGTTTCAAAGGAGAAAAATCAGGTCTAAATACAATTGAAAAAATGTTCCAATACATATTCAAAGCTAAATCTTCCACAGCGATACGAAATAGGAGACACTAACAAGCTCGTGTTGCAGTGACCTATTTTTTTTTTGTTTTTAAAACAGTCCAACACTTATCCCAACTGTGTAATGAGGTCTCTTCTCTGCTTCAGCTGTAAAAAAGCTACAAAAGAAATACTCAAAAAACTTCCAAGAGCGCTCTAGAGATTTTTTCCTTGACTAACGTAATTTGCTTTCTTCAGCCATTAGATGGTGCCAAAGAGTAGTACAGCACCTGAAAGTAGGCCCTTCCCGAGGAAAAACCAGCCACGCTGCTAACATCTGATTTCTTCTGCTCGTTAAACAAGTTCACTGGCACATTCTTTTCTGCTTGCAGTTCTTCTAACCTGAATTTCCACTGTGAAAGAAAACTCTCCAGCAAGTATCCGTTTTCATACCTGCTGCTGTGAGAACTGCTGCCAATTTTGTAGAGCCCCTTCCAGCTGCTATGTGAAGAGGTGTCGTCCCATCATACGTAGTGCTGTCCACATCTGCGTCGCCCTACGTTTTTATTGAACGACAAAGAGAGTACAGTACAGCTGCAGAGACTCAGGCCTGCATAAACATTGCTACTGTGCAAATAAGCACCATTCCACACCTGTTCACATGAAAACTCCCATCACTGTCTGAAAAGAAGGAATTGGGCAGTAACTCCAACTGTCTGCCTGCAGGAACAGGTGGTGGTTGTGTGCTCCGGTGTCAGAGCAGGCGGCACAGTGTATAAACCCAAACAGGTCAGGTCGATAAAATCCACTTTATACCCCACGTCATAGTTCTGCCATCCAATTACCCGTGGCGTTTGGAGCCGGAATGGGTGCGCGCAGAATGCTGCCATTTCTGCTGCTGCTCTTCAGAAGAGCGGGCAGGCTGCTGGCACACGGGTACACACGCACCAAGGGCGGCTGCTGCGGCCAGCTTTGGGGGTGCAGAGTCAGGCACACTGCGATCAAGGTGTTAAAGGGACGAGATAAATATTTATAGGCATATGCAACTATCTGTGCACACCTGTACACACATTCCACTTCACAAAGATGAAGCGATTAACTGGTTCATGAGTAGTTTCATTGGCTGCGGGGATTACTCTGCGCAAACTAAACATGGCACATGCGGTCAGGGCAGGGTCACAAACTGTAAATCCCTCACCTTGGGCAAAAGGTTCACCAGCAGTGCTGAACGAGTAATAATGAACAACATTAGCAATAATTTTGCCATTACACCAATTTAAGTAATCGAGTCAATAAACAGGAAAAACCCCTTACTGCTGGTTCCTCTGAAGCCCTTAAGGATTTTCAAGAGTTTTTAAATATGTAAGTGAAAAGACCTGGGAGAAAGAAATTCTGCTCTCACCTCAAGCAAAAGGCAGCAGGCCAAAGGGATGTTCTCGTGTTCAACAGCTAAATGCAACGCAGTTCGTCCAGATTTTTGTTCCTGAGCATTGACATTAACTCCAGCTGCAATCAGCTGTTTGAGGCAGGACATGCTATTTGCCATCACCACCATGTGAATTGCACTGAGACCTACACAAAACAAAGCCCATCCACTGTGTGCATTAATATTTGAAAAATACGGAAATGTCAGAATAGTGAGTTTTGAAGTGGCCGCATCTATGAGAATTGTAAAATGAGTGAGAGCTACTGCTAAGCATAAGTGACTTACTTTGCCTGTTTATACACTAAAAAATGGTGTTAATGAGAATGTTCTTTGTGCATAAATTGGAACTAGTTGTGTTACTGATGGCGAATCAAAGCCATGCAATGAAAAAAAAACCAAACCTAAGAAAAATAAAATCAGCAAATTACAAGGTAGAAAAGAAGGCAGAAACTAAAAAGCTCACCTCAAGTACCTCTTTGCCTCCAAGGAGAGCAGCCTCAAAAAGAAAATCTGCATCTTGCTACTAAACAAACAGGTAACCTGCACTGACCCCATCTGCTACTGAACATCTCTTCTAGAAACATTCTAGGGAATAACTGGGTTTTTTAGTATCATCCTCTTGTAAGGTTACACTGCCCTATCACCTCAAGATTACCTGCACCAGCTCAAAAAGAGAGTAACAAAGCCTCGTATTTAAAAACCGAACAACCACCCCAACCCAACCAAAATCCCCTCTCTCTGAGGAACTTCATACAGTTTTTTGATTCCCGTAATGATATTTTTAGGTCAGACATTTTACTACCTACTAGAGTGGGAGTACCAAACTCAAATGACCTGTACCACTGACAAATGGGAGAATTGTGTTGTGGTTATTTTATAGGCTCTAATGCTGCATGGTCACAAAGTACCAGATATGAAACCTGACACTGGTCCAGAAATTATTTTTGAGGGGATTTCATTCACTAGAGAGGAGCAAACATTTTCTTCTGGAGGGATTTTTTTTTTTTAAATGGTGATTGCACAAGGTATCTCAGGAGGAAGACAGTGCTTGAAGTTTTGCGAGATTAAAAAGAATATACAGTAACAAAAATTCAAATCCATACTGTGTCACATGGCCATTGCCGGTCTTCATGTTCTGTATAACCAGAAAAGCCGCATGTCTGTGTTCTCTCATCTGTGACTGCAGGCATATAAAAGCCAAGGACAGCAGGTGCAAAATGGGGAAAGATGCTGTTTCCATGTCTGTATCTACCTGTGTAAAACCACTGTGTCGGCAGGAACTGAGGTGTGCTTGTGTGTCTGGTAAGTGTAAAATATAGCCATTAACTTAGCATACCTTCACCATTGGAAAGGTCGACCATCGGAGATATCTTCTTATGCTTGAGGAGCAGACTCAAAATCTTGTCATCTCCTTCAGTAGCAGCTAAATGTAAGACAGAATTACCATGGCGATCCAGAAGGCTGGCATCTGCTCCAGCCCTCAGCAAGTCTTCTACCACCTCTGCCTGCTTTGTGATGACTGCCAGGTGCAAGGGCGTCTAGAAGTGACAGAAGCAAGCCATGAGAACATAAACAACAGCTACCTCACTTCTACAGAAATCTCTTAAACCTATAAAAGCCGCTAGTGCGAGACGATGTTACTCCACTTCAAAGCCAACAGAAATGAAAAGCTTGTGTATGTGTACTTTTTTTTTTTCCTACTGCATACTACAAACAGGGTTTCTACTTACTGGAAATAAAAGCTGCCTTGCCAGTGTCAGCAGTCAGACTTTGGGAGGAACAAAGATTTTGCCTACTCTTATAAGCCAGGACACCGACCTGGTTATTTTGAGCGCTACGGCGCAAGGGACGCAGGAAATGAGGTAATGCCTGCGCCCCCCAGACGCTGTAACCCTGCTTCCAGCTGCCCCAGAGCCGAGCTGGAGCCGCAGAGAGCGCACCCATACTTTCCAGGGCCTGCTCAAGCCTGCCTTTGGCACTGAACTGTGCTCTGACTTTGCTCCTGCATAGGAGGTTTGCAGCCACGGGCTTAGCATTTCCGTCTCTCAACGTGACTGCACAGAACAGAAGAAAATCCTGCTGTTCTGGGCATTTGTCACAGTGCAGAACAACTGTGCACTTACACAGCACGTGTCTAGCTGGTTCTATCTGCACGTTCTCCGTTTGTGTGCAAAGACACCTGCAGCACCAAAAGTCTCTCAGGCTGGGAGGTTTCCAGTATTTCCAGAGGCTGATTATACACTGCATTCCTGACAGTCTTGCCAGTGAATAGCACCATGTAGAACACACTCAGAAATACATGTATTTAAACAGCAAGGCATTCCAGTAAGGTTTGGGAAATCATATTTCGAACACCAAAATAACCTAAAAATTGCACATGATTCCATCTCTGTATCATTATCCTTACCTTATCAGAGGACTATAAAAAAAGGACTAATTCCAGCTCTGTACAATAAGCTTGTGTTTGTCAATAGATTGTCAACATACTTGCAATTAATTACTGAATCTATAGGGTACATGTACAGTTCAGCTTTCATAATACCTGTACGGAAGGAAAATTCTAGCCCAGGCCCACATTCCCTCCCACCACTGGCTTAAGGTTTAAGTAGAAGGTAGGAATAGCTGTAGAGGTCCTGGTAGTCTGAGATTTATTTCTTGTGTGGAGCACAGCCTTTGCTTCCCGTTTCTGTTAAACAGAGGGCACAGAATTCAATTCAGAATCTCCTGCTTGCTTTCGTCAACCTCCACATTTCAAATTTGCTTTATATGAACGTAAAGATGAAACGTGAAAGAGAATAAAAAAGTCAAAATAAACCCCCTGGGACTATCTGTGCAGAATAAAAACCTGCCTTTACTGTTCACAGCAAAAGAAAGGACACAAGTGCCAGAGTGCTGCCATGTAACCTCCAGCTGGTTACCTTTGGGACAACCGAATCGTGTGCACAGTTGAAAGGAGATTTTTTTCCAGGCAGGTTTCCACAGCTCTTTTTAAAGCCTGTTATAATACAAAAAGCTCAAACTTTGTCACAGATGAAGCTGAGACTTGTGCCTGGCAGTTAAGAGCTCTTTTCCTACTAGGTACAAGCCATGGGGATGGGCTTTTTTTTGTTTTGCTATAATGTTCATCTAGAAATGAAAGGGAAATCTTGGTGCCTGTGTGATGGGCTATAGGAAGGGCATAGCTTGTTACAGCTTCCACATGCCTACAGATAACTGATGATGCCGCAACTGGCTCATCATCCCAAGTTACTCTATGTCAGAAAGGCCAAAAGAGCCCCGAGGTGGCATACTGTAATCCATACCGCTGGTTTAATACTGGAGAAGCCAAATAATGAAAACATGAACTGAAGAATTTTGTATTTTTGGCCTGTTCTATGATTCTTCATGATATATGGAGATGTTTCTGTTAACATCAAGGGGAGTTATGAAGTGAAACAGTGAAAACATGCTCTTGCTCCCCCACCACCTTGCAATACGCCATTGTGTTTCTAAACTTATTTGCATTACAGTTTGATCTGGGCTCATTCCAACAAATAGAAGAAAAATAAGACAGACAGTAAGTTGTGCAATTTCTTGTTTGCTGGCTGAACAATCAGTAAGACTTATACCACCACAAACGTGCACCTGATAAAGGTCGTTCCTCATGTTAATGATGTCGTTATAATTCAAATCAGGCATCACTTCCAACAGGTTTTTCACCAACTCAGCATGAAAATGGATAATCGCTAAATGAAGAACACTGAAACAAACAACAACAACAAAAATAAACAAATTCACACTATTTTCAAATTCTTACAAAAATTTTAAAGTTTTGCTGCAGAGCTGGCTGAATTCTAACCAATATAAACACTTCACCATTAGAGGTCATGATTTCAGCACTAAATAACAGCACCTAAAATGAATCCCAAGATTAAAAACAGCTAGTCAGAAGGTAACTGTGTTTAACCATTCCATCACAAAAGCAGACTCAGGATGGCTTTCCCTGGTCCTGAGCATAACTTGTCTACTTGTCTAATAAATAGAAACTTTGTAGCACAAAATAATTGTTTCAGAACTTGTTGAAATCCCCAGATTCTTTGCTGTTTTGTGTTTTTTTTCATGTTTTGAATTATGCAGCACATGAACACCTCTTACTGTTAAAACCTTCCTCCAGAATTTCCACAGGCGCCTCTGTCACCAAAGCAGATTTTCCCTTGGGGGTTTCCCCAGATCTGTGGGTTTTTCTTTTCTTCGTTTTCAAACAGAAAAATGACTAAGGATTCAGGCCTGGTGACTAACAGCCACAGGATTCGCAGCAGTGGCCAGAGCTGTCATGCCAAAGGAAAAACCTGTTTTGGGACATGAGTGACTCTGCACAGCAAGACACTTCACCACTTCCACCAGGTTAATGCAACGGCCTTTCCCGCGCTCGCCTCCAGAGCCAGGTCCTTCACCAGCAGCCAGAAGGGCTGCACTTGCAAATCGACCCCAGGAAAGAAGCAGGTTGTGAATCCCATCACCCCTCCCCAGCAGAGCTGGAGTTGTCTCATTCCCTTCAGGGTTCATTACAAAGTCATGACCTTTGTTTTGAAACGTATCTTGCCAAGCTCTCCCTTAACAGATGTGGGCTAACTTCTAGATTCACTTTTTAGCATAGTGCTGCTGACATAAAATATCAACATAGAACAGGTGTGTGTGTTACGCTGCTCCAGAAATGCCTGAATATACTCAGATCTACACTTTCATCAGAAAAAGAAGCTCCTTGCCATTCGGGGCGTAGAGTCATCTTGAAATTGAGACTGTGAGCACTCAAAACCAGATGATATTTTGAAAATGGAAAAAAAAAAATTTCTAAACCAAACTCACTCTTGAAGGGCCTGTTTTATTCATTCTGGGCACTGCCATCGGCAGCAACATGGCACCTTCCCTCCTTCAACTCTCCTCATGCTGTTCAGACAGTCCCACCACTACCATAAGAGACCTGTTCCTCTGCTCTCTGGTAGATGCTTCTTGTTATGCTCTATCACGCTGACATTTCATTTCTACATCTCACTTCAGAAACGAATTTTCTCTTCTACTGTCTTTAGTTCTCTTTCCTGTAGGAATTATTTTAATTGTACCCTGCCACTACATGTGATGCTGTAAAGACATGCTGACTAGACCATGAAAGGGCAGTCAATTCTATTTCTTCAACAGTCCTACATCAAAAAATGCATTTCTGCACTGCTGTGGAGGCAGAGTGCCATGATACCGTCAGGCTTCTGGAGAGCAGTGGTACTGGTATAAATGCAGCAACGGCCGGTGTTACTGAGTGCCCACTGTAAGTACACGCTAATCACAGATTAACGTATTTTGTCTCTAAGCCATGAAACACAACACAGGGTCCCATTAAAGGTATTTTCATTCCCTACATACTACTTTGATGAAAGATGAGCAAAATTGTTGACAGCAGTATTTCTTTAAAAGCTTAAGGAAAAATTTGATAAGTTTCTGCCATATAATTTTAAAGATTAAGTGAAAATTAGGAAAACTGACTTACAAATTTTAACTTTTTTTTTAACAGCTCCTTCGAGAGAGCTGAAAGACAGTCATCACAAGTTTGTTTTGTTAAAAAGCTGCAGAGTAATTTAGATGTATTACACGCTCACAGGAGAAAGGCGCTATGAGCTTGAGCCTCAGATACTTGCAGGTACTTCTTGACTCAGAAAGAAAACAACTGTTTACCATCATTCTGAAAAGTATTTTGACTTTGTTGAAATGCCTCGCAAGTCCAACTCTGAGGGGCATCTTATTGATATTTAAATGCAGGTCCTACTTGCTCAATACTCCTTTACCCTCCCCCGCTTTTTTTTCTGAAAAACCACAGAGGCTGTATTGTCCAGAGCGCTACCAGATTTTGTTGCTAGCTCCTGCCTCGTTGCTAGCTCCTGCTTTCCTCAAAGCAGACATACGGCTGCCAGCTGGAAAGCAAAGCAAGTACAGGAGCGATCTCTGATTCTGCAGTCCTTAGCGTATGCTGGTTATCAGTAATCTGAGACCTATTCTCACTGAAGGTGGAGTGGAAGTACTGGCCTCTCACGAGTAATCAAACAGTGGGAAAGCACATCTCCATCATGTGTAATTTTCCATCTACCTACACACCTTCAGGCTGCTATGGCTTCTACTGTACAAAATACTGCAATTTAAGGAAACAAGTGATTGCACAGGGCCTGCCAAAAGCCTGCCAGCTAAAAAGTGAGGATGTGATAATGTCACTTGCTTATTCAAGAGATTATCTTTGCATGTGTTTAGAGCCATTTCCATTGAATTTGCTTTTAAATAACTACTCATCATTAGTTCCTCACTCTCTTTCACTCTCCTGAGTCCCACAGGATCTGCATAGCTGTAGAGGAACAAAATGGATGTCTACTGCTCACATTATTGAGGACTGATAAGCAAATATTAGCAGCCAAGTCCGCCACAAACATCTGTGCAATCCCTTGGACAACAAAAGTACAGTACGGATGTAGGCGAGAGCAAAATACCGTCCTCTGGGAAGCACCTGATGTCAGTGAGAGAAAAGCAGCACGGACCCTCCAGCTGTAACTTAAAGCTTCCTACGAAGACTTAAGGACTTGCATGGAATAAAAAGCAGGGCCCTCTCCTTCAGCACAAAGCTGAGTATCCGCCATCAGCTGCGTATCATGATGCATGCATAGCACTTCATGCTCAGTCAAGATTTTAAGGAGGCAAACTCACAACATGCTCAACATACCCTCAACGACCAGATCACTTTCTGACAGGTACTGGATCAGTGAACTTTGTGGTGCGAGTGACTTTTCTGCAAATGCAACAAAAATGTCTAAATCGCAGCTGTACCTCTCCCAGACAGCACAAAGGAGAATGATATCCACTGGGTTAGAGCAGTGCTGTGATCCATCATCGGCACCCACAGGGGACAGAACACACTGACCACACCATCCTACCACCACAAACATGACTTTCAACCCAGTAAGTACAGGCCAACTTACTTGTCCCCATTATCATCCTGGACAACAGTGAGATGGCGCTGCACAGCCAACAGCATCTTCACATCTCCAGTTACAGCATAATCAAAGAGAGCATTGCAGTGACGCTTGGCAAGCTGCATGGCCTTCTCCAGGAACCCACCATCTGCAACACAAAGGTTTGTCTTCATCAGTTCGGTTGTCTCACTCGCAACACCATCTTCTTCTGACAGGCATTTGTACTGCCAAAGAAATATGAAGTGCACACCACCAAGCATTATCAATCGATTCACTGAGATGGGTTGCTAACTGCTCCTGAGAGGTAAGGATAGAGGGAATGAGTGCCTTGGAAGAAAAACAAAGTGCATGCTGAGCACTCAGGCAGCAGGAATCCTGAGAACAGTCAAACTCTGGAAGCTACCTTTAGTTTGAATTGCACAGAATTAACTGCACTGATGGGCACTTGTGTGTAATGAGACAAAAGGAGCAGGAATATGGATTTGCTTGGATAGAACCTCCCGTGCAGTTCTGAGTAGGTTAGACTGAGGAAACTGAGGCACAAGAAGCTGAAGTGACCTGTCAAATATTGCACAGAAACTCACAGAAAAGCTATGGAATAAATGCAGGGCTTTGTGCCCCCTCTCCGACTCTAACCATGCAGTCTCTCCCGGTTTACAGCAGCGGCACAGAAAGTCCGTTCACTTGTTTAAAACATCCCAATGTTTACAATGCTCATTATTTGTAGTATCTCAATTTTAGATTTATAAAATACACAACCACTGAGATTTCAAAAAGCAGAATTTGTCATGGTGCGGAAGCAAAAGGGAGAAAGGGGAAGAAAGAAACTCATTTGTGGAAAAAAAGTCACTCTAGCTGCTCTGTCGATACCTTTGTGGTTCTGTATCGGCAAGAAACCAGCGAAAATGAAACAGATGAAACTTTCAAACCATAGCCGTCATTCTGGGAAGCAGTATCATCTGAAACCAGCCTGTATTTTAAACAGCTTTATGTTTCTATAAAGCCTTGTAAGTTTAGAAATTACTAATAGCAAACAAGTAAAACAGACTTTGTAATTTAAAACACACAGGGAAAGAATACCCAGGATTTCCAGTTACACAAAACTGGGCATTTAGACTGGGTTAGAAGTGTATCCCTGATGAACATGAATACATCGTTCCTGTAAGCCGAAGACTTGCTCAGCCATACACAAAGCTTACTGTTCTAGCTAATACATCGCTGCAGTTCCTATACTATATGCTCAGGCTGACATATTTATACTTGCTGTTTACCTCTTAAAACTAAATAATAGCATTAAATGGATGTTATGTTCAGGATATATACCCAGCGTAAAGGGTGTTAAGCAGTTCAGTCTTTTCTCATTATAGACATTTCCAAAGTCCAAGAAACTGGATGCTGAACCTCCCTGGTTTCTGCTATCAAGCACACAGAAAAGATACCCTTCAAAATACTACAAGATAGCATCTTTTAGTCTTATACCCAAATGTACTAACCTGCAGTAGCCACTTCATGGAGCCTGTTCTTCTGCATCTATTCTTCATATAACCTGGAGCTTGAAATTGCCTCTTTTCATGCCATTACAACAGATAAAGAAAAGAAACATTCAACTTCCTACCTACAATGTTCATTGCTCGGAAACCAGGTCAACAATTCAGGCCCCTCCTTGCTGACTGCTACACGGACATTATTATTTCTTCACACATAGGCAAAAGATCTTACTCTCTGAACCAATCACAGGATTTATCACAACCAGAACTGCAAACGGCAAGTTCTTCAGCTTTTCTCAGGAGCATCATCGGTTTTTCAGATCACAAGAAGCTACCTCTTGGAGGCTTTTACAACTACAACCCATCTACTACATGATTTTGGTGACCCAAGCCAGTTTCTAGTGTGTGCCCTCTCCCTGACCAAGGAGGGAACAATAAACATGGTCTAGATCACACTGAACTTGAGAAAGGCCAAGAACAAAAAATTCCCTCCTGCTCAGTTCCTACCACTACCATATCTCTCTAGTCCAACTGCTGTTTTGTTAAATTTATGAGAGGCTCGATTACTCAAATGCTTTTAAAAAAATCACCACCAACTCTTTTAAAAAACAACCCAGGAAAAGGAAGACTGTCTGGGAAAGGGTGATTTGTAGTCTTTGTGTATTTTACAACTCTACTGCTAAATCATTTCTAGTGACTACTCTTGCCTTCCTCCCCTTTTGTCCACTGGTTTGATACGTAAGACTTTGCTATCCAACAGTGTTATTTTAGCATGTACTTGTCACATGGGAACAGATACATTTATATTTTAAATCCAAACCTTTAACGCTACTTTTCATGCAATCTAATAGTAGAATTTCAGGGAAGAACTACTGCAACATTCACGCCAACATCCACTTACTCATCCATTAAAGCCTATCAAACATCAAAAGCCATGTCAACTGCTGAATTGTACTCCATGTACCTTCACTGCTTTTAGTGCTTCTCACCCAGGTTTATTATAAAGCAGTGTTAAATGTGCCCAGCAGGCTAAGCTATCTCTTCTCCTTGCATGACAAGCAGAAGCTCAGCTGCCCAGCGGCAATACAAAGGTGGAAGGTTATCTACAGAACTATGTATGGGGAGGGACCTTAGTTTTGAGGGACTGGAATCCCTCCTGTTTCCTCCAGGAGACATTATTGTATTTTGAAAACGGCACGCAGACCTTTATGGAGTTTTCAGGCCTTTAACAGCAGCTTTGCCCACATCACGGTTTGATCTACCCTAAACACATTTATTTTGTCACTTACCCTGCCACCTGCAATCTGCTTCATTTACTTCAGTTTTACAGGAAGGAGCATCCTCCCTCTCCTCAGTATCACCAGAGGTTCTGCACTCATTCCTCTCCATAGCTTCCACCTTTGCATCATGTTTCGTGTCCCATTTGTCACTTTGTTTATCAGAGCTCCCCCCATCTTGTTCAGCTGTGCTATTTGATAGTCCTTCAAACAAAAATTTGTTTTCGTTAGTGTCCAATACTGTTTCTTTTTTATGCAAGTGATGAAGATCAACTAGCGAAAACCAAACCCTGAAGAACTCAATACAAAAATTTACTTTGACACAGGTGTTATCGTTAAACACTCATGAATCACAATACTGCAGATGCCAACGCATGTGGACAGTCATAGCAATGTAACTTGCTCTAAAATGACGTTATGTTTTTGACAGCCTCTGCTTTGAAGACAAACCTTTATATGTATCAATAGATATACCTCTCTTTTTATGACACAAGAATGCAAGTCTGAAGTATTCCCAGGAAATCTAGCAGAATTATTCACATTTACTTTTGTTCTTCTGACAGCAAATTCAACCCTGAGACTTTGCAAGTAACTACAGAGTATTCAATATGTGGATTTAAAATGAGTTGCCTATTTTAAGAAGCCAAGAATGCCTTTAATTATTAATTCAATCTCTTCCATTGACTTTTATGTTTTTTCTCTGGGCTACCATGTAGTACCAGACAGCGGCACCACAGGAAGATACCTTTTCTCTGGTCTAGTCCTTGGGTTACCTGTAATCGGCACATTTAAGCAAGCAAAACGGTTGTTGCTCGAAACATACACTGAACACAGAACCTGATTGAGGGGTTCTGGTGACTGCTTCTCAGGAGTTAGCAGTAAAATGGAAGATGCACACAGCTTTTAAGCTAGACTTGGAGAGAATTAAAGAGAAGCAGGGCAGTATAATCTACACATACGCCTCCACTGGCAGAGGTTCTAGAAAAGAGACTACGAAAAAAACCCTCCCCAGCACACTTAGCTAGACCTGCATGACACTTCAGCTGATACTGTAAAGAAAATAAAGATGGTCAAACTCAATTCAACTGCTGCAAGAAAAAAATTTTTACTGTTACCATGTTTCATTCCAGCATTAGACTTTGTTGTGCCAGGGTGGAAATGCATCCCTCCAAAAGCAGAGTATCCATATGAAGGGTAACTGAACCCTAAAGAAAGGAAAAAGGTGAAGAATTATTAGAATTATACCCTAAAGCAACGAAAACATCATCTGGAAGAATGCTGAACCTAAAGAACTGAAAGTTTGTTTTCTACATACCTTCTGCTGTATTCCATCCGATTAAAATTAATTTTCCAGAGTGAAGGCAAACTTTCCCCTACCCCTTCAAAAATCCAAAGAAGTTCTAGATGGTTGGCTAGCGACACTCACTATCTCAACATCCATAAGACCGCACAAAAGTGGTATCACTAGTATGCCTCGACTAAGACTTCACAAGTTACCTCCATGCTTTTCAACCTTTGTGATTACAACAGATTTGTATCCTGCTGTTACGTTACAGATGTGCTGCTAGCAACGCATGTAACAATCTGAAAACTGCTGCTGCATCCCCTGCTCTAAAAAAAGGGGTGCAAAGGTACGGTGGTTCAGATAACGTTTCCTGATCGACAGGTTTTTAATGCTCTGCTGCAAGATTCAAGGCAATGCTCTTATGATCCTGCATATCAGATATGCTCTGGCTTCAACAGATAGAGCACAGTAGAAAATTTACTAAATAGTATCTCATTTTTTTTTAAATAGTTCTTAACAGGGTTAATTTGTCAAATTCCACTCCTGGCCCCAGAAATAATTAAGAACCTGTTTAATTTTAAGCACACAATATGGTATTTAGCTGGGCTGTCTCATGAATTTCAGTGCCTTCAGGGCCCTAGGAAGCAACAAAGCTAAGGCGTAATGGATTCCCTGCTCGGACTCCCTCAGCTAGCAAGGTGTTACCTGTGACTTAAAGCTTCAAGGAAGAGAAAAAAAAGTAAGTCACCAGGAGCCTTATATCCAAGTAGAAAGGCAAAGCAGCTGATGAAATCTTTAGAAAACAAGGAGATGCTTGACTGAAATGAGTAACAGTGGTACAAAGACAGGAGAGTCGGGTCTTATCTACCTAGAAGATAACATAATCCTCATCACATTTTAAAAAACAGAATTAACAACTGTCCTGTTCTCAACATAGAACCCCTTCCCCTCTTCACCCAAAACTGCTGCCTTACCAGAACCAGCACCGCCACCTCCCCCTCCATACATGCCACCGCCTCCTGTGCCACTGCCTCCACCATAGCCATCAGAGAAGTTTGGCATGAGCTTCTGTCGTTTCCTTTGCACTTCTTCTTTATCTGGGTTAGAAGGAATAGACGGGATAGGAGTCACTCTTAATGGTAGCCAGGCACAGAACAGGATGTGTGTACAGAAAGCACTACTAAAGTTTACTCGTTTATAAACGAAAATGCAGAGTGCTGTAGAAGAGTCAACTCTCTTCTAGCTCCAAATAACAGAGTAACTTGGCATGCAATGGAGCAGTGAGAATCCCTGTGAGAAACAAGCTATTGCCAAGTCGCCAGCCAGACCAACAGCATCGCTCAGGCCCGCGTGGTCTCTTCAAGTTACGTCACGTGGCTCGTGCTCAGACTGGGAGGGGAAATGTGCAGAGATGTAGTATGGGGCCCAGAGTTTCCTTCAAAAGGGTCTCATGTAACTAAGAGCCCTGGACATCAGTGGTCCCAAAATTCTTCTATGTCTAAGCCAAGTAATAAACCAGCACAAGTGCCCCAAATCACAAATTTGCTCAAGAAAATTTGCCTTTGGGGAATATAAGCACAGGCTCTTCTACTAAGCACATCTACTTCAGAAACTGACCCTTACCAAGGGGTCAGCAAATCACAAGGCACTTTGATTTCCAACAATGCAGAGTACCTGCAGTACCCTTTGAACTTCTGTTTAAGGTAAGGATGGTGAGAAATGGTGAAAACAACATTTGCTTCAAATGATTTACTTAAAATATCAGAAAAGCCACCAGAATAAAAATAGCTTATTTTCAGGCAGGACATAATACTGTCAAAACATGCTGAGCAGCAGTAGAAAAAAAGCCTAAATATTTTATAGTGTAAGTACAAAATAATCCTTAGCCCCCCCTGGAAAGCAAAACACAAAGATGTAAAAGAAGAATCCCAGTGACTAGGGAAAGTGAAAATGTCATGACAAGAGCTAAAAAAATAGTAATACAAACATTATGGGGGTTAAAATCCAGTAGAACTGCTGAGGAAAGAATAAAATATCCTTCCTTCATTAAATCATCTTGTAATTTTCAACAGCCATATGACAAAAAGAAATCTCATGCACAGGCACATCAGTCAGTGCATCAAATGAGACAGCTGAATATATGAAAGAGTATACTGAAAAGTACAAGTGCATTATTTCCAGGCATACATGACCTGTAAGTATGTATGCATGCACGCACCAGGCATACTCACACTGATGAGGAGAGAAAACTCAAGAGAGCAATCTAGTCAGAGAAACAAACAAAAAAAATCCACATACAGACGGCTAAGTTTGTGTGAACACTTGCAACAAGGGGAAAAAAACCAGTCCCTAAATTCTAATTTCATTATTAGGTTGTGTCGAGGATCCGAAAATGCACAACTGTGCAATTCAACAATGTTGAAATAATTTTACTCCATTAAGAGGCACATAAAAAAGGTTTGCTTCAAATCTGGCAACTTTGCTCTGCAGTTGTACACTTCATTTTCCATAAAACTTGTGCGAGCGATTCCTAAAATCATTACTGATATCAAATCCTCTAGCAACTCTGGAAGTTTTTCCGAATTCATGCTTTCTGTTATTTTATTATAATAGGAATAATGTAGATGCACTTGGACATCAAACACCACCTCCTCAGCTGCCCTTAGCCCATTACCACCGATGCACACATATTTTGGAGAGTATGAAAGGGTATTGATTTCAACATGGCTCTCAGCTAGGCACTGAAAACGTTCAAGACTGGGACTTAGCAGTGTAACCTGCAGGCAGATAAACTGTTAAGCAAAAAGATTATTGTCTGCATACAATGAAACACTAATTTCAAGTCTGACTTGGGCCTCAAGGCATTTCCATATCATTAACATTATTCATATTTAAAACCATGACTGCTGCTGCCATTCAAGTCAAACATTTCAAATGCAGACTTCCAAGGGCACAGATCTGCTAGTTAAACTTCAGTAACAATTTAGGAAGCAGGTCTGACGCCAACTATTCTCCTTCTGCTAAGTGACTAACTTAACACAAGAGACTGAAACAACACTTTCCCTGCTCTCATAACAAGTGTTTTGCGCTACTTTTTCCACCAGATACCAACCCATCTTTGGTTTAAGGTTTCATCTGGAACTACTGACAGTAAAATGTCCTCAAATATTATTTTGCAGAAACTCAGAGGAAGAGAGTGCCATCTACTGTATGGACAGGCACGTGTGCACACAGAGGAAACTTGCAGGGAGTAAGCCCCACTAGGAAATTACTCACGGATTTACTGCCTACCAGTCCAATAACAAACCTACAAACCCACCCCAGAGCCACCACTTTTCATATTAGCTCTGCACAAAAGGAGTAGGCAAATATCCTAGTTTGTAAAAATAACAACCAAAAAAAAAAAACCAAACATCCCTCATCCAACTAGTCCTATCTTCTTAAAAACATTCCTAGAGACCCTGCAGTTTCTGTTTCCAATATATATAAAACAGGTTTAATGAATTACCTTTGATTTCCGGATAGTAGAGGAAAGGCTTTGGTTCGCTTGTTTCTAGATCCGATTTCCGACGCAGTTGTACAAACACAGATGCTGGCTTTGTAATGTTAACATCTCGATACTTGGGTGTTTTGAACACAATAGCAAACTGTGAAGGAAAGAACGATAAGCACCTCTATCCTGGAGCATGGGTTTTGACAACTTTGCTTTTACATTTGTGTTATTTTGTAGGAGCTGGTTCATGGCTTAGGAGGCAAAAATTCTTAGCAAAAGGCTGTTACAACAATAAACTTCCATTTTAGTTTTCAGTTTCACTTCTGAGTCCTAAAGCCTTTTGGGAAAGACAGAACTGCCACGAAAGTATCACCAGATCATGTATCTTAGTACTGCATGACTTGTCGCCTCATCATTTAGCACCTATTCTGTCGCGCTCTCAGTGTGTTCACAGGAGCTCCGAGAGCTTCTTCTACACCCTACCCCAATCTACACTGGCTCATGTTAAAGCAATGGGTCTATCTCCCAATTTCCTCGCACTGTATTCCCAGCCTGCCTAGTTACCTAACATACTTCTTTAAAGAACAGGTAAGATTGCATTATTATTAGGAAGTAAGCAACAAAAGAAGAAGTTAGTATGGGATACAGATGCTTTCACCTAATTTACTAGTTATAATATAATCCTCGTTTATGGAGATGAGAAAATCATTAACAAATGACAAATGCTCTGTTACTTACCTGTCTATGTACATCTGTAGGAGAAAAGTCTCCAAAGCCTTCCCACATACCTCCATTCTCATCCTCTTCATAGAAACGTATTTGAATATCATCTGTGAAGAGTGAAAGAACGACTCTTTCGGATGTTTGTGCATTTGTTTAACCTTTGGCTAAGTTTATTTCAGATAAAAATCAACACGGTTACGTTTTGTCTGGATGATACTACGACATGAATAATACTTGAATTATCTTTATCCATTTTATGAAAACATCACAACCCATTTTTTACATCAGTTTTAGATCACCCTAATTCTAATGACTTCACTGAAGTCGCTCTCTATTTACTGAGCAGTAAAAGCAGAACCAGGTTCACTACCTCTTCCTATTTTAGGGTTATAAAACATTCCAGAAGTGCTTTATTTGGAAAAAACATGTAGGGAGGGGAGAACTTGAAGCGTGAAATGTAGAAACCACTCTCTCTCCTCCAACAGTTTCAGTTCAAAAAAGTGCAGCAAAACCTGAAGTGCCACAGTTCAAGTTCCGCTTGCTGCTGGCAGAGTGCCACTGTGGAGCTGTGGCTCAGGAGACGGCAACAGTGTGAGCGAGTGGCATGTTGGCAGTGATCCTTCAGCCCCTGAACACAGCACGGGCCAGGAACATGACATTCGGCTTCTGCTCCTCTTAAATTTTCTTTCATTCTCTTTGTATTTATTGGTTTATATTTTTTGTTGAAGCTGGAAAATACCACACTAGTATATGCCTTCCCCAGCACTCTTGGTAAGAAAAACTAGAAAAAGCCTGCTCTCTTAGGAAGACTGATGCAGGACAGGCTTCTGGAGCAGACAGACTGTTTCCTCTGATCCACCACCTGCTAGTCTCAAGACTGTGAACCACCACTTCCAGCCCTGCTGTCCTGCACACGCAAGCTCCTTCAGGCAGGAGGTTTCTGAGAGCAATGAGGTCAGGGGAAACCCCAATTGGGCTGAGGGGAAACCCCACCTCAGGGCTTCCACTGAGTCAGACATTTATTTATTTTGTGCACAAGAGCTATATTTCATCTCAGTCCTTCTGATAGCAGAGGGTATATATGCTACAGAAGGAAAACAGTTCTTTCAAAGCCCTTAAAACCCTCTCTCCTTCCCAAGTGGCAGAAGAACATTTGCAAGAAAGAGAGGTGGAAAAGGACAGTCTGTATTAACAGAAAACATCAGTGTGATTTTATCAACATGTGCAGAGACTGATTCTGAACAGCTGAGAACAGGGCACCCACTCCACCCTGCAATCTACACCAGGGAATCCCAGGTACTACCTATAGCTGAAAAATACAAAGGATTTTCCCCACTCCCATTTTCTTCTTTGTAGTTCAGCCCAAATACTACAACCGATCACATTACCCGTTATCTTCCCATCCAAAAACACAGCATCCAAATCCACACTGCCCAATCCCGACACATTCACAGCCATGAGCAGAGATTACCAAAGTAAGTCTGCGAGAAAGATCTGTTTACACCGAGTATCTCTACCATTATCATACACATAAAAATGAAGTTACTAGCAGAGGTGTTGAACACATTCAGTTCCCATTGGTGGTTAATAGAGAATGCTCATAATTACTTTTTATAATCAGGAACTTAAAAATAAATCAGAAACTTCAGATTAGTTCAGAGCAGGTGTAAGTTAATGGAGTCAAACATCAGCCAGGACCCAACAACCCACAAAAAACCCAGAATGTGGGCAAGGCCATAAATTTGAGAAGAACAAAAAATGATCACATAGTCTCTGTGGAGGCAACACAAGCTGAAATTGCTTTGAGACAGACTATTTTGATTTACTCCATTTTCTGGACTGCTAGCCTGACTTCCAGAAAAGGTGAGTGCTTACAAACGTTGCTGCTGTGCTGTCAGACTGGGAGAACACTAAGGCAGCACAGCAGGAGTCACGTGTACTCCAGATGGACACCCCATGTGCCTTACAATACTGAGGACTCTTACCTTTCTGAACCTTGTCACAGAGAAGGTAAATCTCTTCCCCTCCTGTTACGCACCCTGCTGTTCTGTCCATTCTTACAATCTTTAAGTTGGAGGCATTGGGAGCTTCTATTAAAAGGAAAGATTAAAAAAACACTTACCTTTGTAACAGTTTTAGATCACAAAAAAACCCAAGCGCAACACACAGAAATGCAGCAGAAAGACAAGCCTCCAACACAACCTACCTAAATTTGTCTACATTTTTTTAAACGTGAACAAATCAATAGTTTTTCATCTGAAAGGAATAATCTTGTATCCTCTAAACTTTGACTGAATTGTGAAGTATAAAATAAGACCCTGGCCATTCCAGCACAATTACTGCCCTAGTAAAGTAGCACAGCAGTGAATTGCATCCAGCACTCTGCACTAGTACTAACTTTATGACAAGAGCACATTACAACAGGACATAATTTTTTCTTCCCTGCTTTCTTGACAGTGTGACACTCTTGAGAGCTCTTCCCTGTATCCCACTATTGGAATGCAGTATGCATTGCTTTGCCTTACACTGTGGCTTACTTGAAAGCATTGTCAGTCCTCGGCCAGCGTACTGGACTGCGACCAAATAGCCCACCTCCACAAATCTTAGTAAAGGCATCAATGGATACCTGTTAGTCCTCAAGACAGAACTCTCATCTGATAAATAAAAGCAGCTGTGATAGACAGTTATGCTACCACAAGTTGTGTCTGCCCTGCTGAAGAGGCCTGCCTTCTTTGCTTCAGTCTTCAGTGCTAAGACTGGCCCTCAGGAATCCCAGGCCCGGGAGGTAAGAGAAGAAGCCTACAGAGAGGACGACTTTCCCTTGGTCGAGGAGGACTGTGTGAGGGATCGCTTA
>Ga0065711_1026309_pt1 | contig 79537 bp, 42 predicted proteins | sample Hoacrofraction12_FD_59098 | JGI IMG/M metagenome (GOLD analysis project Ga0065711, IMG submission 59098) | Hoatzin crop microbial communities from Cojedes, Venezuela - Epithelial fraction 12 v2 (version 2) | ecosystem: Host-associated > Birds > Digestive system > Esophagus > Crop | place...
AAATGCCTTTTTTTTTTTTTTTTTTTTGCTGTTGCTGAGACAATTAGACTAGCAGGATTGCTATCCCCAAAAGTGAGTAAAAAATATTGCTTAGATGTTACTCATATCTTCAACATTCTGAAAGTGAAAGAAAAAGTAGAAGTCTGTGAGTTTTTGTGGCTGTGTCCTGCTGTTAATTTTCTGGAATGACTCTTGGCCAGTATGTGTTTAACACAACTGACAAGGATTGTTTTCCTGCAGAAAGGGAGAGTCACTCCAACCATGGCTTTGGTATTGTCAGTGTAAACTGGTTCAATGCTTCCTTTCTGTAATTAATTCACTTAAATTGTTTCAAATATGCAGAGCAGGTACAGATTATGTAATTTACGGATCACAGTAAGAAGTACCCAGATTCTACCATTCGTGCTTAGATTAGCAGGTGTGATGCCATCTTGCCACAAAAGTTGCCGTGACATTGCTGTAGCAGAACTTTCCAACCCGCTGCACTGTTTTTGGGGATGCACGCATCCCTCTGCTCCATCCTGGGCTGTCAGGTGGGGTGGGCTGAGGATGTAAGCAGGTTAAAATCAACCTCTTCCTCTCACTGCCCTCCTTCTTTTGATAAGGGTGTAGAGGAGGGCCGTTGTGGGTTGGTGTGTGCGTGTGAGCAGTCCCTTAACTCAGCCAGCTGTTTGCAGGACAGGAGGCTGTTGGTGGGAGCCGTATTGGGGCTGGTCACACGAAATAGTTTTAAAGGAGTGACACACGCTCATTTTTGTTCTGCCTTGACCCAGTTTTTAATATTACCGATGGAGTTAAATGGAGCCATAACTAATTATACCAGTAATGATGTTTCTTTTTGACATACCTAGCTATTTGATTTGGAGTTTATGTATAGATGCATACATAAATTCAATTATAGATGGCAGTTGTGGTTGTATTTAATTGAAGGTGGGAATCTGCATTGGTAATACCAGAGGCATTTTCTGAAAAGTTCAGCCAATGTGGTGATTTCTTTATAATACAAATAAAGACCAGGCTGTTTGCTTCTAAAACTGCGTATGGTAAAACTGCTGCTTTGTGTGTATTGTAGGACGTAAAGAAAGTGGATGGAGTGTGCTCAGTAAAAGTTTGTTCTTTCATGTTAGTGAAAGGTAGTCTACTACCTTTGCAATGATTTTTCATGGAAAACATTTAAATATACTAAAATGACTACTCTTTTATTCTTGGTAGAGGAATAAAGATCTTATCTGGGTCAGAGTTCTTACAGACATGGCTGATTTAAAAAAAAATATTTAACTGTGTGTAAAAGAACTAAATGTGTCTGGGTAAAATGCACAGAATTACATTCATGCTTTACTGCCTGGGATTAGAAATTCGTAGCGTTAATTGTGCCAAGTATTTTAGGTGTCCTTATGACAAATAAATCTTCAATTCAAATCTTAACAGAAATTTTCCATCTTTCATTGTTCCAAAATCATTGTTTTATGAAGTGTATAAATATTTATTTTCAGAGGAAAAGCTCTCATCCACTATTTTCCCACAGGGATTTATTAAAACACTGAGTTTATAGCTCTGTATAGAGGACTATGCAGGACTAAATGAGTAGTAGCATTGTACCTAGGTGTAGTGATATTAAGGTGTCCTCTTTTTTGTTTAGCAGCAAAATAAGTACTTCTGTATTAATCTATAGAAGGTGATATCAGAAGTGATATAAGAAACTTTATAAAGGTGGAGCTGGTGTAGGCAGCTGTTGTCATTTGAGGGCAAAAGGAGCCATTTGTGAAGATGGAACGGGATGGAGTGGGCCAAATGTGTTAGAGAGCTGGTGCAGGGACGTGAAGGACTGTAGGTTTACCAAGTTTTGTGTCGCTTGACAGTGGAAGCAGAAAACAAATGTGGGTTCCTGTACTTGAGCTAAAACATGCAGAAATCTCTCTGCTGTGTTTCATGCTGCTGATTACAATACTGCTCTTAGCCAAGTAGTAATGATGGCATTTTCAGTGTGAGCATTTATCTTCCTCATGCTAGTATTAATACATATATATTAAGAGACACAAAACGTATGTGTTGCTAAGTACTCCATTTAAGTGGACATGAAGGATCTGGTCCTCACATGTGCCAGAGAGCGCTTACTCAGCATTACTAATCATGAAATAAAAAAATGACTGGCTTCTTTAAGCCTAGGTTCACAGCGTGTGACACCTTAATTGACCAAACTTTAAAGGAGTGCATGTTAAAGTGGAAATTTTCTAGCACTTTTAGTTAGAGGATTCTAGTAGAAAGTTCAGAAATCTTTTATACTGCCATTGCAGAAGCTTCTTGGTAACTGAAACCTATGAACAATTGTAAAAATTTAAAGTCTAATCTTTCATAATTTCAAATGGGTCATACACGTGGCATTTCTAAGTGTCTAACAAACAGTTCTGGATCTTTGGTAAAGTACAAGGTGCTGGTGAAAAGAATCTTCAAATGTTTATGTCACACATTATTACAATAAACTGTTGGTCAAGTATGAATGTGTGGAATAGGGAAATGTTGCTGTTGACCTCTGGTCAAGCGAATTAATGCTGCTGCACAGAGGAAATGCTCATGTGTTCTTACAGAAGGAAACGCTATCTGTAAAATCAGATAGCAGTAATTCCACTTTGCCTTAAACAGATGGATAGATGCTTTTTGTCAAAAAGTTAAAGGGTTTAAATCTTTGTGATTGTACTAATGCAGGTGTGGCCAAGAATTATCCTGAAGTTGTGATCTCATGTAAAATTGTATACCTTTTGTAAAAATCTTTCATATATGAGATTTCTGCTGAAGAACTAGATTGAAGGATGATTTTAAATGTTGGTTTCTGACGACTTCTGCAACAGGAAGAGAGAAGGCCTTTAAGGAAAAAGTGACTTGCAGTAATTTTCAGTAGTACATGTGTTGTGCCTGGCTTGTCATAAAATAAAATATTCGTGTAGTCTTCTCTGCCTGCTTTAAGCTGTTCTCGCAGTTCATAATGTTCTCCCAATACCTGTCTACAAGGAGGTGGTAAAAGAATCTTAAGATTTCTGTAGTCCTGTCTACAAGGGTAGACCATAAGGTTTTTTGGTTCCCCTCCCTAACAGCAAGTGGTTATTCTCTCTGGGGAGGTACTATATATTTGCATTGATTTATGTCTCGCTTCTGTGGCCAAGAGATCATGAAGATATTTCTGTTCATTTTTGAAATCTGAATGTGGCGTTGTGAATATATGCCTCGGATTTCCTCATTACAATATTTATCATTTTTCCTGATAGTTCCTTTCCTCTGGTGAATTGTTCGTCCTGTAGAAGTCGTCAGCCATTTCCTGTCTATCAGCATAATGTAACAATCTATGCCGGGTGTTACTTCGGACCCATTCAAAACCTTGATATTTTTTGTAAGTTTATTGAAATTTAGAAACTTTGCTCTCTCCACTTAAACAGTTCTTCCTAGTGCGGCCCAAGACTGGAGACGCGCTTGTTCTGCACCCACCCTGCGTTGCTGTGATGGAGTAGCAGTAAATGAAAAGAAGAATTGTCCCTGGTCGCCCTGACCCTTTTGAAAGTTGCGTTTGCACTTTAGCAGCGTGGGCAGTTAGGAGCGCTGGTTCCTGCAGTTGCTTCTACCTCATGTAATTTGAACACGATTTTGAATGGCTTTGTCTGTCTGAACATCTTTGCTTTTTATTTGCTGTCAGTGGAATTTATAACTATAGTTGAACTTGTAATACCAAGTTGGAGCTCGTAAGGCCAGCTATAGTTTGCGCTTCCCATTACAAGACTGTCTTTTCAGTTGCTGTTAAGCAGCCCTGCTAACTGAAATTTTTCAAGCTGAGTAGCTAAATCAGGCTGAATTTATTTTGGGAAGATTCTGTTAAAATTCAGCCAATTCCAAGAAGGAGATTAAAATTACATTGCACCTTTTAAAAAAATCCTTTGTTCTTGTGTATCCTTTATTCTTGGGCAGGAACGCTGTGGAACAGGGGTGTGGTAACAGGCAGATGTCTCTATCAGCCAAGTAAGTAGTAGTGCATGGTTTGACAAACGGCTGGGATGGGAGTTGATTCCATCCCGTGAATGCTGAGCTCGTTGGTGCGCTCCCGGTGTGAAGAGAGGCATTAACTAAATGCAGAGGGCTCAAAAGTTGGATGCGGGTGGAGAAGGGAGTGACTGGGAACAGGGAGCTGTCGGGGCCAAATGGACACGTGGTGGAGACTGGTTTTTGGCAGAACAAGGCGCTGGGGATCTCTCGGTGCCCGGACTCCAGTGTTGTAGCAATGAACCTGACACCGGCTTGCAGGACCAGCCTGGATTCTCATGTTTCCAGCCTTTTTAGCACTTGGCTTTGTAACCAGGGAATGCCGCTGCGCGTGTACGGTGTTATTGAGAGTGATTTGAGTATATTACAAGAAGTGGTCATCTAGAGCAGAGGTGTTTTACAAGAACTGAAGATGTACAGCAAATGCAAAGAACGTAAGCAGTTACAGTTGGCTAGAGGACAAAAGTTTAAAAACAAACAGGAAAAAACACCCGCCCCAAAATTTCTCCCATCTGTTTCTTTGCTCCACATGTTCATCACCTTCATCCTATATAGGAGAAATACGGAATTAAGGGCTGGCTTCTAAGTGGCCATGATTCATAACATAATTCTAAGAAAAGCTTGCAGATAAGATCAGGATTACTCCTTACATGTAGAACAAAAGGAATTCTTCAACTTTTAGCAAACTTCAGAAGTTTTTGATTTTTTTTTTTAATCCTTGAGTCTAAGAAATTATGTGATGTCTTGGTCACTTCATTAATGCTAGTACTTTCTTGTTTTAAAAGAGTCAGAAGACTTTCTGTTAAGTAATATGTGATAATAATCGAGTTCTGTAGCTTTATTGTTTCCTTTGCTAGTTTATATGCCATCTATTCATGAAGGTTTTCGAATTAGAATTAGTATTTTTTTCAGATAAGTGCTGTCTGCTATTGAGGAGTTAGTTGCGTGAAAGATTTGATCTTTTTTAGTTAGAATCAATGCAAATATGTTAACTATCAAATGGACAGAGAAAGCTATGGCAGCCATCAGTTACGTTCTTTGATGACTCTTGCATTGTATGTAAGGATTTCTCTATAGAAGAGGGGTGTCCTTGAATTTTACACAGTGTGTCACCAGCGGATTTGTGCAGAAACAGCTTACTGCGTTAGTGGGTTGAGATAATCTGTGCTGTGCTTTGTGGACACGGAGTTGCCTGTGCTGTGAAAAACTTTGAGCTTTACTCTCTGTGTTAAACACACACCTCCATGAGTCTGGAGAAGAGTTTAAACAGTGAAGAAACTAATCAGAAATTACGTGTAGTGGGCAGGTGTACGTCCAGCAGGAGAAAAAGGCATCGTGTTCTATCTGAGGTTTCTTTTCGAGGCCTATTCAGAAAATAGCTGTACATAGACAAAGTGAGGAGAAGTTGTAAGAGTGCTATCAGATGCATGTTTTTTTTTCTTTAGTCAACTAAAAATAAATGAACTGATACAATGTGAAACTGCAAGGTTTCATTTTAAGAAACTTACACTTAGTATTGTCTAACCGTGAAGAAAAGTGAGCTTTTTTACCTGTTTTCGTATTTGTACAGTGTTACTTACTGATGTTTAACAGGACTTCTCTTCCCCCCCGCGCCTGCAATGTTTAATTGATAGGAGGCTGAAACAATGTTCTGCTCCTATGAAGATGTCTTTCCCAAAAAGCTGCTCATTTTCGTACCTTCTTGAGCTTTGGGCAATTATAAAGCTATTAAATACTTGATTTTTTTCACCTGATCCCCTTTTTCATGATTGAAGGTCTGTGAAAACCTTAACTACTTCCCAGGGAGTTGTTCAGGAGTCCCTGTGATGTTGCTGTCGTGAACTTTCCGGAGCTAGAGGCCTGTTTCTTTTTCAGATACACTACATGCATCACCTTGGTGCTGAAATAAATATCTGTTTATCAGCTTAATAGTGAGTTGTCAGAGTTTGAGAGGTGAGCTGTATGATTGTTGTTTTAAGACTGTTAAATAACTTAAGAATAGAGTACAGTTTCCATCAGATATGGTGTTAACTGTTTTTATGGAATTACCTTTTCCTAACAAGATTTTTTTATTTGCACACAGACATGTTTGTTTGGGTTTTTTTTATTATACGGCATGCTTTTTTCTTTGTGTTTGGCTGTGTTTTTAACTTTTTAATTGAAGTATTTACAATGTACTTATTTTTGTTATAGAGAACCATTTTATTGTTTCAAAAGTGAATGAATCATATATTCTGGCGTATTTTTTCCTGGCAGATTTTTTTCTTTAATGATTACTCAAGGCTAGCTTAAATTGTGCAGATGAATAATACTTGAAGTATAGTATCTGATTCATCATTTTCAAATGTTACAATGAAAACCTTGAGAAAAAATGTATATCAGACTTTATCCTTCTACTTGCAAGAGCAATGCATTTACAGGGAACTAGACTGGCTGTGCGGCTGTTGTAAGGCAATGAAATAATGGTGCTTCTCAATTTCTGTTGTTTGTTCCCACTGCATCTCCATTTCCTAAAATCTCAAGATCCTGTTCTGTTTCCCAAGTTTTTTTCCTCCGTCCCACCGGGAAGAACAGGTACTGCTGCGGCAGCGGGTGGTTCCAGATTCGTGCTCCCTTTGCGAGGGCCTGGAGGCTGCAGTAGGTGGACGGTTGCTGGGGTGGGGATGTTCTGCAAATCCCCAAAGAGCTGCTCTGATTGCCTGTAGATAGGTGTGTGCTGTGTCTAACTGCATCATAGCAACCTTCTCACGTAGGTTTGCTACATCACTGTCAGCTGCTGTGAATTGTTTTTTCCCTGCACCTGTAAATTTCTTGCATTTCAGTTCCTCTTGTAGGAGCTTGTTACAACTTTTCTCATTCATACCGTGTTAGCAGTGCTGTTTGTGCCCTTTCATACACAGTCCTTCCTGTATCTATATTCTAGAAGCAATCTGTGCTACTGTAGCATAAATGATCTCCACCTCTTTTCTGCATGGAGTTTGTGCTCTTGATTTCTTTTATTTTACAATTATTTTATATTTTTCCTGTCTGAAACCAGCCAAGACATCAGCCTGTTTTGAATGGTGTCTAGATAGATGAAGAAAGCCGTTAGCGGGGATCCTCAGCTAGGCTACAAGTAGGCAAATACACTTAAATTTAGTTTTGACAACAAGTATAGCAGAAGATGACCATAAGGTGGCATGGAGCCTGCTCATAGCAATGGCCTTTGCATGTCGAATTGCATTTTCTGACGCCTTCCAAGGCAGTCCCATGTGGAAGTGTTCAGGTGTGCTTCCTCGCCTACTCAGCATGAGTTAGCGAAGCCAGATTTGAATGCTGGAGGTGAGTGAGCAGCTCCACAGCCCCCTGAAAATTAATTGTAAATACTCCACATTCTTTGTAGCAGAATGGATGCATTCTCATATTTTTGTTGATTATACTGAGCTTTAAAATATATGGGAGAGTGAAAGTGTCAAAAGAGCATCTAATGTGTGGATATGTGTTTCTGTGAACACAGCGAGCTTTTTAAAGTGCAGTAGGAATTCTGGGCACTGTGTAAAACCTGGAAAGAGTGAGTCTGCTGTTTTGCCTCTGTATAACTGATTTATGTGATCTACAATGCAAAGACTGAAGTTTTGGTAGACTTTGTTTAGAAGTAAAAATACTGTACACAAATTGTTTTTTCATATGTTTTCCAGATTCTCTGTAGATAGATTTAAAAAAAACCCCCAACAAACCCAAACAAAAACACCCCACATATTTTCTCTGTTGCCCCTACCCTTTTAAGCTGCTGTCCAGACAAATATTTATAAACAGCAAATAATGCAGTTTCTTTTGCATGTACAAAGCCCTGGGGAAAATGAGGAAATGTTTTAGTGTGTGTGAGGCGTTTAATACTTTGTTTTACTCTGATTTATCTTTCAAAGAGCTGTGGAGGCCTGCCCAAGAAACTAGAATGCACTCCCTCTGAGCTTATATTACCTTTGTTTAAAATAGTCAGACCTCTGCTGCTGAAGCTCAGGAATTCATGGACAGAATGACTAGAACAGCAAATATGACTTTAAAAAAATGTGGTTATTGGATAAACTGGCATGAGCCCAGCTGCTGCGGATAAATTGATTTTGCTGTTGCTTTAAATCTATGATGTGTTGGTATTTTGGCAGAGTAAGAAAAACAAGGATATTAGAAAGTAATTTACTGCACTGGGATTAGTAAAGAGTGTTCTGTTTCTGTGACTGGGGCAGAACAGGATGGTTTAGATATGTCTGATAAACAGGACGAGGTCTAGTCTGACAGCTGGCAACAATAGCTTTTGCTCAAAGTCAGGTGTACTAAATTAGCAAATCTATTACAAGGATACAGGAGAAATCTCACAGAAGACAGCCTTGTAGGCAGAAGTGTTGCCAAATGGGAAATGATTCATCGTCTCTGAATGGGATGAGCACTGAGCAGAAGCAGTTTAAACCTCAGACTGCTTTGGCTCATGAACCACCAAATATGCGATTAACACTTTATCTTCTCCAGTCCTGGGGTTTTTTATTGTCTCCTGAACAGCAGTCTATATTTAGGATCAGAATCTAGGAGACTCACTTGTTTGTTCTGATTTCTCTTCTGTAGCTTTGAATAGGTTTAGGTACTTTTCTGACTGTTAGCTAAATCACAGAATGTTTGCATGCATCCCAAAAGCACTCCCATCTTGTGACCCTTTGGCAATACCACCTTTTAGCGAGGACTGTTACGTGTCTGGAATGCAGGCACCACACCAGTGATGCTGGCAGAACTTGGTGAACTGGCTTAGTGTAGCTTATTTGCTTATATTTAGTGAACATACATGATTAGCTGGAAATGTAATTTCACGTAGCGTGCTAGTTCCAAAGCGGTCACTGCATTTTGATTTTTAGTATTTTAAAAACTTGTGTCTATTTAACATTGACAATTCCATTCATAGTCTACAGTGCACAAAGGTAAACAGGCAATATATTTATGAATTCTTAAATTTAGTTAATCAGTGCAGAAAGGAAGTACAGTTTACAAAGCCAGTTGAAGGAGTGTAAAGGAGGAAAAGGCTTGTGCCCTCTTTCTTCCTTCGTTGTTCATGTAGCTGGTCAGAGTTTTAGTGTGTCTGTGGTCTTGTTTTATTTGATATAAATTGTCGTAATGGCTCTAACATATGTAGATCATAGAGAAACAAAAGGAAGTAGGTCATTGAAAGGTGTTTAGCATTAAAAAATTGAGAAGACGACAGTTGTGAGAGGAAATAATTATTTTGATTGGTAAGTTAATATATTGTTTACCAAATAATTATATTTGGGGGAGGGGGCCTGGGATGGTGCTCAGTTAGCAGCTGAGATATCCAAGGAGCAGTGTGCCTAGGAATGAATGTAAATATTCCTCTGGAAAACTGGGTCTGGCATTCTTGCTCTTACCTTGCGTGTGCAACCATATAAGCAGTGGTAGAAGTCAGGAGAAGTGACATTTGGTTTAATGCTTTGTGAGCGGAACTGCGAGAGGGTGAGGGTTTCTAGAGTGAAAGGCACCTGAGTGAAGGAGGGCTTCCCATTTCTGTGTCCCCTCGGACTTTCTGGGGCTCATAACCGCTGTTTGAGATGAATGGAAACACTTGCCTGCTCGTTAGGTTTGAAAGCTGTTCTGCCTTTAGAGATGCTTAGTAGTAAAGTATCCTCTAGCTTCTTGGAAATATCTTGGGTTTTTATTCATCTGCTGTATTGCTAGGAGCATTGACTCACAGTGTTAAATTTTTTACATTAATGTAATCGGCTTTACACTCCTCCTTCCTTCAGTCTCACATGCTTCCCATTGTCTTTCTTACTCTTCACTCTCTACTGCTTATTACCTTCTGCCGTATGCTCCTTTCTCAAACAAAATTCCTGTCTTTTCACTGCTTCAACACTGCATCTTCCCAAAAGGTTTCTGAAATTATAGTTTAAATTGCATGGTAAGCTTTTTTGGACAAGATTCTTTGTTGTTGTGTGTTGGTGAGCCATTTCATCTGAATTGCCTGGTGGTCGGTTTCTTTAAAATCCCTTTTATAGTATTTCTTACAGTAGTATATAAATTGTACTGATTTGACTAAATAATTTAAGCAGCTTGTGTGAAACCAAAGCAAAACAAGAAAAATGGGACTTTAACATAAGTTGCTTTTCTTCTGTTGAAATAAATAGGATTGCTCATCCAGTTAGATCATGTCTGTTTAACAGCAATAGCTTCTTAAATGTTTGGATTTGATCTGTAGAACACATCTGTTTACACAGAGAAACTAAACTGATATTAAAGGGCTGCAGTAATGTAACTAAATCAGTTTATAAATGGTGTAGTCTCTTGATCTAATTCTCTCCTGGAGATGAGGCTTCATGGTTATCTGATGGGGGAAAAAGACTGGACTGAGCTACATGAGAATTTTAGTAATTATGAATGGTGACATTGCCTTGGTTTTCTGTATGTAGTTTCTTTAAGGCTTCTCTAAACCTTCTTTAAGAGGCGGAATGACAAAATTGGAGGTGTAAGCTTAGTAACCAGGTAAAGGTGTATTTGTAGTTCACGCATCTTTCTGCTGATCCTGGTTTTCCTGGCAGAACCCAACTTTCAAGTTCCAGTGAGGCAGTTTACAGAGTTGAAAGCACTCCACTAAAAACAATTTTCCCCAAAAAAGTAAATATAGGGACATTGTGCTTAAATATTTCAACTGCATTAAAGAAGGAAGGGGCAGGATCCATGAATTATCAGAGACAGATCAGAATCTGTGTCTGAAGTTGTGGGTATTGATGATAATGCAGGAGGATGCGAAGAGTGCGTCACTCTCCGGTCCTCCTCCGTATGAGAGGATTTCAGTACGTCAGGTGTAGTAGTAAAACTAAATTGTGCTGAACTAGGAGTTTAGATTAAGGGTGGATGCTTAATTGATGACCTTTGCTAGTGATATTATCAGAGTCATGATTCTCATGAACTCTTTTAAGTTTTGTCTATTACGGAATGATTTTAAAAAATTATTCAAGTATTTCAAGTGATATATTTGAAATGGCAGAATTTACTTCCCCCCCCAAAAGTTGTCACCTTAGCTGTTGTCATGTTTTAGGAATTGTTTCTTACAAAGCAGCTGACAATCTTTTTGTTCATGTCGATAAAATTAATATTTACAGCATTTTGCTGAAGAGTGGCAGGAGAATTACTCATGAAGGGTAAATGATGTGCGTGTTTTTGGCATCTTCCTCTTTTTTGTGGTGTTTTTTGTATGTTTGTCTGGTTTGGGGTGGTTGTTGTTTGGGCGTTTTGTTTGTTTGTTACGGTTCTTTTCTTTGCGCCTCTTCCCAGAAAAGTCCCAGCAATAGCAGTGTTCCCCTAGGATCATGTCTGTGGCGGAGACAGAATTTTGAGGCTTCCTGTGTAGGTCAAGTGCGTGACTGTCCCGGCAGGGATGGCAGTGGTCCTGCAGTCTGGAATTCCTGACACCCCGGAGTCTGGCTTAGGTGCAGGTGCCTCTTTTCTGAAGCCCTGTTTAAAATTCAGGGCATTTTTGTCTGCTTGGTAATTAGATCATGAATTTCTTTTGTTGTTGCCTTTGCTACAGATCATTCAGAGGGTGGAGAGTTTTACTGCGGTGAAACAAATCCGAGGGCTCTGCTTCTTGTTAGCAGGTTTTTCCCCCCAGCACGCATTCAGAGGTGCATGAAACCCATCAGACAGAAGAGAGCTGTAATTTGTTTCTCCTGTTGGCTTTTTTCCCCCACCCCTGTTCCTAGCAAAACAAGCTAGAAATATATGGGTAAATATCCATGCTACCTATTTTATTTACCCATCCTCAGAGGAAGAATCCTGTGCTCTAAGTAAGTATTTTTCAATTTGATAATTTTGGATTAATCGCTTTTGTCTAAACTGGGTGTTGGTTTAAAAACTAGCTGCTGGGAATTCAAACAAATCTTTAAAGATTGGGGTAAGATTTTAGCACAACGATTCTTAAGAGTTTGAGATAAGAGTACCCCCTTTTCTTTGCCTGAGCTCTCAAGTACTATTTTATTGGCATATTTGTAGAATAATGGAGTTAATGCTTGTAATAGTTCACTCACATTTGCATATAATAACCATCTCTGAAGGTTTAAGATTAGTTAATCTTGGTAATGTTACTTTTAATTAAAAAGTTTTTTTAATGAGAATGATGTTTTTAATACTGCAGGAAGACAAAAAAATAATTGAGAGGATCATATGGCAGATACAACAGCAAAGCTGGTGGGTTCATTTATCTTTAATTGATTTCTGTTTCCCACCTTGACTTTGTTTACTGGAATACAATTTTGTACTTACAACAAATGTGAGAAACAGAAGAGATAACTTTGAAATTGATCTTTGACTGCATTTTTTTTCAAGTGTTGTAATAGCTGTTAATTTAAAGTTATGTTGCTTTGCCTCCCTGCTCCATCTGACCAGTGTAGTATTCGGTGAGGGGTGTATTTATGATGACCTCGTGGTACAATAGTGGTTTTTCAGATGTTGAAAAATGGGTGAGATAGGGAGGTTAGGCCATCTTGGAGTAGGGTGGGGGAGTGAAGTGGAATTTCTAGTGTATGAAAGTTTTATGCATTAGAAACATCCTGGCTGGTCTGAGAGGCTCCATCCCCACTAAACCAGGAAATGCAAAGATTCGCAGTAGCCTTTGTTTCCTTAAAGTTTCCCACATGTTGCTTCTGCTTCTTTCTTGCCGTTTGAGGCTGTGACGGAAGGCCTAGCTTCCACACTGATGGGAATGGTTTAATCTTGTATCAGTCAAATTTAATTTGCATATTTGGTATATAGCTAAAAAAGGCAAAATAAAACCAACCGAAGGTTTTGTCTGCATGTTCAGTTTCACTGGTTCAAACGTGAATCTCCATAAGAGCGACTCATAAACCTTCATGGTAAGGTTTGAAATGTTTGGGGAGGGTTGCGATCTCCATCACAGAAGTGGCAGCGTAATTTCTTTCCTTTGCCTCTTGACAGGCGTATCAAAGAAACGGGACAGATGAATAGAGTTGGTGACGTGTGTGGCAGGCAGCCCATCGCTGAATGAATCTAGGAAACGTGAACGCGTTGCTTTCTTGAAGGAAGAATTCAATGGTGGGGGGGGTGTGTGTTGTGTTTTGTTTTACTTTTGGCTTGGAGTGGAATAAGGGAGGAGAAGTGGAAAAGGAAGCCTTTTGTTTACAGTAAAACAATGCTGTGAAGTAGAAGTTGTGATGTTAGAACGGGAGTCTAAACATGGCAAATCTAGGCAGACTCCAGCTGGCTGTGTCCGCAAGTCCTTCAGACGTCCCCGGCACAGGCTGTCGGAGTCCTGTGTCGCTGTCGTGGCATCTCCCCCCCTTACGGGAATTTACAATGGCCTGCGAGACTCTGTCCCAGAATTGTATTATTGCATGAGATGCAGGATTTATTGGCTTAACAGTTTATATGCGGTGATGCAATGCATTTTTATTAATGTTTCTTCCATGATAAATGTGTGATGTTTTCATTTTGAATTTTAATCTCCATGAGTTATGCTACATGCAAGTAACGTGGGTCTAGAATTCAAAATCCAGTCAAAGCACAACCTACTCTTACAGACAGAATTTAATACAGTGAATCTGTTGGAAAGAAAAATGTACTGTTGCTATGTTAGTTTCTGGCATGCTTTGCTGTGATTTACAGTGTATTGCATTATTAGGACATTCTTCTCTGCTGGGTAATCCATATTGCTGTTTGGTGTTTGAATGCAGGGTATTGTGGTTTTGTTTGTTTAGTCCCAGAGGAGTAATTCTGATTTGTTGAGACACAGGTTTCTAACTGACAGTGCTTATAAGCAGGTGTGTGTGATCCTTTGAAATGGGTTTCATTTTACATGCAGTATTCTGAGGATTTAGCAGCTGACTTGTGTTCAGCTTGCAGAAATGTGTTTATGGGACAGTTTAGAATTTCAACACTTATTAAAGGAAATTCTTGTTAAAAGTGCTTTTCTAGTACTAAGGTTATCCTAATACGTATTTCAGAAGAGTTTATTCTAAAGTTGTCTACCCTGTGTTTGGATATCAGCCTAGCAATAACACTTCTATGTGTCACTTGGAACTAATGTTGAATTCTTTTTTTCAACCTGGCAGGTTAGTATTTAATAGCACTTTAACAATTCATTAGTACCTCTGAATCGTTCTAACACATATTCCTCATAAGACAGTTAAAATTGGTACATGATTCTAAATTTACGTTAAATTTAATGTATGTTTATAATTCTGAAAGAGAGTTGGAAATCAGTTTCCGACCAGTAGGAACTGTAAGTGTATGTGGTAAGGTAGGCTGTGCCTGTTGGAGACGTTACTGTCCCTCCCGAGTTGTCCTGGCTCCTGTAGCTCTGGGGGCAGAAGGGATCATGTTATGTGTTTTCTAGTTCTGATTTTCTAGTTGACATCAGAAAAAGATCTCTGGATGAAACAGGTGGTGATGGTGGCTTGAGGCTTACCTGGCTGCTCGGGAAGGCAGTGCGTACCCTGCAGCTTTTTCCTGCTGCAGAACCACGGATCCAGGCCATGGTGGAGAGTGATCACATTTAATCTAAGCGAGCAGAACATGTCTGAAACCAGCATCAGTTTGTCCGGTGTCCTTGGGTGAACTGGGCTTCCCTGTGCGTGTCATATGGCATCTTCATCTTGGCGTGTGCTGCCACTGTATTGGTCCCAGAAGAGGACGGTGGTTGGAGGTTTGGTTTGGGTAGCACTGAATTTCATGTAAAGTATTGGGGAAAAACATTTTCAAGAAGGGCATGCCAGCCTCTGTGTTTGTGTATAATCTGTACTAACTCTAGTTAGAGCTCATGAGGTTACTCTAAATTTCTAGTGCTTTGTGAGACTCGGAAAGAGCAGCTGTTAAGAAGTGAAATACGTAGAAGCAGTTGTGTGGATACTTGATACTTGCAAGAGAAATGCTTTTTTCAGTGTTTTGATTCTGTGCTTCAGGAAATGGAAAATAAAACTCCATCTGAATTTTTAAGGTGAAGATTGTGTCTGAAAACCTGAAGGGTGTTAGGTAGCTATTTTGGTATCCTGCTTTTTAAAAAAAGAAGGTTTTTTGTTTTTTTTTAAATAAATATCTGGAACTGCAGAACGGAGACAGGAGGAAAAACTGGCAGTCAGCAATAAAATGAAAATATTGAGGGGTGCATTTTGGTTTTGGAACTGAAAAGCTCGCTGGTATGGCAAGCACTGTTGCAGCACGGCTGGAAGTTGCCCTCGCAAAGGTAGCCCAGCTAATCCTCCCTGCTTTGCAGCCAGGTGCTGCTGCCCCTTCCCGCATTAGAGCTGCGGATGGCGTGACTGTGGGGTAAGCCAGCGCGGCTCTTGGAGCCAGTGGCAAACTAATCCGTCTCCCTAGAAGGTTAATTTTCTGTTAAGCCAGTTCAGCTTCCCGATCTACCTCGCGTCCCTGCGATGGCTGGGCCTGACCTGAGAGGAACAGCTGCAGCCCTCCGTGTTGTTGGGTGCAGGCTGAAACCCCCCAGCTCGCGCTGAGCAGCGCTCGTGGTCGGTGATGGCCAGCTGCGGCATTCCAGCCCATCCCGTGTTTCCACACCACCTTTACTTAAAACCCCTGTGCACCTGTAAAACATTTATTTATTAGGTTTACCTGTCTTTGTCTGTCCCTTCTTGACAGTAATCGAACGCAATCTTCGAAAATGCATGGATTTCATTAACTGAAAGTAAATTCTTGGTATATGATCGTGTTCTGTCACTTAGTTTCTTCATCTGCAGAAAAAACACCTTTCCAAGGAAATGAAAATTGAAAGGAAATGAAAGCTAAAAAAATTAAATAAATCCTCAGAGAGATTAATTGTAAAATAAAATTTAATATGAGCAGTTGGGATAAACAATTTTATTTCAAAACATAAATTGAGAAAGTTATTGCCTCAACAGCTGTATTTGCAAATCTGTGTGGCGTTACTTACAACGCTCTGTTCCATGAATAGTTGAAAACCTCCTGTTTTATATCTTCCCATGTGGGAATTCAGGCAGGTCCAAGGAGGGAATGCAAGCATAAAAATGTAAGTTTCTCGGTAGCGTTCCAACAGTGGAAGAAAACAGTACAAATTTGTTAGAAACGCTTGAAGTATTGCGCTGTCCTGCTGGAACCTGTGCACGGTGTGCTTTTTGCCCGTCATTTTTCTAAAACGAAATAAATAAATTTCCGAAGAGCTTTGTACAAGGTGGAGAGGAGTACGTCATGCCAGCGGTAGGTTCAGAAGGCCCCAGCCCGTTTCTGGGTGCCGGGGCAGGCGTCCGAGGGCAAGGAGGGGTGTGCGGGCACGACCGCGTGCATCCCTCCCTCCCTGTCCCCCAGGCAGGCTCATTCCGATCAGCGGAGTAATTGGAATGCGACCACAGGCTGGAGGAGGAAGGGGAATTTTTGGCAAGGGGAGACAGAGCAGTTGGGAGCTTTATTCAGATTAAAGCATAGACGACCATTCATTATCAGTACAGCGCACATTAGCAACAGCACAGCATTGTGTTTCTACAGCTGGGACTTATTTCAGGGATTGTGTTGCGCTGCGTATTACGTGCAAACAACCGGGATCCGATCACAAAAAGCAATGCTAATGGCTTTCGTTAAAAGATGGTGTTTCTGTAGGGGGAAGAAAGACTTGTCTTCAAATTGAACTATTGTGGTAAAAATTGGTAGGCAGCCTGTCCTTCTCCTTGCTATCCCATGTGTCACACGTGTTCTGGAACAAGCACTTTTTCTGGGAGAAAAACCCTGGAGGAAAGGAAAAAAAAACAAAAACCCAAACCTCCACAGGAATTATGATGTTAAAACTGCTGGTTTGATTCAGAAGGCTGAACTAGTTTTTCTATGGTGATGACACGTGAAAAGCCAGAAGATTAGTAAACATAATCTTAGCTTTGGACCCGGTCCTTTCCTTCCCCTTCTGACCTCGGGGCTGCCTGTGGGCGCAGTGTCGGTTGCTTACCGATGTCTGACATGGAGTGGGGGGTTCTTTTCTTAATAAGCCACCTCCTGAGTTTTAAATGTGTGGATTATGTGTTCCCTTCTGCTGCTTCAGATGGTACGCTCGCTTCGTGCACATTTGTGACTACTTTTATTTTCTTACCTGCTTTCCTGTATCTTTCACTGATAGTATTGGTGTCTTTCCAATATACACATTTAAAAATTATTTACTTAAGAAGATGGCTTAAGAAAAACTAATTTTAATACAGAAATTTAAAAACCATTATAGTTCTGTTGTGATCATCTACAACTACAGCCCTGAGGTATTCGTACCTCACGTTGCTGAGTACAAACGTGTTTAAACCTTGTAATTTGTCATAAATCCAGAAACACTTTATGACAGATAGATGAGAGTGTACAAACATACAGGTAACATAACACTAAACCGAACCTGTGAGGTAGTGTTATTGCTGTTTTGCAAGAAAGGAAGGAACGTGGTGGACAAATGGGCTGTGAACAGTTTGATATAGGTTACATAAACAGTTTGATGTAGGTTGGAAATACCCATGAGGGTTGAATACAAGATCAGTGCCTTAAATTCAGATAACATTTTCTTTCTTAATGTTGCCTTCCTCAACACTTGTTCTAGGTCTGTTACGCAGCCACTGAAGGTGAAGGGGATGACTGAAGCCTCGCAGATTGCATCTAAAATGTGGCGATTCTGTGAAATCTCATAGATCTTCATCTCTTTTTACTAGTTGTTGCAAGCTTCCTACAATGGCACTCCGCTTTCCACTTCTTCCTTTTAAGTGTGGAGACCTTATCTTCTATATATGCTTACTATTCTGAAATAAACATACTTTTAAATACTTACATAAAATAGTGGTAATGTATAACCTGGGATACCTTCCATAACAATAGTTTGACGTCATAAAAAGTTTGATTTTTCTGTAAAAACTATTCCAAAGTAAAAAGCAATTGTAACATGGGTTCTTCAGTAGCTCGCAAGAAGAGTAAGAAGAGTTCAGAAAATGAGAAAAAATGTTTATCTTTCTATAAAATTCACATTTTTAGTAATCACAGTTCCTTTCAATTTTTTTGTGGGTTCAACCAATTGTTTCATCCCTGTCTATAATTGCAGGTAAATTTTAATAGCTAACATATAAATGATTACAGGAGTTTGGGGATATTAAATATTTTGCATTTACTTGCAATAGTTAAATTATTTTTTCAGTAAACCATTCTTTGTCAGTCACTGGAGTAATAAATCAGAAAAGGGAAATTGGCAAACGTGGTTCACTTAATTCCTTTTTTTGAGTATTTGAGAACTATGCGTAGCAAAGCAGTTGTGGAAGGAGATTAGGTAGCTTACTATGTTGTGCTCTTTTCACGTTTCTGTGAACTGACCTGAGTAGCATATCTTGGGGTGAGATCATAAAGCACAACAAAAAGATATTTAACGAACATATAGTACATAAAAGTGATGTGCGTGTTTGTCTTGGCACGTATATATTGTTCCTTCATACTGGAATATTGATGTTCTCTTTTCTGTAGACTACCCAGGAAGTCTGTAATAAATACAAAACATAGCTATCCGCTGACTCACTGATACTTTGTAATAAATACTTTATCTACATATGTGTACTAGAAGCCATTAATGTCTTTTGATGATGCACTTATGGTACAATGCTTCCCCTTCCCCCCCCTTTTTTTTTTTTCAAATCAATGTCAGGCATTGGTTTGTGTGCTAGTTTCTGAAAACCTCCAGTGCAAATTCAAATAGCTTGACTTTTCTTTGTGTGAAAATTATTTTAATAAAAAATGTTTTAAAGCAAGCACATACAAATAACAAATAACCTTCCTCAGTGGCCTTGTGCCTCTGGAAGCTCTGTTAATGGTGCAGCTGCGTAGATCTGATAATGACGTGGATTTGGGTCCAGAACCATCAGCGTTTTAGCTTCGCTTTGTCATGAAAAATAAATCTTGCTATGGTTCTTTCTGTTTTTTTGAATCTTTGGCTCAAATTTGACATAGGAAAGAGGTCTCAAAGATAATTGAGTCCCATGAGTTTTAAGAGAATCATTGCCTGGATAAAGAGGAGACCCTAGCAGTGACCTGAAATGAGAGGAAAAAGCTGCAGCGAGAGATCCCTGGTTGCAAGACCATTGGAGAGTCTGCGTGGGAGAGTCTGTCCAAATGCCCTGCCGGTGGGAAAAGCCTCAGCTGGGGCTTGCAGTCAACCGTAAAACATAAATCCATAGGAAACCAAACTTCCTTAGCTTTTATTCTCAAGGAACTATTAATCAGTTGGTTATCAGAATATTCAGAATAGGTTTTAATACAGTGTTGAAACTGTTAGAAAAGTGGAGCATAAACTCTGGTACTTTTCCCACCAGTGAGAAAAGTTTTGTCCAAAAGAAGTCCTGAGATAGACTGGAGCTCTGCATGGAAGAAGACTGTTTCACTTAGAATGGAGCTGATGCTCCTGGGACCTGGGCTTTTTCACCTAGAAATACCTGGCAGAGAGGCTGCTGTGAATGGAAGATTTCTCAGTGTCTCTCCTGTTTTGTTAACTGGACGAAGCCAGAATGGGTTGACGCCTGACTTTAAATGTGTTTACTAGAGAGGGAAATATTGAGCCAAAAGTATTAGTTTGTTCACTGGTGGCTAATTGCTGAGGAGACGGTTATTAGTCTGTGTGTTGTGTGTGTGCCCAATCTTATAAAAATGAGACTTCGGCTAAATTGCACTGGCAGGCTTGCTTAATATTTTGAAAAGAAGGGTTTGTAATCAGTTAACCTTGTAATTTCTCTCTCAAAAGATTGGTCAAACCTCTTTTACTTTGGACATTATACGATTTCAGGAACATACTGTATGGCTCACTGCTGTAGATTTATTTTAACTTAATTGTTGGATTTCAAACCTTCGGCTTCACTTGACACTTCCCGTTTCTCATAATGGGTGAGGTTGTGCAAATAATTAGATCTTTTTGAGATATTTTAAAAAGTGACCATCTATGTAAGCATCTGTTTTACCTGAAGCTTTTCACCACGAGACGGAAGGTGGCTGGTGAGCAGTAACCTCTGTCAACTCTTGTAGAGTGGTGTCTGTTAACAGCTCAGGCTGAGGGTGTTCTTGGTGTAATAAAACCTTAAGGAAATGCAGAAGCATTTTTCGAAGTTGGTCTTATTATTTGTTTCTTGAAATGTCTTTTAAGTTGTTATTAATTGTATGGATAGAGCAGACTTTAAATTGGTGGGCACGTGGAAGTCTTTAGTAACTGTGGATTTTTATTACACTATGCTAAGGACTTTATTTGAATGTTTTGTGGAGCAGACGGTGATGTGACCGTCTGTTTCCTATACATGCTTGAACTCCAGCTATCAGAAATACCTAAAACATTTGGCGCTCTATTAGTATTTTACTACTGTTGGCTGTTTACAGTGGAATTATTAGGTGAAAATCCCTTAAACAGAGCTCTGCTTTAGGATTACTATTATGTCTTTGAGTGGAGAGAAATAATTTTTTTACCTTCTTTCAGAAAAAACAACCTGGAATCAGGAAATTTTTTTTTTCCAGGTTAACAGTATTGTTATTAGCACCCCCTTGGATCAAACTAATATGCTGGAACTTTCCTGGGAGCTTATGTGTCCCTTTCCTGTGGTGTATGTCAAGGTGCAGGGGATTGTTTTATGACTACCTGTGGTCGTTAATAGGTATCCCCTTCTGTTTTATGGAGGACCAAAACTCATTAGACCTGAGTAGAGGTTTAGCTGGATTTTACAGTGCTGAATTCCAGTGGAAAGCAATTTCACTAAAATCAACATCGTTATGAATGTAAAAATTGGGAAAGCATTCACTCCATTGATTTAGAATAATGTGTAACTTTGGCTGTGCTAGCATGGAGAGCTGTTCAGGGTGGTGCCTCTCTGCCCTGACCGGGGAAATCTCCGTGAGAGCGCTCGGGGATTGTCTCTGCTTGCCTTTATTTGGGCAGACAGTGTAAAAGAAACTGGAGAACCAGTAGCCCTGCAGGATCAGTTTTTGGATATTCTGTGGGCAAAAGCATGACCAACATTGTTTTGTTTTACCTGATGTCTGTGGGATGAGATTATTGGATGCACTTTTCTGTCTTTGCATTTCCTAGTAGTAATAAATACTGGCAATCTCATAGAAAAAATATCCAAGGGAATCATATGCTGAGGAGTCTTCTGCAGCATTGATTCCGGCCAGCTACGTCTTCCCCCTCCCCTTTTGTCTTGCTAGCTGTAGGAATTCATTATTTCACTCAATACCCAAGAATCCTTTTGTGTTAGCAGTAAATGTTTTAAAGTTTCACAGGGGAATCTGATATCTCCTGCTTACTAAACCTGTGATAATAGATAAGCTGAACAGTGGTACATTTTGTGAGAAGTCTTCGGTGTGTACCTTGGCATCTTTATATGAAAGCTCTCCCCTTTGACTTTATTTATTATTTACTCTATTCTCATATGAGATAGTTTTCCCCTTGGTATTTTCAGTTGACAAATGCAAAGATTCCTCCCTTTTAATTTAAGAAAAAAAAGCCTGACACAATTATCAGCTTCTACAAGTAAAACATCTCTTTGGAGCCATCAAAGCCCTGGCATTAGAAGTTAGTTAGTCTACTCCACCCAAATGTTTTTCAGGTAAAAACTTCTATTCAGTTTCCACGCAGGCTAACAGAAAAGCCGTGACTGCCTAATGCACAGTTTGTTGTGGTCAAGGAATCTTTTGCTGGTCAGTAGCACTGAACATAAAACGCTGCTTGTGTAACACCACTCATTTTACTGGCACAATTCTCTGTGCCACCGTATGGTGAGCTAGGTAGAAATGGTCTGGTTCCCTCACTAGGTAAACACAGAGTTGGCAAAACCATTTGGGGAGGGGGGGGGAAAAGAGCGTATGAAACCATTGCCTGAGGAAACCACTTCTGTATCTCTTGCACTATAATCTACCTAAAGGTAAATTGCCAAAAGATGACACTTCTGGCTCAGCTTTCAGGAGTTATTTTGCATGACAGTATAAGTGATGTAGGAGCACAACTGGTTTATATTAATTCATTTTATTTTCAGCAGGATTTTGTGCAGTGCTGGACAGGTAAAGTAACTTTTTTTTTTTATTTTTCAAGTAGGAATTGCTGACCTAATTTCTATTTCTATTTTTTCTTACAGTACTGTGTGCAAAAAACTTGGTGAAAAAGGATTTTTTCCGTAAGTAGTTGTCAAAGTTTTATACACATAAAAATAGGATAAATATTGTGCAGGTTGTGTACATCAGTGTTTGCGCATGATCGTTTTATTGAGATACTTGCATTAAGGGGGCTGGGGCTTTGAAGTTTTCACACTTTAATTTCAGGGCTTCTAATTTTTTCTTAGGTGACACTCATCACATTTATAATAATAATAATTAAAACCCTGACACTCTCTCTTTTTTTGATGGGAGTGGGAAACCAGTTTACTCTCTCAGGCAAACTACGTGTTTCTCAATTAGTGCCACATTTATTAAAATGTTTTTCATACAAGAACTTATTGTCCAGCAGACAGATGTACATCTTAATTATTAATAATCATGCCATAATACTTACCTACTCTGAAATTAGATTTTAATTAATTTTAAGAATGTTTTGAAAGAAGTGCTAAGAGGTGGATGAAGGAGGCAGAAAGGAATGTTATTGGCTGCGTGGGCATGCACACGCAGATCACCTGCCTGCCGCCTTCTAGATGTGAGTGGGAAGAATTCCAAAGATCAGACCTAAACTTTGAAAAGAACTTGAAGAAAGGATGATGCAGAATTATGTTGTAATTTGTGATACTTCTAAAACTTGCTTTATATCTGGGTTTTTGTATTGATTGTGAGTTTTTGGGTGTTTAACAGTTTAAAGAAAAAAAACCCAAAAAACAAAACTCAAGACTTGATATCTGTGATGCACGTCTGTGCTGGAGCACAAACCTCAGGAGGTCCCGTTCATCCCCTGCCCCACGTGCTTTGCCTTTATCCCCACGTGCTGTGTCTGACGCTTGTCTTGAGCCACTCTCTGCGTGGCTGGCTCCATCGTGAGTCACCTGAGGAAGCGGAACTGTACAAAACTTGTGCTGTGGAAAATGTGAATGATGTTGCACTGCTTTAGTTCCTCCAGCTGATTCACTGGGCACTCGGATGAGGGGAGGAATTGGTATGAGGGGATAAAGGGACAAGGCCACATGATTTAGGGGCGTTAGTGGTGGGACCATCCCTTTTGGTTAATAGGTTGGTTAGAGTGGCAGTTGCATTATAGGTAATTGTGGGCTGCTCTGGTCACACTTCTTTCCCACCCTCAGCTGTGTAGCCCAGCACCATCTTTGTACTGATTTTTATTGATCAGCTGAGCCTATGTTGAGTATCTTTGAGGTACTAAGCTAGCAGAAAACAGTGGAGCTCAAAAGCAAGAGTAATTTGCTATAGGTGTAAATCTGTTTTCTCTGCCTTTTGCTGAATTCTTTGTGTACTGAGAATTTACTCAGCCCTGAATTAGGAAGATTAAGGTGGTCAGATTCCCCCCCCAAAGTACCTGATTTACACAAACTTTTCTTAGTCTGATTTAGCTATTTCTTGTGCTTAGTATGTCATGTTATTCCCATTCATTAAATATGGCTCTCATTTATGAATAAAAGGCAACTTCAAATAAAATACTTTAAAAAAAAAAAAAAAGATTGCAATGATACAGGACTTTAAAGCATCCTGATCCATTTGCTGGTGTTTTTCTTTTCCTCCTCTTAGGGCTTCCTGATCCATTTGCTAAGGTCGTGGTGGACGGATCTGGCCAATGCCATTCTACAGATACTGTGAAGAATACACTTGATCCAAAATGGAATCAGCATTATGACCTGTAGGTGGTAACAGTGATAACCAAAGGTTTGAAGTGAGATCCTCTAAGTACACAGACATTGTCAGATGTTCATAGTACTGTCCTATTTACAGCTTGGAAAATATCCCAAAGTTTATTAATTTGAGTGTAAAATACGTGTATCATAATACCCCTTTCTCATTTCTCTCAAATCTAGACACTACACTTGGTTTTCTAGTGATGATGTCTGCAGCATGCTTTTCATGTACTATAGCATTATTTTATTGTAATATTTTCATGTTAACAATTCTGCAAAATGAAGCAAATAATTGACAGTATTTCCCTCAAACTTCTCTTCATCTTATTTTTATCTGTTGCAGTGCTGCAGTGTCTTTTCTTCTGTGTGCCTCCTGTTAATTTTTTTATTCTGTATGTGATTTTCTGTCCTAAATGTTCTAACTGTAAATTGTTAAGTTGTTATCATCACTTGATCATCTTTCAGTGCTTTTGAGCAGTATAATCGGTATGGCACGTATATGTCATGTTTTTCCTCTGTCTTTCTAAAGCATAGAATATTCTGTATAATGTAAGTTATTAAAGCTTTTATTTTTTTATATAGGTTTCTTTGTGTTTGTACATGCTTTATTTTTCCTGTCTTCTGTCCTTTTATTCTTTATCTTTTTCCTTGGGATGAAAGATGAGGAGGAGAAGTGAACAGTTTGCCTCAGTGTGTTCTCCATTCTTTCTAAGGCATTGTGCTGATCTCTGACTTTTTTCCCCATGGCTTCGTTCCCTATCTATATTACTAGAAATTGTTTGAGTATATTTATGTTAGCTTTGGTCATCACCAAACCTAGAACTAATCAAGTGTTAGTACACAGAGAATTTGTTGTCCCCTTTTTCGCAGTGAAGAAAAGCAGCTTGATAGGTCTTTCAGCAAAATGTGGAAGGCCTGGTTTAAAGTCATGTCTTGACCTACTCTTTATTTGAATATCCAGGACTGAATATGTGAAGTCATGGTTCATAATGTTTTAGTGTAGTATACAAAACATTTTCATTACTGCTTAATAAAATACTGTTGGCAGTTTAGTTACATAATAGCACTTTTACTGAGGAAAGTTATCATATTATAGTTTTATTACTCAAACTCAGTCCAAGCTTAGATCCTGCATGTGAGACTGTAATTCATATTCGTTAGAAAAATGGGTATAAAACAAGTTTAAGTTCATACAGAAATTACTCTTTTTCATATTTAAAGGATTCTAAGTTAATTTTTTTAGTTATTAAACCTATCAAAGTGTTGATTCATATGGAATGCAAATTTCAGACCTCTGCCCTTCCACGCCCTCACTAAGATTGACCGTCTGTTTGTGAACGCCTAGCTTGAACACTGTTTCTTCCAGCAGCAATTAACATTCCATGCAGTGTCCTAATGGTGAAAGTCGAGAGTAGATGGCACTCATCTTGCAGCTCCCAAAAATGGAAGGCCCCCTTTCCCTCCTGTTTTGCCCCCCCTTCCCGAATTTGCCGCACACATTCATGCTGCTTCCCTTGCGCTGCCTCCAGCTGGCTGCTGGGTTAATGGATTCAATTCACGTAACCCACGGGGAGGTAGCTGGATGGGGCAAAAAATATGTGCAATTCTTTGCCGATTAAATGAGTTGCATTGGGTCGGTAATGGTGTGCTTGCATTAGCATGTTGGCTTGCATCAGGAGTGATCTTTTGTAGTGAGTCTCTTGATCATCCCCATTCACTGTGTTTTGGCTTCCTTCATGATGTGGTCTTGGAGTACCTGAACCCAACTGCGCTGGGTGAGGCTGGACCGCAAAGTGCATCCCCCGAGTACCACCGATACTCTCTTGCTTGCAGGAATGAAAGCATGGACTTTTATTGTTGTTTAGTTAGGTGGGTCCATTAATGATCATTAATCATGGAATGGTTTGGGTTGGAAGGGACCTTATAGATCATCTTGTTCCGACCCCCTGCCATGGGCAGGTACACCTTCCACTAGACCAGGCTGCTCAAAGCCCCGTCCAGCCTGGCCTTGGACACTGCCAGGGAGGAGGCATAATGCGTAACACATAGCTTTACAGGGATGAAAGGAGAGCAAGGTGGAAAGGAAGGTGCTGCCAATGTGACTTAAGTGTAAAGCCTTCCTGTAACCTGTGTACAGCTAGGGAAGGGATACTTTTGAAGGGGTAATGGTGGGCCATCATTTGGCGGTTATCTACTACTAAATTCTGTGGTGAAAATGTCAGCAGTTCCCTGCATCTTCCCCAGTATCTGCCAGTTGTGTCGTGGTGTTTGAAGTGCTGTGGTGACAATGTGAGTGAGCAGTTGCCAGGAATGGGTTACAGGGGATGGTAAGTGCTCCACGGGCTACTGACTTGGAGACTTGCTTCCCTTCTGGAGAAGAGACGAAGCAGTGAAGGAGGATATTAATATGAAATGAGAGTAATGGAAAAAAATCTTTAGAAAAAATTGCTTTCTGGTTGTAATATTCAAGGAAGGATGAAGAGAAGGTATTCTGATGTTGTTGTATAGAACAAGTCATGCTTATATCTGTAGTTGTCTTAGCTGTAGTTGATGCTGTAGTTGTCTTAGCTTTGAAGCAGGACTGTGATTGCAGTCTACATCGTGTTGTAATAGGCTGAGATAGAAATGGGGTTTCTGGCAGAATATTTTACTCAGGCAGATTTGGGGCATCCCTTGTTGGATTGTCTTAAGGAATTTAGACCTGTGTGAAACATTTTGTTTGTTTGTTTTGGGGTTTTTTGCTTTTTTGAAAAGAAGATACCTAAAAAGCGTAGGTTGTGTTCAGTTTTAGGACATTTTAAATTTAAACTACTTGTCCTGTAGGTAATATTACTTTGCTTGATTCTGGCAGTTGAATTCCCTGATGACAGAAGTATACAAAGCATTTCTAATCCAAAGTAAAATTCAGCATTATGTCAGGCCTCGTAATTTGAAAATAATCTCTCCCTCTCAAAATTTTCTTCATAATCATTTAACCCCTTTTATTGTCTTGCCTGTTATTCCTTACTCTATGGAAATTTCATTTCCATTTATAAACATCAGTCACCTAGTCTTTAGTTCCTATTTAAAACAGCAGTGAAAGAATAGAGATCTCTGATACAACAACTCACCGCTGGGTTTTTATTTTAAGGTAACGTTTTACTGTAATATATCTGGTGTCAGATCTTGGCTTTTCATCTGCACCAGATATTAAGATAATTAACTTTTATTTTTGGGGGAAAAAAAATAGAAGAATAATAGGAATAGTAGCTAAGCACCGATGGCAGGCCTCACAGAGTGCAGGACTTCATCTTTCTTCTCATCCTTTGAAAATGATAGGGTTTTAGACTTGCTAATGTTTACGCTAACAACACGGCATCGCATGGGAACATTGGTCCCTGCCGTATGACACTTCCACTGGTACAGGGAATGCTTTGCACACCGAGCGTAACAGATGGAGTCGCGGTGGCAGCCCGCCTGTCCCTGCTACTATGCAGCATAGGAGATCAGCCAGAGGAAGGTGCAGTTATGTAGAATTTTTTTAAAAGAAAAATCCTGTGCTTTTTTCCCACCATGAAGATTTGTGCTTTTTAAATGACGATAATAGGCTTATGTGCAGTAAAACTATCTCTTTGCTGTGTTGGGTAGATTGAAGTGTCCCCAGCCTGGGATTTGTATAACAGGTTAACACTGCTGCCAGTTAAGTCTCATGTATTATGTGCTGGCATATGCAAATAGTATAGTAAGATGGATCTGTTGTGATGTATTTATGCAATAATGTGTGAATTAAGTTGCTAATTCCAAGGGAATTTTGTGTCTTGCTAACCTGATTCAGCATAATAAATATTCTATTGTAAAAGATTTTTCTTTTTAAAGACATCTGCAGTGTTATAAAGAAAAAAAAGGGTTTACTTTTGCCTTATGTTGTTCTTAATTGAGATCTTAGCATGAAAGGAAGCAGATGAATAAATTAGTTGCTTAAATTCTTCAGTCTAAATGGGTGTGTGTAAGGGGAGGGGGAAATCTGGGAGGCTTTCCAACGGAAGTTGCCAAATAGTTGCTGTCTGGGTGCAGTTTAATGTCAGTAAAATACCATGCTTGCCCTGGATGTATTCCCCTTCCTTATTTTCAGCCTTGTTTGTGTTTTCCCTATTGTTCAGGCCTTTCCTCAAAGCTTTGAATAACCAGAGTTAACACATTTACAGACCTTCTCACATTCAAAGCATTTAAACACTAACTAAACCAGCAAACTTAACGAATCGCCTTTTTCTCTTCCTTCCCCTTCATTCTGTCCTGTGATAGCTTAGATCTCTCCTGCGGCCTTCCCACACTCACCTGTGCTGTCTAGTCTAGTCCAGCCCTCCCCAGCAGTCTCTGCCCTTAAGGCATAGCAAGTCATAGCATCTGTTTTTCGCTAAGAGATATTTGAACCATGATCTCCTCCAAAACCTAGTCCTGGTCCCATCTTTGCTCTGTGCCTTTCAATTCTGCACCACCAGGCTCCAGCATGGACTTGTTGCTCTCCTGTGTTACACCTCTCAAACATGACTGTAACCCCACTTCTGCAACTCTTCCCAAAATCCTCCTCGCCGCAGGTTCTAGTGCTGTTTGCTGCCTTCGTGTTCTCAAGCCCCTGTGCTGTCCTGGCAGAATCACCTTTCTCCCCTGACTCTCCAACTCGACTTTACCTAGTTATTGCTAATGATCCTGGGTTTTTCTTGGGAAGAGAAGGCATAGCTCTACTTAGTGCTGGTTTAGACTACCCCATCCTGGATTAGCCTCCTGATGAACCGTCAAACAGCTCCTTGCAACAGCTTTGCCTTCCTGACATGGTCGTTTAGAGCAGTTTGATGAAGCTGATGCGCTTTGCATTTAGGGCGAAAGCATTTCTGGGTCGTGTTTGGCCCGTATCGGCAGATCTGGCTGTTCCAGCTACAGCATGTGCAGCGTACAAGTCTTTGCTGAACTTCTTAGGTGGGTCTGTTAAGAACACCTGGAGCAGAAGCTCAGTTTGCTTGGTGCAGCTGCTTTTACTGTGTCTTGTAGGCTCCGCTCAACATTGGGCTGGGGAGGACTGGGGAGGAGAAGGGAGCACCCAGTCGGTGCCGCATGTGTGTGCTATGTTCCTGCCTAAGCCACTGCCCTTGCCTGCTTCTCTTCTGACTGTGCCAGAGGCTCACACACTCTCCAGTTGCTACCAGAGATGAGGGCAATGTCAGGGTGAAGGAACAGAGAAGAGAAAAAGTTGGGATGATATTTTTATGTTACATCTCTTCACTCCCGCTTCTCCCCCGGTCTGAAAACAGCTGATACCTTGAAGCATATGCCTACCATTATAGTAGAAACATTTCAGAAATAGGAAAATGAAGAAACAAACTCAAGTAATTTGTCCAGGTCATAAAAAGAGTCTGTGTGACAGCATGGATTAGAAATAGGGAATTCCTGGCTTCCAAGCGTGAGTTCATACCTCTTGATGTTGCATTTTTCTCTCTTTCTGGAGGGAGTACATCTGGCCTGTGATCAGGAAGAGATGTGTTTTTTCAGGAATAATTTTTTTTCCACTTTCTTCATTCTGCTTTTCTCTACAAAGCTGAACTCTTCAGGGAAAGTATATAATGCCAAGGGGATGAAAAGTCACTTCACACCAAGCCCTCCTATATTGACTCAGAAGGAAATACCACCTTGGCAAAGATAATTTTATTTAGACAAAGTAACAATTGTCCCTGTGTTTTAAAATTTGATTAAAATATGTTAAAGGTTTCCAGTATGGCATGTACTCGGTTTTTGTTTAGAAGGGGAAGTGCTAAGAGTAAGCATTTTTCTTGGAATTTCCAAACACGCATTTCTTATCCAGAGCCCTAATTTTACAGATTCAGGAAATATGGAACTTAACAAAATAAATACGGAAATTGAATTTCTGTTAATACTAATCCTGTTACTTCTGTTGAAGTACTGAAGCTGTGAAATAGATATTGCTGATGGGGGAGGGGGGGGAAGCTCCAAGAGCTTTAATTATGAGGAGGAAAAGACAGGCATCAACAAAATGGGGGTTTTGTGGGTTTTGTTTCTGTTTGTGGTTTGTTTTTTTTTTTAAACTTACTTTAAGTTTTGGAACATTCTTTTTTAATAACAAATAAAATTCCTAGCTCAGGCTTTTATGTTGGAACTGTATTGCCAGATGATGTAAAACAAATGTAACTTACCCACCAAATGAATTGGAAATGTCAGCTTGTCCTACCGCCACTCTCTAAATGCAACCATGTATTTTCCTGTCTGAAATTGTGCAGAAATATAGATGAAGCGTTTTGCTGTAAAGCCAACTAGCAGTTACTAAACTATTTCTTTTCTTCCTTTGGGGAAAAAAAAAATACATATGTTTTTATTTGGAAAATGCAGCTTGTCTTGCTCATTTCCTTTGAATGTGTGAATCACCAGGTTTTCCGGTGCAAAAATTGGAGTAGGTTATAGTAGTTCTATGGAAGTCCTCACCTGTTTGATATGGATGGCTTACTGTCTGCATCTCAGCCATGAGAACCTCACCCTGAAATGTTACAGTAATTCTTGGAAACTGTATTGTATGTTCAGCTGTTCTACAGATTATTCAAACTGTTCTGTTATGAAATTGTGTTTAACCATATACCTTTGACTTTTTTAAAGCAACAAGGAAAACTGGAAAAATCAAGACAGGTCATGATAAGTCTTTATTTTTAAGTGCACCTAACTTGTTCTCATAAGAATTTATTTTAAGTACATGAAACATTGTAGACTGCAACTGTGCACGTGAATACCCATCTTCATCTCTCGTTTCTTTATGCGAAATTGGCATTGTCAAGGTTGTAAGGCCAAAAATCTGACCTATATTATGCAATCAGTTTACTATTCCAAAGTTTTTGAGTCTTGTTTGTATGAAGTTTGTGTTGTGTTTGGGTTTTTTTGTCTTGTTTTGTTTTTTTTTTTTAAATGTGCATTGGTTATTTTAAACCATGCTCGTGGGTGTGTGCCTACAGTCTGCAGGTGGGAAAAAGAAGTTGTCAAAGTTCTGCTTTTTAGAAAAGGAAAAAGGACAGAATAATTCATTGAGAACTTAGCTGATCACAGCTGCAATTTTAAGCCATGACAGTTAGTTCAGTTGTTTGGTTTGGCAACCTTGACAGTATCATTTCTATCTTTATGAAAATATTAAGATGTTTTAAAGGTGATCAAGTCTTAGTCAGTGGGGGAGATGTATTTAGATGTTGGTTGAGTGTGTTCAATCAGTTTTCCTTCAAAAACAAAAAAGCACCTGGAACTAAACTACAGAAGGCCAGAATCGGTTATCTGGGAATGGAGAACTACAGGCAGTTCTTGGAATCTAAGCCATAGTTACAAATTAATTTTCCGCAACTTGGAATAACTATAATAGATCAGTTATTGCCAATATGGAAGTATCTTAGGTGTTGTCGAAATAGTCCTCTGAAAGTTTTGAAAATAAGAACTAGCTCACAAAGTAATTGCCTCTGAAGAACAACGCTTCAAACAAAAAAGCAAAAGTAAAATAGCCTGCGGTGTCCAGATTTCCCCGTGCTGGTGAAACGCAGCTCTAGGTGTGCGAAGCATTTCCGTGGTGATCAGTGCACATGTGAGCAGAGGGCAGGGAGGGGATGTGGCACGTCTCACTTGGGATACTGCGTTGACGTTTTGCAGTGGATCACATTCCAAATATGTGTGTTATAAACTGGGCCTGTCTGAAGCTTGCTTAATAGTAAATTAGCTTCCCAAAGATTCATTAACTGCAGATGTGTGACGAGGCTTACCTTACATTTTACCTGAGCACTCAGAAGTGCTGTGAGTGAGGGCGATTTGCATTGCCGGTGGGTGGAAGAGCAGCCTGAGAAGCGGCGGCAGACGCACGGCTGCAGAAGGATGCTAAACTGATAAGTTTGTGTCGAACAGCTTGCAAAGACGTGCTGCCACGAGCATCGCTGTTCCCTTTGGGTAGGCTGGGCATAGGCATGAGGTGAAGCATGTCTGTAGATGCTCGAAGAGACCTGGTGACCGGGCCAGCCCACAGCCTGGTCCTTTTACCATTCTAAACAGATTTTGGTAGGATTCGGGTTCACGTGAATGTCTTCTTCCGGAATCAGGATTTTAGATTAGTTTGTATTCAAGTAAACTCCTTCATAAGACATGCTTTCATTAAAGTATAATGTGTACATCTTCGCTGAAGATGACTTACTCTCTTTTGGCGATACAGTGTCTGTTAAATTTTTAATGTAATGGTTGATAGTCTTTTTTTTCCCCTCAAGGTGATTTCTGGAGCATCTTCAACGTATTCAGTAAGTGCCATTCACAGTACTGTTTTTCACATTTTTCAGATATATTGGGAAGTCGGATTCAATAACAATCAGTGTGTGGAATCACAAGAAAATTCATAAAAAGCAGGGAGCTGGTTTTCTGGGTTGTGTGAGACTTCTTTCAAACGCAATCAACCGCCTTAAAGACACTGGTTGTAAGTAAGCTAAAGGCTGGTGTTTCTTCTCTTTCAGACCAAACTGTTGTGCACAGACTTTTTGAAGAGTGGCAGTTAATTGAATTTTTGTTGTTTTTTATGAAGCTTGTGTATACCAATTGATTTGGTAGTTTGTAACGATGTTTTGTCGCTGAGGATAGTATGGGTAGGTTAGAGAATGTGGTTTACCTTTGGCTTTTCAGTTCCTTTGCCCCATTACTATACACAGTGGTAACTTCAGTGCCACGGTCTGGTTGTGGGTTGTCAAGATTGAACTTACTGTGTTGGAATTATAAAGGACGACAGATTCTAATTACTTTTAAATTATCTTTTCATTAGCTTCAAAAATGCAAGTTTTAAGGGGTAAATGAAAGGGTAAATCTGTCTGGAAGCCAGATTTGTAGTTTAAAAATTAATGGGCCTTCAAAATTAATTAGTAAATTTTGTCATAAGATATTAGGTGCTTTATAATACTTGCAGCACTTTGTATTTACTTTTTCAAAAGTTAATTAACATGTAAAATGCTATTTTCTCATTATCCTATTGGATGTCATTTACTTCTGAACAAAAAAATGGCTATATAGAGCACTTAAAAAAAAAAAGGAAAAAGTGACATGCTGTTAGAGAAGTATTGTGATTTTTGCCTTCGATAACAAGTTCCTTGTCAATAAAGGTGTAAGTGAAATTCTCATTTTTAAATATTTGTCACTAGACTGGTGCTTCAGTGCATTTTGCTTTGTTCAGTTTTAGGTAGTTCTATCTATTAGTGTTGAACTGGAAGTGCATTTTGACAGTGGCTGGTCTTCGCAAGGGGAGAGAGTTCAAAAGAGTTCTTAGAATCACATGAGACATCCAGACTAGGAGAATATAATTTTCTATTCATCAAAAGAGCTTGGTGAAATAGGAAAAGTGTTGAAGTATTTTAGTCTTGCTTTCTGATTTTAAAATTCTGAAAAACGAAGTCTTGGCTGAAGATTTTTAGTTTTCCTTCCCTTCCCCTGTCTCTTGAAGTCTTAACCATCTTACATTAGGCTGAATTCTGTTCTATTTCAGTGTACCTTTCAAAGGCAGCAAAATATTGTATGACTTGCATTTTGTGTCCTTGTTTTGTAGATCAGAGATTGGATCTATGCAAGCTTGGGCCAAATGACAATGATACTGTTAGAGGACAGATAGTAGGTAAGTAAGGGTTTTTATCTTTTAGTTCTCTTGGAGCTTAGTAGTAGCTATAGAAACACTCTTCCTAGATGTCAGTTTTCTATATTGAATTTTTTTTTTTCCAAATTCAGTGTCTACTGCCAGAGCCATTTGGACCTCAAGCTAGAAGTCTGTATGTAGAGAATTAACAAAAAAACACACACACAAAAACAAACAACAGAACAACACACAAACCATGCCAAAAAACCCCAAACCAAACCCACCCAAATATTATTATAAGTGTTGGAACAGATAAGACCTTAGATAATATGAAATTTATTTAGGAAGTTTTTAATTTCCCTATAAAGAATGATGACAGTTTGAGCCTGAACTCCCGGTGGAAAACTGACTCCAGATTTCTTGGCCGTCGAGACTTCCAGCAAAGCTGTGCTCCCTGTAGGTTTTGTGAAGGGGTAAAACAACTTGCTGTAACAGGAGTGAGTTGTTGTCTGCGGCGACTTGGTCAATTCATTTAGCATTTTCACAGGTTAGTAAGTCTGTCACCAATTTCGGTAACTGTGCTTTGTCATTCTGCTAACTAAGAAGTCTTAAATAACTGAAGGATTAAAAAGAAGCTGGCAAATTGGAAAACAAGTACCCACAAACAACTTCATAAGCACACTCTTTTTGGTGCATTGTCAGTTGTTTCAGACGGCAGTGTTTCTAGTAGGTCAATTAAGAAGTAAAAAAAAAAGTCGGTCAGGATAAGGAGCAAGATGTTAATGAGAGTGTTTTGACATGGGGGGAAAGAAAAGTGAGTTTGTATGCTCAGTTTTATGTTCAGTTCTTAGTTCAAATAATATCCAAGCAGCATTCTTGTTTTGTCAGCTGGAGAAAACTATTGAAATATCAGTCAGCAAATAAGGGCTTCAGTGTATTTGTTTGCTTTCCTCGGAGTGCTCTGTTGAATAATACCCTTGACTTTACCGCTTTATGTTGCCTTAACCATCTGTCTAGCGTCTGATCTGCAAGTGTTTGTGCAGTATTAAGATAAGAGTGAGGTGGCACAGGAGTGTCAACGGTGGTAGAAGTGTGGAATTGTAAGTGCATTGCTGATACTTCAGACCATTCTTGAATATTAAATTTTCCATGTGAGCTTGCACAGAAGAGTAAAGGATAAAGCATCATTTTAAAAAGGATAGACGCTCATTTTTCTAGGGTGCATTACGTTGTCAGTTTGGTTTGCTGTTTGGTTTTGCTACAGTGTACTGGTCCCCTGATCATCCGTGCTGTGCGCATGCAATTTTGTTTGTGGTATTCCTTTTAAGAGGAAGCTGAGCTCAGCTTGTTCAGGGTCTGCTTGGAGCTGCAGAGACCCATCTGCCCGTGGCAGCCTGGCAGCCACGACGCCAGCGGGACCTACCCTCACACTGTGACATGCTCTCATGCTGCCCTCCAGAGCATGCAACACGCATCCTTGTCATCATCGCTTGAGAATGAGAACACTAATTAAACAAGCAAAAAAAAAGGCCAAAACCCACCCAAAGCAGAAAGATCTCAAGGCTATCGGGATGCTGGATGGGAAGCCTTGGCGTGAATACTATGCAGTGTGGTCACGGCAAATACACTTCAGAGAGAGCTGGTTGTCAGAGAACTAGTGAGCAGTGTGGACATAAACTAGACTGACCAGATGGCTTAACCTGATGTAAGCATGAGAAGTGGTATAGCCAAAGCAGCATTAGCTCTTCTGGCATGCTGCTGGGGCTGTCCCTAATTAGCAGGAGCTGCTGGATCATGCACTGAACCTAGAAAAATCACGATTTGTCAGGTGACAGCAGAGACTGGGAACGAATCAGTGTGTGCTGGTTTCTGCTGTCATCGTCAGAAAGGTCAGATTTCCTCAGTCGTGTCTGTGTTATAATTTAATGCATCTTTGGTGAGATTCCAGAGATTCTGGTCTTTTTCATTATTATTAATCTCCTTATATTTTAATCGTTCTTCACTAATGCAATTTTGTTGAATGGGTGAACAAGCCTGAGTAAAACTAGATAATTCCGCTACAGCAGTTACACGGTGGAGAAACCTTGATTAAAAAGTAAGAAAGAAGATAGAGTAAGTTGTAAATATACTCTGAGTCCTTGTAATGATAAAGTGGCTTAAATTAAGAGACTATGCAAGACTGCAAAAAAAATATTAAAATGTAATTGATACCTGAGGAGCTACTGGAGAGAGTCCAGCGGAGGGCTACAAGAATGATGAGGGACTGGAGCATCTCTCCTATGAGGAAAGGCTGAGGGAGCTGGGCTTGTTCAGTCTGGAGAAGGCTGAGAGGGGACCTTATAAGTGCCTATAAATCTCTCAAGTGTGGGTGTCAGGAGGATGGGCCCAAACTCTTTTCAGTGGTGCCCAGCGACAGAACAAGGGGCAATGGGCACAAACTGAAGCACAGGAAGTTCCAGCTGAACATGAGGAAGAACTTCTTCCCTCTGAGGGTGACGGAGCACTGAAACAGGCTGCCCAGGGAGGCTGTGGAGTCTCCTTCTCTGAAGATATTCAAGACCCGCCTGGACAAGGTCCTGTGCAGCCTGCTCTGGGAGACCCTGGTTTGGCAGAGGGGTTGGACCAGGTGACCCACAGAGGTCCCTCCCAACCCCTGTGGTTCTGTGATACCTCCAGCAGATGTTAACCTTACAAATCAATTGCACAGTGGGTATGCCTTTATAATGTGGGACAGGGAGCAAGCGGATCTTTATCGTAAATACCTGGGGTCAGCTTCAAAGGGGGGAAGCAGAGGAGATGCTTGCGAATAGTTGATGCGAAGGGCACCTGAACTGTGTCTGAATCTTGCAGCTCTCTTCTGTGCCACCATTTTATTTCTGATGTGGTGGTGCAGAAAAAATGAGTCCTTACTCATTACAAAGTAAGGTGTGCACAAATTTTGGTCTTCACGTAGGCAAAGAGGAGGTAATTGCCTTTGTTTAGTTTCATTTTTGTCTGTGTGTATTGCTTGCCTACGTGCAACAATGCGAACTTGTAATGTGTGGGTTTGTTGCAGAACAAATACACCCTCTAAGATTTTGGATTGGTTGAAATTAAATTTAAGGTGTCTTTTGCTCTAAGAAGTTGCTGTGTAAAGTTAGTGTTTGTGGAAGATTAGGAGTTAATGCTGATGAGGAGTAAAGCAAGCAGGTACTGCAGGGCTTGGTCTGTTGAAAGCTCGCAATCTGAAGCTTCAAAACATGTTGATGTTGTTGAAAATTTGGACTCTGTGGTGAAGACTGCCAGTACTACCACATCTTTTTTAACCTTGTGATCTTGACAAAAGTTTGGTTGTGTCTAGGTTAAGGTCTGTAAGTTTATTTCACTGCATTCATAAATAGAACTTGAGGACAGTTGTCCAGAGGTACAGTAGTCCCACCTCAAGAAATGCATGCCGCAGCACATATTTAGCTTTTCAAGTAATCGTTCTATTGTTAAAGGCAAAACAAAACATCGAAACACACCCCCCCAACCCGACAGGAACACAAGTGTCATAAATTAACGGACTGGACACTTGCAAATTATGATATTGGGAACAAAAGCTGCCTAAAAAAACTTTGGTTTCATAACTGTAGTGCAAAAGCTTCAGGCATAAATATCTATTACAATGCAACATGTAAAAAATAAAAATTAAAAAAGTACTACAGTTTTGCTGAGAGCAATAAGGACTTTTCAGGGTGTGGAGCGCTACTTTGTGTGAGAGTTGCATTTAACTTCTTACCACTGATGTCTGAACATGGCCAATAAAACAACCGTGTGGAGCTGCTGGCAGTGAAGTTTTGCCTGGTTTTGTGTGTGTGCATGTACGTGCGTGTGAATCCCACATGCACACAAAATACTTAAGGACTCAAAGCCATACAGGAATTCCTTATTTTAGCTCTTTCTCTCAGCAGTTCTCCCATTGGCAGCGCCAGCTTGGTGCTAATGCTGTCCTGTGCGCTTGCAGCCGCGCGTGAGGTCAGCCGTGGCGCCGGACGAGCCCCACAGCTCCACGGCTCATACAGGGGAGAGTTAATCACAGTTTCAGGGTTAACCTCTCTTTCTGCATGAACTTGCATTTGTATTCTTCACGGTAGCTTTTTTGAAGTAATGCGTGGAGAATTACATGTGTGAAAACATAACACTATTTCTGTGTAACTCTCTTTGGTTTGTGGGAAGGAAAAAAACATCCAGAACATGGGTCAGCTTAGTCTTCCAAGTTGTACCATTTCTCTTTCAAATATAACAGTAACTTGCATTCAGATGTCATATTTTTAATAATTCTTTTATTATCTTGATAGTAAGTCTTCAGTCCAGAGACCGAATAGGCACAGGAGGACAAGTTGTGGATTGCAGTCGGTTATTTGATAACGATTTACCAGATGGGTAAGCTGACATCACTGTGATGTAAATACAAATACAGCTCATACAACAGACTTCTGCAGTAATGAGGAGTCGGTGTACAAATAGGTTAATTTGTTTGTACTCTTGCATTCCAGTGTTCTACAGTTTTTTGAATTTAGGAGCAGGAGAGAAGCCAGCCAGGCTACACAGAATGGTTAACATAGTTTAACCCTTGTCTTATCTCTTCCTGGAGGTGGCATATATGGGTAAATGTGTTAGTAAATATACTTGTCTAAGAAAACATGTGTCTTTCACATTATAGAACTGATAAACTGATATAATGTTAAATCACAGCCAGCAAAGTGACTTCATCCCTGTAGCACTTTTGCAGCAGGGTAGCGAGCACACGGGCCTGGCTGCCTTCTGCAGCACTGTGCAGAAGTGTATGTGGTTATAAAAATGCATCACTTTGTCTGCTGTGTAAATCATGGTGAAGAAAACACGATTGGAAGAGGGGATGGAGCCTGAGTTCTTGCTGTATTAACCTGCCAAAGGCTGGGTTTAGGATTTTGATTTCTCCCTGTGAGAGTTAATGACATCATGAACACCTAAAACTGTTTTGCGAATACAGAAAAATGCTCTGTTTTTGGTTCTGGTGCTGTCATCAACTTTTTCAGAGCAAACACAGACTTTCTGAATGTGATTCTTGGCAGGTAAAGACAGGAGAAGCTGATTTTTGAGATGATGAATTTTAAAACTTAAATTATCATCTAAGTACTAAACAGCATTCTTTTGTTAATTTGGAGTCAGGAGAAGTCAAAAACATTTTTGAAAATGCTTTTAAATTTTCACTTCAACATGTTCCTTGTATAAATGTTGCTTACTTAATTGTGTAACTGCAAAGCTAGCTGTATAGTCTCATGTATTTTGGAGTGCAAAAGTAATAATAATTAGTCATGTTATTTGAAGGTGACTTTTTAATGAAAGCAAGTCCGTAAATATACTGTGAAAGCACTTACTAGGATCAGTGGTCAAAAAAGTTAAATGCATTATTAAACATGATGTTTTCAAGAAGTTTCTTTATATGGCTATTTGGGTTTAATTAGAATTCAAATAATTATTGAGCATGCACGTGTGATATTGTTAATGATATGCCCTGGTTCCAAGGGAAGAATATGTAAAATTAATTCTGAGTTGAACTTTCAGTTGTTTCCTGTTACCTTGTTCAGCTAACATGATTCATAATAGTGTAAGTCTTCCTGAATTGGCATTTATGTTGGAAACATTTTGTGCCCTGGTTTCCTGGAAATACCTCTCATTGCCTTATCTCTCGATGTCTGAATTCTAGGTGGGAGGAGCGGAGGACTGCTTCTGGAAGGATCCAGTATTTAAATCACATTACACGAACAACTCAGTGGGAGCGACCAACACGGTAAGAAATTATTTAAGAGACTGCATATGATGAAGTTTGATTGCTGACCAGGGATGCTGAGCACAAGTGATTCTGTGTGGCTGTGACCGTGGTATTCGGCATTCCTACAAGTCACTCTACAAACACTGTATGCTTTTCTTCTCTGACATCCTACTCCTTCAGTCTGCCTGCTATTTAACTCAGAAGAAGCATTCTGACTAGATTTTTTTCGTCCCCAAGTACAAGCATCATTATTTTCTTGTAGAGCTGCTGTGGTAGAGCACTGTAAATACAGACATTACAATGTGCAGACATTGCAAGAGATGAAGAAAAGAAATCATGAATAGCTGACAGACATTGTCTGTGTACATGCTATGACCATGTAATCCAGAACTTTTAAAGCTGAGTGTTACAGAGCGTGTTTCAAAATCATTACGATGACCTTTTCTAATAACTGTGATGGGGTTTGCGAAGCCGTTCCGCAAACCAGTTTTGCTAGTACCTGAATTGTACACAATGTCATTGCGTATTTTTCAGACTCTTCTGCAGACCATCTGTGCCTGCAGACTGTCTCTTCCATTCTCAATAAATATTATTCCAGTCTCTGTATGGATATATTTTACTTAAAATAATCTGTACTGTTAATGCCGCCAGCTCTGATATATGTTTGCAATTCTCAAGTGAGTGAAGGTACTGAACAGCTTTTTAATTTACCTATCTGTATTTGTCCTGGTATGTTAAAATACCTGTGTAAACTCTAGATGCATTTACAGTAGAAAAACAAATGCAAAATATAGAATTTGTTTTGGGGATTTCCTTCCTTGTCATCTCCCTTTAACCCATTTTAAATCCTTTTGAAAGCAGCGTTGAGATATGAAACCACAGAATTGAATGTTTCCTCTTGCAGTCAAGCTCTCCAGAGCAACTGTTTGTCTTGCTTAGCCCTTTTTCACCATCCTTGCCTAATAACCTTCCTTAAACATTAGAAGGAATAACAAGGCCTGATCGCTTCCTCAGCCGTATGAAGGCAAGGTGAGAAGCTTTGGGTTCTATGCTTCTCATCTAAAAAAAAAAAATAAATAATAATTTTGCTCTCAGCACTCTGTTTAAGGTGGGAACTGCTGGTGTGAGGATTTGACATGATGTTAATCCTGCAGCATCACATTATAAGCATCAGGTCAGACCCTCAGACCAGTGGGGAGGTCTGTTGATTACTCTGGAGTGAAGCAGTGAGTGAAGAACAGAAGCTGTCTGCCCATCATCAAGGTATCCTGATGGACAAGTCAATGGCTGGTTGTGCCATCACAAAGATTTCTCAAGAGCCCTTAGATGAAGCTTCCGTAAAGTGCGTTGTGTGGCCCCATGCCCAATCAGTAATCCAATTTTCACCTTTTTCCCTGCAGGCCAGCGTCGGAATACTCCAGTCCAGGCAGACCGCTGAGCTGTTTTGTGGACGAGAACACTCCAATTACGGGAACGAACGGTGCAACCTGCGGGCAGTCGTCGGATCCCCGGTTGGCGGAGAGGAGAGTCAGGTCGCAGAGGCACAGAAATTACATGAGCAGGACACACTTGCATACTCCTCCCGACTTACCTGAAGGATATGGTACGCAAATGAAATTTCTCTAGTTGTAGGTCTCCCAAGCGTCTGGGAAATGGGCTATGTCTTCTCCTCGTATGTAAGATCCTTCTGATTCCTTAGTTTGGAGAAAGCAGTCTTTGTGAGTATTTGTATTGCATTTTTTGTACGTATAGTTACTAATTTATCTTGATTTCACAGAGCAAAGGACGACTCAGCAAGGTCAGGTCTATTTTCTGCATACTCAGACTGGTGTTAGCACGTGGCATGATCCAAGAGTACCTAGGTAAGAAACGATGAAAGTATCCGTAAGGTGTCAAAGCAGAATAGTTTAAGCAGTACTCTCCTCAGTTTTCTTTAATATTATTTTTGTGACTTTTGGCCCCTAATGTATAATTTTAACAAGTCATTAATCAAAATAAATTAGACTCTCTTCCTCAGTTCTTCAAATTGTTATTTTAATGCGAAGATGGAAAATCAAGAAATAAATGAATTACAGTGGTGTTTGAAAACAGGTGTAGTTAACTGATTCTAGATCTTGCACATGAATTATAGCCAAGTCCAGGTTTTAATACTCTGCAAAATAATGAAACAAAAAGTAGAATCTGAAATTTAGATCTATCGAGATACTTCAGAGAAAACTGGCTTGGTTTTGTTTTTTAATTCAGGCTCTGGAAGTTAACAAGACCTGAGAAATTGGCAGCATATGTTTACGAAGAGCAAACTTTGTGAAAAATCGGTTAGACAAATGTGATCAGTTTTGATGGAGTAGCAGGCAAAGGGGAAAACCTGGAAAATCTAGTGGATAGCCCTGTGTATGTTTAGACGTGCTATTTGTAGTGAACTACAGCCTCATCATCATATTAGCTTAAATTTACTTGTCTGCAAGAATTACTGTCTCATGTTCAAACTATCAAATGTAATTTACTCAAGGAATGGGAAACTTGGTACATTTCTTCAAAACTAATTGGAGACACTGGGTCATAAAAAGCCTGGAAGTGGAAATGGTGAGCTGTGTTTGAAGTGCCAGGATGTTGGGTTTTTTAAAAGAAGAAAAAAAAAAAAAAAGGGATTTTTTTTCCATTTGAGTATGGTAGCAAACGTCTAAAAATGCATAAGCTTTTATACAGCAGATTTCCTGTTACAGAGCAGAAATGACTATTTATTTTCTTTATGATGCTCTAACACGGATATTCCACGGACAATAATATATGCTGCTAACGATACGCTTTCAGGCATTTAAGTGGGAAAGAATGTGGGGAGAGGGGCAAAGAGGTAGAGGAGCTGTGAGAGACTGACGTCCGATTGAAGTACTCAAACTGCTGTTTCTGTTGCAGCTATCTCAACACTTAGGATAAAATAAATCTGAATTGTCCTTTTAGCATCCTTATTTACACAGTACATGTACGTATTGTACATGGTTGTACATGTGATTATTTCTGATGTGTTTGTATGGGAAGAAGGATAACAGGGAAAATATTGTTAGCTTCTGACTGGTCTTTAAAAAAACCCAAGAAATCCTGTTGAAAATGATTGTCTCCTAAAGTCTGTGGATGGTGGTGTAGAATAGTGTGTGTAGGTTGAAATTGGCAGCCAGTGTTGGCATTTATGAGAATTGTAGCACCTTTGTCCAGTTGCTGCCGGTGTTCATTCCCATGGAAATGGATTTTGGATATCCTGAGAAGGATAAAGTGCCTCGTGGCCGTAACTTCACTGCATTTTTGAGTGATTCTTTTGGTTTTATTACTACTCTTGTGTTACAGGAATATACTTCGCTTTGATGCATTATCTGTGTACTTGAGAGCGGGATACAGCTGGCAATTGTGTGTTAGGAAGTCTTTGCTCCCATGAGTTGTGTACTGTACAAAACAAGAAACTAGGCTTCTCTTAAAAATACATGTATATCAAGATCTAATCGCTAAGTTTGCAGTACAGTAGTTTTGTACAAAATCTAAGCACTGCTCTTAGGTGTGGCAACAGAAACTGCATGGGTGTCTCCGAGAACAAAATTTGGCTGTTTGCATGAGGATAGAGTTTTATGTAATTTCTAAGGAATATTGTACTTTTCTGCTAATATGCCACAGTCATTTAGTTAATGAAAATAAGCCCCACAGTTCAGCAGCAGAGTGTCTGTGGGTAATATCAACAGATGTTCAATCCCAGAGCCTTGTATTGCCGTAAATGGCTTCTCAGCCTCCTGAGTCCTTGCCGATGGCATCTTTTCAGCCGCTCTGCCCCTTGGCTCTTTACTCCCCTCCCCTTGCGTCATACTGGGATATCTGAAGACTTACACCTTCAAAAAGAGCTGTATCTGACAGTGTGAGGCATCTGAGGTGTGAAATATATACATGAAAAATCAGTAAGTGTACATTTTTGAGAACTAGTATTTCTTTTCGGTGCCCTGTGGAGTGAATCTGCATCTTCCTAATTCCGGCAGAATTTTCTTGAGACTTGTTAAGAGCTGAGTCATTGTTCATACAATATTTTATTTGAGATACTTTGTTAGAGAGCTGTTGCTTCCCACTAGCACTTGGGGTTGGAGGGCAAAACCGCCAGTGGCATACACACATATCCCATGCATAATTCTTCATGGAAATTATAACTCTTCAGAAATACAGTTTTGTTTTGTAGGAGTTTTTAAAAGTGTGATTCAGAGTTCCTTACGTGACTAATGTTGTTTAAAAAATGTTTTCTGTCAGATTTGGTGTAGAACTGCAATTCCATTTTGGCAAATATGGCAGCGGTCTTTATTTTTGTTTTAAGCCTGTGTTAATTTAACATCTGAAGTTAGTTTGTAAAAAATGAAGGTTATTTGATAAGAATTTTTCTCCCCACGGCATGTGTCCTGGGGTGTGTGTTTTTTCTGTGGTGGGCTTGCACCTTGGGAGTAGAGATTCCAGCTGAACAGATCAAGTTTCTGAAACAATACATTTTCTCAGACTTCATGGAATTGTTCTGTTACATTTACGCTTGTTTGGCTCAGAGGCCAAATGCTGAGGTATTTTTCGTTTTATATTTGTTTTCACAGGGATCTTAGCAACATCAATTGTGAAGAGCTTGGTCCACTGCCTCCTGGATGGGAGATCCGAAATACAGCAACAGGCAGAGTTTATTTTGTTGACCATAACAACAGGACAACGCAGTTTACAGATCCACGGCTATCTGCTAACTTGCATTTAGTCTTAAAGTAAGTCGAAAGCCTCCGGCATTGTGTCGAGTGAAACAGAGGACAGAAAGTGACTCTTGAGGGGTGCTGGGTTTTATATCAAGAGGTATTCTGCCATTCAGTAGTATGTAAAAGTATAGCAGGGACATTCTTTAACGCACTACCACTTACTCTGTTACATAGCAAAGAAGGCATGTTTGATTGTTCTTGGGGGAAAAAAGAAAATTTCTAGCAGCATTTAGGGAGGAATGTGGCTGTATGGTGCCCGGAGAGGGGGACAGAAGCAGCGGGAGCAAGGGCTGTCCGGTGGGAAAGATTGGCCCGTAGAATTTTTTGTAACAGCAAGAGAGATGCTTTCTTCCCTTTTCTTGATACATGGTACTACTTTCAGCTATGGAGAGCTCGTTTTAAAATACAAGGTTGCCTTCAACAGCCAGTGGTGTGAAATACTGATGAGTTAGGCAAGGGTGCACAAGTGCACGAGTGTTCTGGAATAAAGGAGAAACCATTCGGCTCCTACCTTCAGCTTTAGAGTGAGACTAGGGGAGATGTTCTCAAAATAAGACCCCCATAATTTAATTCAGATTTTTTATAGAAAGAATAACATAAAGTAGGAACTGTATTTTTTTTTCTGCCTTACTGTTCTCATATCACATTTTCATATTGCAATTTTAAAAAGAGAAGGGAAAACTCAAAAGAATTCTGACTCTTGGTTTTATTCCGTAGGCACTGATTTCACGCTGGGGGATTTTCTGCTAAAAAAATGGAAACGAAAAAGCAAACAAACATGTCTTTTTTGTGTAGACATGGCTATCGGTTTGTCCAAGCTATCTGGGAGTTTGACTCTATTGTTTCTCCTGCTAACACCTTTCAGTACTCTTGGGAAACACCTATAATGTGTTGAGTAGGTGTTAAGTGGCAGGAACAATGAGGAGCTGGTTAGGTGGAGAGCCATGCAGCCCTGGGCGAGGAGGGAGTAGGAGGAAGTGAATCGTTGGGAGGAAGAGCTGAAGGGAAGAATAATAGGAGCAAGCGCTGCAAAGGCAACCCCGAGGAATGGAGAGCGGTAGCATCCAGGAGGACAGCAGGTCTTTCATGTAGGGCATAAAAGCTGGCTAGCCTTTGTCTGCCCAACAGACAGCTGCACTTCGCACCCCAGAGGGCGAAGAGTCTAAATAGTGACAAATACATCTTTTGCTTAGAGAAATCATTGGTTGTATAGGTGTATATTACAGAGTTCACATCACCCAGACACTTTTTATTATTTTTTTTAATTTAAAACAAAGAAATCACTACAAATTTTAGCTGAGGTTAGATTGTTAGTTTCAAATGAACGTGATCTTGGAAAAAACCTTACCAGTAGAGGAGCACATTCGTGTTCGTTACACAGAGAAGTTCATTAAATTAATTCAGCTTTAGATATTTTACCCAAAAAAAAACACCTCAGACCTTCTTAGCTACAACAGTGCAATTCTTAAACTGTAGAAAGTTCAGGTAACTGAACTATGTTTGAAAAACTGTCCTTCACAGGTGATTTATTTTTAAATGGGAGTAGGGTCATAGTGTCTAGTTCTCCATGTATTGTGGAGGACAAATACATAGCTTTCTATCTGGAAAATCCATTGTGACTTTCAAGTTCCAGAATCGTGGAACCATTTTGCATTTCTTTGAACTTAAAGCACTACTGCAGTGTGCTTAAGTTTTTCGTTTGTACATCTGTCTTTCATTAGGAAAGGATTTCAGACATTCAACCAGCAGTGTCATCAGCAGAGTCTGCTGCCGGATAAATCTTTTCTGGTGTTTACTCTTTTATTGCACCAAACAGGATATGTGAAAGCTTCGCCCCACCCCAAACCCACCTCCTTATTTGTTCTTTTTTTTTTAAAAAAAGTACTTTGCCTTAGGCCTGTCATTTCATAAGTTGTCTGAGAAATAACTGTAGTATTTGGGTGGGATGGGTGTGATAAAGTTTTTGGGTCAGAGGTGTAATGAAAAGTTGTTTACTCTCAGTGGTACTGACTTTTCTGTCAATCTGAGTAAAGCAGTTTGTTCTTCCAGTGGTGACATTGTAAGTTATAAAAATAATCAAACTTGTTACCCAGGTCGGTTTCAAAATACTGGCCAAGAGTTTGTGATAGGTTTTGATAGTTCCGGCACCTGAAAAGTACTTAGCTATATCCTTAAAGCACTGTACAGAATCCAGCTTAGTTCAGCTGTGAAAACATATTAAGAAATTAGATTTAATTACTGTAAGCACTGCAGATTGTTTAGCTAATACTGGACTGAGTATTTTTAGTCTAATATGGAGGATGGCATTTTATTTTTCTCCTCCTAGTACTGCCCTGTTTTAGATTGGTTTAATTTGATGCATAGATCTGAAGTTCATGCTCATTTCGGAGATCACTTTTTCTTGAAGACTGACCTTGGTGGCTAGCTTTGTGTTTAGGGGCCTATGTCTTTTTTTTACTCTTAAGGTAGTATGAACATGTGCTCACTTTGGTATATAGTGGTGACCTCTGGTAGGCATATACAAGGAATATTTTCATGTGCTCGTCCTTATGGAATTAGAATGTTCAGAAGACAGAACAATGATTTTGCTTTAATTTGTATATCAAGTAAGTAGTTTAAGTGAGATTCATGTTTAAAACTAATCAGAAGTGAAAAGAAATTACCACGTGTGTAGCACAAATGACAGAGACTCATATTCTGGGACCACAGCGAGTGTGTGTCTCGAAGTTACTGTAATGACTTGGTTTCTCAGGAATGACTTAAAATAACTGTAGCCTACTGGAAGACCAATGTGATCGGCTTAAGAATGCAGTTAAAACAACAGAAGCAAGCAACAAAACACAGTGAAACGAACAAAATCAATTAAGCTGAAGTCTGAAGTTCTGCATCCTAGGGCATAGTAACAAAGTAGGGTTTCTGTGTGTTATTCCCTCCTTGTAGCCTGGGAGTAGTAGTATTAGTATTAAGCTGTGAGTGGTTGCTGAAGGGATCTACAATGTCTGCCATTGCAGGGGCTTTGAAATGTTAGGCTGGTAAGGCCACTGATAAAGATTTCCTGGTCACCTGATGTTGGTTTCCTCGAGGGTGGTTTGTGCAAAATTGCTTTAGCTAGGTGGTTTGCAGAGGACGGAATGGCTGTTCAGACCCAGAAGGCTAACAGGGAACTCCCCTGCCGCGCTTTTAATTGCCTGTTTTGAATGTTCTTGTGGTGAAGGCCTGCTGGAGGTGAATTTTGGTTGGCTAGGAGAGCTTTCTAGCAGACCTTGTTTCAAAATAGACAATAGGCTGAAATTTTAAAATATATTAAAACTGTGTTTGGGTCCACCTAATGTTTTTTGGTCTTTGATGTTGAAAAAAAACCTTTTTATTAACATTCCACTGGAAAACATTTAGAATTGTAACCTTTCTTATTTATCCAGTAGATGTAGGGTGTTCTTGTGTGTTCCACACAGAGATGGTATTCTCATGGTTTGGGTAAAATGCAGCTTTTATCACGCATTGTTTGGAAATGCCATACTAAAAAGCTAGAAAAATACCCACTTACTGTGTACAAGAAACGACACAAGAGGGCATCTCTGCAATGTGATTAATTTACTTTCACTTGTAAAACGTTAGATTTACGAAATCTCTTAGAATTGCTAGTAAAAATACTTGTTTATCTGTGCCAGTTAGTTACACGTGAACTCCTACATTCCTGCGGTCCAGACTAGGCCAGGTACAAGGGACAAGGTCCTTGCCAGGCTGCCAGTACAAACATCTTTTTGTAAGCTTACCCTTTTTCAGACAAGCCATTTAAAACAGACTATGGTATTGACTGTAGATTAGAGGCATAGTGTTTGGCAGAGCCCTGAATTTTAAAATGGAGGAAGGCAAAACACGCAAAGGAAATATGGAAATGGTATCTGAGAAATTCAGCGTCAGCAGCTTAGGAGTAAAATTGTGTGGATAATACCTTCTTATATAGTGCTGTAACCTTTCACATACTTTGTAGAGCAGTGCTAATAGAAATAACAAACCCAAAAAACAGCTGGTAGTTGCCAAGAAAGACAGAAGCATATGTCTTTAGTCAGGATAAAATCTCTCTGAATTTATTTTTTTACTGGACCCGGACGTTTTTAGTGTAATCGCAGTAATAATCATAGTAAATTGAAAGTAGTTCGGTTACAATGACTTAACCTTTAAGACACATCTGAAGAAGGCGGGGGACGTATGGCTCGCACATTGCAGACAGCTGTGTGTGTTTCCAGCCGGCAGAACCAGCTGAAGGACCAGCAGCAGCAGCAGCAGCAGCAGGTCGTGTCCCTGTGCCAGCTGCCGGACGAGGCTGAGTGCCTCACCGTCCCCAGGTACAAGCGCGACCTGGTGCAGAAGCTCAAGATCCTGAGGCAAGAGCTGTCCCAGCAGCAACCTCAAGCTGGCCATTGTCGTATTGAGGTCTCCAGGGAGGAGATTTTTGAGGTAATTTTGAGAATTTGACCTGTTTCTTAACATTGAGGGAAGGGGAAGAGGGTTGTTCGTAAACTGTCTAAAGAAGTCATTCAGTTAGATGAAATCTTGCAGTCCAGAGGTAAAGTTGGAATTTTACCGGTGGCAAATGGGAAGAGGAGGTGTTTCAAGGGGGTGTTAAGAACAGTTGTGTACTTGAAGTAGATGTATTTATGCTGTAAAGAAGGAAAACGAGGAAAGCTTTCCCTGGGGCTGGAGATGTACATACAGACTGCGTCACGGTCTGAGGAAGGAGTCCAGCCACTTCGTGCGTTTGAAGATACAGTCTCACTTTTTCCTTGGATGTAAGAAGGCCGATGTCTGTTGTAGAGGGAATGTTACAAATTGAAAACTAAACAGGTTTTTTTATCTATTGTAACTTAAGTAAAATTACTGTTGAATCGCATTCATCTTTGGAGTTGGGATTACTTAGCATCTATCTCAATTCTGGTTGATTATTTTTATTACTATTTATTTAGGTGGGGTTTTTTTTCCAGAATCAGACCAATTTTATGAATTGCCTAGGCTTTTGAATGACCAGAGATGCCCACAGTGGGATACCTGCATTTTATTTTGTGACATTATTCAGCAGAATAATTCTACTAAATTGATGAAACACGGTTATAATTCATTGGCTTTTTCTGGAGAACAGTCTTGTCTTCTTGAGAACTTTATCACCCGTCTCACTGATCCCTGTTGCATTTTTTTACCCCACCCACCAACGTGATAGCCCAACTGTGGTGTCACAGGTTTTCCAGCCAAGAAAGATTTGTGTTGGTCTTCCCTTCGGAGACAGTCAACTCATTTCATTGTAAGCTGAAACAGAAAGGGAGGAAAGGTTTCTGTACAACAGTGAAAAATAGTTTTCAGAACAAGAACATAACAAGTTTAGTTTGTTGGGTGCCAGGCACGCCTACCTCTTCTGTTCTGCAAAGCCAAAGATTGGGGCACCGATACTGGATGTAAATAAAAACTTGACTTTTTTTTGTTTGTTTAATTTTAAAAAAATAGCATTTTTTTTGCCTCTTTTTGCTTTCTTTTTCTGTTTCCATGGTGAAGTGTTACTGATAGAGGAATAATTCTGTAGATTTACTGGGATGGCATTGATGCTTCTGTTCTTAAGATGCTTCCTGAAGGTTTGCACACGCGTTATACCCGGAGTCAGAGCTCCACTGTTGGCTGCAAAAATTGTGAGCCTTTATGCCAGAAAAAAAAAGATCTTAATGACACACATGGGGGTTTTTTTGTAAGTTATGTGATAATGAAAGAGAGAATATTCTGATCACTGTACGCCACTGGAAATTTAATGGAAGGTGGTTCTTTTCACGTATCTGTTTTATTTGACAAATGTTATCACATTTGTAGAAGACTGTGATTTGAGAAACAGAGGTTAATATCTAGGAAAACAGTGTCACCTTTAATAGTATCCCCTTTGGACTTGGAGCCTGAGACTGCATTTCTAATAAACAGTAGTTGCTTCTTGTCTGTAAATAGCAGTTAATGAAAGAAAGTGCTGTGTGTTCACAGGAATCCTACAGGCAAGTCATGAAGATGAGGCCAAAAGACCTGTGGAAACGATTAATGATAAAATTTCGTGGGGAGGAAGGCCTTGACTATGGAGGTGTTGCCAGGTAAAGAGCCGGTCCTCTGTCGCTCCCCCTGCACCCCGCCAGGGCTTTGAACCCTGAACCAGCCCTGTGTCAGCGCTGCTGCTTTTTCCCTTATTCTTATTTATATTTATTTCTGTAACAGATTGTATGTCAGAAGAGTGTATTTTCAGATAGTCTTTTAAAGAAAAAACTGCATCAGAAAAGAACTAATTTATTGTAAACAAATCAAAACGCATGTTTCAGATCGCATCAGACGTCTATCGTGTGTGAGACAGGCTTTTGCTGTCTATTGGAATCACTGTATTTGATCAGTAAAGCTTGGGTATCTCAGAATTTGTATCACTAAATTCTCAGCTTTGTGGCAGAAGTTTGATTTAAAAATAAGCTTTATTACGAATTATCACTGCTGTTTGAAGCAAAAGTTAAAGACTGGCAGTTCGTGTGCAACTAAAGTCTGTCAATAGTTTGAGATTATTTTTCACTTGCTTATAAAAAGTTACTTTTATTGATTGTATGAAGATACTCTTCACATACATTTTAAAACACCGTTAAGAATTGTAAGCCAGTTCCACAGATGGTGGTTTACTTCACCGAAACTATTCCCCACCTCTGGCATGTGTATCTGCTTTTCCTAAATGAGTGTTGACTCATTTCAGAGTACTCACAATTTGCATTGCCATGCATTTTTTTACCGTTAGCATTCGTTTCCAAGTACAGGCGATGCTTCCAAACAGTCCATCTTCTGCACCCGTAGTTGGTGTGTGGCACGTAACCTCTGGCTCCGAGGCTGTTACGTTGCGTCTGTCTTCAGGGAGTGTTCACTTCATCCATTCCTAAATATTTTAACGTGCTAATTAGACGTCGCTACTAAAACAGTATTGTTGAATCAACTACTAATAATTGTTTGATGATGATAATAATAGTGTTTAAAATAAAGAAGTTGCAGACGTTATTGTGTGCTATTTTCCAAAGTATGTGCTAGTATTTTTCGGCATGGGGTTTGTTTCTAGTCTGTAGCCATGGAGCCTTTGCTGAGAAGGTGAAGCTAAGAAATGTTACCGTTTTCCCAATTCATAGACCATTATTTACTGATTTGTGAACATTTAATTAAAACTTTAACCAAATATATCCATTACCTGAGGACAGTTTATATTAAAAGCTTTGACTGGAGCACTTCTGTACTATAGTCAATAGAATACGTAGTGTCTTGTCTTAGTGTGTAAGGGATGAAGGAGAATCGTAGTCAGAAACTCTCTTGGAAATAAGTAACCTGGAGAAAAATCTTGGAAAACTGGGAAATATGTCAGTCGTCAGGTGCTGTGCAGTTGCTGAGCCAGTAAAAATAATTCAGATTTCAGCCTTACCTAAATGTGTTCAGAGATAACTTACCATTAAACATAAATGTGAAGAAAATTTAAAAAAATTGTACCATTTTGAAAATATTCTCGGTGTAGGAATGCATTTGTGTAAAGTACACAATAAATTATTTTCTTTTCTTCAGGGAGTGGCTCTACCTATTGTCACATGAAATGTTGAATCCCTATTACGGTCTCTTCCAATATTCCCGAGATGATATCTATACCCTGCAAATCAACCCAGACTCTGCAGTCAACCCGGTATGACCGGTAACATGACTTCTGTAAATGATTGTTGTGTGGCTAGAAATGAAATATGTCTGGAGAGTGTTCTAGACTTAGGAACCGAATTCTCACATTGGTGTTGCTAGAGACTGAATTTGTGCAATAATATCATTTCTTTTTAGTACCGATCAAAGAAACTTCTCAAATGTGTTCTTAATTTTCTGTAAGATGTCGATTTATGTTTCCTTTGGGAGAAATTAAGTTTATTTTGATTCTTAGTAGTAAGACTTCTGGACTGGAAGCAATATGCTCAATGCACTGTGTATAAAAACAAACAAAACACTCTGGCTATGTTGGGTTTTTTTTTCTTTGTATTGAAATTTTATTTCGTATTCAGCAGATGTAACCTGGAGGTCTTACTCAGCTGAATGGCTTAGTCTCTTCTTTCAATTCTAGGAACACTTATCGTATTTCCATTTTGTTGGACGGATAATGGGGATGGCTGTGTTTCATGGACACTATATCGATGGGGGCTTCACGTTGCCTTTCTACAAGCAGTTGCTAGGGAAGCCAATTACTTTGGATGATATGGAATTGGTTGACCCTGATCTTCATAACAGCTTGGTCTGGATACTGTATGTACTGTGTATTGTATCTTACAGAGTTAGAATTCTGTCTCTGGTAACATGTGATAATGTTCCTAAATCCCAGCTGAAAAGAAAGTATATATTGATCTTCTGCTCAGGCAGATTTAAGAAACATCTTTCTTGCACAATTCAGCTTCTTTAAAGGCTTAACATGCTCAAGGTATTCAGATCTGGGGGCAGGGATGAATAATTACTGAACTGTAAAGTGCTCAGTTTATAAATTTTAATTTTGCCTATTATTAACAGTAACATGTTATTAAAATATAACACTGAAACTTTGATAATGGTTTTAAAATATAACATAGCAAAAAATGCATGTTCACCTTTTGCTACCAAGCAGCAATTTGAAATGCTATGAAAAACTAAACGGTGATGTCTGTCAGATACAGTATGGCTGCAGTTTATTTGCAGAATATGTTTTCGCTGAGTCACTTACTTCTTTCCACCAGTGAGAATGATATCACGGGAGTCTTGGACCACACGTTTTGTGTAGAACACAATGCATATGGGGAAATTATACAACATGAGCTGAAACCCAATGGCAAAAGCATCCCCGTGACAGAGGAGAACAAAAAGGAATATGTCAGGTACATCAATATCTGTTCCAAAGTTTTTTATATTTTCTACGGTGGAGAGGAACTTCTACTTACTGAAGTAACTGACAGTGTTATGTTATTGGGTTTTTTTCTAAGCGGTGGTGCATGGGTGGTGTTCTGTGTATTCCTGTCAGTAAGGCCATTTTTTTTGGCTGGATAAATTGCAGGTTTATTGTATTTGAAGACATCGTTCACAAAACCAATTTGCACTTTCTTGCAGACTTTATGTAAACTGGCGATTTTTACGAGGAATTGAAGCTCAGTTTCTGGCTCTACAGAAAGGATTTAATGAAGTAATCCCACAACATCTGCTGAAGACATTTGATGAGAAGGAGTTAGAGGTCAGTCCGCTAATGTTACGTGTTGTCGAGTGTAACAACAAAAGGCTGATGCATTCTTCTGAGACCGAGTAACACGCGAAGCTGTGTCCCCAGTGCTTCTGGGGCTCGCAGGTGCGCTGCTGCGAGAAACACAGTTAGCAGAAGAGCTGGCCAGGTCAGGCAGCCACTGAGACTGTGCGTGCCTTCCGCTGAGAGCTGCGGGAGTGTTTCTCAAGGCCACATCTCATAGCAGCTGCGGAAGTGGTAGGAGACCCTCTCTGATCCCTGAAAACACAGCTGAACCTATGGAGAAGTAACTGCGGTGATGGCGGGTTGTTTCAGAGCTGGTGGTGCCCGTTTCTCACCGTGCAGTTCACGGTATTAAACTCAGTGCTGCCAGGAAAATAGCCTGTCGCTCCCTTCCACCTCCCACCATTTGCTGCCGGCCCTTCCAGCGCTCGGCACCGGCCTTGGTGTCAGGCAGCTCTGCGGTTTTGCAGAGCCAAGTTATGCCAGACGGAAGTGGCCCTGTAAATACAGCGGAAGGAAAGGTGCTGTCTGGTGCTGTCAGCTCAAATGTGCTACAAAATGTCAAGATCAGCATCCTAACAATATCCTCTCCAGGCAAATCCCATAGATCCCAGGCTTGTTTTAAACTGAAATCTAATATACAGTTTGTTAGCTGTGGAGCTGAGGTTTTTGCCGTATAAAAAGGCCACAAGGTAAATTATTCGTGCTTTCTTCCGTTTCCTGTACTGGAATGCCAGTGATTGCTCTTCTTTTATCCTGAATATTCTCCTTCAAGAGCAGCGAGCCAGCCATACTGTTAACCCAGAATCGTTTTGCAGATGCAGAACAAGAAAGGGGAAGGTCCAGTGTTCTCAGTCACAAGAAAATGTCTTCATAATCATATCCCTGTTGAGCCTAAACTGATCCATTGTGGATCTCCATTTTAGAAGCGCCGAAAGCTCTTTGTCAGGAAAGAAGTCTGATTTGTATTCCGTGTATGGCGTGACAAGAGCAAGATTACGTTTGGCGGTCCAGAGTTGGACCAGCCAACTATGCCCTTAGCAATGATCCAGAAAAAAATACTGAGTTCAAATGTGAATTATGCATGGCTTTCACACATGGATAGAATCTGTGCTTCTGTTATTGAATTCACAGGACAGATTTGTGGTTTTTCATTTTAATTGAGGCCATTTGAAAAATGAATGGTGTACAAAGGTAAGATTTGAAAAAAAAAGAAAAGTTATATTTCTGCATTGCTTAAAGTTAATGAGGGATTGTAATTTGCCTTTGGTATAAAATCTGTCCTTTTTGCAAAATCAGTTACTCATCATTTGGCAGGCTCCAAAACCATTTATACTGATCAATGATGAAATATTTGATTGTATTTTAAATTTACAGCTCATTATTTGTGGACTGGGAAAAATTGATGTTAATGACTGGAAGGCAAATACTAGGTTAAAACACTGTACCCCGGACAGCAACATCGTGAAATGGTTCTGGAAAGCTGTGGAGTTTTTCGATGAAGAGAGGCGAGCGCGACTTCTCCAGTTCGTGACTGGCTCGTCCCGAGTGCCGCTGCAGGGCTTCAAGGCGTTGCAAGGTAACTTCTCTCTCCAGAAGTAACTGCAAATGCCTGTGCTTGGTAAGGAAGCACTAGGACACATCACAGAAACATTAGCTGAAAATGGGGCCAGCTGGCTGCAGTGTGACTTTTTAAGAGCGATTTTTAATGGTCTGATGAATAACAAATAGTCTTTTTTTCTGTGTGTGTTTATTACCTTGTTACTCAGCTGTAAATGGCTCTTTTGTTCAATTATGCACTTCCTTCTTTGGCAAGAAGTTCTGAGCAGCAGAGATCTTCGGGGCTTTCCTTACGTTTTTTTTCTGGAAGCCTGTATTTTGATTTCTTCCTTGCTGCGAGCCCTCATCACCCGTTGTACAGCTCCGGGACCAGAACGCGCCAGCGTGCAGCGTTCTTGCAGTTCTGACGGCAGAGGCGCATTGTAACGCTGACCGCTTTGACTGTCAGAGCGACACAAGCGCAGGTGGCCCAGGCGTCGGCAGTGATCGCCTGGATTCCCCAGCTGCCTTCTGAGCTTCGGTGGTGGCTCTGGCGCTGTCGTGGCAGCTCTGGCTGCAGCCCGCACCGCTCTGCCAACACGGTAGTTATCCTCTTTTACCCTCTCAGCGACGAGAGAAAACGTTGGCCGTAAACCGTTTGAACAGGTAGAAGATTCAGCAGAACACAAATGCTGTGGTAACAGCTGCCAGAGACAAAAACCGGTTGCTCTAGGAATCTGTTTCTTCTATCTAGTAATGAAGGGATAATGAAGAATTTCTTTTTCCTCTGTTCTTTAGCTCTGAAGTGTTCAGGAGCACTAGAAGCTCGGGAATACTGAAGTTTTTTAAGACCTAGTTCTGTTAAGCACAGTAAGGTACTTGAGGTGGGAAGTGTTTGAACAATATCGCAAAGGCTGGAGGGACTTGTTCAGGCAAACTGCAACCGTTAACCACCTCAGAACAGTTATAAGTAATATAACCCTACAACTGATGTGGATACTCTTACTGTAGCAGAGTGAGCTCTTCGGAGAAGGGCAATGGAAGTAATACCAGTTTAAGGTCATCAGCGTGGCAAGTTTTAGCATGACTACCCTATAGTAAAACAAACATTTCTGTGAGGAAATGAAACCTGCCTTCCTACAGATTTGAACATGAAGGTCACCGGGTTGTAGACTGCGTTGTACTAACACAGCACAGCAAGCTCACACTCTGATTTCACAGCAGAGAGTCCCCATGAGGAAGACTGACCCTGTGGATTATGTTCTTCAACATCTTCCTCAGGGAAGATTTGCTGTTTCGCGAAGGTTGGGGCATTTGTAACCTCTTCAGTCCCTTGTGAAATCTTCAGTGTGCACTAAGTCAAAGAGACTGCTGTGCTGCAGTCTTTTCTTTAGTGGAGAGATTAAGGGGATCTCCGTATAGTCAAATTAACTTAAAACTGTAAGAAGCCGGTATTGCAACTCTTCTAGCGAATTTGAATGGAATTGGCCGCTACTCAGGACCTGCTATAAAATGGGGACAGATGAAGCTGCACCAGTTTTGTTCTCTAGGAAGGGTGAGAGAAGTTAAATTCAAACCTGTTAGAATTCCACAGTGCACTCTGCAAAACAGGTATTTCAGTCTCCCTTATCAATGCTTTGCTCTTGTTTATCTTTGAGTGGTTTAAATAACTGCACGGTTATCATGTGTGGGTGGAGGGGAGGAATCTGTCTGATAGGCGCCGCGAGTTCTAATTTTTTTCCTGCCCGTTTGTGATTTCAGCTTTCTTTGTGCGTAGCTGCTCTTTGTTCATGGTTTTAGTTCCTTTTTTTGTTGCTTCATATGACACAATACAGCAGTAGTAGAGATCTCCTCTGGATTTTCAGGTGCTGCAGGCCCACGACTATTTACAATACACCAGATTGATGCCAGCACGAACAATCTGCCGAAAGCTCATACCTGGTAAGCATTTTTCCGGCCTCGATTGTGTTATATAGGTTAAGACCAATTTGCTGTCTCTGTATTTTGAGCAGTCTTCCCCCCCCTTCTCTGCCATAATAAATGCTATCGGTTATAGAGTAGTAAAGGTGTGAAAACTAGAGACTGCTTTTATTTATATGAAGTTCTGTTGGTGATGTTCAGTGTGGCTTTGTCATTGTTCTAAGTACGTTGAATGCAGTGTGACAGAACTTTGCCAGGCGATGCTCGATGTTCCGGACAGCTGACGCTTTTCCGCCTTCTCTCCGCAGCTTTAACCGAATAGACATTCCTCCTTACGAAAGCTATGACAAGCTATACGAGAAGCTGCTAACTGCCATTGAAGAAACATGTGGGTTTGCTGTGGAATGACCCTTCCCAGGCTTACCCAAGACTCTATTTATACTCCTGTCAGCCAGAAAGCCCTGCCCTCAGCCGAGACTCAAGAAATGCTTGAAATACAGGAAACTTTCCCTTTTCTACACTAGGACACTGGGAGGGAAAGGACAACTTTGGAATTTTTTTTTTTTTTTTTATTTCAAGAAAAGAGGTTCTGTGGTTCCTGCCATAGGATCATTCAGCTGCTATTAAAAACTAATATCTTGAACATACAGAATGCTGACTTTTCCTACATTTCAACAGTTAAGCAGTGTTCTATACTTAAAGACTACTACTATTTTTGTAAAAGGTAATCTATTCTATTTGCCTACCTGTTTTCTATTCTCAGATACCAAGACACAACTTCAGCAGTCGGTACAAGTCACGTTTCAGCCTCTTTGAAATGTATGATACTGAACAGCATCTATACCTGCTATTTTTGGAAAAAAATATTTTGGATTATTCTAACTTTGCATAAAATTGGCTGAAAGAACATTAACCTTTTTAATTAAAGCCACTTACATGTTAACTGCATTTTCTTATAGTGAAACATTATATTCTGCAATGTAAATTCAACTTCAATGTTACCACAGGGGGCTTTTTTATATTTTTCAAGCATGAATTACAAATACGATGTTTTGGGGTCCTATTTATATCACTTGTCAGATTCCTTAAACAAAATTTCTAGTGTGAGTGACACATACTGTATTTGGTACAGTACCTGTGTTAACGTGGAATAGACCTTTTTTAATCAACAGTAGACGTTTTGATTTTTTTAAAACAGTGTTTTTCTAACGAGTCTGTCAAGAGTATTTTTTTGTTGCTTTTGACTTTAAACACTGCATTTTTCAACTTTTTAAGCGTGCCGATGAGATGATTTTTGACAGCAGAAGCCTGTCAGCAGTTCATTTCAGAACCCATCCTGTCCAGTCAACCAAAGTTTGTTTGAATGCAGCCAAATCACGCTATATATTTGTTGACGCTAAAGATTTATCAGGTAAAACATGTTGTAATCTTTGTCTAGCTGCTCGTGACACGTGGGTTTAAGTTACAACTAAGGTAAAATGGTGTATGAACTGAAATATGTGTAGTGTGCTTTGAAAATGAGGTTTTAAAAGCACATAATTTATTGATTGTAGGGATGGAAGTAAGTATATATATGAATTATAACATGGGTTGATCTCTTCAAAGGGGAATAAAATGCACTACCAGTAGAAGGACCTGAACTCTGAAGTTAGTTTGGAAATTCTCAGTTAAGATCCGTGTGATCTGCTCGTGATGTGTAGATAAATCAGTCTGCTTAAGAGATGATGGCATTCTCTTCTCAGCAGTGAGAAGATTTGGAGTAAGTAGCGGGTTTTTTCCAATCAATGTTGTGTTTTTTTAACTTGGGTTTCAATTAATCATCAAATCTGCACTATTTTTACACTGCCAATGAGAAGAAAGTCAAGGGTATTGAACATGCTAAAAGAATGGGATGTAACCAGCTGTTCCGTTTTTGCAGTGTAAGTCGCACAGTGAACTAGCTAATTTCTGTCTGTTCTGTGGAGCTTGAACTTAATTTTGTTCTGCCAAATCTGACTGCCACAGTGAGTAAACTACTACTGGATGTTGTGTGTTAGTGGGCAATGGACTACTTTTCTAGAATTGTGGTAAGAATCTGGTGAGCCAAATCCACATGTTCATTTGATTATGGGTTTTTTAGGTACAGCTGTTGCTGGAAGCTTTGCTCTAAGAGACTTGCTTCCCATTCTGGGCTGGCTGCAGAGATGAGGCTACTTAGGGATGTAAACAGAAAGCCAAGAAACTTGCTTTGACAGCCAGGTTTGAAATGTATCAGACCCTTTTTTTTTTTTTTCTTCCTTCATTTCAAGGCACTGTTGCACTCACGTAAAACGGCTGGTACCTTTGCACCTACAGCTGGGCCCCCTAATTCACAGCTTCCAGGTGCTGCTGTTACCAGAGCAGCTACCACTGCAGCTGTCCAGGTTCCCTGGGAGAGCAGAGCCGGTTGCGGCCCAGCGCGTTTCGTACTCAGTACTGCTGCCTGTGGCTGGGCCGCTGCTTCAGGCACTCCGAGACCCCCTCTGACCCCTGCAAGTTATCACTATTGACAGAGACAGGTTCTGCTGACCACTGTTCACAGGGTGGATACTCTAGTGCTGGCAGAAGTGATTTTTTTTTATTTTTTTTTTTCCCTTTGTCTTTTTTGGTCTTCTTTCCCTTGCTCAGGCTGTGGCTGCAGCCTCCCTGGTCATGAAACACAAATAATGTAAAATCCTGTTTGATGCAGCTTTTGGGAGAAGTCAGGACTCTGTTAGGTGAGCGGAGGGGGAAGGTGCGCGGCTGTTCCCTCTGCACCAGACCGCGCACCTCAGCACTATTTGAAGACTTATCTCTCTAGCGTCTGCTGACCACATCATCTCTACCCACCTCCCAGCAGCCTTCTCCCTGTCAGCCTGCTTAGGCTGGTAAATTCACTGCACGCATGATTATGGTGACACTATGGCGTAAAAGCATTTTTGAGGAAGGAGATGAGCTCTGCAGAATAGAGGCTCTAGATCAGCTGATAAATACCATTCACAGCAGCCTTAGCAGTACATCTGTTTGTTCTACCAAACATTTTGGTATGGCATAGAGAATTTTTTTTAACTGCCACAGATAAATATTGTAAATTTAATATATTATAGGAAAACTAGACAAATTACGTTTGACTTTCCATGGCTGACAGATGAGGATGAATATACCAAGTATTTTGAGTGCCTTTCTACCTTCATAATGACTGAGAGCTTTAACTAAAGCACCTCATCACCTAGTCACATGTTTATCTGAAAATGTTAAAGGGTTAATTCCTTTGCAAAATTTTGTTTCAAGATCATGTCAGCTACTTTCCCCTCAAAAAGGTGCTAAGCCTAATATTGCATTTTAACCTTGGACTTTCACCCCATGATTAATGTGAATATTTATTTCGATGTGTCCCTCTTACTGGGTTTTACTTTATCCAGTCTTTAGTTGTTTTAGAGAGATGTCACATCATGGTTTTATGCTGTTGCTTTTCATTATGAATGTTTAATTATGAACAGTGACTTTTGTAGATTTCAAATATACAGTACACAGTTGAGATTCAGAGGATTTAATTTCTCGGTGTAAAGAGTTTTGTAATGGTGCTTTGTACAGTATGTATTCTAATTTTTTTATTGCACATAGTTTCAGTTTCCCTAAACTGATTTATTTGTACCAAATTTTTGTGTTGTACTAAAGTCCAGAGCACACAAGCCGTTTTTCAATTCTCCTTCTACAACACTACATCTGTATTGAACTTCTGGTGCGTTTAAACTGGCTGCATTGATGGAAGTAAGAGCTTTGCTTCTATATCATAAGTATGCATCATTCAGCTTAATGTAGCATGCTCTGATTGCTTCAGATTTTAAACAGCACCACATAGTTAACAGGTGCCATTTGTTGTACTTTACACTATGTAGTAGGTTTCTGGCTCTACCACATCCTCAGAGCTTTGTCTGTAGTTGTAATTAGTTTATACAAGTGTAATTACTCCTCCACAAACTGACAGTTCTTAGTTTATCATTTCCATTGTATTTATTACAGAGTGTTTTAGCATTGGTATCATTGTATTTTCACCCAGCTGTTACATGAGCTTTAAAAAAAAATCTGTATAAAATGGTTTTTAAGTACTTAATGTATGTACCCATGCAGAAGTTGAGCAATAAATTGTATGCTGTTTGCACTGTCACAGCATCAAGGGTTTTAAAGGTTTTAAGTTTTTCTTAAGTATTTACTTTAAAATGCAACATAATTTTTAAGTAACTCAGCTTTGTTTCAGGGGAAAATAATTAAAACTTGCTGTCTTTCTACATGCTGTTACCTACAGTAAGGACTGTGCTAAATGTTCTAGTCAAACAAAATTGGTCTTACTTTTGGCTTTCATGTAATGGTGTATCTGGATCTCAGCGGTGGTGAGCAGATGTGTCCTCTCAAAATTCAGAGAAGCTAAACTGTCTTCCTTAAGGGAAGAGAAAAGGTAAATATATTTGGTAAATACTTGTTAAATTTGATCAATTTAGCTGGTAAATATTGTCCCTTAGATAAAGATGGCACATCAGCCTAGCTTACAGCAGCTCCCTGGAAAGGGCTGCTAGGACAGTAAGGGTGTGGGTCTCTAGTTTTGTGGAGATTTTGTTGCGTGTTGTTCGGGTTTCTCAGTGAGGTGTATTGTACTTGAACTGCTAGCTGGTTTATTTAATGTGTAAAGGAAGCATCTCCAACTACTGGGGGCTTGTTTTTCTGCTTAGCTCCTTCCCCCCCCTTCCCAGTGCATGAGTCTTCATTCACTGAGTGTGTTGTCAGCTGCATAAGAAACACCATCTCATGGCAAGCTTTAAATACTGCATACACAATGCAATTAATGCTGGTATTTTTATATCACTTCTCACATACGCAGTTAAGCAAGAACTCTTCTACTAGAGCCTGTTTAAAATTACACTTCAGTTCATCCTCAAAGATAAACTATTTAAAAATTGCCGTTTTGTCAGGCAGAGAATACATCAGTAATGGGCCCCACTAATTACAAGCTTGGGTTTATGTACTCTGTTCGCAGTTTAAGTATCCACCCCTCTGGTTGCCTGGCTGCTGAAACTTGAATTTTCTACTGAGCGGTGTATTGTTTGTAGTGCCTGATGATTCTACAAAGACAGGTGTAGTGCCTGTTGTCAGCTCCTACTCTACCTAGACGCAGACCGTACAACCTGAAGTAAGGTGAAAGCTGCATGTTGGAATTTGTAATCACTATTTACTCTAGCCTCACCCTGACAGAACTAGAACCAATCTGCTTTTCGCTAAAAAAAAACTAAACAGGTACTAAATACAAGTACCATTGCAAAACTTTTGTCCAAATAACCTGCTTCTAAAAGCAAACGTGGTTGTTAATACTTGCCCATTTGTATATAGCATTACTGTCTGTGACTGTGCTTGTTTACACATGAGCTTACATACTTTCAAAAACCATGTGAAATCCAATGACTGAAACGCCTACAGAGCACACGCCTATTAGTATACCCGTTAAAAATACTAAAGAATGCTGTCCACAGGTCCTTCCCAGGTTCTAGTTCTTGCAGAAGTTTATATTTTACTGCTTTAGAAGAACTGTCATTGTTTTCTATTTCAGACTTCTTCTTTTAGTACATTGGTAGCACAGGAGGCAGTACTGTGCCTGCTTTGCCATTAACAAGCCAGCAGCACCAAAACTGCAAACACAGTATTTTGTAGAATAAGTAGCCCTCCCTTGCTTAATATATTTAAATTACTGGTTTTTATCTCAGGTTTATTGCATGCATTCTCTAACTTGTCCTGTCACAGGAACCGTGAACCACTGATGTTCTTTCAAAGATCCTCTTGTGGTGAGCTTTCCCATCCAGTAATTTCTGGCTAATGGTGTTGTTTAATGTTGCTCTTCAATTCCAGCAACAGCAGAACCAGCACAGGTGTAGAGGAGGCTCAGCACTGAATGGTTCTGCTAAGATAGCTTCACTAATGTGCACTGACTGCATCCCACTTCTCTGTGTAGAGGCTCAAAATTATCTCAGCCTTGCTAAGAAGGTAGAAAGTAGTTCAGAAACTTTATTGGTGATCATAAAAGTGCTGTAGAGATCCCAGATACCAGCAGCTACACCTCTGACATGTCAAAATGACAGACCAGATATTTCAGAGGAAAACAGCCACACACCATCTTCCTGTTACAGCAGCTTTGAAAGATTCTCATCATCGCAGCCAGAGAGAACTGCCATGATACTTACTGTAAGCCTTACAAGAACTGGCTTTTGCTATACTGAAAGGAAGCCATCTGAAGTCTAGATTTCAGTCTGTCTGCTTCTAGTTCTTGAAAAAAGGTGTCATCATCACTTTGCACTATCGCTGCTTGCAGTTGCTGTATTTCCTTTTCCATCCTCATTCTCAATTCTCTTTTTGTTTTCTGTAGCATCTAAAGAAAATACAGACGTTAGCCACAGCATCTAAAAAGAAAAGACATTTACACAAAATTGAGATACTTACTTGTGCTTGTGCTTTCTCTCTGCTCTGTGTTTCTTGGCGTTCTTGAGACAAAGCTTCTGCTAGCATGGAAAACTAAGCATAACACATGTTTTGAGCTGAACCAGTTAAAGGAAAGACTTTTAGTGTAATACAAATAATTAACTGTCTTTGATGCAGATTAAGCTTTACCTGATCTTTGTAATAGTTCTCCATAGACTCCAGCTCATTCTGATGCTCTCTCCTTTGCTCAGCACGCTTCTCTTGAGCGTATGCTCTCAGGTCCTTCAGTCTTTGCTTCTGAATTTCCAAGCCTTCTTCAAATAAGTTTTTAAATATCTGCCAGCAATTAAAAATGGCAAACCTAAACTTTCCCAGAAACTTTTCAATGTACATTTACATTTTTCAGCTGCTTGGTGATCCCATGAAGATAGGTCATTGCCCGTGAAAAGGTACACAGTTCTGTATCTAGTAATGGTGGTACAGATACAGCTGAGCTGTATTTGTATTACTCTTTTAGTCATATGACTGTTGTCTAATATCAGGGCCTTCATCCAGATTTCCAATAGCAGGAAATCCAGCCTGGACTCAGGCTTTCCATTTCCACAAAAGAACACTTACCAGCTACAGTGCAGCTTGAGGCAAACACTTCTCAAATCACTAATAGTGGATTATGCACTGAACTTCTAGTTTGTTTTTTTTTTTAAAGGTGAGAATTGTGTATCTGCTCTTGCAAAGTGTAGTAACCCTACTTGCTTTCCTTAGCTCTGATGTCCAGCCCTAATTAGAGATCATATCTGTCCAAAAGTCCACTCTGTTTAACAAACAGCTGAGCATCAAAGCTGTCTTTTTGATCGTTCCCTTAACTGAAGATTTAGATTGTTGTCTTTGGATAGTAACTATAGGAACAACTTCTTAATCCTACTGTTTCTGAAAACTCATTTCCCCAATTTCTCATGTTACCAGCCTCATTTTTCCATGCTGATATTTCACCCTTTCTCTCCTTCTCTTCACCCCATAAAGCATCCTTTCTTGTTTTACAGTGGTTTGCTCTAAACTGTATCAGTGTTTCCCAAAGAAGGAACCTTTCTATCTATGGCCTTGACTAATAACCACTTCATCCTGGCTCTTACACTGTGTTCACGTGCTCTCTGTCTGCTTGTACCGTTACTTGAACTGCCGGACTATGGGTCCTCAGCACTGGGGTCCAGACATAGAAGAATTCCACACGTGCAGAGCAAGACATCTAGCACTTACCCTTTCTTCCCGTGTCCTAGCCCGCATCATCTTGGCACGCAGCTGAACCCGGTAATCTTCATAATATTTCCTGGCTCGAGCAATTTGCTGGCGTTTCTCTCTCACTCTATTCTGAGCCCATTTCTGTCGGCAGATACGTTGCTTAAATTCTTGCTAAATGGAGAACAGTAGCTGTAAGACCACCAAGCTTCCAATAGATACTGCTGCAGGCAAAGCTTTGTTAATCCTTGCTAAATAGATAGGTACCTTTACTGAGGACCTTCTCTCTACCCCAGTTTTACACTGCATTCGTTTAAAGCTTTAGTCACCACTGATGTAGCAAAGTGGTGCCATCAAGAGCACTGTATAATTAAGGAGTTGGCACTGCCATGGTAGCTGGTGTTTTTCCCAGCAACATGAGCCCGAAGTTTCTCCTCCTTGCACATTCTGAGAATTTGGTTGCACTTCTAAAGCAGCAGTGCAGTGTAACAGTAATATTCCATTCCCGTGACCTCAGTAGCTACAGAGCCAACAGATTACGTGGCATTTGAGACCACAGCTACTCAAGGGGCATAAAATTGTCATAAGATAAAAAGCCACTTTCATGGAGCAGGGAGCATGCATTCTAGCTATCTCAACACGACATTTTCATGTTATGTAACAATACCCTTCGAAGAACATACCAGTCTCTTGTTATGGTCTTGATCTTTTCTAATAATTGCAACAAGAAGCTCATGCTTCTTCAGGGCTTGTTGAACCTGGAGGTTGAAAGAAAGCTGATTACTTCCATCGTTCTGCAGGACAGGCAGTTCTGTGCAAGAGTTTTAAACATTGCTCCTCCACTATGTTTATTTTTTTATGTTGAGAGTTACCATGCATAAGTTAATCAACTTTTGTATCTTCTAACTTTTAAACCAGAAGACTGTTCAGAACTAGCACTCAAATGACAAAAATGCTTTTAGAAAAGCAACAGCAATCCTAGGCAGTACTAGATAAACTAGGATAAAAAATGAACATTATATTCAAGTGGCTGATAAAAATTTGAACCCACTGCCTTGATATGTACATCTCTAACCAAGCTCAGACATACATCCTTTCAGACTGCTTTGGATGTGCACGTACCCAATCTATATTGCATACAGTCAGGGTGATGATTATTATGCAGTACAAACTGATGACTGCTAACTCTTCTGTCAGAGGTCCTACCCCTGCTGACACTTAGAAGGGAAGAATAAGAATGCTCACTTCATTTTGGAGTTTTGGTCTAGTTCTGCCAGAAGGTGCCTTAAGTTGTTCAGTATGTGCAAGCTGCTGCTGCCACATTTTATTCATGGTATGGTGGGAAATGTGCAGGTGGGGAAACTCTTCCAGTAGCTGAAATAGGAGGTCATCATCTCTTACTTTCACTACAAGGTAAAGGACAGGTGTAAGCAATAAATTCCCGGAGAATACATTTAGTGGCAAATGACAGTGTCAAACTAAGTTATGAAATATTTTAGATTGAACACTATATATAACTACCATGCTGCTGTGACTCAGCAGGACGTAACATCACCCTGTCAGTACAGCAGCAGAGAAAGTACTCCCAACTTCTTGTTGTTTTGTTTTGGGTTTTTTTCTTCTAATCTGCCGAAGAATTGCTTTTGCAACTCTGGCATTATTTCCCTCCTGCCAGGACATGCAATTAAGACAGGTATCCCCTTCTTTCTTCAACTGGTTCTGACCATCACTAATCAGCGATTTCTTTCTCTCTCTGGCTGCAGCAACTTAAAATAATGGTAATAGAGCAGTACTAGTGACAGATCCAGGTCAAGTAAACACGTGGATAATAAACTGGTTTGTAACCAGCTCATCATGCCCATTACATCTTTGAGTGTAATGCAGGAAAAGATGATGGGGAGATGAAACAATTGGGTATTAACCAAGTATATGCCCTTTAAATGCTGGGAAAAAAATAAGGCAGTGTACCTGAGCGACATTCAGATATGTAAGGGATTATTGTGATCTTATACATCAGCTTGCATAATGCTGTTTACCAAAACGGAGCCTGTAATTTACATGTTGGCTGTTCTTGGAGCATCACTTGCTCAGCAAAATCAGTGACAATGTTAACACCACAATGGCAGGGTCTTGAAGGGAAGATGGTAGCAATTGCCAGATTCTGCTCTATTACCTGCACATGGCTCAGCACCCGCCCACTCTAGCTAAAGGCCTAATTTTAAATCTGATACATGCTTAGGAGGAAAAAAAAAAAAAGACAGAGCTCAGACTATAGTGGAGCAAGCATAGGAGTAGCAGTAATGGAAACAAGCCTTGAAAATAATCCAAGGGATTTTAAGGAGGTAGCACACAGCTCACAGTTTTGATTGTGCATTTGTGGTTTACATTTACTTAGAGCATTATCTTCCCTAACAAAAAATCCAGACGTATAGAGGTCATAAAAAGGGGAAAATGCTACAGCTGACTGGTATATGTTGGACTGACGCCTTTATTCTTGGAGTTCAACACATGCTTTCAAAAGATGCCAGTTTTCCACGAAGTATAGTTTTGCAGTTCTTACTTGGAGCTGCTTTCTTTGGCTTCACAGTCCCTCGTTTTGGAATCCACTGGCTGTATTTGGGATTCCGAGGTGTGGTTTTTCTAGAATAAACTTTCACTGGCTGAGGCATTTTTGGAGGTTCTTTAAAGATGTTTTCTTTGAATTCTTGTTCCTTAGGAGCAGATGTAAAACAGATGGAGAACAGGTATAAGAAGGGAAAGACTGATAGATCACATAGTTTGGGTATCAGAACTTAAGTGTCTGAAACTGTAGAATGAGAATTTAGACATATTGAATTGGATTTTCCAGAAGAGCAGAATTCACCAGATGCAGGTCAAGGTTCAAATAAAGGCTAAATCTTGCTATTGCATAACCTCAGCTCTTTTGCAGCACTTAGGCTGCTGCAGTAGCGTTATGGACTGCTTCTGCAAAGGTGGTGAAAAAGACCAGTGCAGCCTACACTGGTACAACATTGGTATAACAGAGCTTTTCAGTTTAGGTTCTTTGCTGTTCCAGCAGCATGTAAGAAAGTGGTAAAAACCCTTTTGCCATATACATAACATTAGAGAATCATCCTTGCACAAACCCAACTTTTAGAGCAGTTAAAGACTATGACAATATTAAGCACATTGCCTACAGTGTACAGGGGCTCCAACCTTATTAATCCAGGTGCTGGGGATGTGTGTGTGAAGTGCCCATCTGTGGAGAAGTTTAGGCCAGTCTATGGAAGCTATCTACTTGCTCACTTCGCTTTCTTTAAATCTGAGTGTCTTGAAGTTACCACTTCATGTGAAAAGCATGGTGGTGAAGTTACCCATAAGTTTTATTCTTAATACACTGAAGTGATGAAACTTCCAAAAATACTTGTCCCTTGGTTCTACCTTTCTAAGGAAAAGCTGTCCTTCTGTTTTCCGACTTTATTAGTACACAGTGCTGTAACTATGACACTGGAAGTCGAGGAGTTTTTGTACTCAAAAGACATACCCAGTGTCTGGACAGATCATCTAGACAAATTTAGAAAAAAAACAAACACCAAAACACAACCAACAATCACCATAGTGCATCACATACCATTTGCTTGATGACTGCTCTGAGCCTGGAAAGTCTAAGCCTCTCCCTAGTTTCATAAATTCTTAGTTCATCTTCATAGGCTTTAGCAACCATCTAGAAAATAAAAATAAGACAACTTTTCAGAGAAAATAATCAGTCCATACAACCACCTCACTGACTTGTTTGGTGTATGAGTTAATTCTTCCACTTCAAACTCTCTTTTGTTCAAAAGTTGGGGTTTAAGTCTTCTCCTCAGCAGTCTACAGCTACAACAGTACAAAAATTACTGAGGTAGGCCAGATGTCCTCATTAAGTAAGAACATTCAGTTTTAATGCTTTTAGTATAACTGTTGGTAAGAATGACCAATAGGTCTAAGAAATTACCTTTGCTTTTTTTGTTCTTTCATCCCTTTCTTTTTGCAACTGGCTACGTATTTCCCTTATTTGGCCTGTTCCATTACTGCCGAGTTTATCTTCCAACTCAGAAAAGAGTTGATGGTGAGATGAGGGTGACGATGGAGAAAGGGATCGTGGCCTGCTTGGGTACCTTTGGTGTGGTGTGTCTGTAAGAAAGGCGATTCATTAGGTGTCTAACTTGAAACAATAAAAACCTCCAGCCAAACATAAGGAAAAAAAGACCCGAAAAACCCATACAGCGTAAGAGTCAAAAGGTTTAGCACAAATTAAGTCATAAAAAGCTGAAGCCTTTGCCTTTAGAATTATCCCTGCCCCAAATCACAATTTGGGGGGCTTATGTAGTAGCAAAGGTGCCAGGAGATACTCAAGATGGGAAAGGAAAAAGCAGCAAAGACAACTGAAGATAGCTCAAGGTGAGAGACTCTGTATATGCCAGGGTCACAAACGGTTCCATCTTGCAACACAATGTTGCACACATGGATTAGATCAAGCTATACGATAGTTTTATAGCCTGGTGTACATATAGGGTGGTTATTTAGTCATACTGGCACCAACACACACACTGCCCAGTATGTTTGTACGACATCTAGATGTACATGCTGTGTTCAGCACAGAAGAATCTGCAGTGAAATGTACTGTGAGTAGGCCCTCCCTTTAGAATCACAGTCCTACCAATGAGCTTGTATTCTGTCCCTCCCCCCACCTTCTGTACACTTTTTACTGCAGCTGTGTTTCCCTTGTATTTTTAGTAAAGTTTTACCATAGCTACTTAAGTGGTAAATGGGAACTTAACTGTAATTCTGTTCTGTTGCTCAGGTTTGGATCTAAGACAAAATATAAGTGAACTAACAATACAAAACTTGGCAAATAACTATGAGAAGTTCAGTGTATCAGCTTTACATGAGAAGGAATTTTTTTTTTATTCCTTTCCATCCTAATACTTAACTGGCATAAGAATTGTTACCTCGCTCAGCTTTCCTTCGGCGATAATCCATGACACTGTCACTGTGCTGCGACAGGCTGTCTTCATCCGTCGACTCTTCCTCTCTGGTCTGCCCGCCCAGAGCTCTCTCCAACATCTATCAGATAGATTGGGGGGGTCAGGTTGAACATTCAAAATTTAGAACGGTCTGAAGTCAGCTGTTAGTTGCAGATGTCCTTTTTATCAATATTACATTTATATTCTTGTTCTCTCCATCATCATTACTAAGGCTAGATTGCTCAGATACAACAAAGAATAGATTTCACTTACTAAATCGAGTTCATTTAACCTGCGAGAGAGTTTTTCTGACACTTTATGGAGTTCTTGCTCCGATAGCTTTTCCTTTGTTGCTCTGTGGGAAAGAGACTCTTCAAGTGAATCTGTGGTAGAATTTTCATATCTGCTGAAACAGAAAACAGATTTCATTTCTGTTCTAAAAACTTGAAGATTAGCATTACTAAACTTGAAGATAATCATTACTTTGTACAATTCCAGCTCATTTTTTCTGTAAGCACGTTTTTATATGATAAAGTAGAAGCTGAATGCATAAAGGCCTATATTTACCAAAATGCATATGTCAGGAGAAACAGGAAATCTTTCTGTTAAAATTAATCTTTTATTGTCATGCAGCCAAGGAGGAAGAGATCTTATTTTTAATGGGGGGGAGGGATGTGCCTGGGTGGCCATGTATATGAAAGCGCTAACTTGGCTCAGTACCAAAAAAATTGAACTTGCCTTTTCTTTCTAGGTAGATATCTAGATTCGGGTCTTGGAGTTTGTGTTACTTGTTCAGCATGTACTGGGAGTTTTTGTTGTAAAGAGGAAGCAGATGTAGAAGTCCTATATACCTGAGGAACCTAGGAAAACGAGTAAGAGTAAATTAAGATTTTATTAAGCTCTTCACAGTAAAGCTCAGAAATACCATAGATCATGCAAGCAGAGTGATCCTACAACAGCTTTTATAGGAGAAACATCTGTTATGTGGTTATACATATATATATATATAAAAGTAGTTATACCTCCAGATCCCTGACTGAAGATAGTGTGCTTTACAGAATCAGATGTTTAAAGAAACAGACTAGCAGAAACACAGAGATCAGTTCAAGAATCATCTACAGCTAAACCACTGGATCAGAAGAACAAGGTCTAGGTTAAGTTGTATGGGTATCCCTACACACTACCTCATTAGCCTGGGACTAATGCCAAGTAATGCAAGTAAGCTGAACCTCACTGAGCAGAGACTAAGCTGCAACTCACAGCAAACTAAAAGAAAACACTACATAAGTGTTTGTCCCATTTAGTTACACTGGTTTAGTACTGCTTGGTAACTTATCTGTTCAAAATGGATTAATTTGGGGTTGGCATGCATATACTTGCAAACAGACCAATGGAAAATGAGTTTTAACCAGAGGCAATGTTTTAAACAGACAATGTAGAAGTAAGGGCTTAAACTATTAGAACAAATGAAGTCTGTGAGTGCCTCTTGTGGTTGCAAAAGGCAAAAAAAGTGTTTTCTAGAGCAAGGAACTTCCTATACAGACATGTTTCTACTAGCACAGAATGGCATCTGCTGATCAATTTGTGGGTTTTGCATTATTCAGTTTTTGAAAAGCAAAGGACAATGTACAGAAATAAAATCAAAGAATTTAGCCAGGCACTTTGGTGATCTTTAGGGAAGGGAGCAAAAACTGCATTTTATTAGAGTCTGAACAACCACAAACAACTAAAATTCTTCCTAATTTAGAATACTGATACACTTCAGATAAATGACATAACTGTACTCTTGTGTTTTATACGTCTTTCATTAGAATCAATGTAACTAGTAACTGGTTGGTTGTGGTAAATTAGAACTCTAGGTGCCGGCCTTTACACTTCTTGGAGCAAACACCTCCAAAAAGAACTGACATGACTTATGAATCACTGATTGTACATTGAACAAAGCAAGCCAAAAGCAGGTTTGAAGAAAGCACAGAAGTGCCACAAGATACCAGAAGAATTACGATGAAATCCAAAAATATTGACTGAACTTCCACAAGTAAGGTAAAGATCCAACATCTACCTTTGCCACATTATCCTCAGCATCATTTGATACCACCTCATCTCCCACTGCAGAAGCAGATGACAGGTAAGTGTTAGTTGGTGGTATAGACTGCACTGTGCCTGCGAATGTGGGGAACAAGCAAAAAAAAGATGTGATCCGTGGCCTCTGGAACCAAAGTGTTCAAAGAGAACAGAATGACAAAGGAACTGTGGGTTACACAGTGGTGACATTCATTTTAGTAATTTCTCAAGTTTTGAATGTTCAGTGTCATGGGAATGCTATGGAAACTAGAAAGGTAAGCTGTGTTTCCCAGGCAACAGAAAATAAGCACTGAAAACTAGCTTCTAAGCCCTTTCTACAATAGCAGTTAATGGCTTTTTCCTAGAGTTGAAACTGGCTTGTTTGGTCCATGCTTCTCTAATCAGAATAAACTCAGACATGGGAGTTATCTTCCAGAAGATACTTCTGTAGTATAGGCACATCTTAACTGGATTAACTAAAAAAGGAGTTAAACTGGGGACACAGATTATTTTTCTCCAGCACAGTGAACAGCTTAAAAGCAACCTATTTTTGTTTCTCTATAAAATAGAGATAGAAATATGAACTTATGGCTGAATTAAAAAAAAAACAGCACTAGTAGTGTCAAAACCATGTTTCTTGTAGACCAAATAAAAATAAATGCATCATTTGACACTTAAGAGTTACCCTATAGGAGACAAAATTCTCTCTCACCAGGGATCCTCCTTGATAGAGGAAGACTACCAGAAACATCTTCAGATTTTTGTGTAAGCGACTTTTCAAGCTGAAATAAAAAGCAACATGTTTTCTATAAAGTCACAGGAGAGTGTTGGCAGGAAGGTCATACATTAGGTTTGTCTGCATATGGAAATCAATGCTGATTTTATACATTAGTAAAAACACACGATAATTACTTTGTTTACTATGTTGTAAACTGTGAAGTTACACTGATTATAGAGATGTATATGTGTATAAAATAAACACACCCCTCAAATTAACTTCCTCTCTGGACACTCAGTGGAGAATTAATCCACAATCTAAAATTCTTTGAACTGAAGATAAAATCTGACACATTCAGAAGCATTCTTCAGAGACTAACTGCTCCCATTCTGCAAGTACACTAGAAGGTTTTAAAATGACGACACTATTGATTACCTAAACAAACAAACAACAAAAAAATCAAGGGATAGGTTTTTACTTACCATAGGAATTTTCACTCCTTGACTGCTAGCCAAAGTTGCCAACTGGCTGGCTGAGCTCTGATAATCTCTCCATACAGGATAAGGTCTGGCTTCCGAAGGCTGAAATGGTGGTAGCAAAGGAATAGCTTGCTGTATAGGCTCCCCAAGTTTTGTAGCACTGGCGCTCAAACTCTCTTTTTGAAGTTCAGTAGTATGAACAGACTCCACTGATCCTTAAGAGACAAATATTAAGAACTTGCAGTTTAAGTGTTATCTGTGAAAGCAGAATGTTAGTTTTGTATATTCTCCATACATGTTAGATGGAAGTATCTAAATATCTAACGTTAACTACCATCTTTGTTGCATTTCATAGAACAGTACTGTGACATTTTTATGCTTTATATCAGTTTTCTTCTGTTTACAGAGATATAGTGCAGCCCCTCCCTGTCCCACTACTTTTCTAAGAGCATCGAGTTTCTCATGACTGCATATATGTGTATGTGTGTATATACATATATATTAATTTACTGCTGTCATACTACATGGGTGTAGCTATGTGCGTACACAGTAAATAGCTTTCAATTTGCTGTTATTTTCCCCACAGCCTTCCTAGATACTCCTTGAGGAATGCCTGCTAGTGTGCAGCTCATTTGCAGGAATTCTAAGCAATGACATAGTCAGCAGAGGAGATGGCTGCCACCTGTCAGGACAATTCACCCAATGTACAATCTACCCATAGCTGCCCTTAAGAACAGCATGAAAGCCCCCTTGAAAACATGATTTTGGATGCTAAGATCTTCCACAAGGACTTTCTACTTTTCGTATTTTGCTTATTGAACCACAAAAAGAAAAAAACCTATCTGAAGCTGAATCCTAGCTAAGCAGAAATACCCCAGATTACGCAAACTCCATTATCTGGGACACCGAAATATAAAATTTCTGAAAAGTACTTATTTATTCCAAACTATAGCAAAAATGTTTCCATCCATGACTAAGATTCTCCTCTACACTGCCTTAGCACCCTACACTCCTTAGTCAAAATCAGGTAGATTAGGTATCAGAAGAATGAATACTCACCATCTTCCTTTTCCTTTACAATTGCCCTTTGAGTTTCAGAGAACTGTCTAGGTAATGTTGCAATAGCCTCTGAGTTTTTAGATCCTTCCACCCCCTTGTCCTTTTCTGCTGGTAACAATTGAGGCAACTGCAATTCTAGAAGCGGTGTTTGAAAAAGATTAAAAAGAACTATAAAGCATCTTGCTCTGAACTGTTTAGATGGATAATTTTCATGTTTGGTATGTTAATAACTTGGTGCTAGCAATCCATACTATGATGAAAATAGGTCTGGTAAATTCCTACTTGTAATTACATTCAGTAAAAACTTCATAATTCATAACATTCTTTATGCCTCTACTTGGAGAGATTAATCACCAATAAGAACAGGAATATTCTTATAGGAAAAGAGGAAATAGGAATCTACTCCATTTAAGTAGTCTATTCATTATTTGTTCCAGAGCCACCCATAATGTTTTTAAGTGGCACACATTCCTAACAAATCTTCTTTAAGAATGAACTTACTCGTCTTTTTACAATCTTGAATAATACATTTCACACTGCAATAAATGAAATAAATTAAAGGCTTCAGAAACATCTTATTCTATTAAACAAAGTAAAATGTCTTTGTAGGGAGAACTGAATTATAAGTCAAACAACAAGCCTTTATCCAAATAATGTTGCTCAGGAGTCATGAAAAACAGTGTCTGGAATACTTACTTTAAGAAATCTACATTTTAACTTCAGCAAAGTCAACTACAGGTATGTTTGCTTATTGTGGGCTGTTTTTTTTGTAAACTAAGAGTTTAAAACAAAGTATTTGCCTGAAAGAAATAACTTTTTAAAAAGAAACCACAAAAAAGGGCCTAGGAATGATACTACAGGGTAGTCTTAAAATTTTTTTCATCCAAACTCACCTTCCTCTCTCTTGGAAAATGAATGAGCAGTATCTCCAAGTCTAATTAATTCACTGGTAGATTCTGATCCATCTACATCACAAGATGGAACAAAAAATTCTGACTGGGACCTACGAGGAACATAAAGCGGTAAAATATTTACTCTAAAAATCTTTGCTGCTTCAGCCCACAAGATGGAGCTGCAGAAGAGTGGCAACTCTACTTCAGGCAGCTGGCTATTGCAGTGTAGGACATGGGAGACCAGCTTCTACAGAACAAAGCAATGTACAAGTCATGAAGATAAATCAAATGCAGTTTAACTAAAATACAATAATTTAAAACTGAGACAAAGTTTCCAAGTTGTTTCATTCCACACGTAAAGTAAACATTAGGGAAACAAAATGCCATCAGCACTCTTCAAGAGCAACAAAGTTCTAGATCTAGTTTTAACCCTCTTGATGCCCAGCTGAAGGAGAAAGTTAACTCCCATTTGACATGTAATCAGTATGTTTCCTACTTGCACACTATTAAAAACCTACTAGTTTCTCTACAGATACACAAAAAGATCACTATGCCAATGCAAATATTCAGAATTGTTCTTACCCTTCAACTGATGAGAATATAGAAGGTTGTCTAAGTTGACCCTCATTGCTCTCCAGCCGCTCTTGAGATGCAATTTGAATTTCATTATTGGATAGCACATTGGCCTCATCTGTTAATAATCAAGAGGCAATTATTTTCAGTGTTTCTCCTCTTCTGCATTGTCAAGGTTATAAATAAGGCAAAACCACCAAATAAATCTTTGCTACACTGGAAACACCTTGGGTATCCCAAAACAGGTTTCACAAAGCTTACACCTTCCAATGGAAGCTGCTACTGAGAACAGCAAAGAAACAGTTTTTACCTATTAGGGGAGCTGTGTTCCATCTATGAACACCAAGAATTATGGTCACAAGAACCTAACAAAGCCTTCAGCAAGCTCACTTAATAACAGACAAACAGAAAAAAAGCTGTACATAATACAGTAGCAGCAGAACATAAGACCTTAAACTAGGATATCTGTTCACTCACCTCCATTCTGAGAAGACGATTCACTCACTTCTTCTGTAAGGTACTCTAACAAACCATCAAATATTTCCAGGAGGTTTCTGATAGATTTCCTTTCTCCTTTCACAATGTTCTCACCTTAAGAGAAGATACTGCCACATATTAATAACTAGTACTTCACAGAAGAAAAATTCTCCAAAGCAGGAGTTTTCTGGAGAAGAGTGCTGGGAAATTCTTGTGAAGGTGTCAGCTCAGAAGAGAACTGGTAACTCATTTATGGCTACATATGTAAGTTTAACGTATCTTAAAATTGGTTTCCTGAAGTTGCATATTTTCAGTTTTAATAAGTGAAAGTTTACTGGTGCCATACCTACTTACACACAAAAAAAATCAGGGATATTTTCAGGGATAGTTGGTATTTAATATTTTCTTGTACATACTAGTTACAGCATGAACCAAGTCTATGGACTGGCAGGTAGGATTACAAATACCAGCCATACTGCACTGGTACCAAATTAGAAAGAGGTATTTCATATCAAGCAAGCAGTTTTCATTCTTTGCAGGCTATGTTATGTGAGACCATACATATGAACACTCAGTGAAAGCTATTATCTGTGTAGAAAGGACAGACATTACATGGTTCAAGTCCTTACTCACCAACTTTTAAAAATTCAGTAATAAGTTTGAAATTCAAGGCTCATGTTTTAAACCCCAGTCTCCAACCTTTAACTGTACACAGAAAAACACTGAGCCAGCAAGAGACTTCAGTTAACGCTTTAGCAGGCAAGTTGATTGCTAACTTTAACATTTCTTACAGGTCTGTGTCATACAAAATGGCTCTTATTTATTCTCTGCTTGCTGTTTAAATTTATAACCTGATGTCCAAGGCAAGGGTTCAGTGTTTTGATGGCATTCACTATAGGAAAAAGACCTTTGATGTAAGTACAAAAGTATGCTTTATAACATAGTTCTTATAAAATGTTCAAATTAAACCACACAGGTACTCAGCTGGTGTTTGTCTACATTAAAACGAGTACTTACCAGTGATGTGTGACAAGCTGACCTGCAAATAGTCCAAAGCCAGGGAATCTATCACTGCTTGTACATTATGTGCATCATCCTCTTGGCTTCTAGGAGAAGCTATGAAATCTATTTAAAATAAATAACAGATTTTATGCTATCTAAATGGAGAGCTTACTGAAGATGTTTTGACTACTTTACCTTGCACTTACAAGTTAGTATTTTTTCAATACCTTGTGTACTTGGTGAAAAGCCAAGTGTCATATGAAATCTTTTATAAATACCGAGTACAAACTTAGAACACCTACTGGAAGATATGAGGATTTTATCAGCTTAATTATTAAATTCAAGAATAGAGACTAGTAAAGTATTTTTCCTCCTTCGCTCCCAGCACACATATCTAGCTCAGATCATCAAACTCGAACTGCAGTTTGTCTTTAAGGTCTTTTCTTCCTCTGTCAGTGCCTAGTTGGACTGCAATGTATTTGACTTCTTTGGTAGCAACATTATTTTTAGTTCTGGGATTACATTTAACAGGACTTCTACCTCCAATAGCTGCCAGTTACCTCAGTGTTACTAAAATCTTCTGCAAGTAGGAGTTTTGACACTTCCCAAAATCAACTGTTTACCATAAAGTAAACAAACACATAATTGTATAGCCCTTGCTTAACTGTTGTCACTGAAGGCAAATGGAGTTGGATTAAACCAGAGTTAAATCACAGCTTAGCTCTTAGCAGACAATAACTATTAAGCATTTTATGAGAACAGGCTTCAGTATTAACACTTTTTTAAGAGAAATGAGCCAATTCACACCCTTCAAAGGTATTGTGCACATGTATGGCTTTGAAGGCCTAATTTACAATAGAAAAACTTTTGCTAGTGAACTCTGCTCATAGCTGCCATTCATACCAGTCAAAAAAAAATTGCCAATATTACTTAAATCTTCTTAAAGAATTATAAATGTGTTTGTCTCTAGAAGGATACAAATACTTTAAAAACCCTGCATCTGTAATAAGTTTTGCAAACTCGAATTTGTTCATTACAAAATACGCAGAGACAAAAAAATCAGGTTTAGAAATTATTGTTCCCACCTGGTACTTTTTCTCCTAAGATTGACTCATAAAGACGAACAAACACATCAGCACCACATTCTGAGAGATGCTTTATCTGCTGCTTTATGTGACAGCTCCTTAAAAGATCATTGGCAACTTCAACCCAATCTGTTAAGAAGGGAAATACATTAATGTCAGAACTGAAAGACACAGAAATAAAGACATGGTTAGTTACAGCAAAAGATGGGACCTGTTTAAGTGTCTTCGCACCATAGGTGGTCGGTCACGCTATCCCAATCATCCAAAATATTGAACACATATGCTTTCTGCTCCATGCCCTGTTTACTTCAGATAGCACTACAGAATCATTTAGGTTGGAAAAGACCTTTAAGATCATCAAGTCCAGCTGTAAACCTAACACTGGCAAGTCCCACTAAACCACGTCCCTAAGCGCCACATCTACACAACTTTCAAATACCTCCAGGGATGGCAACTCAACCACTTCCCTGGGCAGCCTGTTCCAAAGCTTGATAACCCTTTCGGTGAAGAATTTTTTTCCTAATATCCAATCTAAACCTCCCCTGGCATAACTTCAGGCCGTTTCCTCTCGTCCTATCACTTGTTGCTTGGGAAGAGAGACTGACAGCCACCTCACTACAACCTCCTTTCCTTGCAGATGTAAGCATGGACAGAGTGAGGACTGATACCCGCCAGTATCTTGTTCAAGTACACAGTCATAGCACAACTGGAGTCGAGAGCTGAAGGGCACTGAAGTACCACAGGCTGGTCAGATTACTTGTTTTCTTCCACATAATGAGAAGTAAATTTTGGGCAGGTTGCATAAGCAGGAATGCCAAACCTTGAAGGACTTAACAAAATAAGCTTTGATACATCTTTTATCAAGAATCAGAAATTACATATACTTCTTTGAAAACCATGAGCTTCTCTTACAAACCCAGTTTCTCTAATACTCTTTGGCAACGACAACACTGCTGCTATAAGTATTCTTCACAAAAAGCTAAATTCAAGGACTACTTTTATTAGTTTGTTGTTTAGAGATTACAAGAATATGGAGCTGGTCCCACTAGCTTCACGCTACACAGAGCGCAATGAGATACGTGCATAAACAGCCTGATTTTCTCAAAACTTTGAGTCTGGCATTCAAAGTGCTTTGAAGTACACGTATCCTCTGCAGTCCTGTCCCCCAATTCAAATACCAACTCGGAAGAACAAAAGTCTTCATCTCTGTTGGTCTGTGATCTCTTAAGGTTGGATTTGCCTCCTACATGTCGCTTTTGAAAAGAAAACAGTATTTTAACAAGCATTATCAAGGACTTTATTACAGAAGGGATGTCATCTTTGGAAGGGAAAAAAGTATATAATTACTACAACAGAAACTAATTTCATAGTTTTTACTCTTCTGTACACAGAGAGTATTTTCCATCAGCATACTCTTCACTCACTTCTAGTAATCGCTTATCCCTAACATTTTAATAATTTCACGTAAATGAAAGGTTAAAATAGCACCTCCTACGTTTCAGACTGATACGTTATAAAGCTTCAGTCACTGCTCATGTCCAGCGTTATCAAAGTGTCACCGGGGCAGGCGCAGGAGAGGGTAAGGGGAGGTTAACGTAAAGAGTTTAAAAAGCCACAACACAAGAAAGAGATGGCTTTAAGGCAAAGCACGTCCGAACCAAACGGTGCCAGCGCTGCGAGCGGCGGGCGGATGACAAGGCAGAGGGGAGAGAAGAGGCAGCGCTCCGCCTCGTCGCGCCCGGCCCCGCAGGGCACTAGGCCGGCTGCTCCGCCGAGACCCGCACCCGCCCCGCCGCCCGGTCCGGCGTCCCCGCG
>Ga0065711_1002515_pt1 | contig 79533 bp, 36 predicted proteins | sample Hoacrofraction12_FD_59098 | JGI IMG/M metagenome (GOLD analysis project Ga0065711, IMG submission 59098) | Hoatzin crop microbial communities from Cojedes, Venezuela - Epithelial fraction 12 v2 (version 2) | ecosystem: Host-associated > Birds > Digestive system > Esophagus > Crop | place...
CCGCCCCCGTTAATATTTAAGCTTATTACTTTCTTGGAGTGGGAAAAAAGTCAATTTTTAGATGAACACTAAATTCCCAATAACAGACCAGGATGTATACTACTTACAGCACACAACTTCTTGATATCTGTGTTGTGGATCTTGTATTTTCATTTATTCTCCATGTAGCCCTAGGTAGACTTACTTCATAATGTACAATGGAATATAGGATATACCTTTATCTATCTTTAGCTCAGCAAAATCCAGCAATGATTAAACTTAGAATAATCTCAAAATGTAATGATCACAGCTGAAAACAAAATTGCTATAGAGCTACAAAAACAGATGTGTTTCCTTTATAATAAACTTAAACAGTTACAGGTACTATACCTACACTTTAGGTTTGTATGTTAGAATATTGATCTGATCAAAAATTTCTCTTAAAACGCCTATTTTTCCAAATAGAAAATTCAAGAGAATTCCAGTGTGAGTGAGTTTTAATATGCCATAGAGAAGAAAGGAAGTTTTTCCTGTTTTATTTGCAATAATAGCAAAAGAAATGGCTTTTTTATCATAGGGAATAAACGCAGCATCCCTACTCCCTGCCCCAGTGGCCTGTAGAAAAAAAAGTAATTGCTTTTATAAAAACTTTTTGTCTAACTGGACTTTTATCTTAAACTCTCATGAAAATGCAAAATAAAGCGTTCTTGCTATGAAAGTAAGAATCTGTCTCCGGTCTACTTGGACATACTGACATGCACCTGCTGTGAGTGGAAGTACAGCTGGATGAATCATTTGAGTGAGACTAGACTTCCTCAAAGGAAAACCCTGAAAGATGTTATTATTTTGTCCTGCTGGATAAAGATCCCACAGAAATTACTACTAGCAGTATTCTTAAAATGAGGACCTAAAGGTACTCTCTAAAGCCGTTTTTAATTAATTTGATTAAAGCAGAGTAAATAAATATGCAAGAGATCAGAGACCAGCAGTTCTCACTGATGTCATGGAAAATGTGTTGACTAAGCACATTTGAAAAGTAAGTCACATATTAGAAAGCAGTTCATGTAATGCTAAGACCAAAAGAAAATAAATACGTAGGCATTGGAAAATAAAGACAATGGTTTAAAAGGATATGGCAACATGAGAATACTTCTCTCTCCCAGCCAAACCCCTACCAGTGTTCACAGCTGTATTTCCAACCATCAACATGGGTGGTCAGACCAAAAATTGTTTTGTGTATTATTTACAGTAGTTTTTATTTGCTGTTCCTGTACTGAGCAGGAAGTCACAGTTTCAACCAATGGGAAGAAACAGTATTGCTGAGCTTTACCATCTGTAGATGGAAACTAGATGGAAACCACTCACTTCTTTTGGAGATCTAAACCCAAAAAGGAAGAGTTATTGAAGCATGTGCCTAAAGTAATACAAAAGTATATGTGTAAAAAGTACAGAGCAGTTTCTACATACTTTTGTTAGGAAAGTGCTTCTATATTGTGTTGAATTATGGTCCAAGAGTTAGTTTTTCTCATATTAACTATACTACCTTGTGACAAGTGAGTGAGTTTGCAAATTAAGATGTTTCATAGACTTTGATCATCGCACAAATATGTGAAGTTTCTTTGAAACTCCTGTGTTAGCTTACCATGCTGTAAACCTCTGTGAAAGGATATGACTAAGTCATAGATAATTTAATGCTTGATCTGGCCTTCAGGCTTCCAGTTAATGATTTTGAGTGTAACTAAATGTATACAATAAAACAAATAGGAGTTTTTTTCTTAGTTTTTTCTTTCACTATTGGCACAGTACAATGATATTTAAAGTGTGAAAAGAATTCTGCTGAAAGAAATTGTGAAGTGGCAGAACAGAGCTTTCCCCAGAGAAAGAATGTGCGATATCAAACACACAAACTGTAGGGTCCACTGAGTAAGAAAAGGTACAAGGAAAACTCATTCTAAAGAAGCAGAGATCAATATTTCCTACAGCAAATGCTGGCAAAAAGTAGCATCAAGAAGAAAGATGATGTAACATTAAAAGAAATGGGATTTACTGTATTACTTATGGCATGGAAAAGGACTGAGGTATTTTTTTAAATGATTGATAGAGTAAACTCAAGGCTTTGAAAGATATGGCTGTACCAGCATCTTAATATAACATACAGATGAATGTTCATCTCACTCTTTATCTTAGTTCTGTTACTCCAGAGTACAAAATAGATAGACTGGTAATCAAATTAAACTTGTTTGGTTTTTTCTTTCAGTATTTGTTAGCTAGAAACCACTTTCTATGACTTAGCAATAAAAAGCATTGATTTGTGTGCCTTGTAATCTATTTGTTCTTACATACATGTCGCTCACACCCACCCACGCTCTCTGCTTCAAGTAATCACAATGCTACAGTGCTGGATGGGAGGGGCGGGGGTAACACAATTTTTAACATGTAATCACTGTGAGGAGGTCATAATGCCTCACTTTTAGCCAGCTGTTGCCACAATTTCATACTGAAAATTCTGGCACAATGAATGAAATACAGAAAACTTGGCCTCAACAAGAAACACTCCCCATTAAGTTACTTGATTATATAATATATAGAGACAGATTTATGTCCTATGAAGTATATATAGTTGTAGATGATTTCACTTTTGACAAAAATGGTAAATGAACTAATTAAGGAATAAGCCCTAACCAGATGGGTTTGTTGCTGCATCAGTAACTACAGGCCAGTAATAAATGATCTGCAGATTCAGTTTTTAAACTATCCATGGATAATTCTAATTAAATTGCCCTGCTAAAAGTACACCGAAATACCATATTAAATGCAAAGTATCTAATCCAGAAGAACTGCTGAAGGTGTGTTGCAGCGTGTTAGTCTCATTATACAAATCGGAGCCCTTAGGGGTGGTTCAGAGGACTAAAACCCTCCTTCCACCTGAAGTAACCCAAGATCTCTGCCAGAGGTAGGAGTGTATCAGAGTACCTGCTTTGCCATGAGTGAAGACTTAACAAAATCATGTTGCATTTTCTCCTAAAAGTGTCAAACTATTTTTGGCAAACAGAGCTTGGATTTTTGTTCTATATAAAGAGATTAGGAGGAAAAACTGTATCATTTAATGAGAGTTGTGGATGAATTTTTAAGTGAAGTTAAATTTGAGCTACTTATCTGAACAGATAACTGAAAAGTCTGACACGTGGACACACACCTCAGATGGCAATTCCGGTACATGAGATCACATCTTGGGTGGAAAAGTGAGGGTCTGGGTGTGCAGAGCTCTCCAGCTGCAGCAACACTAAGTAGAGCTCCTCCTGGCATAGACCATGTGAAGAAGTTCCAAGACCTCTTTTAGAACTAAGCATTTATGGCATGATTATCTTAGAACTATTAAAGTAGTTTTAAAATACATAATCCTTCAGAGGGAGAATGGAGGAAATCACCACCTCTCACTTTAGGTCTGCTCTTAACTACAATTTCTTACTAACACAAAAAATTAGATATATAAGAATCTTCCTACTTCGTATAGTATAAGCAGGTGTTTATTTCATGAAGTCCATTTCACCAGCTTTTTCATTTGGCCATATTTGAGGATTCAGCAAATAAAGAATTGTTTTCTCATTCCCTCTGCCCCGTCTGTTTCTCTTTGCCCTTTTCTGTCCTCACTCACTCTCTCTTGCTTATGCTCTCACACACTTGCTTTTTCAGTCTTACATGCTCTTGTACTCTCTCTCTCCTGCTTACATTCACCTCCCTTCTCTCTTCCCTTTCTCCCCTCTCCTATCTTACATTGTCTGAATTTCTGACTGTGTGATTTTTATCGTATCATATGAAAATGGGATGAAAATTATTATTTTGCATTTGGTTCTAGAGGTATCAAAGCCCAAAAAATAACTGTACAGAATTCTGTATCAATGCCCAGTCACTGAAATTAATAAAATGTCTCTATAATCTCAAAAACTTTGACTGTTCTTCATGAGACCATCTTAATACTGCAGGAAAAGTGAACTTCAGAGGTCATCTAGGCTGGTGTCAGCAGAGGACTTGGAAGATCAGGGTCAGAATTTATAATCTGTCCTTTATTAAGCCAACCCAAAGAACTGAAATATTGCACAGTACTACTTAAATATCACTAGTATTTTAATATTTATCTGTTGATGTAAGGGCAGGTCACAGTAGTCGGAGGGTGCTTGGAGATCCTGACAACTGCAGCAGAGAGGTCCTTAGTAGTAACTGAGTCTGAAAGTGGCTGAATTAGGAATATAGGCATTTTCCTGCAAGCATAATCCAGGTTTTTTTTATTGCTGTTGTTTCTTCCAAGAAGGATATAACACCTCCTCGAGACACTGACACAGTATAGTTAATTTTGGGTGAAGACAGTAATTTTCAGTAACATAATGTAACCTTACAATATTAGATACTTACCAAACCATGTATATTTTTTCAGATATGAGCTTGAGCCTTTGTGACACTGAGAGAAAGTGATAGTTCACTAGAGTGAAGTATTTACCAGGAATGTTTGCAACATTTAATCAATAGATGCTCCAAGCTTGGCAAATTGCAAAAAAGAGCCCACTGGTATAGGTGTCTTTTAATCCTGCTAACACACACAAAGTCTGTCTCACTAGTATGGCAATTTAATTAGCAGAACACTAATTACTAGACCTGTGGGATCTTCACAGACTCATCTAACAAACAAGCTCCCTTTTCTAAAATGAAAAAAACAAGCTCTTTGAATTGTCCTTACCCTGAAACCTCTAAGTCCCACAGACTATTTTACTATATGTATTCCCCCATAGTTCTTTTATGTCTTCTGTAGACTTAAAGAAATCCTCACTGTTACTTTTTTTTTTTTTTCTGATTTTACCTATCTTTCCTTCATTTCATCAGCAACTAGTTTCTTCTGTGTGTCTAGGAAACCATTTAAAGGATCTTGCTTGTGTTTGTACATCCTGAACATGGCCACATGAATATCTCATGCAGGAAAAGAAGATTTTAAAAAATCTACTCCAATTGTTTCCTTCTGCTGAGCATGCTTTCCTCCTGCAGCAGGCTTCTGATTAGTCTTCCAATTTGGGAAGCATGTAAAGCATTTTGTTATTTAACCTTATTTAGGAAAGCAGCTCAGCACACTTAAGCCCTATTCTTTTCAATATGTAAGCATCCTTCTGAATTTAGACAAAGTCTGTCTCTACAAAACCACTGGCGTTTTAGAAAGATTACATGTTTTAAGAATAGAATCGAAATATTTTCATGATGCTGAGCTTAGCAGTGTTGAACACCTGGACACAGACAAAGCTTAAGGAATCTCTGTACTCTGGAGAAGTCTCTCAAGAGTTTGCATAGCTGCCAATGCTCCTAGTGGCAAGGGGATGAGAGATCCAGGGCGGAGCTGTGGAGAAAGAGAGAAAGAGGACACGTTTTACATAAAGTAGTTATTTTCTTTTAGTTTTGTGTGCATCAAGGCTTGAATTTTTTACATGTCCGTGTACTTGATATTTTGGGATTAATGTCATACCTTCGCTATAATTAGATAACGTGTGGGTCTTTTTCAGCCTTTCAAGCACAACGTGAAGCCTATACAGGTAGTCAGTGGCCTACTTTGATATTGAAAATGATTTTTTTTTCTATTGTTTTCCCTAAACTGTAATAAAAGAGGTGTTATCTCCTTCATTCCCTTGATGCATTTTAAATTTAAGCCCGAGACCATAGTATGTATCTAACAGCCTTAGGTGTGAAGAAAAATCTATTTGAAACTGAAATTGAAATGATTCACTGGGGCAGGAAAAATTTATGAATATTATCTTGTGGGAAAAAGGAGTGTTGTCAGATTTAACACCTGTCATGTCACTTCCTTGAAAGAGATGCACATCCTAACTTGTAAGTTTGAGAAGATCTTGGTAGGTTAATTGTAAAATGCAGGTATTTGTTAAAGCCCTGCTTATAAAAAGGGAGGAGAAGAGATATAAATCCTTCAGGGGATCAGAAAATCCTGAGGATGGTCTTTTCTTGTTCTTTTCCGTTTTAGACAGAGAGCCTCTTTATGTAAAAAATAAGCTCCATAACATATGTAATGGTGAAATGGTGACTATTTGGGAGGATATTAGCTGACTCGACACAGAACAGGAATTTAGTTAGGTGCAGCTAAGGTTTCTAATATTAGAATCTGATTTTGCAAATTCTTCAGCATATACATAACTCTACTCACAACCAGAGAGGAAGGAATCATAAAGTTTAAGCACACGCACATGTTCCTGTCAGACCTTTTGTGCAGTCTCTGAATGGATTAATGGATTTTTTCCACAAGTCCTGATATAAATTGATGGTAATAATTGAGCAGCTCAACTTTCTGTTTGGTTTGGGTTATTTCATTTTTTTTTTTCCCAAACACAAAATTCCTTTTTGTTTGAGAATGCAAAAATATCTTTCCTCGAAGAATTAGATATTATTTCCTTATTATATATTAAACATCACTTCATAAGGACCCTTATCTCTTATAGGCAATTTTTTACATGCATTTAAAAATGACTTAGCCTTTCTTGTTCTTCTTTTCTCTTTCTTGTAGTCTTGATTTTTTATTATAAGTGCTGTTAACTCCCAAGGCATGCTGTGACAATACTATCTTCCAGAGACCAATATGGCTTTCACTGGGCTTTTCCTTATAGTGAGTTATTTCTCTATGGATTTTTCTCTTCCTGTGCTGAATACTGTTTCAGTATGCCAAGGTCCTATTATCTGTGACATATTATAATCATACTGTTTATATGTGTATTCTGTAACAATCTCTTTGAAAGGAAAGAAAAATGTTTTTCTAGAAGTGGAAGGGAAATACATTACTTGAAAAAAATTTGCAGCTGTTTTCAACATTTTGATATCTTATTGCATCTATAAGACTTGTGCCTTACAAATGTATTTCTGGAAATTAGGAAAATGGTATTTCTTTTTAGGAAGTCTTACAAGTGAGTATCAAGAAGAACAACTAGTCAGCTGTAACCAAGTGATGAGTAAATCAGACTGGTAGCTGGAGCAATTCACTCAAACATGACTTAGAATCACGTCATGGTGATTTCTGGTTTGGGCTTATTACACCATTGCTGAAAATCAGAAAGCAAGAGATTTAACCGAAGTTCTCCTTTCACCACAAATTGACCCTAATAATATTTTGTATTAGAAAGCATTTCTCTTAACAAAAAAGAAATATTTTCAAGGTATTGAAATGCACCTATGTGTCCTTTCTGTAGAGTACATAAAAAAGTTTAAAAGATTTTTAGGTACTAAGTTGTTTACCAAATTTAAGTGGTAATGCTGAAGGTTCTTGAACATGTGAATTTCACAGTCATTATAGGATTATATAGCATGCATATTCCTGTATCAACACACCTCATGTAGAGAAACTTTAAATTCAATATTGAATTTATGTGATTTACCCTCTTGAAACAAGCTCTGCATCAGAGGAGTTCAGCCAAAGAGACTAGGCTTTCTCAGTCACCAGTGAAGAAAACCTTATTTAAACAGACAATCCAATGAGCATCTTAAGGATAATTGAGCACAGATACAACACAGGAAGTTCATGGAATACCATGTTACGAAAGTATGTAGTTAGAGATTATGTGGATACTAAATAAAATAAAAATAGCTGGTAGAAGGAAGAAGATATATTTAAATCCAAAACTGAAGGGTACTGTAGTGAACACTAATAAGGAAGTAACAATTTAGGAAATTAAATCTTATTTGAATGCCTAATTTCAAAGACTAAGTTTGCAAAACTGTTTTGGAGCATTGCAAGTGAGAACTTCTGTTTGAGGGCTGTGCCATGCTGGAGGATCACTATGCAGAGAACTTTTTCAACATCTTAATCGCAAAGAGAAAATTATGTGTGGCAATTAGATATGACTAAAATTATTTTATCGTTACCTAAATTAGGTATAAGATTATACCAATTGGCTACTTTGAGATTAAGATGGCTTTCTTACCTTCTGCTATTGGAAAGTCATGACGTGTTTCAACCTTCAAAATCTTGAATATATTTTCTTCTATTAACCTAACTGAAGTGTATCCCACATATATATACTTTAGCACTATTGTGGAAAAATAAACTTAAGATACTGTATTACTACTAGCTGTAATTTTTAATCTGTGACTCTCATAAAATCACAGGACTCGGTGAATGAATGGCAGATATGCACTAAACTACATGTGCATTCATGTGTGCATATATTCACTATCATAAACAACGTAATCTCTTTGGTTTGGACATTCTCAAACTAAAAGACACATGTGTAGTAATATTTATTTATTTAATTAATTAAATACAGTTTTAGTTGAATGGGTGTCACAGGTCCTTACTGGATTCATTTGTGTTTTTTAACTGAAAATAATTTGCGTTTACTGTATTTACAGAAAAGTATTTCTGTCATCTTCCTTACAAGTTTATTTTAAGGCAAATAGGGTGAAACCTAGAAAGCTTAACTGACCAGCCTGCTGTTGCCACTGTTTAATCAGAAATGTGGGAAATTTATATTCAGTACAGTCTCTCTACTGTATATTAAATCCATTCTTCCATTAGGTTTGTGAGTTTCCCTGATTAGCCATAAATCATAGTTTTATTCTGATTTGAATAAGGGTCACTGCTAAATAAATGTTTTTAATTCTGAGCTGGGAAGCCACCTGAGAAGTGTAATGAAAGAATCTGCCAGTTCAAAATATCTTTTCAAGCTTATCTGATTTTTTTATTTTATTTTTTTTAAATCTGGTTGAATCAGGGGGAAAGTGGTCTTGTTTATTTCAGAAATATCGTTCCAAATTTGTCTGAAAGGCCATACATGGGAGAAGCTGTAGAGGATGATCATGTATCTCATTCAGGAATATCTAATAAGTGAGTTCCCGTGCACTGTCCCTCTCTGCTACCAGCAGGCATAATCTGTAGGATAGAAAGAGCTGTCTAGACGAGTAAAGTGAGTCAGTATTTTTATAGGCCTAGTTGCAGGCCCTCGACGATATTTGATTGTCTATTTCATTTCATTGCAGTATCTTACTGTCTTCTTAGCAAAGTGTCTCCAAAAATGGAATAGATTTAAGGAAATAAAGATAGGGGATTTTTTTGTTTGGTTTGTTTGTTTAGTTTATACATAAATCTATATTACATATATACATACACCAGTAGTGTCATTTATCATTTCCCCCCTTTTTTTTATAATACCATTAGCGTTCCACGTTATGTTTAAGTTTTAAAATGAACATGACAGTTATTGCCCCTTAGAAGTTCTAGTGGCAGAATTCTGTAGTAGCTCCTCTACGCATATCCCATGCAAAATATAAGGAAACATTTGGACACTGAAAGTTATGTAACCTTGTGTACTTATTATCACTGTTCAGATGTCAAGAGAAAATTGTGATGTTTTGCCATTTTGGAAGCATTTACATTGAGGCATTGTGGAAAAAGAACTTAAAAATAAGGAAGAAGATGGTACTTGAATGCAGGTCAAATTTTGTGGTGGAAGACTGACAGAATGCTGTGCATTTTGGGACAGAGGTTTAACATTTATTTTTATAACACTTGTAAGACATGTCCTATTACAAAAGACACTGTACAAATACAGAATGAGAAACATGCTCTGCCCTGACTCTATGATTTAAACAAAGGAAATTTCCTGGGTGTGGAGAATAAATAATTTATGCAGGATTATGTGGGATCATGCAGGAAGTAAGTGTCAAAACCATGAGAGCAAAGTCATGTTCAGCATTATTCAGACAGCACCCATGAGTACCAGCAGGATTTTGAAGCTTGTTCTTGAGTGTTTTTGCAGGAAAATCCTAACAAGCTATACAGTAATGCACTAATAAACGTGAGAAGGAGTCCAAGGTAATGGGTAGGATTTAAGAATATGAGATTTGTCTTTTGCATGTATGGCTATAGATGGTTAAAGTTTGTCTAGTTCATTTTAGACTTGCCCTCTGAGGCTTTGCCACAGTAGCACAAATAGATGGAGAGGAAGAAAATGACCAGCACGTGCTAATCTGCACATATGCAATTAGGTTTCTAATATTTCTCTGGATTGGTGGGCTGGGTTCGACACCCGTAAATCCAGCACAGATCTAGAGTAGCTGGAGATGCTCACAGTCCTGGGAAAGAATCCAAATCTTTAGCTCAGTGATGGAAACTTAGACAGGAAAGGCCAAGCAAAAACCCACAAGTTTGAAAATGTTGAATGAAGTTGTCACTACGCAGAAGGTTTTATTTTTTTGTTTCTTAGAATCAAAGAAACTACTCAGTTCCCTCCAGGTATATATGTATTTGTAATAACTCCTTATCCTGCTACCCATTTTGAAGGAAAAACTAAACCATTAAATATAATAAAGGTGGGAAAAAAAGAATGTTTTACTGAAACCCATGACTTAACCTCAGCCAAAATCTGTGCAGCAGAAGACGGTTTATTGTAAGCAAATTAATATGGCAGTGAGCTTTCCAATTAAGGCGCATATCAATTTATTTTTATGGAAATGTTTTATAGTTTATATTTTTAATACATTATGAAATTTGAAAGGATTCTTCTACCCGGAACATAAGGCTCCCTGAGGCTCACAAACATTACTTAACCCAGTTGTGCTAATAAACATTTATATACTATGTTTTGCCAGCGCAGCTCTTAACACAGTCTCAGAAGCTCAACCTGCTTAAATTTATGGGAAAAGAACAATAGCTTGAAGAAGAAAAATGTGGTAGTAAGGGGAGAGGGGAAAGGAAATGTTCCTGTTCTCTCCACCGAGAAGACAAATGGTGAGACTTTTTTCTTCTTTTTGTTTTTTTTTCCCCAAACCGAACAGTATTACCCTCCCTTCCTGTAAGAAAAATTAGTCTTAAGAAAAGACATTCACAGATCATAAAGTGTGAAGAGAAAGAGGAATTGATCCTGGATACAAGACAAGATTGAGTTATATTATAACAAGTTACAGGTCTTTTTCTACTGAAAGGCAGAACCAATTGATTTATTATCATGACTGCTAGCTTGCATTTTTTTAGGAAGGAACTGTAGATGCTGCATAGCATGTCTCCTTTGATTTGCCACACTATGTCTTAATTACCAATACTAGAAATTCATGATGGTATTTTCCAACTTCAAGGGCTTCAGCAGCTTAAACAGCATGAGTGGATCAGATTTGTAAGAACACAGTGACAGTGATATGGTGTCTTCATATTTTAGAATTGTCAGTTCATTTTTTATTTATTGTACATCAAAGTGAATATAAGCACACAGAAAAGATAATAGATCTAGTTAACATTCTCTTATTTTGCTACCAGAGGAATTGAAAATATTCTCATGTTTCAAACACTGGGATTCAAAGCTGCAGTATAAAGTATTTTTTTATTCTTTTGGCAAAGGCAAATAATCTTAAATTTCTATTCTAATTACCTTTGAGTCTTTCCCTACTCGTTTGTGATTTTTGTGATTTACTCCAACAAAATCTGCAAATATGATAGGGAAAATCTGGTGTAAGTGGAAGAAAATCTGGCCCATAAGATACAGGATCCAGGGCATGGCATGGGGAATTTTACTTCTGTAGAGTCCCATTAAACAGGTAGTTTAGGTGGTTTAAGTAGTTCTTTCAGTTTAAGAATGTAAATAGCCATTCTTAATAGCAGTGCTATCTCATGGTAAGGTCAGAGAGATAAGCAAATCACTTTAGTGGAATTCTTAACTGGACATGAAATTGTTTACTTGGTGCAGTGGTGAAATACAGCTTCATGATGATACAGCAATGGCATATGATCCATGCTCAACTGAAGCATCTTAGTTGGTGCGGATGGCTAAAGCACTGAAGAATATTTAATCAGGTTGGGGATGACTAAAGCATGATTACCCCAAATAAATGTGAATGTAATTTTTAAAATAGCAACATTTGTAATGCTATAGCAAGGTGTTTCATATTGCAGTAGAGAACTGAGATGTAGCTCAAATTCCCATACAAATTATCTTAAATAATTTTTTAGAAATGAAAATACAGCAGGAGTTTATACACTTCCGTTTATTCAATCTAATAAGCATTCTTCTCTGTATTACCTATTATTGTATGCTGAATGATCTTAAATTAGCATTACTGTTTATGAATTCTCCACTGGAGACAAGATCTTGTTGATTTCTCCTGCAATGAAAGATAGCTGAAAGGTCATTACATTTCTTGCTGGTTTATGAAACCCAGGCTATTATCAGTGCATCAGGTGAAAAATCTATTTTCCTCGTCCAATGATTGTTAGAGGGGATGAGTTCAAATATGTTTATCTCTGTACTGTAATAAGGAACAAAAAATATTATTGCTCTTCCAAGTGCTCTGGCTGTGACAATGAATTAAAATAATCAATGATGTCAGCAGAGAAAATGAGGAAAATATTATGATGAAGCATATGAAAGTGAGAGAGAAGATATCTTGCATTGACATAATAACAAGATCATAATATCTTTATAAAATTAGGGAGAATTTCTTGTCTGGAGCCTTTTCAAACCTTTTATGCTTGAAAAATTTTGAGAGTTGTAAGCAATATGTCTAATAGATCAGCATGTTAAGCACTGATTTGTTAGTACTATCTGCCAGTACTGCCACTGTCCAGACATTATTTTGTATATTGTAAATGCTGCACACATGTACATCTTGATCAGCTAAGCTTTGTCAATGCTCTTTTACTGAAAGGAAGAGGCATCAAATTGTGATAACCTTTCCATTGTTCCTTCCGGTGGAGTTCTCTTTATTCCTTTATTTTTTTAAATTTAGGAATTGTTTCATTGAGCAATTCAAAATATCCACTAGTGCATAATATTAAAACACTTGTACAGTACACTCCACTTGGTTGAGACATGTTTAATCAGGAATCTCTTTAATCTTAAGAACTGATTTCAAACTAATGGCAATAACTGTTGCTTAATTGGAATGGTAGTTCTGTAAATAGATGACGTCCATCTTCAGTTTTGTCAAATTTTCATCCAAACTTTGCATCTCTGTGACATAGATTATGCAGCTGAAGAAAGAAGGCAGAGGTTTATTTTCAAGTGAAATAGGAGAATAAGCAAGACATGCTGTCTCCTTTGACCCTTCCCTCGCTCAATTCTGTCTTGACCATTCCTGATTTTCTTCCACTTCTTTTCCTCTAATGCATACGTGTTTGTTAGACTCGAAGCACAGTGTGTTTCTCAAATGTTTGAGAGGAAGCATTGTACAAGGATCTCAATGAGTAGATCTTAGGCAAAGGAAGCACAAGGAAAACTTCAAGCCTCCCATCTGTCTCCCCAGCTGACTAATAATTCCTCTCACTCCAACTAATCTTCTTGCACCCTACCTCCTCTGTGTAATCTGTTTTCTTTTTCTGGGAGTCCAGAGTGAATTTGTTATATATTTTCCATTCCCTGAAACTGGGGTTGTGAATCTGGTTATATCTGTGTCTTGCTGTTCATGACACTCCCCTACCCTGCTCTTTATCCATGTGAGGATGGATATTACTCTTCCGTCCCAATGCTGGCCCAGCAGCTGAGCTCTTCAGCCTGTCTATTTGCTAAGGTGTCTTGGTTTGCCTATTCCCTGTCACTTTCTAACCTTTCTTTTGCTTAAGAATAATAAGAAGGCAGATAATCTGCCTTCTCTGGTGCAGGTATCAGTGCTACAAATAAGGAGCAGTAGAAAGTCAGATGACTGGATAATAGGGTAATTAGTATACAAAAGTGAAGTAAAAACCTTTTACAGAACTGTGTCCAGATTCCTCACACCCTATGGCAAGTTCTGCAGGCTTAGACACTTTGATGTAGAGATTCAGGCCTTTTTCCTTTTCTTTTTAATATTCAAGTAGACACAATCTATTTCTCAGACATAGTGTTCATGGCTGTGAGTAGTTCTGCCCAATATGATAAATCCTGGCCAGATTTTAGAGCCTATGTTTTGCAAAATAGTCCCTGTAATGGATATTAGATTTATGACACTGTAAATAGAGGGCAGGGCTTTCTTTTTCATCAATAGGGAATAAAGAAGACAGTAAAGTTTCTTTTTGTGCTGCTGGGTCAAGTTTTTGACTTAAGCTAGAAGCAGGGTGTGGCGAGTGTGGTCACTGCAACTTCTGGTGATGGCATTATGAATTCACATTCCTCCAGCTTTTGGTAACTTGTCTTAATAGGGCCCTGACCTCTGCCTTTCACAGTGTCAAGCACAGTAGAAATAACAAATCATGAAAAAGTGAAGTTTGATGGCAGGATCTATTGGGGTTAAATTCTTCCAGCAACCTTTGAAAACTTGATTCTGCAGTAGTAAGAAGCAGCAGGATGTCCGTGGCAATCAGTAGGGTGATTGTGTCATACAAACTGGATATAGAACAGGTAACACTTTGCTCTCAGTTTTGTTCAAGGAAAATGGGGGGAGACTCTGTGTGTGTGATCATTTGCACTGACTATTTTAGAATGTCTATTGAAAAGACTTTGATGTAAAGTTTAATATTAATGAGAAACAGGATCTTAGTCTGCTACTGATATATCTCCTTTCCAACACTAGTTCATTTTTTTTGCCTTACAAATACTGTGATGTTAATTGAGTGGAAACAGATGGGACTATGCAAGTGCATGACTGCACTTTGCAATGGGCACCATTCTGTTGTATTTAGTCCTCAATGAATCCAAAGGTAGTAGAAATTACTCTGTGTTTTATAGTGATGACCCAAATTCTTGCCTGAGAAATGCAGATCATTTCTTTCACTAACTTCATCTTAGGTGATCCAAAATACAAACCGTGAATATAATACTGTTTCTCTAATCTGTAGGAGTGATTTGAGACTTAATTAAGTCTTATAAAGCTCTTAAGTAATCAGGCAAAGGCATTGTATTGAACAAAAATGTTCTTGTTAGAGAAAATTCATGCTCTTCCAGGAAAATAGTGAGCAGATTTTTGAACATTGTGACCTGTTTGGGTATTTAGGAGTCACACAAGAATACATATAGTTGGAGGAGGTCTTGACGCAAAAGTAGAAAAATTTGCTTTGGCAAGTATACTTTAAGAAAATAAACAAAAAAGAAGAGAAAATTTCTTATCAAGTTACAAAGTTGTCTCATTTGTTAATGACTGCATTGTTCTGGTTTGGCTGCAGCCGGCAACAAAAGCGCCACGCGGCCGCCCCTCCCCCCCGCCGGGGTGCAGAGGAGAATTGGAAGAAACAGGCAGAAACCGGTGGGTCGGGATAAGGGCAGTTTAACAGAGCAGCAAACAGAGGGAACAAGAACAACGATACAGAAAAGGGGAATACACAAAACAAACCAGCAGAACAGAACCGCTCTCTCGGACCGAACCGCTCTCTCGGACCAAACTGCCGCTGAGTGCTCCCGAGCCGCGAGTCAGTTCCCGTCCCGCCGGCCCCTCCCACCGGAACCCAGCATGGCGGCACATGGTATGGAATACCTGGCTCTGTTTGGCCAGGTGGGGTCAGCCCCCCTGGCTGTGCCCCTTCCTGGAGTCCAGTGAAAATTAACCCTGTCCTGGCCAAACCCAGGACATGCATAGACTTCTGGTGTTCTGGTGTAAAGGATTCAGATTGCAGCCTGGGCAAGGTGCAATATCCAGTATACAGCTCCTTCAGCTACATGCATATACTACAGATCTGCTTACTCCAGAGGGAGAAAATAGATATGATTTTGTTCAGCAGCCTCTGTAGTTAACAAAATTAATGTTTCTTTCTCAGAGTAGGATTAGATTGTAACCTGTTTTCTTTCCACAAGGGAAGAATTCTGGGAGGAAAGTGGGAAAGGCCCAGCTACTGTGTCTAAATGGTACCCGCTATTTTACCACAAAGGGATCCCAGCGTAGACATAGCTCTGTTTTGGAGAACTTTGGTGCAGCTCAGTACATTGTGATACTGTATAGTTTGTGGTAACATAGATACCGATAAAAAGACGGGGAAAGAGATGTGGGAAGAACACTGGAAAGAATATTTGAGGGCATATGAAGGGCATATGTAGCACAAGGCATAATTGCGAGCATCCCTATGGCCATTCTGAACTTATCTGTACCTCACTTTAAGATTTCAGCTTTTCAAAATGAGTCAGGATAAAATGTGATTTGGAAATGCAATTACTTTTGTGGAGTAGAAAATTTCTTGCCATTCCTGATAGGATTTCAGTTTGAAAGTCTACAGTTAAATCCAGTACTGTTTAATGTCAGCATAGTCTGTAAAGGCCCAAACTGAGATCAGGACTCTCTTGGACAAGGTGCAGTAGTATCAGCACCACTACTGGCATGTGAAAGAAAGCCCTGTTATGAAGAGCTGTTAAGATTGTTCAAGCTGAGACAGAAGCTAAGCATCACAGAGGAGGAAAGAGGGAATACTGAGCGAGGCTCAGAACACACACAATCTGGCACCTCTCAAATGATGTATTCATTAAACTATTTCTTCTCTCAGTGGACCATGCATGCAAGAAACTGAAATCTAAATACGACAAGAAAAAATCTTGTCTGTGTCTATGTGTATATCTACATACACAGGACCACATTTGAAAAGTAGTTGAAGAAGCTTATTAATGATGAGAGAAGAAGATGGGGAGATTTTCTAAAGAATTTGGAGTAAGGCTCCTGGTGTATGTGAATATGAAGGCTGTTCCAGATATGCAGCAAGACAAAAGGTGTTTGCGTGGAAAGGAGACCAAGGAAAGACTAAAGGGCGACCACTGGAGAGTAAGGCAAGAGGATAACGTATGGAGGGAAGGAGCTTATGAAGTATTGTGACTGAAATCATGCATGTATTGCTCAGTGCTCCCCAAAGCAAGTATTACACAATGAAGAATAAAGTGCAATGGAGTTCAAACAAAATGTACTCCATTGTTAGCGCAGTGCTGTAAACCACCTGAAATATTACAACTGTTACCTGTAGCACCATTAATGTCCTGGGATTATTTCATAAATCAGGTCCTAAAACATAAAGGAGTGGAGAGGGTCGGTGCTTTTCATAAAGATGAGATTGAATTATAAGAGAATTAATGATACCATCATTACAGCCTTTAATCTGTTTTATACAGAACTGCTTCACCTTTTATGAACAATTTGTCCTTTAGAGAATTCTCTAAGTATTTCTAAGTATGCAAGTTTTTTGAAGTTTTCTTCTGAGTGTTTGAAATAAAGATTGTTTTATTTGGTCTTCTCCCAAGGAAAGGAATAAAGTCTGTAACAGTTTATTTAGTTTTATGCAGGTTACAATGGGTTAATCTCGTGGAAGCAAGTAAATATTAAGGCTAGTCTTAGCTATACGTACTGTGCTTCTGACTGTAAGCAAATCCCAGAGTCACCGGTCTAATTTGTATCCCTGCTACTAATGCCTGAATAATTGCAGATGGAAAAATACATGTATATCCCTGGACATTTTGAAGAAACAAAGATCAAATAGTTAACTGCAGCAAGAAATAACACAAAGAAATCATTTGTTGCTGAGTGTCTTAATGAGAAGTTTAACATTTTTTTATTGGTGTAGCTTTAGCTTTGCATGAGGGAAGAACTTCTATTTTTCTTTTTTACTCATTAGGTCTTTGTTTTTTACTTTCATGTATCATAACAGTGGTCCCACCTTCTCTTTCAGAAGTTTTTTGTGGTAATTATTCCAGCCTAAAGATGATGCCAAATCTAACAAAGCTAATGAAAAACTGCCCTTCAGTATAAACTGTAAATCAGTTTATAACAAGTTCTCTTCTGCTGTGCTTCATTGCTGTGACAAAATCTCTTTTTCGTACCTCAGAAGGATAAGGCAGGCTGAAGAAAAAAATCGTTTTTCATCACCAAGCATGCATGAAAGGGACATGGGCTTAAGCATGCAGAATTTATTTATGTGCATTCTTCTATTGCCTTGATTGCTGCATCTTTGAAAGAAGTTAATATCGTATCTTTCATTAGGCCTCCGGGATGGCAGGCCCTGGCAATCAAGCATGCTTTTTGCAGCAGATAAATAATCTAGACCAATGGAGTCCCAGTAAGTGTAGATTCATTTGGAAATGTGGCAGACTCATAGCAAAAAGCATTTTGGAATCTGTTAGCTGGACATGTGGCAGACTTTGAGCAAAAACATAGCATTTTGGAATTGGTTTGACCTCCTAACAAAACTACTTTTATCTGCTTTTCTTAATGCTTGTGAATATCACCCTAACCCTACCAACCAGTTGCTTGTGATGTTTCTCTTCTCCTTTCATTACTCTACTCTCTACATTTTTGTTTGTCTCCTGCAGGCTACTCATACAGTGAGAGTCATTGGTGTCAGCAGAGCGCGATGACATAACCATAGGTTTCCTATTTGCTTTAACAACAGTATAAAATTCTACTGTTAATCTAATATCTCACATAATTTACTACAAAACACAGTTGCTTACTCGAATATCTCTCAGTCTAATTTCCTGATTCAGCCCCCATCCTCAAGCAATCCTAGTAACACCTCTTTCAGCTCACACAAGGAAAAGTAGGAACATTCTGGTCTCCGTGATGCTGGTATGATTTTTTTCATTAAAATCTGATTCTGCAAAGGGGTTCATTTTTTAGGAGAGCAAGTGAAAACATGATATGCCAACATTTCTGCTGTCTACTGATCCTGAAGAGGGACCTTGCCTTAACCACAGATTAAGAGTTTTCCGCTCTCAGAACAGGGAGTCCTTAGTGAAGTAAACACCGTACCATACCTCGAGCTGATCATGATACATATCTCCATTTTAGAGAATGGCAGTTAGAGACAAAAGACATTTTAAAAAAAGTTCCCAAAAAGACACTGGAAAATTAAGGCCCAGTCAAAACTGGAATGCAGCAGTTCAGTTGTTGTCTGTTTAGTCCCTCAATGGTGCATTAACAGAATTACCCTGAATGAGGGCTAGATTAGCTCCTGACCACCTGAAACTCAGCTGTCAGCTTTGAGTTCATCTTTCTATCTTCCAAGACATTAAAAAAAAAAAAAAACCACCTGAAAACTCTGACCAGAAGTGGATTTCTTGTTCTTTTCTTTCTGAATTAGAGACTCAATGGATGATTTGAGTCCTTTTTAATTTTTTTATAAGGCAAATCTTTTCAGAGACATAGCAGTAAAAATGCTTTAGAATCTGTGAATAAAAATTGTCCATGTTTTTCTGCATCTGATTTTGCATTAGACAGGTGCAGAGTTTAAATGTTAAGCAGGAAGAGGCAAAATGTAGTTAGGAGGTACAATAACCAGTAGCAAGTATCTGAGCTCAAGTGGAATATTGATCAGGCAATCAAGGAAACTAGTCTCTTGCCTCTCAGTCTAGAAGAACTTTGATACTCAACTCAGAGTTAAAATTGCCAGCCTGTCAGTGAATTCAGATTAAGCGTCTGCACTTCAAGAAAAGGAGTCCATAATTTAACTTCTAATGCTGACGACATTCAAAGAGAGGCTTTCATTGGCATTCATGGTTCAGCACCTTTGGACTGGCAGACTTTTAACTTCCATTTGCCATCCAGCCTCAGAAGCCACAATAGGTGTATGATTTTAGTATTGTAATATTTCAGAGGGCTTTGCAAAAGAAGCTGAATTCACTTACAATTTTGAGCAGTTAGCAAAAGGGAGAACAAACCAGTAACATGGTTTTTTCTTTGGTAAACATGCTTGTTAGAGGTGACCCCCAAGTAAATCCATTACCTTTTTCATCATACACTTTTTGTAAAATTTGTAATTAGTGTTGAAATGGGAAAGTCACCATTTCAGGGTCTTTGTTCTTTCAGAGGTAGACATAAAAAGAATGAGAAAAGAAAAAACATAAAAAAGCTATTCAGTGCAAATACCTGTTTGACTTTTGGCAGTCTGTCCTTCTTCACCTTAGTCTCATCTCTTTCCAGAATTACCTTTGAAAGCAGAGTCATTTGTTACAAACCATGTAATTCATGTTCCATTACAAATTTTGAGTGGTCTTTTGGCAGAGAATATACAGAAATCCTGTTGTTGGTGACTGTCCTGGTTTCAGCTGGGATACAGTTAATTTTCCCCGCAGCAGCTTCTGTGTTTTGAATTTAGTAGGTGATGAATGTTGATGACACTGTTGTTTTTACTTGTTGCTATGAAATTAAAGACTTGTTCCGGTTTCTCATATTCAGCTAAGGAGCAGGTGTGCAGGAGCTGGGAGGAGGGAGCATAGCCACACAGCAAGACCAAGCTGGCCAATGGAAATATTCCATACCATAGATGTCATGCTCAGTTTAGGAATGGGGGTTGGTTGGGGGGGAGGGGGAGGGTGAAATCTGTTCTTCTCATTTCCGTGAGCTCAACTCTTGTCTGGGAGTTCAAACTTTTTTGGGAATTTCACAAATTTCAGAATTTCTGAGTTCCGTGATCGCTGCTCAGGGACTGGCTGTGAACCAGTTGTCAGGTGGTGAGAAAAATTGTGTAGTGTATAGTTAGTTTTGCATATTCATTGTTATCATTATCAGTAGTAGTAGTAGCAGTAGTCTTTTGTATTTTCCTTTGTTGTCTTATTCAATTGTCTTTTATCTCAACCCACAAGTTTTACTTTTTGTCCATTTCTCATCCCCGTCCCACTTGGGGGAAGGGGGGAGGGGTGAGTGAGCAGCTGTCTAGTGCTTAGTTGTCAGCTGCTGGGTTAAACTATGACAGTGACCACTGCAATCACATCACAGGAAACGATCTGTGTGACAAAACTTTAATTTAACTGGCATGTTAATAATTTTCTGTATGTGTTCCCATAATCTCTGTAAAATGCAAGAGAACAGAAGTAGTGAAGTGCAAGAGTGATTACTTAAAAAAACAAAGATAAAAGCCAAAAACTATTGTGTACCACAGAGTAACATTTTTTCTCTAGCATTTTTAAAGCAACTTTTAAAATATAATGATAAAGAGTTGTAGTCCCACTTAATATTCTACAGGCAGGTTTAGAAGTTGGATGAAAATGTTTGTCATTTTCTACTGTGTTTTGAAGGACCTTTCATAAGTGCTTATGTGTAATTTGAACAAGGATTTGACATCTACATACCATATCCTGGATAAAATTCTCACTACCTCTGCAGTAAGGAAAACAATCTTACTGCATCTAGCAGTAAAATTCTTCTATAATTAGGTACAAGAATATGACTCTCAAGTTTATTCCTTCTACAGGAAATAAGCCAAAAGCTTCAGAAGCTTCCAAGTATGGAAGCTGAGCTTCTATATGTTAAGCAGAGCACAGGTGAAACAGTTTCATGGAATCTGAAAGGGTAAAGTTAAAATGCAATGTTAGGTCAGCCATTACTTTACTAGAGAAAGGAGGGGCTACAAGTTCAGATTTAATAACCACACATCTTTGTACATTCAAGTATTCTTACAGTAGCTAAAAGTCATGCAGCAACTAATTAGGAAATAAGGAGTACTCATTAAGCATAAAAGAGAAAAATGAGAAAATTGATACATTACTTTTGGTAAATATATCCATAAGAAAGAAAGTATAGCAGTGGCAAGATTCACCTATAATATGGGCTGATTATCTAGTGAGATGCATAGATATTTTATACTAAGAGACATTGATTACATATTTATGTCATGAATCACATGAATTTCCTCCCAGGCACTAAGAATAACTTTCCCAACAGCAGTCTCCTGAAGAGCTGGCTGGCTGTTTTATTTGAACACTGAATGGTAAAGTAAAAAATTATCGCTGATTATTGATTTGTTTCTCTGAATTATAGGTGTGCTGGAATTAGAAATTGTCTGCAAAGAGTAAAATATTACTGTCCTGTAAATATTCATGGCTCTGTTGCCCAAAGGGAATCAAATGCAAACTTTTTCCTGAACAGCATATTGTGTGAGAGACTTTTTATTCGAAGTGCAGCCACAATGTTCCCTATTTCCTCCATATACGTAATTGTAGTTCCTAATTATTTGGGGTCATTATGTATCTTCCATCTTCCAAAGGTCAAAGATACTAATTCTCTTCATGAATAATTTATTCAACAATTGATTGAGTGACGAGTGAAATAGCAGAATACATTTTTCGCCAGAAAATATTAGACTATATAGGGATATAGTCATGAAATAAAAATATATGGAAGAAAAAATGTTTGAAAAAGGTAGTTACAGCAAATAATTTAGTCAATTATAAGACTAGACATTTCATTTTTTCTACATGAAGTTCATCCTCAGAGTACACTTTAAATTCTTAAACTGTAATGCTATGTATATATATCTGTAGTCAAATGGTAATAAATTAGGTTTTATCCTTATTTGCATATGTAGTACTTGGGTAGATGAACAGTTTGGAGAAATTCTTATCCCTTGTATATTTGCTTTTTGTTATTGAAGGTTTATTTATATCAGAAGACCTCCTAACTCTGCCAAAGACTGTCACCTTGTTGTGCTAAATACCATATACACATCTGATGAAAGGCAGCTCTTGTCCAGATGATCTCAGTTTAAATAAGCAATATAAATAATGAACAGCAGGGGCACAGGGAACTGCAATTACCTGCCTGAGTGATAGATTCTGTAGTAGAAACCAGGAATCCTATTTTCTTGTTTTCGCTTTAATTCAGTGGGCTATGCAGTGCTAATTGCCTAAACATTTACAGAAAATTATGGTTAACATGGCTTGATCAGATTTTAAAAAAATTTTTAAATTTTTAAAATAAGTAATATCAAACGTTCAATAAGATTTATTCAAAGGCATCTAGAGTTCTGTTAAATTCCCATTGACGCACCAAATTTTAGACAAAGTCCTTAATATCCAATAAATGTTGGTAACTATTCCTTAACACTTTGTTTGCAAAAGCAGTGAAGATAACCAATGCATACATTCAGGCCATTGTGAGTTTCAAATATAAAATATCAAGGGAGCCAAAGAGTAAAGTAAATTCTAAATTAAAATGTGTATAGAGTTTGATAATTTTGAAAATCTCTTGGTTTTTGAAGGCTGTGCAGGGATGCTCAGGGAACTGAAAAAAGTAGAGGCATTTGACAGTGATTTGATATCTGAATCATTTCTTTAACACTGCAAAATACAGTCATGCTCCTTTGCACTTACTTCATTTCTCTCATAGGAAGGAGCAGAGCCTGGAACAATGAGGATCTGCCAAACTTATGATGACACTACAGATTGTTATTCTCTTTCTAGACCCAAAGGCAATTCTTTTACAGGAACAATCTGTGCCTGATGCCTGCTGTTACTAAATGCAGTCAAAGGGGCTGGTACCAAACAATTGCAATCTCCTGGAAATGATCATACCCAGAGGAAGAAACAGTCTCTCTATAATTTGACTGATGAGTTCTTTATTGGCTAACCTAAATAAGAAGAAATCAGCAGTGGACTTCGAGGGTTAAACTTAGGTTTGAAAGTCCAGTTGTTGGACCTCAACAAATTAGAATCCCTTATATTTTGCCTGGAATTTCATGCTAATCTGTGCTTTTACAGTTTGCTGCTGGAATGTCGTGGGCATATGTGCAACTACAAATTTTTTTACTTTTAAAATGAGTATAAATCTGAAAGATTTTTTTCAAATTGAAATGTGATTTTTTGGGGGGTTTGGGGGGCGGGGTGCTTTAAGAATGTAAAACCAGTTCCTTTTGTTTCCCAAAGCAAGCAGTTCCGTTTCTTTTAATACTGTATTTTCCAGTGAATAAAGTATTTGAGTCAAATGTTCATGTATCTCTCATGCTGCTTAGGCACAGTTCTCTACCAGTGCTCTAGTTTTGTGCTGTTTTACAATTTCTACAAATACTATTCTTTTATTCTCTTTTTGCCTTCATTGTATCATGGTCATAATACTTTTAAATATGTGCTTATGTGATTTTATATATGTACCTGGCTGAATCTTATTGAAATTATCCTCACATTCTATAGTTCCATAGTATAATAATTTAGCACTGAAAATATCCTGCAGCTGTAGCAAACATCTTACTCCTGTCTTCCAGCAATCTGTTAGGTAGTGTTGGACAACTTACGTTCATGGTTTGAGTTTGTTTTCTAGTTGTAGAAGAGGAATAAATTTATTTTCCTTGTACCACAGAGCACTTGAGAGTCTATGAGAGAAAGATAATAGACACTAATAGGAAAAAAAAGCTCTCTATATATCCCTCTTCCCTGAAGAGTACAGCATATATTTATTTTCATCCCAAATCAGAGTTAAAAATAAAAATTATAATTTCCATAGGAAAAAAAAATTCAGACAAACGTTTGTGTAAGGCCATTATAAAATGTATATTAGTGGTCTGTTTCAACAACTGACTAAAAAAAAGGTTAAATGGGTAACATTAATTAGACTCTAAACCAATCATTTACTGGAAAAAAAATAATGAAAGGAGATGGAGAAAACAACTTCCAATAAAGGTTATGTGTTTGATAATTACTCCACTAATTCTTCTTATTATTTACTAGTTATAATTGTGAATTTCATGATAATTCAGTTGACTGTAAAAATACCAGTTTCACTTTTATCTTATTTTTTTGTGGTTTCTTGAGATCGTAATTCTAGATGAAACTGCCAAAACGTGACTGAGTGTATCTCTATGACCACCAGACCACACTCTGGGTTTTTTTGCTTGTTTTTTTTAAACATTTAGACTATCCTATACTTGGCAATGCAGTTTAAAAGAAATGCAAATATTTCTGCAGATGTGAAATTGTTTGACCTTATATATAAGAGCCTTGTTGCCAACATCCTTTGTAATAATAACACTACTTAGCTCAGCATATTTGCTGTGCTTTGAGATTGCACTATAAATAATATTTTTGACTCAATAATGAAACGTAGTTATAAAAATAAATTGCGTGATGAAAGAGTTAAAGTAAAGAGCTGGTATGGTGTTTGGGGAAGAGGGAGGTTTACAAAATTCTTTCTTTTCCCAAGTACATGTGATAGTTAAATAGGCCAGTAAATCTATATGCTGTTTAGATAGTTTCCTGCTTAATTTACTAGTGGCACAGGAAGAAATTCAGGCCATTTATTGTAACACTGAATCAAATTCAGTGCTTTAAAAGTTAGAAGCATCTTAACACACAAATCAACTACAAGAATTCTTCTCTTCCTTAGCTTTAACTGAAGGATATATAGAAATTTTCTAGAAGCCATCTAGCAAAGTATAAATTGTATTACTGAACACAGTAAGAATAGGGAGTGTGTACGTTTATTAGATTTGGTCTGTAAAGTTTAGGTTTTATGTTTCTTGAAGCATTTTTTTGAAAAATTGTGGTCACATTGCATTTAGGAAAAATAATACAAGTGTTTTCTAATCTCTTTTCTCTGGAAAACTTTTTGCCATTCCACAGAAACAATCAGGATGAAAGCAAACAGAAAGCTGAATTTTACTTGAGGACCATGCATGGGACAGCATTGTACCATAACCAGCTGTAGTAATGCTAAAGTCTAAGCCACAGGAGTGGAGTATTGGGCTTAGCGTCATGATCTTATCTCCATTAGCCAAATTTGTCTCTAAAGCACGTGAGTAAAAAATAAATGGATGAAGATGCATTTTGTGACACTTCTGGAGGACGAAAAAAGCATTAGGTTAAAATAATCTAAGTTGAAGAGTTCCAGGTGAAGGAAAAAACATCTAGAGAGCGTTTGGGAGTGTTTTCTTGAGATAGGAAAGCTGTCAAGTGGACAAATAGAGCTTAAAGATCTCAGCTATCCCACAACTAATTTCCTTAGGAAAAAATTTCTCATCTAAACAGAGACTGAAAGGTGAAGTTCTCTGAAAATGATAGAAAAATATAGGAGAGTTAAGGGGGGATGGGAGGAGATAACTTTGCTTATGAACAGAACTAAGGAAGACAACTTTTTCTGCCACACACTACAGAATAATTTCTAGGAGAGATGGCTGATGACCAATGTTTTCCTAAGCTTGATAGATCAGCAGGGATGTGGCAGGTTTTGCTGGAAAAACACAGCATATTTTTAAGCATGGTCAGCGTCCCATTTGGGAGACAGCATTTCTTATGACTGCCATTTGGATTGTGCTTGGCATCAAAATTATTTCACAGGAAAATACAAGAAACTTTTCAAGTTTTAATGAGGTCGTGTTCTGATCTGGGGGAGAAAAAAATGTTTAATAAAAAACATGACCCAGGACTGTAAGAAGATTTGGATAAAGTTGAAGTGTCTTGGATAAAACTGAACAACTTTGTAATTCTGTGCAACAGAAATATCTCTCCAGGAAATATGTTAGTATATACTATGAAAAGGTAGATCACATTAAGGTTATCAACAACATCCTTTTCCCAGCTACTATGAGACATCTTCAAATGATGATTAGCCTAGGAAGAATTGTACCTCATTTTAATTACAGACTAACAACTGAGGAGGTGTCTTCTTCATACATGTCCAATGGACATTGAATGCAAATCTTAATAAATGGCTGGGAACAGGAGGAGGTAACTGATATACTATGACACTAAATGCAAATATAAGCTGTCCACATCTAAAGAGGATGTTGGTCTTTTTACAACACCAAAGTCAACATCAGAGACCATTGTCTTTTCTGTTATTGGCACTATCAAAAGCAGAACGTCCCTATTCTCAGGTAAGGAAGGAAGTCTGTCTTGTGCTGATAGTCCAAGGATGGAGTACTGTCTATGAGAAGTTTCAGTTAGGAAAGCAGATTGTGATGGACTATTTTAAGCAAAGAATAATAGCAACTATTTGTCTAAGAATATGTAGATAATTTTTTAGAAACTAAAAACGTAAAGAAAAAAATAAAACTACAGTTTCTTTTAACTCCAGTGCTCCATGAGCTGTGTTTGTTACCTGCCTCTCTCTCCACTGAATTTCAGGTTAATGTAAATCCACAGACTGTACATGACTGCTGTCTAAGCTACCTTGAACATTATCCAGTGATTCCAAAATAACTAGAACTTACGGAGACTGGCTGAAGTTCTTTTGTGCACACTTGAGTTGTACAGCATTTTCAACACGCAGAAAACTATCAGCTGCTTTGTAGTACACCTTCTAAGGCAATTTTATACTTCCAGGATGCACAATGCTTATCCCAGTTTGTATGATGCATCTTATGATGAATACTGTTGTGTGGTTGGTGCATAAAAGATTCATTTAGGAGGCTGTTGCATGTGACTAAATGCAGGAGGCTGAGGGCCACTGCTTCCTGCAATAGAATAATACCTTTCCTAGGTTCAAAATCTTCTCTCCAGTCGGAACTATATTTGTTTCTAGTCAGTTCCACTAGTCACTGTTCTAATACATAGACTGTAGACTTTGGGCTAATGCTTTACAAGGTGTTTATCATTCTCAGGTTAAATATCAATAAACAACAGCCAAATCCTATGTTGAAGAAACTTCTGCCAATTTCACAGCCATGGTTATTCTGGTTTTATTTGGTAACCTGATATCTACTGACTATGAAAGGGTACTTCACCTATAAATATCTGTTTTTAATCTGCCTTTGCACTATGATTGTTTAAAAGATACCATCATTTTTTGACGTACTGTATCTACTAAAGCTGTTCAGATTTTATCAGAATTGTTAATACCACCCTGTTTTTCTCTTTGCAATTAAGAAAAGTGGTAATTTAGAGCAGTGATATGCAATACTTAATGAAATATCTTAATCTCTGTTTTTATTGCCTCATTTTTGCAACTAGTTTTAGTTTACCTGTAAAATAATCAATGATACCAAGCAATATAGTAACGCTCAGGATATGTTATTCTTTAAATTCTATGACTCACTGAACTGAAGGCTGCATTAAAGCTAAAAGCTCAGTCTTACTAAGAGTTGGTTGATATTGTATATCCAAATGATACATTTTAATGGGTGTCTCTTCCCCTAAATAGCTAGTAAAATGCTGCATTTGAAAGCTGGTATGTTTGCTGGGAATTTTATGTGATACAAAACTCTGTGTGCTACTTTCCACTGAGTGAGTTTTGCAGATTGTCACTGCTATTGCAAGGAATATTCAAATGTTTATTATTATGCAAAGGTTTGTATCATTCTCAAGACAGTGTATTCTCAGAACTAATGATGTCATTGTTATTGGTTTTCTTAGTCTGAAGACAACAGCCCCATTTGTAATTGTGATGTAGAATATACATATGAATAGGCAGTGGCAGTTAGAGATGACCTTTCCAATACGTGAGTTTCTGAATATGGATTAAGAAGGTCAGTTATTAACACCATTCAGCTAACAAGTGAGTGATTTTATGGAATTCATTTTAGTCCCAGAGCACCAACTCCTGCATATGTTAATTTCAATATGTAAAATCTATTGTTCATCATTTCCAGTCAACTGCTGGGTAAAGAATTCTACATACTGCTCGTGCTCCTGTTGGTTACACTGAAAGTTTTGGTCAGTAGCTAAATGTGAATAAGTTACCAGAAAGATATTAGCCCAGGTTTCTTCTATGGTGATTCTGCTTTTGGGTGGCAACTTGTCTTAGATTACCATAGTGAATGTCTTCAACAATGTCTTATTTTCCTTCAGAAATTGTCTGCAAACAACTTTCATTCCAATAAGATCATTTCTATAACAGAATTATCTTTCTTTTTACGAGTTGTGAAATATTTTTTGCATGCACCTCTATGCAGACTTTTCCTGTGACTGATTTTTTTAAACACAGGATTCCTTAGGTATTCTCTCAAAAGTTAAAGATATCTTTCCTACCATTCAGTCAGTCACTTCATGAAGAGAATATACCTTTGTAGACTCTGGTATTTGTTAGACTGGTGTTCTGTGAAACTGTACACACAGGTTTACCAGCCTCTTGTTTTTCACAGCTGCAAACACACTTATAAAGTTTGCATACGGAAAGGAAATCAAGGCTTTGAGGCTCAGAGCTAACACCAAAATGGAATGTAAATCTCAATATTGCGATATTTTATTTATATGCACTAATTTTAGTGGGATGCATAGGCCTGAATTAAGGACAAAGAGTAGGAAGAAACTGTTTACGTAGTTTATCTAATGAATTTAATTTGCTGATCTCCTTACATTCCTTCTGTAAACAATGGAGAGAGAAATAGAGGCTTCTTCATAGGGTAGATCAGAATAGAAGTTAATACAAATAGATACCTTGGAGTAGGTCACTCCTTTTCCTGTTAAATGGGGGCCTAGACAGACCAAAAGGTCAGCTTCATCACCTAAATTGGAGGAACTGATGAAGATGACAAGATCAAGTGCTGAGGTCAAAGTTATAAGGCCTCAGCTCTTCCAAGTAGAATTTAGAGCTGTAAAACCCCATAGGGAGGTGGCTGTGATGATTAAGACCTTGCTTAAATACCAGTCAATGCAACAGCTAGATGCAATAGCATGAAAGAAGCTTGGGTTAAATCTTTTCCACAATCTTCTTGAGAGCAAAGTTGTAGTCCCACCTTAAGGATTTTAACCTAAAGGAAATATGATGGTTTCAACACCATCTTCTTTTGGACCAGGTTCAATTTCAAGCTAGTTTTCTGAGAATGCCTGGTGAGGTTGTGAATGTGATCAAGGCCTCTCTCTAGTTCCTTTTCTGCAGCAGCGTATGGAATTCAACCTGCTATGTCAGCCCTGCAGTCAAAGATATACCTACAGACCTTACTCTAGAGAAGAAAAGGTAACAGATTTTTCATCTGTGAACTATGCCCTCGAAGTTTTTGGAGAAATCTAGCATAGCTTTTAAGTTGTAGGGTTTTTTATAAGGAAAAAAAAAACCAAAACCAACACTGCCTTTACTTATTTGTCATGTCCTTTATCTATAGGATGCAGTTCTTTCACAGCAGATTCCCTGCATGGAGGGATCAGGTGAGTTCTTCTGCTCCCCTGAAGAGCAAAGACAGTTGCATTAGTCCCCTGCTGATAAGGCTTAAGGAACCAAATTTTGCTGAATAAACTTCATTCAGCTCTCAGTTTCTCTATTTTTCAACCTAATATATTAATGAATACAGCTTAGATTGATGCATAACGGTCAATGGTTTGACTCCCTACACAACACTGAAATACGGGAAATTCTGTTTAAACATAAGGCAAACTTTTTTACTGGAAAGGAGATTTAACACTAGAGAGGTTGTGGAGTCTCTGTCCTTGGAGGTACGCAAAACCCATCTGAATAAAATGCTGAGCAGCCTGGTCTAGGTGACCTTTCTTGAGCAGTAAATTTGTATCAGAGGTCCCCTCCAACCTCAGCAATTCTGTGATTCAGTGACATGTTCTCAGCTTCCAAAAGAGGGATAGCATCGTGATTCATTCAGCTAAATATGCATCAAATGTGAATCAGATCCCTCATGTAAGGCAGCCTTTGAACTAAAACAGGTTAAACGTATTCTCATTATCTTTGTGTAATTTTAGCTATGGGGAAAACGCATTCTTTCAGTTTTAAGTCATACCTGGGATAGAGGGAATGGCAGGTGTTTCCAAGGCAAATGTGCAATTGTTCTTTTAGTCACTACTGAAAAACTTAATTTAATACATATAAAAAAAGCTATAAATACACAAAATCCTTCATTTTCTTTATGACATAACATTTGTAAATATCAATGAAAAGGTTGCATGTGTCCAGTGACATTTGTAACTGAATTAAAAACTCAAGAAAATGAGATCATTAAGGGAAAGATGGGTGAGAAAGTTACATCTCTGGTTTAACAGAGTGTTACCAGTTACAGAAGAGTAAGGAATGTCTTATGAATACAGCAGGGATAACAAAAGAAGCAGCAAGCTGTTGCTAGAAAAAAACACACATAGAAAAGTGTATGACCAAAGATCAAACAACAAATGAGAGTGAAACTGAAAGATCAATGTGATCTGGGGCTGCTGAACTCCCTGTTTTCGAACACAAAGCAAATCCAAACATAAGCTCTGTTTGCTGTAAAGAACCCGTGCCCACTTTCTACATGAGGTTCTCTAATACGTAGCAAGAAGTGACCTCTAAACTACCTTGACAGATAGCAGCTGACTAGAAAATTACAGTCATTAACAGGATATCTAGAGAGCAGACTATTGTAAAAATGATACTAAAAGGCAGCTGTTAACAATTTGCAACCCTAAAAGACAGCTACAATAAAACCTTACATTTCTAGTGTTCTGAAAAATTGTTATTGAGCTTCAGCATACACAAAAATAAAATGCTTAGATTTTTCCCATCACTAGAGCCAAACGTTGTGAAGTGTAGAATATATTCTGATAGTTCAAACAAAAATTTGTTATAAAAATGCAGTTACTTGCATTCACTAAAAATCAAGGTTCTAAATGAAATCACTTCAGTCTTGTCTATTCCAGCTATTTCTCTTAGTGGAAAAACCTATTAGGATTAGATATTTAATATTCCCATTTTAAAACTAATGACAAAAAAAATCTAGAAACAATACCTTCAGAATTTTTCCCTTCCTAAAATGTAGTTGGTCCAAAGAACAAAACCAATTAATTTAAATCTTTCTTGCTGAATTCCCATTGCAATACAAACATCATTTTCTTTATTAGCTAACATAGCCAAGGCTAAACTGTGGAGGCTTTTGCACTGTGCATAAACTCAGGGGAATCATACCATAATATATGTATATGAGTTAGTTTATTGTTCAGAAAAGAAATCAAGCAGAATCATTCAGTGTTTTTTTTTTAATATTAATTGCTGTCACTTGATGGAGCACCTGGAAATACAAAGCTAAAAAATACTGAAACATGTAATGCCATAATCTTGTTGGTCATTGCAAGCTCATGTCAAAATTATTAACAGTGATGAAGAAGTACATTTCAAATGGAACAGAAAGTTTCAGATGGCCAGTGAATTTCTCAGGGATCCATGGGCAGCAACAATCATAGCATGGCACAGCACCATGTAGTTTGCTTTGCACGCCACCATACCTGGACTGATTCACAATTTTTTTGGCACTTTCCTGCCAAAAATATAAAAATAATTTGGATGGAATTCAGAGAAGCACCAAGAAAGAGGAAATAAGAGTAACACATGGGAAGGAAACCAAACAGAAACTAATAATGGAAAATTACATGTAGGCTATAAAAAAATCCCCAAACACAGTTGTAGAATGTAAAGTACGGAATAATATTTCCACCAAAAAGTAATAGAAATCCTAAATTCTAAATTTAGCTTAGTCAAGTGTATTTCAGTGAAAAAGAAAATTTGCATGTGCAGAGAATGAAATTTAACTAATTGTTTTTATCTGTTCTTACATACGACTATATTCAGTAATTATGTTTCACGAGTTACTGAGAGTACATATCAAAAGTTATAACTTCTCTTCAGGTGTAGAACTGTGTAAACACACTTTGTGTTATGGTTCTTGATATGAAGGACTTTGTTCAAGTCGTAAAATTTATTGTGTTAGAAAGTTTATTTTCATATAAATCAAAGCCATGTATTTTCTCTCTTTCTCGTTTGAGGCATCCCACTGTCTGCAAATATCCTTCAGTATGGACCTCTCCTCTTCCCCAGATGTTTCAGGAATGTAGTCATTCTCTCTCTCTTTTTTTTTTTTTTAACAGTAGTTGCTCTGTCTTTTAAGGTGGATGGTTAGAAGTTAAGTGCTTAGGAGAATGTGACTGTGAGGCCATGTTAAATTAAGGCCAGCAAGGGCACAAGCGGGGACCATAACTCAAGTATATTTCTGATCACTGACCCTGAACTTGCCTTACAATCTTTCACATAAATTATGACAGACTGAAAGGAATTGCAATGAAACATTGTTTCAGGGAGTGGCAGGCTTCCCCTCCTGTCTTAAGAGAGACCCTTGGAAGCAGAGTGTGCTGCCTTTGGTTCCTCTCATTCTTTAAATACTGTGTTTGAAACATTTCAGTTTGGGGATTCTCTCACATTCGCCTTCTCTTTAAGACTTGCCTGAAGCTTCCTCTCCTCTCATTACTCGATCATGAAAACGGCAATTTACTGTTTAGCTTATTACTTTATTCCTGTCTTTTATAAAGCATGTGTTGACTAGCTACTTGTCAAGATTTCATTTGCTTGGTTGGTGCACTTGAGGTTTCTTTAACCGCAGCATCTTAAAGAGTTGTTCTCCGAAAGATCAGGTGATATGTTTGGTGGAGAGCAATGGAAGGCTCTTCCTGACTCTGCTACCACAGAAACTTTGTTTATATTGATGTGTCTACATTAAGTTAAACTGTATGTTGTACTCCTAATAATGCTTCCAAACTACTGGGTCATTATCTCAATACTGACTAAGATGAAAATAATAGACAGAAAACCTAAATGCAGTAATTTCTTCATAGAGACTGAAGACAAAAATTAGTGAAGGGATATAAAGAATAAAAGAGACAATCTGTTGGTTTCACAATAATTTACACTTTACTGATCAATGTTTGGACTGAGTGTTGGTATGAGCTTTTTGGGCTGAAATAATTCACTGTCAATTCCTAGTCAGCCTTTTTTTAACGAAGATGAAATTTTGCTAACCTCATTTCAGGCAACTTCCTGCTTTTCAGTCAAAAATGATTTTACAGTCCTACATCAGCAAAAGTGGGAAAATACTGTACCTCCTTGGTGTCCACTGAGACTTATTTGGAGGCAAAACCTGACACAGCCACCTCCTGCCTTTGTTTAAAGTTGGAGAAAAAAATCTTGATGTTTTGTCAATCAGGCAAGAGAGTGAGAACGGATTGAAGAAGCCAGATCTTTTTTTGAGGAGTGAAGTGTAGTTTTAAAGTTTTCAGTTGTCTCTTCTATTTTAACATTATTTTTAACACTGTTTTATCATGGGTCATAAACATTTCTGAACAGCAATTCATTCTGAGCCCTGCATATACCTCTGACATTAAAAAAAATCGAGGACTCTTTTCAATGTTTTCTTTTTGTTCTTTCTTTTTTTCTTTCTTTTTTGTTTCTTTCTCAAAATATTTTTAACTGGAGACTCATTGAATCTGGCCAGGTAACAAGATCTGTTTAAGAAACAATTATTTTTTGAAAAATAATGCTTTCCACCCTGCAAGCAAAGTTTTTTCAATTTTGTGTGATTTTGATTACTGTTGAATTGCTGTAATATTCTAAAATAAACAGTAGACTTAACAGAATATGACATTGTATTCATAATGAATAAACATATTTCAAAAACATAGAATTTGTCTAACCTAAGACATTCCTCGAAAATTACAAGGTCTTTATTCTCATCCCATCCAAAGCATAAAAATAAAAGTCTTTAGGGAGTATGAGATCTGTTGGAAACCAGTGGCTCTCCAGATATTGGCTCATATGTATGTCAGCAATTCTCAGCCTGCAAGTCTGTCAATTTACTTTTCATGTTTGAAAGCGTGAATGATAATGTGTAACTAAACAGGAAAGTAGGTAGTAGGTTCCAACTAATTTTGGTTACTTGTGCAATTTTGTTGGGTGGGGGTTTTTTTTGCTTTTCATCTTTTCTTGGGCCTGATCTAAGTGTGACTGAAGGTCGGTACCAAAAATGTCTAGGTGACTTAGAGCATGACTTACATTTGAAAACCAAAGGGACCTGTGCTCCTAAATCACTTACATGTGTCTGGGAATCCCACTGAAATCTATAAACAGTACTCTAACTTCACTATGAATTAAATGTGACCTTAGTTCCAAAGATAAATTTCATGGTTTGAATTGTATAGTCTTGTTTTGTCTGTAGCTGAGCTAGACAGACTTATGGAATGACATTGCGATGTGTGAGTGTACTTTTTTTATAGACTTCTGCTATTTCTATTCCCACAGCAACAGTGTACCCTTCATTCATACTAATTAGCTCTTAAATTTAGAAGCTTTATGGATATGAGAATGATAACACATAAAACATAATTAATTTGTTATTGTTTTTATCCATTATTTGTGAATTTCTCTGAAGGGATATTTAGATTTTAATTTGATGTATCATGGAGGTAAAGAAGCTTTATCTGAACATAAATTTACAATACTCTTATTTAGGATTTTTTTTGTCTCAGGAGTACTTTTGGGGGAAATTATCAGAGAAAAGCTGGTAAATGAAAGTAGGAAAAAAAAAGAAAAAAGAGAGTATCTTTTACCCTTCTATTTATTTTTTCTGATAACCTGTTTTCAATTGCTACACTAGCTTTACTAGACTCAGTAACTGTCTGAATTAAGTATGCGGACAGAATCTAAGAACATAACATACAAAGTAAGACAAGGCTGAGGATATTCAGTGCTGTGGTGAAACTCTGTTGACAATGAGTAATAGAGCATCTACCAAATCCTTCCATTTGATTCCTACATATAGAAAAGTCAAAAGGCAAATTTTCTACTGGAATGTGTTGAATCAATTAACATGTATGATGGAAACCAGGCAGGCCACTTAGTTACCTTCCAGACATTTACAGTGGGCAAACTGCGGAGGCCAGCCAGCCAGGCACTGGGCACTTTGATCCTGGATAAGAACCCACAGGTTTCCCATACTGAATGCCTCAACTTCCAGGCTTGTGCCTGTGGTTTATTCCAGTCTGATATTCTTACTGGTCACTTGGAATGCGCTGAGTAATGGATAGAGTCTATTATTGTAAAACTCTACCTAAGTATATAAAGTTTTATATTATGAAATCCCTGTACAAGTAAATGTAATGGAAGCAGGAAGCTTTTTGTTATGGAGAGTGTGTATATATATGTATACGCACTGTGTGTATATATAGATATTATGCTAAATACATATGTTTATGTATAGAAATGTTATGTTTATATACATAAAACATCTATATTTAATACATAAATTGCCAAAACTAGAAATTCCAATTACCAGGTAGGTCACCTAATTTACTTTTTTCATGATACATACAAAACCAAATTGAATGGCAATTGTCACACTAACACTAAGCAATAAGAATACAACTTACTGAATTTCAGAAACATTTAGAAATAATGACTAAAACAAAATAAAAGTATGAAAAGACTGAAAATACAGATTATAATTATAAAATTTAAAAACAAATCATATGATGTAATTAAAACATTAAATTCCAACTTGATGAAGCTAAAAAGAAACAATTTAACCGTGCTAGAATGGCACAGTTAAACTGATTGTGACTGAAAAACTGTATTTTCAGATTCTGAAAAGTCCAGTAATAGATCAACACATATGGCATACAGGTCTATGAATCCACAGCTTCCCTATGAAAATATTTAGCAAAATGGCTTAATTTAGATGCATTTGTATGTGTTTTGGTATCTATTCTACCTTCTGTGCATACCCTATGAAGAAATGAAATCTAACTCTACCTTTACAAAACATACAGTGTTTTTCAATATAGTGAGAATTTTCAGTGTTATTATCCAAAGCATTGTTTGGATTTAAAGAAATATACAGTTCCACACAAATTACTCAGACATGAAAGGGTATTATTTTAAATGAAATAAATCATAACTGGTTGCAAGGACTTCAAGCTGAATTCCACATCCTTACCAGAGTGGGAAGATATGAAAACACTGAAGTTTTATGACATGGCTCTCAGTGCTGTGCAGTTGTAAATGTATTGCAGCCCTACATGTTTGAATGTTTGCTGGTACACAAATAACTTCCATTTGGATTTTGGTCATAAATGGAGGGTTTTCAAAACTGGGTGTCTGTAAGAAAGACAGAAAAAGATACCACCGGAGCCTTAAACAATGTCTAGGAAATCTTGGAAAGTCAGACCAGTCTAATTCCATGGGCTATGCTAAAACCTTAGAAAATACACAAATTTCAAAATTAGCAGCATCTGTTGCAAGAGTGAAAGTGCATTCTTGTCTTCAATTCATAGTTAGCCTGGCAAGTTGGCCGGTGTGCTGACCTCTTCAGTGCATAGGCTTTTAGACTTTTTTTATTCTTTTCTTTCCTTTTGAAGTGTGGGGAAATGTAGAAACCTTTAAAATGAATACACCATGTTTTTCATGCTAATTGCAGCAATGAAATTACTGTCTTGGGGTGAGCAAGGACTAATCTATACTGCCTACCTAGAATTCTTTATACTTAACATTCGAAAGAGGGGGAGACCCATAATGCCTGCATACAAGTGTGGGAAAAGCAAAAACTCCTACCAGAATCATGAATCTACCCCTGCCTATACCTCAGAAGAAACTTTTTTTTTTTCTGAAGATAGGCAATGATGAAATTTCATTGGGTTTTGATTTGAGTTGTCTCAAAGCAACATTTTTCTAGGTTACTTGCTGCTGTTCACCATCCAGGCGTGGCATTGTGCCACTTTAAATAAATCGTCTGACTGATCTGTACTTCAATTCATGAAAACTAATAAAATACTTTATTTCTCACTGCATCTTTGTGCCAAAGATCAGGGGTCTTAATTCGGGTTTGTAGGCTGCCTGCAAAAGAAGTATGATATAGCTAGCAATAATGGTGCATTTGGTTATTGTTAGGAACAATCTTACTTAAAAAGGACAGACAGAGGTTGTTTTGAATTAATGGAACAAATCTGTTCTTAAACTCACAATCTGCTAAAAGTTGCCAAGTTTCCATGTATACTTAAGTAAGTTGTCTCTCTCTCTCAGCTCATTGTTTCCGCCTCCTGACATGAAGCCAGTGGATTATCAGTTCCCTGTCATGGCACAATAGAGCTGGGGGAGTCTTTTTTCAACCGTCTGCTAGACAAGTTTTTTTTTTTCCTATGTGGTGCTGTTTACCTTGTGTTTTTACAACTTGATAGTGTTCAACTTTTATGGAAATAAATAAATGAGGCATGAAAATAAATATTTAAAAGACAATAAATATTGTCTACTTGATAGAATTCTGGTTAAATGCAACTACCTCAGAGAATCTGTCTGTACAATGATCCACAATTTTAGAAACAACTTTTAAAATTTTTGACATGATAAAATCTCTGAGGGCAATTCTGTTTAATCGAGTCTTAAACCTTTTTTAATCTATATGAACCCAATTTACAAAAAGCAGTGAAACCTAAACTGCCATACTGGGCTAGGACTCAGGAGATTTAAGGTAAATTATTGCTATCGAGAGCTTTTCTAAGAATTTCTGAGCATTTTCTAGCTGTTTCTCAATCTAGAACCTTTCCAGGTATTTGTGATTTCCAATAATTTATCTCTGTTTTCTAGGAATTCCATCTATTATTTTTCTAGGTATTTCCCAATCCTTTTCAGGAATTTTTCATTCCAGAACATTGCTAGGAAATGTACATTGTTTTCCTGGAATTTCCAAGTACTTTTGAGTAATTTTTCTGTCCACAACATTTCTAGAAATTTCCCACTGTTTTCCTGCAATTCAAAATTCCAGAACATTTCAAAAAATATTTGACTGGTTTTAAGGAATTTTACTGTGCTTTATGAAATTTCACTAAACTTGAAATTTTACAAGACATTCAATGAGCATTCTAGGAATTTCAGTGCACTTTTGAGGAATTTCTGATTGCATTTGAGGATTTAAAAACTGATTCCTAGGACTTTTTCTGTTCAGAACCATTCTAAGATTTCCCTAGTGTTTTCTAAGATTTTTTTTGGTTTTTTGGTGTGTTCTCTGAGAATGACTTGATCTAGAACCTTTCTAGGAAAATTCCAGTGCTTTCTAGGTATTTGGTCGTTATGTTCCCTTGCAGGAATTCTGATTAGAATCTTTCTAGGAATTTTGCAGTCTAGAACCATGGTAGGATTTCTCAGTGTAAAGGCATAAGGAACTGAAAAATGGTCTTCACAGTTAAATTTCCAAAATCATTTGTGGCTGGGTAGAAAGAACCAAGCTTAAAAAAAAAAAAAAAGGCCGTGAATTACAGTAGCTTACAGTAGCAGTTTAGGTTGTGGAACTTTCACCCGCACTAGCTATAAAACATACCTGCCAAATGCATACTGCTTGGAGCCAAGTTTTGGTATCAGACTGATTAAATTAATACCTCAGTACAACAGGGCCATATGATGCTAGACTTTGTAACAGTGCAAGATGATTTACAGTTGGCTTAATTTTAATGATCAGACTCAGGATCACTGTTCTTGAATAAGTTTCATGTATGCCATGGCAGAGAGACATACAGCCATTTAATTCTCCTGCTGGCTGTAAATTGACTAAATAGGCTGTATATAAATAAAATAACATTAATTTATTTCCCATCTACTTTTTATGTTGTTCATAGCTTATAATTACCATGTCATGGCCCTGTCACATACATTTTAGGGTATTTTTAGGAAGAAGTGATTTCATCATCTTTCATCATCCTTTATATCGTGCCATAGAGAGTTTCTGTATTTATAGACAGAGGCATAAACCTTGTCAAGTAACAGTCTACCTGCTTAAGCCAAATACCATTCCTTTCAAAACTTCACAGAAATTGTTCCGTGCTGTGAAGACTACTTCACATTTCTAGGGCTTTCTTTACCTGCAGAATCTGTAGGCGCTCTATAAGTGATGGCTTTGAGAATCCAAAGTACTGAACATCTCTGGGATATCATCCCACACCTCCTCCTTCATTGAGCAGTGTTTTATGTAGCTCTGTAAACACAAGAAACCATGCATGTGAATGTGCTCATGTAGCATCCAGTGCCAAGTCTTATCAATGCTTTTGTGGCAGAAATGTAGCACCTCTGAGGACTGAGTGTGCTCAGTATCATAGCTCTTGTAAAGGCGGTAAACATTCTCTTGTACCTCTAGGCACAAATACCTAGACATTGAGGAAGTCATAGCGTATCTGAAAATGTCACATAAAAAGCAGAGTAGAACTGAAGGAGAAATGTCCTAGATCATAGTTTCATTGCTCTGTGAATAAATAGGCATTTAGAAAGGCCGAAGGCTGATTTCCTCAATTATTTAATTAAAACTTTATGTAGGGGCTACAGAAGAAGGTGATAAGTAATCTTGACAAAGAACTTTCAGTAAGAGTTTGCTGTGAAGTGAGCCTTGAATCTGTTGACTTAGTTGTGTACATAGAGATTAGTGAAACAGATGAGAGGTGATTCTACCTATCTGTACGGCCTATTAGATTGGTTCATTCCCAGTGTAATTGCTGAGTGTTTGGCAGAAAATATTTCCTAACAGCACAGATAACCACTATTTTTGTGTGTAGCATATTAATTTGTTTCCATTTGAACAGGTGAGAGTAACAGGCAAGGGCAGTTTTGTCCCAGTCAACTAGAAATAATCACCATTGTATAGTCCTCTAACATATCTTTTTAGATATCAAACAAAATAATGATATTACTTGAAACTAAAAAGCTTTAAAGTAGCAGTCCTTTAAAATACAATAGTTCAGACTCGTCTGAGATTTCATGGGCTCTGTAATAATGCAGCTGTTTTCCTCAGGGTGTTCTCACAAATTCATTAAAAAAATCTATTTCTTATGAGCATTCTGAAACCCCAAGGAAAGCAGCTGGGTTTTTTTGACAAACTGGGCCACATTTTCAACACCTCTAGCAAAAGAGACATTTATAGAGGAATTTTGTGCCTTATACTCTGCTAGCAATATATTTTTTTAACACTAACATCATACTACTACTAAGTGCTCTTAGCAGAAGTTTACACAGCAAAGCAGCCAAAGTGAACATTGGATTGAGCCACAGTACGAAATTAAAAACCTGACTTCGAGCAGAAGACTTTCCCTAAACTTAAAATATGCCACCCAGAGTGAACTTAAAGACCACTAGGGATAACACTGAATGATACAGACATGTTAGATGTGAACTTTTCAGAGGTTTTCTAAAACCTTTTCCTTTTTTCTTTGTTTTTAATGTCTTTCTGAAACTATAAAAATTTAAAGAATGAGCGATGTTAGTAGGGCGTCTTGGTGAACATGCTTACTACAGTATTAAAGAAATATAAAGTCTGGACAAGATAAGAACTTTCTTGCTTCCTGTGTAACACATTCCTGCAGGGGATTATTTTTTTATTTTCTTTTGTCAGTTCAAAAGTGATGATAGACCCAAATAGTATCCTTTTCACTGCTTTCAGTTTTGCACAATTTTCGTAGAGGATTTCTTCTATACGTATTTTTACATGATATCATTTTTTCTGCATCCACTCAACTGTATTCAGTCCTTCCTGGTTTTTGAAACTTTTCATTTCTTTCCTTTAGTCTGACATGCTTTTCAGACCCATTCTTTATGTACTAAAACCATCTTTATTCAGTATTTTTCAACAGTATATGTTTTATCACGTTTCCCTATAATTTTTTAAAGTTTCATTTTTCGGTTTTGAAATTAAGTTTCCCACTCCAACAACCCAGCTGAAGTGTCTTTAATTCACTGACTTTTCTCAGACTACTGTTTCATTCCATACTTTCATACTAGCAGGGAAGTTACCCGGATAAACGTATTGTCATTTCCTCTTGAAATGTCTTTACCTCTAGATGTCGCTGAATTTTCCAGCTGAGCTGTGGCTAATCCATTTCCTTTTAATGTCATCCTATTAATGCCTCATTCTTTGATCCTAGTCCCTCAAGATATACTTTCTTCTTGTCCCTTTCTTTGATCTTTATCTCTTTATCTCTTTCTTTTTTATTGTACTCAGTTTTCTGGGTTACATCTGACTTACATCTCCTTTTCGCTCTTCTTCAGCTTGCACTTGTCACTGCATTGCAGGGATTCATCCATCAACTATACACATCAGCTACCTCTTTTTTTGGGCCTTTCGGGACAGCACTTATCTGCTGGTTCTTTTGATCCCAGTCTACAGACTGTTTAATTTCATTTCATAGTTCGTTCTTCTTTTCTCAGAGAAGTCTTAGTTTTGCATGCAACTTAATTGTATTCTTCTCTATTTCTCTCTATTTTCACTTTTTTGGTGGTTCTTAGCCTCAGTCATCCTGGGACCTGCACAAGCCTAGGTTTCATCCTCACACTCCTGACTGAAATGAATTAAGTGAACCATACTCTGATTTTTCTCATCAGAAGATAAATAAGACTATTTCCTTTACATTTGTTTGAAAGGCATAATCTTTATCACTAAAGTATCCTCTAAGTGGGAATTTGGTTGATTTTATCCATTTTCATTTTCATTATAAGAACAGTTTCCACATTTTGGAACAACATTTATTTATTTTTTTATAGACAGGTGCATGGAAGTCAATGGCCAGACTGATGAGAGAGACCTTAGCTAATCTGAACTGGTGCATCTCTGTTTAAATCAATAAATTTACAATAACATGAAATATGCTAAACTCTAGTTTAGTAAATTTAGTCCTGGCTTTTGAATCAATTCTGTTAAAGAACAACTAAAATAATGTTTTCTCTTAATCAGCCTCCATTGATTCAGCAGGAATTGAATTTAAAGAATGAGAAGAGAATGTATGTTTTAAATTTACATTTGTAAATACAGTCAAATTCTCTTAAATAGCAGACCATTGTGTAAATAAAAATATGGAAATTGAGTGAACATCCTCATTACAGATTTAGAGCATCAGTTTCACCAATTTATATTTACTTTTATTTCATCAAGTTCTTTAAAAAGAGAAGAGTAGGAATATTAAAATTTTAGGGTCAAATACAGTAAATTAGTGAGCTGTATGAATGGCTTAATGCACAGCATGATATCAGTCAGTGGAGGGACTCCCATTAACTTCGGTAACATTTGAATCAGCCTTGAAGTGTGTTAAAGACTACACAGCAGAAAATGTTTGCAAGTAAAATCAATGTAGTCTCACTAAGTATTGTGAATGTACTTGCAGTTTATTCCTGTTAGTCTTACCAGTAGCTAGTCTTCAAAATTAGTTTCTCTAATTCACTTAATGTTGTACAATACGGATTTACAGCTTCTCAGCTACAACTAGACATTTTGGTACTTTAATACTTGTCTGGGCCAGGAATCTCTTCCTGAGGTAGACACAGTAGTAAATGGTAAGACTGTAAATGAAAAGTAAAACTGGAAAAAAATAAGTAAGTGTTTCAGAAAGCTATGCCCTTTTTTTATTTTTTGGGGGGTGTCTGTTTCCTGCCCTTCCACCCCCATTGTAAGATGTGGGCAGGAGACATAACCTGGAGAGAGAAATAAAAACAACTTCCTGACAGAACCCACTCACACTTTCATTCTTATTTGTAGATTAAGATTATTCATATTAAGAAGGAAGTGTAGCTCTTTTGGTGGAGTTTGTACGCTAGTAGGGGACTACGAAGAAGAGAAAATCCAAGCATTTCCAAGATATGGTTTGGCAGTGTTCAGTACTTTCCTCACTTGTCCAAAGAAATTACTACAGAGAAGAAACTTTCTCAGGATTTCTTCTAACAGATTTAAAAAAAAAAAAGAAAAAAAGAAAGAAAGAAAGAAAGAAAGAGACAGAGAGGTAGAGCGGAACCATTATTAATGATGCATAGTCTTTGCTTCCTGAAAGTGAACTGTGTTCCTGAAGAAGGACTTTTTCTTCCTTTTTGTTAAATTTTGTGATTGCAAAGCCAACGATGGTATTCAGCTAGTTTTAGAATGCATGCAGTTCTCTTCCATCCACCTCCAGCTGTGTCAGTGCCAAACAGGAAACAGACTATTCTTCAGGAAGCAGAGTAGACTCAGAATATTTCACTCCGAAGAGCCACCAATAAAACTCCTCTAAACTATGTCAATTGTCACATTTACACTGTCCGAGAAGCTCTTCCACACACCATCTCAATAGTTTAAAATATCCCTTCATTAAAAACTACTTTGTTTTTAATGGAAAACACTTAAACAATGCTTTAATGGGTAGTGAAAAGTGAGTGCAATCTTTATTTGCTTGTCAGAGAATTACATTCCACTTAAAATACATGTAATATCATGCTCTGATGCTTACAGTTATATAGATATATGTTTTATTACATCAATAGTAGATTTTACAATACTAAAAATTGATGCAAGCAAACCTGAAGATGGCCTATAGTGGATTTCTTTTATAAATGCTATATCAGAATATTAAATAGTGAGGGTGAGAGGGGGAGGGAAAGAAATTAATGTTCACCTTATCTCTTGAATATTGAGTCTATCCTGTGAATTGACTTAGTAGTGCAAGAGAAGACAGGAGGTGATCTTAAAATCCACAGATATTTCATATTGTGTCTGTACAGGAAGGCAAGACTAAGTTTCCTGACTTTTACTGACTCATTTAGTATGCTTAGAAAAGATTTTCTAGCATGTTAAATTGTCAAGGATTTATAGAGTTACTGACATTACTGTTTTCAATCGTGTTATGATGCCAGGCATCATAGATACTTCGTACCTAGGTTATCTCTGTGGAGAGTATGATCTTTTGAGGCAAATGTATCAAAGTGTAAAGCACTTTGATTTATGACCCCCGCAACTTCTTACTGACTAGGAAATTAATCAGGAAAATCTTGCGAGATCGGGAATTTTTTTGGTGGAAATCAGGGGTTTGCAGGCTACATCTGCATTGAGATATCAAGAAAGAAAAGAGCGTGGTGATCTGTCACACAGATGAGCCCCTGGTCAGCCTGTGACAGGGCTCTGTGCCTGCGATACCTGCCCTGTAGGGAGGAGAGCAGTGTGTGCTCAGATCATTTCCCCAGGTAGAGTTCAGCAGCAGCTTGTGTGGAGCTGTATGCATTGATGTGGAATCTGGGAAGCAGTCCCAGTTTCTGTCACACTAAGGGAGTTGCAATGAAACAACGCAGGCTGCAAAGGACAGGACAACTGCCAATTTGCCAGTAGTTTTGGTTGGGACATCAGGTAGTAGATCAGACTTCAGTGAGTGCCCATAGGTACATTGGCCCTGTGACTACAGAAAGAACACTTAAACTTGTAACAAGTCATTGCTTTCTGAAAATGTAAGGTTCCAGACAGGAGTGGGCACACAGCACACACAAATGTGTTAAATGGGAAATCTTCTGTCCTCAGTAGGTACAGTACTAATACAGCTTCACCAACTGTGCTGATGTGATTCAGTGAATTTTCTGCAAAATGCCTGTTGAGTTGGTGTGTTCATCAGGGTGGGCTTGCTGAGGTGGTTGACTTGCCCAAGTGCTTCCTCCATGTCTTGTGTCTTCTGCTGCTTTTGAAGGAGCTATGCCTATGTGGCAGGTTGACCTTGATATATAGAAGTGTATATACATAGCATGATACTAGTGAGGTGTCAGTGGCACATCGTATGTCAGGAAAAAGCTGTTCTTTTGTTTACACAGGTCAAAGCTTTGTAATCTTGATGCTTAGAGAGATGTAACCCATATGCAGTCCTGTGCATCTTCAGTATCGTCCTTTCTCTTGAGTTACTGCCTTTTTAACAACAAGCCACACTTGGCAAAAAAATGAGGAATCTACTGTGCATGTACACATGGCAAAGCTTGGAACAAGTGCCAAAAAGAAAACAATAATAATAGTCAAAATCTTCTTTGTTTGCGGTGCATGTGCTCCAGCAGTGTGAGAGAGCATGGGGACAGAAAGTCTCCTGAAACATTCAGTTATTAGTAAGAGATGGTGTTTGTGTCTGATTTTACAAATATTTTTTAGAAAAGTTATTCAGAGAAAGGTAACTGACATCTCGTCTTTTTGAACTGCTTAATTCCTGTCCTAATGAACCTATTGTTTCACAGTACAACTGAAAGGCATAATGCTTTTCTGTTATAACAGCCTTCATAGTATGAGGGTCGTAATTTTTTAGGAACATGTGTAGAGAATGTGCATCAATGTGTGCACGCATATTTTTATGACAGATGACTGGGGAATAGCTAATTTGATTTTAGTAGTAATTTTGCAAAACTGTAGAATTATCTTGAAAGGACAGTAATTTTTTATGTTTCTCTTTGAAACCCACAATACTGATGTTTCAAGGACAGTGTAAATAATTCAAAACAAATTCCAGCACTTCGATTTAGGATTATACTCATAGTTTTCACAATAATTAAACACGCAAACTTACCATGTTTTGTTTATGGAATAAATTTTTAATACAGATTAAACACAGTCTGTTTCAACTCAGTAAATATATGCCATTTTAAAACATTAGTTTCCACTTTGTTTGTACCAATACCTTTCATTATTTTATAGATCAGGTTTTGCCTGTGCAAGAATTCAAGTCAGACAGCAAGCAATTTCTATTTCAGATTTACAGCACCTTTCTTTTCAGACTTTTGAGGGTAAAAAGTTTTCTTGATTGACATATTGATCAGTTAAATGGAATTTAATAAATTAAATTCTGTAACTTTCTCCAGGAGAAACTGACAACACGAAGTTAAAAACCTGTAGTCAACAGTTGTGCTATACCAGCTGTGAATTAAATCACGAGCTTTTTCCATTTAAAAATTCATTTTAATTAAACTGTTGTTTCTTTCTTCAAATGAATCAGTTACCCAGTCCAGCAATATTATTAAGACTAGTTTATAAATATTCATACATAGAGAATCATAGATTATATTTCAACACCAGAAAACCATTTCATTTTCATTCTGCAATTTTGGCAGATACCTTACACTAAAACTGTAACATTGTCACTCTCTTAGTTCCAGTTGTATTTTGGAAATCTTTGACCAGTTCTATAGATATGTTCATCCTCACAGAAGTATACTAAAAAGTATATTGGAAAATGGCATGGCTTAGAGATTGAATCATATCCATTTCTGGTTTAGAACTGGAAAAAAAGGACTCAGTTTTCCATCATCTTTTTGGGACATCCACTGTGGTAGTGTCCAGAAGTTAGCATCTGGCAATTAATGTAGCCACCCTTGCAAAATGAACTGGTGACTCTCAAATGGTTTACAATGAGCAGTGACTGCGTGGGAAGTCTTTTGACAACATAAGAAACAAGGTTAGATATGATTAAACTGCTTTTTCTGTCTTACAAGTAGTCTCTCCTCAGATGTGACTGAGCTTTAAAATGCCTCTAGGTTGTACTGGGTAATTTAGTAGCATTCATATCAACAGCTTTGGCATATTTCATTAGTACTAAATATGTTGCTTTTCTCTTCAAGTGACTGAGCTACTCAACATGGGCTTTAGAAGCTTTAAGTTGTGATGTGTCCTTTTTAATATTATATCCTTCTGACAGGTATGTAGGAATGTCATGGGACATACCATTTGCAATTCCAGATTAACAGTAAACACAGAGTTTTTTCCTTTTACAGGAAAAAATGCTTAAAACATTTAGGTTTGTATCAGTTATTTTATTTGATCCTTTCAGCTATACATTAAAATGACTATTGGCTAAATTATTTTCTTCCTTTCTTAAGATGTCTTCTATGCTTAGAGCCCTAACATTTTGTGATTCTGTGATTCTGTAATAGAACAGTTTTTCACAGAACTTTTTAAAAACTGGAAAGGCTTTAAAGGGGGCTTTGAGCAAAAATAGGATGTGGAAACTGGACAAGTTAGAAAGAAAACTAAAGTAGCTTCTGCAGAGGGAGGAGTTTCTGTTGAGTTCCAGGAAGTGTAACAGTGTCATAACAATTTTTTCTGTAATGCACTATCTGACCAATTACTGCATCATAATCTTACCAATTTATCTGAAACCTAAACAAGATTTTCTAGGAAGTATCACAAATCTTTCATCCATTTAAAGGTCAGAAAGAGGGTTATAAAAATCACAGTTTTCAGAGCAGTTACTGATAGTGAAAATGTGCAGTGCTACCACGATTTGTCATAGTGTCGAAGAAGAAAGAGAAAAATGGACAGAGTTCTATTTATAACAAGAAATTCACTTTGCAAAGTTTAAACCTGGAAATACTGAATAATTTTTAAAATGTAAAATCTGAAAGAGATTATCATCTAGTATTCAGTCCTGGGTATTTTGTTAGTCTTCCGTGTAGTATTTTTATAATAATCAGGACTATTTTGTTAGATTTGTCTTATAAGAACAATAGATACATTAAAACAATAACTTTGTGGTTATGTGGGCAAATAGATATTCGTACATGAATCCTAGAAAGTTCTGAAATGAAAACAAGAAGTGTAGAAAGGCTAGACCAGTCCTCCCTATCAGACTTGTGAGTTTTGTTCTGCTGCCTATTTCTGTGGCCCATGTACCCTTGTATCCAGAGGAGAGCTACAAACTCCCATGCTCCAATCTTAGCACATCAGCTGCTTTCATCTAACAATCTGAGACACTCTTCTCCTCTGAGATTTTCTTGAGCCTTTTATATATTAGACAGAGCAACAAATACCAGAATTTAGAGAAATATTTTACTAAGTTCTGCTATCTCAGCAGTTTCTGCCACTGTTGTTAGCATTGTATCTTCTAGCAGCTTGACCTTTAAGCGTAAGTATCCACTGGCATGAAGCAATAAAAGAAAAAAATTGTAATTATGTAACCCAGTATATTTATTTTCAGAAGTGCATGTATGCACAAACACACATATATGTGTGCACACACACTGATAAAAGAATTACACATAACCCTGAAGGACACTAATATCTGTTTTAGAATCCACTACAGTAACTAAGACCAAAACAATGTGTGCACTTCATAATGAAGAATTTTCCTCCGTTTTTTCTGGCAGAAATAGCTTCCCACTCATACAAACAGCTTTTCCCTTGCTATAAAATCTCCAATAAATGGCTACATTCGTTATGCTACTGCCAAAGCATCTTCTTCTAGATATGAGTTTCTTGCTTCATGGTTTTTGCTTTACTCCTGTCCAGCACACTCTCAGTTCACTGATCCCTTCAACTGCCTAAAGAGTTTCACGGTACACAGAAGTTTACAAATCCAGGTATAGCAAAGCAGTTCAGCAACTGTCCTCTGCCTTGTCAAACCACTCACTCTCCTTATCATTGCTGTACCCAGATAAAAATATTTTTACAGTAGTTTGTTTATGAGTGATGTCTCTACAATATCAACAGAAAAACAAATAGGACTTAAAGAATTAGTTGTATGGAATACTAATGCATCTGTTCCATAAATATTTTCTCTTATTCCTTAAACAAAATACCTAGCTGAAGCCTCAAGAGCCTCATAAAGATGGAGGGATGATTTGAACTATTCTGTAACTGAATATGCTAGTGAAAGGATTGATGTTTTATTGTTTACAGGGTTTATTTTATGCTACAAAAGATGAAATCCTGTGCAAGTAGAACATGGGTGTTTTGTGCTCCCTGATGTGTGGGAGTAGTCCATCAGTCCTGACAAGACAGCCTGTGGTTTCAGTAGTTGCAGCCACGTAGTATAAAACAATACTCTCAAAAAGAAATATATGAAAATTAAAAGGATTTGCATACCTCACACCCAATTTCATACTTCTGAATTTCATTTCTGATTTATAAGTATCACAATTAATAATACAGAATTAGTCTATCGCATATTCATCACTGATTAAGGTAAGGAATTGATTTGTAAATTCTGAAGTGACTTGAGTTTAACCTAGGCCTAGGCAAATAATACTGTGTTTGCTGTAGAATTTGTATGCAGCTATATTTCAAAAATTTCTCAAGGAGCTATTATTTGTGTTTGTGACTAAGAGATGTGACTAGAAAGGAAAAAAAAAAAGGAAAAAGAAAAGCCCACCACCCCAACCCGCACATGTTTGTAAATGTGTTTATGCTATAAAGCAATTCAATTCAAACTTGAGTTATTTATAAAAATATCATACATTCATGATATTTTTATTGCAGTAACTTGGAATTCAGTCATGATAGTGTTCTTCCTCAGCAGTATTCATAGTGGTCTCAAAAATAAATCCTAAGCAAGTTTAAATTTGCATTAGCTTTGATAGAATTATGTCAATTTATGTCAGATTGAAAGCTGAAGCAGAGATTTCAGCTGAAGAGCAACTTGGCTGCTATACTGACTGGGAGGGACTCTGTCAGCTGAAAATAATCATGTAGTGGTCCAAAATGTAAGCTTGGTGATTATCCAAAGTCCATTCGCCTTAGGGTTCCTTGAAAGTTGAGTGTAGCTAACAGAAGTGCCCATGTTTACTTCAGTAGATTTTTGGTGAGGCTGTCATAGCTAGGAGATAGGGACAGTCACGAAAGCATTCCGTTGTGTACATCTGGGGTTATTTTACATATATGTTTTTTTAATTTTTTTTTCTGCACATTTGTAAGTGACACTTGAGTTAACAGAGGAGACTGCAGGAATATGTATGCATAACTGAATCCGAGCACTGTGAAATCTCGCATGAGACAAGAATACAAGTGAATGAGTCCATAACTTTCAAGAAACAAGGAAATCTACTTAGTGCTGGTAGTTTATGTTTTTAAAGCAAGTAGTCTGCTTAGTGCTAAGAAGTGCAGTCATTAGAGATGCATTAACATAGCAGCATCTTCACAGATAACAAGTAAGCAAAACAAATAAAAAACAATGTGCAATGTTTGAATTCAATATGATCTAGTTAGTTTTATATGCCCAATTAGCTAAGGTATCCAATTAGCTCTAGGTATCCAATTATCTCTGGAAATCTAGCCCCAGATTTCTAGACTCAAAAGAAGAGAAACAAAACAAAACACAGGTAGAGTTCCAATATGAAGCATATAATAATAATTGGCTAAGAATGTGTGCGTACATCCCAAACAAGACATTATTTTATAATATTTATTAGATGTAAACCTAGTAAGATAATATACAAGCTCAAGCCATGGTCTTATTAATTTTGACTGGTACTAGCCCAGGTCTCAAGAAAGCTAAGAGAAATCACCAAAATATACATAAAAAAGAAGAGCTTGCCTGATAAATCAAGAGTAGGTTGCTCAGTGGAAATTTTCTCATTCTGTGTTTTGAACTATCTGATGCAGGCCAAAGATGATTGAATAAAAAAACAAGAGTAACACTCATCAAGACATTTTTATATCCTAGTTATGTTTACACCAGACAATGGCATACTTCTTGCTAGAGAGTTAAGATGTGACAAATCCAGTATGTTAGGTTTATGTCTAAACAATCTCTTTTCATCCACACTGTGAAATTTTCCCATCCTGTGCTGCTTTGAGCCTCAGTCATGTTACATATTGATAATCTGCAAAGATATTCAGATATCTCAAGACTGTTGATGTTTAATGGTAGGTTTACTACCTGCTTTCAGTTTTTCATGGAACTTCTTTAACATAACACAACAAAGTCTACCATATGTAGGAGAAAAGATCAGTAAAAGTGAGTACTTTATACCTGAGATGTTGATGCATAAATGGAGGTTAGAAGATTGTTTGGAGTCATTCTAAGTAGAGCGCTATTATATCTGGGGTTTATAGCTTTGTAGTTATTTTGTTATTTCTTAACCTGCAAAATGGCAGTTTTTATTTGAATTGTTGATAATAATGGGCCTGTTATTTCTTACTAAGAGATTGAAAGCTGGTGACGAGTTTGCACTACTGCAAATTTTTTCACTATAATAAGTGAGATAGAGAAGACTGTAATTACTTGTCATCATAATAAGGAGAGGTAAAAGAGATAAATTAATGAACTGCTAATATCAAGCAAGTTATTTTTCATGCTGAAAAAAATCAGGACCAAATTATGACCACTGCCACCTTTGGCAAAATCTCTCTAAAATGAACAGGAATTAGTAATTAGTCCGAACTTCAGAATTTATCTCAAAGCTTCTAAAAGATGAGCAAGTGTTTTTATGACAGAATGGGTCTTTGCTGAAGAATTACTTGCTTACAGAAAGAACAGTTATTAAACCCTGCTTGTCAGAAACATTATTCTCTAGCCTTATTTGAATTCATATAGTTTTTGACTAGGTGGCCTGGCATGTGGCTCAGTGTTTTGCATGAATATGGACTAAATGAAAATAAGTTAGTGTATCAAGCAATTCAGAAATATGGCTGCTCTATAGACAGTAGATTGACTGGTTAGGTCGATACTGGAAAAGGAAAATTTTGAATTAGTAATCCCAGTCATGCTGTTTTGGTAGTGTTATACACTAGCTTGAGATCAAGGGAAGACATCAGACAACTGCTGAATTCAATCTTTATAAGAAATATTTCTGCTGCAAACAAATTAAAGAAAAAAATTACAAAAGGTTATTAATTACATCAAGGAAATTATTTAGCCTGGTTTTATTTCAAAAGGTATGAAAGTGTCAATAAAATAAAAAAATAGGATATCAGCTGAATCAGAAATACCGAGAGCGAGTAATTTCAATTATCTTATGAGCCAGGTTGCGTTAGACTGATAAATTAGGGGAAGTATTTATATGCAGGTGAGAAGAACGCTATACACAAATATGTAAGCATCAGACAAAGCTGTAGAGCTACTAAAATAATGAAACAGTTGAGTCAATAGTAAGATGGGTCTTTAATTTTTAGAGAAGTAATTTATATAAAGAAACTTAATGTAGATAGGACTGTGTAAGTAAGGCAAAGAACAATTCAAAAATATTTTCAGGATTGATATCCAAATACTGTCTTTACAGTTATATGTTTTCTTAATTGTTGCTAGCTAGTAGATGAGCCACTGATGCACATTTATGAAATTGTTTTGAATCTCCAAACCTTCCTAAACGTAACTGTGAATCACTCTGGGTAAAATCCATCTTGAAAGTACAGTGTGTGTCATTTGCTGCTATGCTTGCATTCATTTCCTGCTCCAGTTCAACACAGTGAGAAAGTAAGGCCATGACATGTGATTGAGCTGATAATGATGAAGAACAATTACTCAACGTAATAAAACTAGAGTCTGGACATTGTTGCCATAAAATATTAGAGAATAGCCTCACTGATAATTATCTAACCTGAGAAATTTTACTGGTTCATCAAAAATCACAAAACCAAAATTGCAGTATGTCTTTCCTACCTTGCCTTAGCAGTACTGTCAAAAAGGGCAGGTGCATTTCACAGAATAAAAGAGAGTAGCTAGGAGTGGATTGTGGCAGAAGACAGCCTATCTGTGCCCACCATCTTTCCCAGTTGCTCCTCAGTCTTAGGGGAGAAGTTCGTTCTCCCCATCAGTTGAATGCTTTCGCGGTACAGTTAATTTACGCAGGCATAGTAACACCAGTGCTTTCACAGAGTGTCATACCACTGTGGCAGGAATTCATATTTGCTTTGTGGCCTTTGGCTGTCATTGCAAAAACCAATGTATTCTGTCCAGCAGGAAACATGGGAAACACTGCTACAAGTTATAGATGAGAGATGACAATTCATAAACTGTGAACAGTAAATAATCAGTAGAAAAAACACTTATTATATGAAGGCTTCAAGCACATTAACAAAGTAGTTTGACACAATAATCCCTTATTGTTTGATGCAATTTGTACACACAGAAGTTACATGAAGAAGGCAGTCCCACAGTTTTCACGTTTTCATTACTACTACTACTATATACGGATGTTTTATACCATGTAATTGAAAGGTTCTGTCATGTTTCAGATAAATGTGAATGCAGCTTGACACACAGCATAAACCTTCAGGATTTCAGTGGTATGATCTCTGCCTATGAAATCTTGTTATATTTAAAACAAATGAAATGTTATATTCTGCTCTCTGACATCATTGCTTTGCAGAAGAAATACACAGAATATATTTAACTGCATTCTGTGGCAGATCCATAACAGCTTAGAATCTTTGATACATTTTAAGGCTTCAGAAAACATTCACTGTGCTGAATACGGATGACAATGACAAGCTGGATAGAGTATAGAATAACAGAATCAGAGAAACATAGAATCATTAAGGTAGGAAAAAACCTCCAAGATCATCCAGTCCAACTGTCAACACACCACCACCATGCCTACTAAACCACACCCTTAAGTGCCACATCTACACGTTTTTTGAACACCTCCAGGGATGGGGACTCCACCACCTCCCTGAACAGCCTGTTCCAATGCTTGACCACTCTTTCAGTAAAGGAGATTTTCCTAATGTCTTATCTAAACCTCCCCTGACACAACTTGAGGCCATTTCCTCTCATCCTATCGCTAGTCAGTTGGGAGAAGAGCCCAACCTCCAGCTCACTACACCCTCCTTTCAGGTAGTTGTAGAGAGCAAGAAGATCTCCCCTCAGCCTCCTCTTCTCTGGACTAAACAACCCCAGTTCCCTCAGCCACTCAGCGTAAGACTTGTGCTATAGACCTTTCATGGACCTCATTCCCTTCTCTGGGCATGCTCCAGCACCTCAATGTCTTTCTTGTACTGAGGAGCCCAAAATGGAACACAGTACTCCAGGTGTGTCCTCACCAGTGCCAAGTACAGGGACACGATCACTTCCCTACTCTTGCTGGCCACACTATTCCTGATACAAGCCAGGATGCTGTTGGCCTTCTTGGCCACCTGGGCACACTGCTGGCTCATGTTCAACTGGCTGTTGACCAGTACCCCAAGGTCCTTTTCCACTGGGCAGCTTTCCAGCCACTCTTCCCCAAGCCTGTAGAGTTGCATAGGGTTGTTGTGACTGAAGCGCAGGACCCAGCACTCGGCCTTGTTAAACCTCATACAGCTGACCTCTGCCCATCGATCCAGTCTGTCCAGATCCCTCTGCAGAGCCCTCTTACCCTCGAGCAGATTGACACTCCCGCCCAATTATGTGTAATCTGCAAACTTAACGGAGGGAGCACTCAATCCCCTCATCCAGATCATTGATAAAGATATTAAACAAGACTGGCCCCAAAACTGAGCCCTGGGGAACATCACTTGTTACCAGCCGCCACCTGCATTTAGCTCCATTCACCACCACTCTCTGTGCTCGGCCATCCAGCCAGTTCTTTATCCAGTGAAGTATACACCCATCCAAACCATGAGCAGCTAGTTTCTCCAGGAGGATACTGTGGGGAACAGAGTCAAAGCCCTTACTAAAGTCTGGGTAGAGAACACCCACAGCCTTTCCCTCATCCATTAGAGGGGTCACCTGGTCATAGGAGGAGATCAGGTTCGTCAAGGAGGACCTGCCTTTTATGAACCCATGCTGGCTGGGCCTGATCCCCTGGTTGTCCTTCACATGCCTGGTGAGTGCACGCAGGATGAACCACTCCATAATCTTCCCCAGCGCCGACGTCAGGCTGACAGGCCTGTAGTTCCTGGCATCCTCCTTCTGGCCCTTCTTGTAGATGGGCATCACATTGGCAAGCCTCCAGTCATCTGAGACCTCCCCTGTCAGCTAGGACTGCTGATAAATAATGGAGAGTGACTTGGCAAGGTCCCCTGCCAGCTCCCTCGGTACTCTTGGGTGGATCCCATCTGGTCCCACAGACTTGTGAGTGTCCAGGTGGCATAGCAGGTCATTAACTGCTTCCTCCTGTATTATGGGAGGTTTATTCTGCTCTCTACCTCTGCCTTCCAGCAATGGGGACTGAATACTCTGGGAATAACCAGCCTAATTATTAAAGCCTGAGGCAAAGAAGTCGTTAAGCACCTCAGCCTTTTCGTCATCTTTGGTGGCAATGTTCCCCTCTGCATCCTATAAGGGATGGAGATTCTTCTTGGCTCTCTTTTTGTTGTTAACGCATTTATATGTTCTGCACTGTCACAACAGTGATAAATAGAATCTAACCAGGTGCATTGAATCCATCTGAGCATTGCCTAGGTGAGAAGAGATATAATGCCAAAAAACAAACCCACAATGCCACATAGAATCATAAAATCATAGGTTGGATAAGACCTCTAAGATCATCAAGTCCAACCGTCCACCCAACACCACATACCTACTAAACCATATCCTTAAGTGCCACATCTACACGTTTTTTGAACACCTCCAGGGTTGGGGACTCCACCACCTCCCTGAACAGCCTGTTCCAATGTTTGACCACTCTTTCAGTAAAGGAGATTTTCCTAATGTCTTATCTAAACCTCCCCTGACACAACTTGAGGCCATTTCCTCTCATCCTATCGCTAGCTAGTTGGGAGAAGAGACCAACACCTACCTCATTACACCCTCCTTTCAGGTAGTTGTAGAGAGCAAGAAGGTCTCCACTCAGCCTCCTCTTCTCTGGACTAAACAGCCCGAGTTCCCTCAGCCACTCCTCATAAGATTTGTTCTCTAGACCCCTCACCAGCCTCATTGCTCTCTGGACGCGCTCCATGATTTGTGATGTGTTTGTTGAAGCTGATACAGTAAGAAATGGTGCCCCTCCATAAGCTACTACTGCCATTACTAGGCTTACAGGAACTTATTTGCCTTAAACATTGCAGTTCATTCTGAAAAAATGACAGAACTGCCACCTCTTTAACTTGCACTGATGATGCCAGCTCTTCGCAGGGAGCTCAAGCCTGAAAGCTTGTTTGTGGTGGTTCTAACGGATTGCTAATGTCACAACAACATGGGAAGAAGCACTGTCAAAATCCCTATTACAGATGCTTCTAACGTTTCCAAACTAGTCTCCCTTATACATTCCCACACATGGGAGAGAAGCAAGATTTTCTCTGTTGTATCCAAGCAGACTGTTGGAAAGTGTCACCTCTCTCTTGATAATAAATGTGCCTGGGAAGGAGATATATAGACATTATTAAGAATCATAAGTTTCAGTTTTAGAAACACACTGCAGTTGAGAACCTTTGACATGCATTGCTATCTGTGATGTCTGCACAACGGATATCAGTACAATGGCTGTAATTTTTGTCGGTGAGCATTACTTATTTGAAGCTCTCAAGAAAACCTGCAAAAACAGATGTTGCTGATACGTAACAGGGAATCCATCATTAATTGAGCCAGTTTCATGAGTAAATGTGTGCTTGAGATATAAGTAGAAAAGCACCACTTTCTCCATAATATTCATGCTTTCATTTACTATTTCTGAATTCAGAATTTTGGGGTTTTTCACAGTAGTTTTTCAAGGCCGCACAAATCACACTGTGGTTTGTTACGAAAAGGGGGATGGAGTGGCAGGAACAGAGCAGCTGCAAGTTTTCAAGATATTATTAAAAGGAGATCCAGACTCCATCTTTCATACTCTTACTGGTTATAGCAGTTAACCAAACTTTATTTTCTATGGACAACTACTGGAATAGAACACAATATTCTGGAGTATTAGGACATGTCAGTTTTTTTTCTGTAAATTCCCTACCCAGTGCTGCTTCTGACACAAACTCAGATGTTATTTCATCCTCTGTCAACCTAACACGTATTTCCTGTGAGTTTCCAGGAAATTCCAAAATAAACATGTTCACGCATGAAAATTAAACTGTTCCTCTAAATGGCTTTTAAGGAGCCATTCGATACCCAAATTATATTTGATTGATGACATTTCAGCATTTTTAATTCCTAACCATTCTGTTAAGTTTGTTTATGGAGCCTAGCACAAACATACAATGTGCTATAGCCAGTTCCTTCCAAACTAAGAGCTAGTCATTTGCACAGTATCATAATAACTAAATAGCAAATAATTCATCATGAACTCAGGCAGTCAAAAGTGGATGTAGAGTTAGGATTTTGTATTGTTAATTAAGCACAATCAGATGACAAATAGCCCATGTACAGCGGGTGTGAGAACGATTGGCACATAGCAATTACACACTGTGGCAATTAAATCTAATGCAGCAGAACTGTAAGGGTTAGTGAGGTCACAACAGTACTTTGTAAATGACTGATGTGAAATCATATCAATCCAAGGTATTTTTTTCTTCTACAAATATAAAACTTCCTATCATGTCTCCAGTGCTTTGTTAATAGCATTGATGTTACTAACACTAACAGGCCTCCCTCAGGTCAGAAAGATAGTTGCCTGTTTAACTGAAATTCAATTAATTCAATTAAATATTGCAGCCTTGGGCTTAGCATTCTAAAATAATATTCATTCTGAGCCTTTCTTACAGCCTTGGAATTTTTCTTTAATCGTATTGAACATCCTCAGGGTCCATTTATGTGAGGAACAGAGGTTCAGGGTCTGAAACAAGCCATGTTTTCAGAATCACTACCAGAAGTGTTTGTTTAGGATAAGACCATAAACATCCAAATCTGACAGAGCAGAGAGAGGTATAATAATTACTGGCACTAGAAAAGTAACATCTCCTGAGCTAGATCCTCAGCTAGGGGAAACTGAGAAAGCAGTCTGATGTTAGCTGAGTGATGTACATGTTCACCAGTGTATCTGGTCCTCTACTCTGAAGAGTATTTCTGTTTATCTTTTGTTTCTGTACCTGAAGTAACAATGATCTGCATTTTTTTCTGCATCCAGTGCAGAAAATACTGAGAGATGAATGCTTATCAGCAATGAATTTCAATAAATCTTACATTGGTAGATTTATTATTTCTAGAACTATTCACATTCTTCGTATTTGCTTTCAAGTATTTGTAGATAAATATTTTCAAAAGTAAAACACAGAAAAATTAAGGATTTCAAAAACTTTAAAGATTCATGGTGACCCATTTTTCTTTTATTTAAGTGGATGATGGTTTTTCACTGAGAAATCCTAGAATTTTTGCAGTCAATGGAGACAAGTAGGAGAAACATGATACTTCAGAGCCTTGAATTCATTCCATCCAAATTCATTACAAGCCACAGATTAGTGGTTAAAACCCAAATTTTCCATATGCTGTATGTAATTAAGTCTGTTTCTCCTTCAAAGCTTTAAACCTAGAGCAAAGATAATGCTTTTGAATTAAGACCTGAAGGCATAATATGGAAAATAATAAAAGATAATTCTTAAATGTTAAAATATATTTCTTTTTACAAAGACTATGCAATAGCTATAAAAGCCAGAGTTAATTCTTTAGCCTTAGAAAATCAGTTATAAGTTCACATACTTGTTTTTCCCAAGACTTACCAGAATTCCAGGTGATATGGGGAAAGAAGAACAATGTAGCTGCCATTAAAATGCTCCTGTGACTGCAAGTGAATATTGCCATCTTAAAGTAGATAACAGGTATTTATCAAAGAGATAAATCAAGTGTTGCCCTTGATCTGATCACAAAATAAAGGTTCAAATAAAGTCACTCACACAACCAAAGGAAAGGTAACGTCGTCTGTATGATTCACTAGTTTAAGAAAATTTATGGTGTTCTCAATCAGAAAGATGAAGTCATTGTAATTTGATTGGTATTATTTTGTGCAACATGATCAATTGTTGTTTAATGTAAAAAAACTTATAACATTAATGAAATTCAAGATAATAGCATAGCTCACGTTTTTTTCTAACCGCGACAGAAATTCTCAAGCTTGACAAAGTAATGTACATTTATACTTTTCCAGTGACTTTATCTTCATGGGTCAGATCCTCAGCTGCTGCAAGTTATCTTCTGTTCATTGAAATCAGCAGAGTAATGATAATTTACACTGGCTTACTGTTTCAACTAAAATGTTCAGTTGCTGAATTTATGAGGATATAATTGAGATACTGTTAAGAAAAAAAAATAGATGCTCTAATTTTCTCATTTATAATGGAGGTGTAGGGTGGGAAAAAAGAAGGACCATGAAATGATTAGACAGCTTGTGTGACTAATAGGAATACTGTCCCTAAAGGGAAAAAGAACATCTTACCAGTGCAAGTGCACTCAATTAGTTTTAAATTAGAGTGTAATTATGTTTTTTAAGGCAGAAAAAAAGTTTTAATCTTCTAGGTGGCCTCATTTTAGCAAAAAGACAAATTTAGGAAGTGTTTTGACTAAGATGATGCTCTGCATCTTTCATAAATTTGGACTAAATCCAGCCCCTGAAGGGCTGGAAACAGTCATATTAGCTTTCTTGTACCTGACTTTAAAAAGAATGGAAAAAACACCCCACCAAAAAGCAGCAGAACAGCCCATATACTCACATTCTTACTTAGTTACTTCTCAATTTTGGAAAACGAAAGGATTGTTTACTTCAATTATATACATCAAATACAATGGAACATTCTAGATTTTTGCATAAAGGTGAGTTTTATCTGAGGAAAAACAACAGAAAATCAACAAATAGGTAAGCCGGAATGTGCAGATCCAAATGGCTGGTTCACATATTTACAGGTATTACACAGGAGACATTGTATGTCTTGCATCTTGACTCCCGTAATGGAGCTTTGACTATTTCATTATCTCAGAGCTAGTTTAGTAAGATGATGTAGTTTGTGTTAGCTTAACCTAAATCCTATGAGAATGAATTCCCGAGGAAAGCATATGGTGGCTGTCTGAAACCTTATTTATTACTGTCTGCTGTGATCTTGTCAGTTCACACAAGCTAAACTTGGTTAGTACCTGGATGCGAGACCCCACTAGTGTACCTTGATGCAATGGGCAGTGGTGCTAGTAGTTCAGCAGCTGGTATTGAATGCAGTGGTGCGGCAGTGTACAGTTTGAGATTAAAACTGGGAGAATGATGGATATGTTGTGTTTGTGTCTGAACTGAAAAAGCAGAAAGAAAAAAAAATTAGTATTCCACTGAAAACATAATGTTTTCTCCAGCCTGGTGTTTGATTTTTAGTGGGGGTTATTTAAGCTTTTCAGTGGAGGTTTTTTCTTGTTATTTTTTCCCACCAAGAAAGATTGTAGATACAAAATGCAATCTCAAAATTCAAAGTGAAAAAATTCTGCCTTCAGAATTTCAAATCAAAACATTTTGAGGTTTCCAAGAAATGCATCAGAATGGACAAAATAGGTGTTTAAGTGGTAGGAGCAGAAAGCAAATAACACATGATTAAACTACAAATCCACCTGGCCAAAATCCAACATAAACACTAGGATTAAGAAAGCAAACAAAATTTATTGTTTTCATTGGTGTAAATTCCAAGCAGTCATCCTTTAACATAAGGTTAATTTATATCTGGGAATATTTGTGATGAGAAAGTGAAGGAATAACCATTATGGTCTGGACTAGCTCTTACTTGCAAGAGCTGCAGGCAACACCCGAAAGAAACTTCAGAGTAAGCTGAGCCTTATTTTCAAATATATTTAGGTGCTTAAGGCAGCAAATAAGCTAATGATGAGGTTTTCTTAAAACATAGATCTTTGAAGACATTTAAGCATCTAAGAGTTCCCAAAACTTTCAGGCGTTAGGGTAGCAGTCTGTCCAGTTGATGCTCAGCTGCCAACTGAGATTGATTCCCACCCAAGATACAACCAGAAAAACTTCGCAAGTACATATATTTTTGCCACTGGGTTCAAATATCCAGTCATTAAATCCTAAGTAGCCTTCACTACAGACAGCCCACTTTTGAAATTCATAAAGAAGATAGTGCAGCAAGAAGATGTTAGAGTTATAGCCACTGTCATATTATCATATTATCATTTAATAAACTGATAACCAGTTTATTAGAGAGTTTATAATATCATATGTCTTTGATTTCAGAGAAGGATGTAAATCTGTTTTCATTCTTCCACAAACAACACTCCCGTTGAACTCCTGTAGGGTCCTGAACAGTCTGTGTCTCTTTCTTCTCCTGAAGCCATTAGCATTCACAGGGAAAAGAGACTTCAGGTATGCTTCTGTAAGCCTTTAGTTAGTGCATCTGCCAGAGGAACCTGGAGGTAGTTTCTTTCCCATTGACAAAGGGGGAACTGAAAATAGAGGCACTGCATCGTCTAGCACTTGTGACACATGCAATGAAATGAAGGGAACATCCTTGCACAGATATATAGTGCAAGTTCTAAGCAGTCTAAGGTGACTGTGCTGTGATCTCTGTTCTATTTCAAATAATCGCTTGACTTTTTCTTACTTGCATCTTCTGTATGCCAGCATACAAATGGAATGCTAGCAGCTAAGACATGAAGGCATTTGTAGCTTTCTTAACTGTAAGTACAGCCAAAATTGATTGACTGTATTCAATGTATTAGAGCAGATAACCAAGTAGATAATTGCATACATTTCTGACAGCCATTGGACTAGAAAACTGTAAAAGGAGAAGGTAGAAACAGGGAGTGAAATGTGCCTTGGTGATTAGCTGGGAAGATTATTAAACTAGACTTTTTCTTTAGATTGTACAAGAAAAGGAAATTTTCACCCATGAAATCTGAATATAATGAAGCCCTTATTTTGATTCTTTCATTTACTGTTTTGTCTTTTTTGTTTGTAGTAGATCTGACACCTGCTGGTTTTACCTCTTGCCTTCATCTGATATCAGCAATTCTCTCAGGGTGAAAGTATTATCTTTGTACAATAATACCTTTGGAATTACTTTCTCAGTTATGGCCGAAGTATTTTTTATCAAAACAATATAATCTAAGCAATAACCAAGAAGACCTTGTAAAGTCATCTATGCTTCCCTATTCCTTTCAGAGTACTTTATATCAGTAAGCCTTGGAATCTCTAATTTGCACTCCAAAATACTCACATATAATCAGAGAAACAAGTGACCTGTAACCTGAAATAGTCCGGGTTCACATAATACGATTAATTTGTGGGCCTGCTGCAAACATTCCTATCTTCATGTAGCACTACCCCATAGCAGGAAGCATAATGCATTGACATCAGTTGACAATCAGACAAATATCTGGCTCTGTTCTCTGTCTTTCTGTATTCTTTAGTGATTTCTAATTGTGACGATGAATCACACAATTAAAAGAATAATACAGCAAGGTATCACATAAATCTTATGGTATTTCTATTGTTGCTGCAAATGAATTGCCTGCCTTCTCACAAGTCAGTAAAGTATTCTGGGGTTTGAAGCAGCTTTAGGCCCTAACTGGCAATAATTTATGTGTGGTAAAACTTAATGACTCCAACAAGACTGTTCTTGCACAGGAAGTGTTAGTTCATTATGTTGCTCAGAACTTTTTCAAAATTTCTCTTAAAATTCCAGGGTGTGAGCAAGCCTCGGAGTGGCAATACTCACTGGCTATCCTGCTTAAACTTTTCATTAGTGACTCTTTATGCCCTTCAAAAGCAACCGCTCTAACTTCAGCACTTTTTAAAAGAGTATTTTAAGAATGGAAAATAAGAGCATGCTACCAGTTGTATAGGACTGGATCATACTCACGGTTGGTTGCTGAGAAGTGTTCTGCTTTGCTTCGCTGTACATAACCTACAACTCAGTCTCACACTTATTCAGTGTTACAGGTCTAATTGCTGTAAACAGAGAAGGCCTTCCACAGGGCACAAGCAGGTCCATCTATGCACTGTTGCTCCAAGGCTAGAGCAAATCATGAGGCACAGAGCACTTTATGCTGCTATTGTAATAGTCTATACGAATGCCAAGGAAAAAGCTGGATTGTGATCTGACTGGTCTGCAGAAACATAGCAGAGAAAGCTACGTGAATACCAGCACACATCTACTAGTTCACCTCGCATTTTTCAGATATGTGGCACAATTCAAATAGTGTGAACAGAGACGATGGTCCTTGGCCATGTCCACTGGCATTATCTGGAATAATAAATAATAATTACTTTCTGTAGTGGGATCAGGGAGCCAATGGTCCACATTGCCACCTCGGCCTTTTAGCTCTGAGTCACAAATGACTGCTTTCTCCTTCCCTACAACTCAATGGCAGATTGTTTAGGGTGACATTGTCTGGGTCCATATGGTCCCACCTACTGCAAAATCTGTAGTGCTTGTTTATTTTGTAATGGTTCTGTGCCTTGACCTTTTAACAGCTCTCTGGAGAAGGAGGGGGAAGGGTTAGTAGGCTCAGTATATTGCTTTTCTGTGCCATCAGTTAATGGTGTTCCTCCATATTTTCTTTTCATTTCAGTTTGTGGCTGAGTTGTTTTCCAGAGATGAGTAATAAAGAGATTAGAATTTTATTGAAAGTAGTAGATGGTTATTTAAATTGTTTAATAATGTGCTTCCCATTAGGGATGGGGACAAAGGGAAACTATACTTCTGGAAAGGACAGCACCTACTTGAAGTGCAGCTCTGTTCCAAAAAATAAATCTGAAAGTGTTACTGGCAAGTGAATATTTACCATTTCTCAGGGATCCATTGATAAACCTATCTAGACTCACAAGAGTAGTTCAGGTGGGAAAGGACCTCTCTGGAGCTCTCTGTCAGCTTCTAGCTCAAAGCAGGGTCACCTATGAGACCTGTGGGTTACTTGGGATTGTATGCAATCTGCAGCTCTGAAAACTAAGGTTGTAATCTGAGAATCATCTTGTTGGGTTTTGGTTTGGTTTGGTTTTTAATTCTGGTTCTGCACCCACAGATTTTGATACCCGTATCAGGCCTCAGGGACAAGGGCATATTTACAGTAAAATTGGAATGACACCTTCACCTTGAAGCACTCACAGGGAGCAGAGATGACGACTTTGCAAGTGCAAGCCTATGGACTATGCTGAAGACATGCCTGAGCATACTGAACAGTTGAACATAAAATTTACCAAATGTTAGTTAGCTTACTGCATTTCCTGATATGCTGTCAAAGTGAGACCCCCATGTGGGTAGGAGATAATCATATTTGGAAATTCATATGGAAGCTACCCACAAATGTGCCCTGCTTTTAGAGTAGAGAACACTTTGTATCAAGTGTCAACACTTTGATAATTATCAACAAATTAGGTTCTCATTGAAGCTAATTAGAGAAGAGTGCAGCAGTCTCTGAACTCACACTGGCCTCAACAGGTGCATCAAAACATTGCAGAGATACTAACTCTGGCCTTGAAAATGTTATAGTTACAATACCACAAAACTTTGCCTCAAAGAGCAATGTGAATCAGGTCACTCAGGATAAACCTGTGTCTATGATTTTCACATATGTTAGCAGGTTGAGGCATAGTCTGGGTGTTATCACACTCTGAATTCCATCTTCATATGAAGAATACAAAGTGCCTGGTCCTTGCAAAGATTATTTTCAAGTTTGTTAACAAACACGTTTTCTCCTACCAAAAGTAAGGCCACTAATCACTAGACACCTGAGTTGTCCAGAGGCCAGTGGTTAGGAGGTTCTCTTGAGAAATGGAAACCAAGGGTTAAGCTCCTTGAGGCTTGCAAGAGGCTAATATATGTATCCACCACTTTGTTGGCTAATTATACCACAGAAGGGTACCAGTAATTCCTCTGTTAGCATTTTAGAATGGAACTCTGCTGACTTCTGTGTTTTCTGTATTCAGAATTTCAATACATAAGACACACCAGGCCTGCTGAGTCAGACCCTTGAGGAGATAAGCAGATGTTCCTAAACTCTAGGTTACAGCAGTATGTAGGCAAGAGAGAGGAGAGTTGCTTCTTAAAATAAGGTGCTCTAAATCAAGCTTAGTCCAGATCTTATGTTTAGCTAACAGACAGTATACAGGATAGCTCAGGTAATGTTGGTTAAGATGACTGCACCTTCTGTATTACACAACACTGGAGGGAAGGCTTTCTAGCTGGTCACATCCATTCCGCGCGAAGTCCCAATCTGGACAGCAATTAGCCAACTGACCCATATCCAGACCTCAGAATTATGATATTTCTGACCTATTTTCCACCCTTAGCACACCTGCCTATATCCTAAAACCAAATAATCTTCTACCCTTTACTGTGAGAAGAATTCAAGGCCTCAGTGCAATTCTTTTGACAGCTTCAAGGCTGTCATGTGAGAAAAATTGTTCATTTCACCTCTTCAACCAATTATTTATCCTTTTCCATATTTGTTCAGTATTTATAATGAAACTTTGAAATGAATGTTTCTTCCCTCCTAGTTTTTTTGCTGCAAGTATGAGCACTGTGTAAAGAACTCAGCCCACAATCAGCTGGAGTTTCAGTAATTTACTCTTTGAGTGCAAGCTGATTAGGTAAAAGTGTGGAAACAAAAGTTGATATACTCTGTTTCCTCCTAATTTTTCCTAAACATGATAGAGAACTTAAAGTGTCAGTCCTGCTTCACAGGGAAACCTACTCACAGTTCCAGAACAACGCCAAGATTCTTAGCAGTTTGGCACACCACCTAACCATGCAATTTAGCAAGGGAATCATGATCAAGATGTCACAAAAACACCTGGCATACACCAAATTCTTAATCTTGCCAAAACTGACTACATAATTTATTAAGGGCCTTTAAAAAAGAAAAAAGAACTGCCATTTAAAACTACCAGTGGTCTTAAGGAGCAAACAGCAACAGAAGAGTGAACACTACCCTGTCTTTCTGGGTGTCCGTTAAGAAGGTTTAGTCCCCAGTAGAATTAGCGTGGTGAGGCACATAATTTTGATTCCCAACTCAGCATTAAAGTAAGCAAGAGTCTTGAAGGAGTAGCCAGCATATATCAGGGCTATGTAGTATCACAAGCCACTCTTACACACATTCTTACGTTCTTTGTCCAAATGCGCTTCAATAATATTTACCTTTGCATTCTCTGTGGATTAAAAAAAAAAGTTTCTAACAGAATTTTTATTAAAGCCTAGGTAAACGATGCTAAATCCAAATAAAACGGGGTTTTTTTTCTGAAAAAAAGGAAACGTTAACTCAACTGTACAAGGTACAGAAAATATCATGAAAAATTTTAGTATGGTCTCACAGTCATTATTATATTTATGCCTTTAGTCTAACTTTTTTTAAAGGGTCAAATATGTGTGCTTTTTTTTAAGAAGTTTTACAACATACAACACATAATAATGTTTGGGTCTTGCTGACTTGGAAGGCAATACCTACCTGTTGCCGAAGCGGCTTTCCAAGCAAGAAGGTAGGGATGTCTAGACCTTAATCAATCTCTGAGTTGATATTTCATAGGAAAAAAAAGAAAAAGCCCATTTCCCCATACTATTTGTAAGATTCCTTATAAGCTAGACAAGATGAAGCATCTGTGATATGTTCCCCTCAGCTGAAATATTTTACGTAGCCCATTTGTGCTTTTATCAAAACAAGAAAATAACCCCTATATCTCTTGCTGTCAATGATCCTCTTGCTCCCATAAATCACTGTTGTATGTGCTCCTGCATCATCATAACTCTTCTGTTGGAATAACAGTAGAGATGATCAGACCCTGACAAATACAAAGATTTTTAGTACTTTATGAGTGTGTCAAAACAAGTTACTTTTGTATAAATGATCTCAACCTTTATGAAACTCTCAGAAGGCTCACTTCAGCTCTCTTTACATATACCTTTTCTATTCTGCCTTCTCCAGCATCTGCTTGTGGTTAGAAATGCAAGAGAGTCACAAGGAAACATAATTCAGTGGTAAAGCAACTCTCTTCAGAAATTCTTTAGGTAGATATTTCTAACATTTTTCAGATATTCTCAATGGTTGTGTCCTACATAGTCCCCTTTATTCCTATGTAGAATTCTCTCCTTCTTGTGGGATCATCAGGGTAAAAGTTTAGAGATAGTTGTCAAGTTCCACACAGAGCAGATTCTCGCATGCAGTGAATGTAAATTGTTTCTATTATCTTGTTCAGTCAGTAAATGTCTCTGCTTTACCAAATTCCAAAGAAGCGTGGTAAGCAACACAACAAAGGCCGAAATGCCAGTTCCGTTTGTGCCAGTACTTGTTGCTGATTCCTTCAGTAGCAGCTTGCTGAGTCTGTACCTCATGGCAGATACTACACCACATAATAAAAGGTAGGTGTGGGTGGGATATGTCACTTCTTCAGCTCTTACCAGCAAAACATTCTAATCTTGTCTGAAGGGAGTTAACATTTTTCTTCGTCCTGGTGTCTGCACTCACCCTATGCTCCAAAACTTAAAGAAGTTCTTGTCGATGCTTATACAGATCATTGGGAAATTAGGAATAACACAAGTGTAACCATTCAAGAGAATTTACGTGACTTGGGAGCACAGGTCTTTTGGGTTTCAATGAGAATCAAACTCTTTTGGATATGATTAGCTTTGTAACTGTACTTGAAGGGAACAGAATTTTTTGAACAATTTTCAGATTTTTTTTTAAATTTTATTTTTTACACTGCTACTTCCTAAAGCTCACACAAAACATATTGGGGTTTCTTTCCTCCTCCTCCCATTCCCTGTTAAGTATCAGCAGTTCCCAATACTCCAGTGCCCTGGGGTTACATTTTGCTTTAATGAAACATAGTATCAGACAAGCTAATGTAAAATCACAGATAATACCTGGACAGCTGATCAATACTCTTTTAAATGCTTATAGGAAAGCATTGCTAAGCAGTTCCTATTATTGCCTGGCTGTTATCTGCATTAATAGTAAAAAATATAAAGTGGTTTTGAGTTTCTATTATTAATCTATCAAAATGCTTACAATCTTGGCTTCATCAGCATTTATTTCACCATCATTAAGATCTTCTCATTTTTGCAGGTGGAGAGGAAATTAATAATATTGTTATTAGTATTTACCTCACCCTCTATCCCCTTACAAATTATATGATTACATTACAGGATTTAAGTTTCTGCTTCTAAAAAATTAGGATATTTTGAAATTTGATCCCATTTACCAACTTTCTCTTCTTTAGTGGTAAATATACACTCACGCACACATGTGTATCAGCAAAGCTTTTGCATAAATGATTATAAGACTGGTATTTTAAAGAGACATGTATCTTCACCATTTTTACCTTTCAGAAAGTACAAGACATCATGCATGGAATGTGTATTTAATAAAAAACACTTTTTTACTACAAAGTAACACCTGTTGGAGTATCCATGAAGTAGCAGTGAATAGAAAAGGTGCAGCAGAGCTCCCTCTGATTGGAAAAGCTTGATCTGTTATCCTTTGTAGAGTACAAAAACAGTACTGGTTTGTTTCGATCTAAACTGACAACCTTAATTTACATCCATTACTCTTCCTTTTGTAATCAGATGCTGAAGAAGTGCTGCAGTCCTAAAGGTCATCATTTGACATGTGAAGACATCATCTTATGTAAATAACATTGGCATGCCACAGTGAGTCCACAAAATCTGAAAATATATATAGATATTTTTGTTTGGGATTTATTTGGGAAAGATAAAGAATTATTATTACAGGACCTTAGATATGCACAGTCACCTCTTCTGCATAGCGTACTGACCCTGATATGAGACTTTTCCTCTCCATCAGCATAAGGGATGGTAGCCATGGAATATTGCCTCTCTGTCTCCTTCACAACAACAAAAAAGAAGGAAAGCAAGACAAAGATAGATGCTCACTTCATAGGTTTTCAAGATTCTATTGAACACTTGTCCAGAAAGTTAAACAGTAGGAGTATATTTTATAATATTCAACATATATTCAATTTTATAGTATTTAATATATTATTCAATAATAATATTAGATAATATATATACTATTAATGACACTATCGGTACCATGAAATACTCAAGTAATCTCTCCTAGCGCATCTAAAAACGTCCTCATTTTCACATACATGCCAAATCTCAAAGAGTTTTTTAAATATTCATGCCACTGGTTAATTATCTTTTTTTTTCAGTCTCCGTAATTCTGGTTCTGTCTCTCTGCTGTCTTCTGGTGTCTCCGTGGTATCAGTCATATAATGGCATAAGTTTTTAGATGAATGTAGCATTTCAACATGGTACGCAGGAAAATAAAATGAAATTTTAAAAAATTTCAAACTAGTATCAGGAAGAACAGGTTTCTCTGGCAAGTAAGGATAAATTAAGCATCTATTTCCCTTCACAGGTTGCCATTTACAACCATCACAAACATACTTCCCTCAAACAGAAGCACAATCTTTTCCACTTAATGCAAGCCAAAGACAGAGTGTAATTGTGGGCTGGACCTGTATATCTTCTCATAATGCCATATCTGTTTTACTTTCCTTCGACTGTTTCAAATCTTTGCAGTTTGCCCTTCACCCAGTCTGCGTGAACTGCTAAAACTCATTTTTGCCCTGTGATGAAGTGAGAACTGATGAACAGTGGGTGTGTATAACTGATTTCTTTTTAAACCAATGACTCTTTTATGTCCACGGAGAAAGAAAATCCTCTTCTCTATTGGAGACAAAAGCATTTTTGGCATGAGTTAAAATAACCTCCTCCGTGACTGACATGACAGTACTCCCACTATTTCCTCTATGATTATATGATCTCTGCCATATCTAGGATGAAAAATCCATGTGCCATGCCAGTTATACAGTACATTCTAGTAAAGGGTCATTTCATAGGGCAGTATCAAATTAGTTTCCAAGACGATGACAAACTACAAAGCGGCCAGTTTTGCTGACTGGCTGGAAACAGTAATGAAATCGAGAAAATGCAGTTGTCATTTGCAGTGGGACTTGATTCTTATCAGTAGAGACCTTTTCTGAGAATCACATGTTTGACAGAGAAAATGTGACAGTGAGAAGAACGCAACTGGAAAATAATTCATCAGCTTTTCCTAGTCTATTGCTGTATCTTACTTAATGGAACTAAAGTGCTCTTGAAAGCACAGTCCTTTGTACAGTGTCAGTTGACCTCATCCCTTGCAAATGGAGATACTAATTTTACTTTAGAAAACTATTCCTTGAAGTAAGGAACTAGAAAACATTGCTTCTATAATTTACAGTTTAATAAGTCCTTAATGTGTGAACAAGCCAGCAAGAAGTAAGCCAAACTGTCTATGGGCTAAGTGGTTCAGCTGGAGAAGAGGTTTCAGGCCAGACCTGAATATTGACTTTGGTATGGCAGGGCCAGAGCAAGGCTGTTACTTTGGGCTTCTAAGTATGGTCTTGAGCGCTAGACAGGATCTCTCAACCTCCTGCACTGTCATGTCTTGAAATCTCAGTCACATCATTACTTCAGTCTTCGTGAAAGTGAGGCTAGTTGCTTCCTTTACACTGGCCCAAAAATAGTCACTTATGTATCCCTGAAACAAAGGAGAAAAGAGAGCGTTAATCTGAAGGTAACCTCAGTAAATAATCATTGAAAACTGCAAATAGCGCCGGCTGACTGCCTTCACTACCTCCACTTAAAAAAACACATTTGGAAAGAAACCAGTCATTGTAACAGTAACAGTAATTTGTCCTTCAGTAAACCCATACTACCAATAATCACACTTTTACAATGTATATCTGCTCTGTCGTAATTCTTATCTAGCAGGTAAGGAAACTGGAATTCTTTGTATAAGATAGTTCTGTGGAATAAGAATAGGGAAAATGCTTTTCCTTTTTACACTACAGAGATTTGCAAAGTTGTTTGCCTCGTTTCCTTATCAAGCATATAGGGAACATCACCAGTTTGTCTATTTATGGAAGCAGACTTTAGGAATTTTGTCAAAATGTAGCTACTTTGAAGATAAGACAAAGCAACCAGAACCACACAAAGTCAGCTGAATAATTTTTAAAGACTAAGCCTAACATAACAGGGGTGGATTGGAAGGGATTTAGATTTGGTATCCTACTAACAAACCCATCAGTGTTTTTCTATTTCCTCTAAAAACCTTTAAATTAGATTAACAGAGTTGATCTGTTTTATGTCTTACCCAGTCTTCAACTCACTCTCCCCCTGAGAAAGCCATTAACTTGGATAAGATTTACAGTACGTATAATCCTGATTTTTCCTACGTCTGTCTTGCAGGTTCGCATGTTTGACCTGTATCTGTATTAATTGGTTGAAATATCTGTAAAGCCTATCTTCTTTTATAAGGCTAGCAAGCACAGTAGATTTATGGATTTGCATACATATTAAAATAACACAAGTTGTTAAAAGTCTTTCCCTGCACAAGCTCTATTACATTCTAGAAACTAGTCATTTCATTCTGGTTCCTGCAGACAAAATATATTTATTCATTAAAAAAGAATAGTAAGACCACTTGCTGCTTAAAACTCCGTTCAGAAAGAATAACATTGATTGGGATCCTTTGAAAAACAAAGGTCTGTGTTGGAAACATACTATTGTAATAGAAAGTATGATTATTTTTGCTTAGTATATGATCAGCTACGATGAGCTGATTCATCATTTCTAATTAGACAATGTATTTTGCTACTTTTTAAAAAAAGGGAGTGGCCAAATAGCTGCTCCTGCAACCCACTACCTCCAACAACGGCAATACTGCCAAGCTGTGGGCTATTTACCATATTTTCTATATTGCTTCATATCTGATGTATAGCTCAAGTTTACTGGCTTGGGATTGCTTGGCAAGTATTATATCTAGAAATGGAAGCATCATAAAACCTGCTACAGTTGCTAAACCTTGCTGAATTCACTGTTTCTCATAAGATTCCTATATCACCCATGATTTCCCCACAGAGTTAAATTTGAGCATTGATTTTAATGGCTGAATATCAAGTGTGCAGATGCAGGTGGGCTTTATGCGGTCTCATCTGGAATGGGCAGTGCTGGGGAATATGATGCAGAGGCATTCACACATTCATACATACATGCTTCATTCATATTTTTTCCCAAAGCGGATGGCTTTTCAATGACCACCCTCTCCTATCTACTAAGACCTGTCTATAGTTATTAGCTTAAGTACAGCCTGAGTGCAAGAAGATCTATTGCTTCCAGTATTTGAATTCCTTCCAATACTTTTTCTTGAGTACAGAAGATTTATTGATTCCAACTGGTCCATCTGTATGAGACTGTACTACATGCATGAAACTGGCTTGGTTTAGCACTAATTCAGGGATCTCTACATCGTACTGATGGTTAGGGGAAGCAAAGATGACTCTTCACAAGCAGGCAGTGGGTGTGACTGGCAGAATTTCAAGGTATACAGAACACAAGCAACACATGGATACACACACATATCACTATGCGTAGTTCAACCAGTTTCTAGGATACATCGCTTTTTGATCAGTCCTAACAATACAAACACTGTAAACCACATAAAAAGTAATTTCTCAGAAATCACATAAGGGGGGCATGACTGTGGTATCAATTTCAGCAAAAATGTATGGATATAAAATGCTGTTATCAGTTAAGCCTATTCATCAGTCGGCATTCTTAAACCTTAACTTTCTCGCTATCAAAAATTAACTATTGATGCTATTTTAAGATCTAATAGTAATAGAATATCTTCATGTACAGATCTCTGTATTACAGAAGCAGCAATTAAAATGTTCTAAATAGATCTAGTAACACCAAAAATACAAATCTTGGTATCTTGCGCCCTTTTTTCTTTGTCCCTTGTGAAAATGTGTGTATATTCTTTCAACTGACTACAGTATGATACAAATGCCATGAAATATGTCTGCAAAGTAAAAACTAGCAATATGTGTGCATTAGTCTACTTTCCATACAGAGAAAAACCAAAGAGATTTCTTCATCACATATGCATTAAAAATAAAATTTCCCTCCTGTTGACACCAGTGGCAAATCCTGAACAGCTTCAGTTGAGCTAGGATTAAATTTCAGAAGTTTGTTATATGCCAGATAACAATGTCTCCATCTAAATCACATGGTCTGTAAAGCACTGCAGTAGTTTCTGTTTTTTGTCAAAGGTACTAGCTATCAGGTTGGATCAAAGCTATCCTTGCTATTTCCATAATTATTCATGACATGTTCGTTATTATTAATTAGGTATTATTCCTTAAATCCATATTGTGCCATCGTACAGCCTCAGAGAAATTTTTACTGTCTCTGGCCTCCACTCTGAAGATCGGTAAAAATTTTTTGCATCTCAGAAGGTGACTGAAGTCATTCTAAATGAGAAGAGATTTTCTTAATTGCTCACTTTGCAGTATTGGGGATATTCATACTGTTTTCTTTAAGGCATTTAACTAAAGTGCCTAAATATAGGACTTTGATTCCCTGTGTAATCATTGTTCAGAAATAGGTTCCTGCATAGGTGCTTAGACTGATTCCTTGGAGGATGTTAGCTGCATAGGGAGCTTTCTTCCTAATTAAACCATGTAAACTGGAGGCTTGAAGTTCGACAGTGTGAAAACATCCTGTCATGGCCAGTATGGCTTTAAATGCTCTGAACAGCAGACTCCCTTAATTTTGTTGGGGATGTATTTCCACTTCACCATGGGATTGACAGTTTTGCCTGATATTTAATGATAATTTGCTTTCTTTGTTCTGTCAGATTATACTTGGCCATGAAGGTTTGTTAATTTATGTCTTTAAGCAGCTGTAAGGCAAGTGTACTGTGAGGGTAAGCGTGGGTGGTAAATGGTGAAGACTTCAAGCTTTGTAGCAAACCACATACATACACATGAATATTTTATGTATATAGACATACATAGAGTATAAAAGTACATAGAATAGTTGCAAAGTTAATCTTTAATTCCTATTCCTCTCCCAGGCCAACTCTGGGATTTTTTTTTTTTTGACCACTTCTTAAGATTATTCAGTACACTGTCTACTGTGTGACCATCATACAAAACTGTGTCAGACTCAGCCAGAGACTTTAATTGTATCACAAATGTAATGTGACATGAACAATGCACCCTGGTGTTCCAAGGAATAACACAATGTGTCGCAGTGGCAATGTGTAAATTAGGCTTCTCGGACTACCTTTGTTATGGAAACTGTGGCCTTCAAATGAAGCATTGGTCAGGAGTGCAGGAATCTGAGCTCAGGAATGAGCCCTGTCCTGTGATTTGGTTATGCCTCCGCTCAGCTCTCTTCTGTGATCTTTAAGTAATTTTAAAATGCTTCTAACTATCCCAGATGGACTTCAAAAGATTTTAATCAAATGTTTATTCCGAAGGCATTGAAATGTGTTGAAAATTAACAACATTGCAGATACCTTTTTTCTATCTGAGAAGGTGTACTCCAGAGAGTAATCTGGTTCTCTACTTTCAGAATTTATTAGTTTTCCTTTTTCTTACTCCCCACATCTATAAAAATACCTATGCATATAAGCATTTTAACCATTGTGTATATAACACATGTATATATTTTACTTTGAATTCAAAGTTCTATAAATCAGATGTTCCCCAATATTTCTAAAACTTGAACAGATCTTCAAGTGATGTTATGAAAGAAGCACTAATTGGATGTCTCTTGGGTGATGGCATGGAACATTTAAATTACACCTGTCTCTAAGTCTATTTTAAAGCCTAATGCTTCAGTCTATCTGATAGTTATAGACTGTTTACAGTCAGGTGTTTTTTTGGTTTTGTTTATTAAAAAGATATTTTGATACATGCTTGGTGTGCTTGCTTAGCAAAGCTAACAATCTTCCACTGTCTGTAGTCCATAATTAAATGATATTCAGTGAACTGTCATCATTGTATGAGACAGTCATGTAGGTCTAGGGAGTACTGTACTCATAGAGCTTGGTTAAATGTTATTACAATTCGGGTTCATTAATTTTTCTAATTAATCTGATTGATTAAAAAGTAGTTGTGAAGCCCAAGTGGAAAATCAGAACAGCAAAGTTGTTGAAAAATCAACTAACTGTGGAAGAAAGCCTGAAAACATGCTACTCTAAAAGACAGCAACAACAAAAAAAGGCCCCTGCACCACAGTCACAAACCTGGACTTGTTAGAATGTTTAGCCTCCGCTGCCTGGAGCTAAACCATCCCTAATGGTTTTAGTTCCAGCTCACTTAAGTCAATTAGATAATTTTCTGACCTCGATTTCCATTCTTTTGCTTTTGAAAGACAAATGTATTTCTGGTGTTTAGCATGTTGTAGGTGAGAGCTGAAGTGACCAGTTTAACATAAAATTCAGAAATGGGTCTGAGCCCAGCACCCTTGCCCAAAACCAGCAAGAACATTTAAGGGCTAGCAGCCAACTCCACATGATTCCAAGTGTTTCAAAAGCCTTTTCTTGCCAGTACTACGCATATGATAATGGAGCTAAAGACCCAACACCCACACTTACATATTTTGGTGGTTTGAGCTTGTACTAATTATAGTGTAGTCCTGTGGACTGAATACCCATTAGTAACTGGAGTGCTTAGGTGCATTTGTGAACCACGTCTCCTGGTTTAGTTTAATCTGAAAGGAATCCAGTTTGTGTACTCTCAAAGAGTAAATAACAGGAAGTGGAGATAACTGGAAGCTTCTCTTTTAAGAATACTCCTATTGCAAAGTAAAGCACCAAGGCAGACTTACCCACTATGTCTCCTTTCAGACCTCACTCTGTTGAAGTGAACCAATCTGGTTCATATGCCTTCTGTTCTCCAGGTCATTATGTCATGATTGCTAACATTTTCTGGTAACTACTACCACGTATGTCTTTTTCATGGCTGCGTCATTGTAGTGGGATATAGTCATCCTTTGTGAATTGGAGTTTCCATGCAAGCCACACATTTGGAGGGTCCATTTTCTTTCTTTACTGTTTTGAATTAATAGACCTCTTTATATTCTTGTCAGAAACCCATGTGTGCTTTACCATGCTGGAGACGTTCATAGATGCAACTTCTTAATATCCATTCTCTGTCTTCACAAATATAATCTCCTTGTAAAAATTAAAGCCACTACTGAATTTGATAATGCCATTCTAGTTTCAGAATACTCTTTGAGGCTCTGGATGGTTCCGCCACTGTTTCCAGTGAGCAGCATCTCGACATGAATGCCCACAAGCTCTATAGAAGACAGGATTCAGGACTTGATTTCTGAGCTCTGTGTTTCCGCATTCTAAACACAACAGACAAGTCATGAACTCTGGATCTGTGTGCAAACTAGTCTGGACTTCTGAGTCCATGTCTGGGCCCACTGTAGACAGAAATGTATCAAAGTCCATCTGTGTCCTACCATCACAATTAGACTCTCCAGACTGTGTTGAAGTGGTGATTATTGAGCTCAGATATATTGAAAGAACTCAGTATTATGCGTTGCACCAGAGGTTTTCATTTAATTAATACTATCAAAATAGGTTGTAGTGTCCTATTCCAGAATAATACAATTTCCATTATACTGCAGTCGCGGCCCCACAAGACCACATAACTTCCTTATTACTTCATATTACACTGTTATGATATTTTGAACATTTTAATTTGTCCTGTTGCATGGTTTTATGTCAGTGATGCAAGTTCGATATTTTTCCCCACAAGGCAACTCTTTCAATGAATTATTCAGATAGTAGCCAGGTCTGAAATATGCTAAAAAGGTTTCTAGAACCTTCATTTCAGCAATCGACACTAACTGTCAATGTCAGCCCCCTCTGTCAAGCAAATCATCCAGCCTTGAAGCAGTATGCTTTGTGCCAGGATACTTTCTTTGTGAAAAAGTAGATCTTCATGTTTCACGTTCCACAACAGCAACACATAGAACTTAGGGAGATTACCTGATTACAATGAATTATAAAACACTAACCACTAACATATTGTAGAAAACATTAATAATATGCATGGGCTTCCTTGGTATGATTTACATTGATATAACACACAGAGAAAATGTAATTCTAGCAATAATCTTATGCTGACAAAACATATTGACTCCAAGAAAAACAAGGTCATGTAACAGAGCAGATAGATACGGAAATGTCTCTTGTAAGGCTCAGTGTCAGGGTGGTTATGAACAACGAGGTGGCTTGTATATCCAAAAGTGACCACATTAGTTACTTCGTATGCATTCTTGGGTACCAAGATGTTTTGTTTCATGAAGTCATATATAGTCCATTCAGTAAAATAAAATTTGATTCCTTTTGTTTGTAGTTTCCATTGGAATCAAGCATGTTTCCTAAAAAGGAAGACTGCATGGCGAAGGGCTCTGGAGCGAGGGATCGTGGTGGGGGAACCTTATCTAAGTGGCAGAACTGCCGAGACAGGCGCCCAGGGAGAGAGAGTGTGCTCCCACCACCCCCCCGGCAAGAGCGGGAAGTGCTGAGCCCTGACGAGCAGCGGCTCTGACTCGTCGTGGGCAGAGTCAAGAGTGACAGCAGCACTCTCCCCCCTCACAAAAGCAGCCCCTGGGGAGCGCGGCGAACGGGACGGGCAAACAGGGCGTGGTGCAGAAGTTGGGGCCACAGTTCGTGCAAGCAGGGCCTCGAGGCTTGGCCAGCTCCCCGGGTAAATTCAGCTGGTGGTCATTGCTTCCTCAGCTCAGAGACATCGAGCTATGGTCTCCACTCAGCTGAAAGCAATCACCAGGCAGAATGTGGCGACCCAGACAGAGTTCCCGCATAAACAGGCAGCTGTGCAGGTCTCTGGCTGCAAGGAGTGCCTGAGCCTGTCACTGGTATCGGAGGGCAGCAGGTAGAATGCCTGTGTGCGCTGTGACCAGGTGGATGGTCTGCTCAGCTGGGTGGCAGAGCTCAGAGAGGGGGTAGAAAGATTAAGGAGCATCAGGGAGTGCGAGAGGGAAATAGACTGGTGGAGCCATGCCCTGCCATCCCCGAGACAAACACGGAGGATGGACGCTCCATGAGAAGCAGAAGATGCCCTGCCCTCTTGGCACAAGGCAGAAGGAGAGGACCTGAGAGACAGGGGGTAATGGAAACGGGTCCCTGCTCGGGGCAGCAGGCGAATCCCCTCCCGGCTTCCCTCTCCACCCCAGGTGCCCTTATGCAATAGGTATGAGGCTCTGGAGCTGGAGGGCCAGGCAAACGACAAGGCAGACAAAGGCCCACACACGGGGTTGCCCAGAGCCAGGCTGTCAGCCCCACGCATCATGACTGCCTCCACGAAGAAAAAAAGGAGGGTAATTTTCACAGGCAACTCCCTTCTGAGAGGAACAGAGGGCCCAATATGCTGACTGGACCCATCCCACAGGGAAGTCTGCTGCCTCCCTGGGGCCCGGGTTAGGGATGTTGCTAAGAAACTCCCTGGTCTGGTGCGGCCCTCTGACTCTTACCCACTCTTAGTGGTTCAGGTTGGCAGTGATGAGGTTAGGGACAAAAGCACATGGGCAATCAAGAGGAACTTCAGGGCTCTGGGGCGGCAGGTTAAGGGATCAGGAGCACAAGCAGTATTCTCCTCTATCCCTCCAGTTGCAGGGGAAGATGAGGGAAGAAACAGGAGGAGTCAACAGATCAATACCTGGCTCCAAGCCTGGTGTCATAGTCAAAATTTGGGGTTCTTTGATGATAAGTCAGTTTACATGGCACCAGGCCTGCTGGCAACAGATGGGGTATACCTGTCGCAAAAGGGGAAGAGAATCCTAGCTCAGGAGTTAGCAGGGCTCATTGATAGGGCTTTAAACTAGATTGGAAGGGGGAAGGAGATAAAACCAGGCTAGCTAGTGAAAAGCCTGGGGGTGGCAACTCAGCTGTTAGTGGACGGTGTGCTAGCAAGGACCTTCACTCTGCTAAGTCGGTGAGGGTACGGAACAGGGATCTGTGTGGCAGCAAAGGTGCAGCTTCATCAGGGGCTCAGCTCAAACACCTTTACGCAAATGCACATAGCATGGGGAATAAATAAGAGGAGCTAGAGATGTGCGTGCCTCTGCGGGGCTATGATATCTTCAACATCACGGAGACGTGGTGGGATGGCTCCTATGACTGGAGAATTGGTATGGGAGGATATAGGCTCTTTAGGAAAGATAGACAGGGAAGACGAGGAGGAGGTGTCGCCCTCTATGTCAAAGATCAGCTGGAGTGAGTGGAGCTCTGCCTGGGATTGGATGAGGAGCCCACGGAGAGCTTATGGGTCAAGATTAAAGGCGGGGCAGGGACATGCGACATTACAGTGGGAGTCTGCTTCAGGCCACCTGACAAGGACGAGCGAGCGCATGAGGCCCTGTATAGGCAGATAGGAGAAGCCTCATGTTCAAAAGCCTTCGTCCTCATGGGGGACTTCAACCACCCCGACATCTGTTGGAGGGACAACACAGCAGGGCACAGGCAATCCAGGAAGTTCCTAGAATGCATAGAGGACAACTTCCTCCTCCACGTGATAGAGGAGCCCAAGACGAGAGGTGCGATGCTGGACCTTGTTCTCACCAACAAGGAGAGGATGGTGGAGAAGGTGAAAGTCAAGGGCAGCCTTGGATGCAGTGACCACAAAATTGTGGAGTTTAAGATCCTTAGGGCAGGGAGGCAGCTGCGCAGTAAGCTTGCTACCCTGGAACTTCAGGAGAGAAGATTTTTGGCCTCCTCAGGGATCTGCTTGGTAGGATACTGTGGGACAAAGCCCTAGAGGGAAGAGGGGCCCAAGACAGCTAGTCAGTATTCAAGGATCACCTCCTCCAAGCTTAGGAGCAATGCATCCCGACCAAGAGGAAGTCAGGCAAAAATGCCAGGAGGCCTACATGGATGAACAAGGAGCTCCTGGCCATACTCAAGCAGAAAAAGGAGGCCTACAGAGAATGGAAACAGGGACAGGTAGCTTGGGAGGAATACAGAGAAATTGTCCGAGTAGCCAGGGAGCAAGTTAGGAAAGCTAAAGCCCTGACAGAATTAAATCTGGCCAGGGATGTCAAAGGGAACAAGAAAGCCTTCTATAGGT
>Ga0065711_1001764_pt1 | contig 79465 bp, 41 predicted proteins | sample Hoacrofraction12_FD_59098 | JGI IMG/M metagenome (GOLD analysis project Ga0065711, IMG submission 59098) | Hoatzin crop microbial communities from Cojedes, Venezuela - Epithelial fraction 12 v2 (version 2) | ecosystem: Host-associated > Birds > Digestive system > Esophagus > Crop | place...
CCCCCCCCCCCCCCGAGTTTTACATTTAAGCCAGACTTTCAAGATCAAATTTATCTCTTTTTTTGGTATGAAATAATAAATTGAATCTGACAAATTAATTATCAAAAGACACTTCATTAACTAGAGTACATAGCAAACAGCTCTTCATTGTCTGGAGACACTTGTACCAAAACGCTGCTTAAAACATCAATTCTGCTTATTTTTAACACCTTAAAGAACACCTAATGCATTGCCAAAGCTGAGGCTTCCACCCAGGGTCTCAGTGCCAGAAGACAGGACAAATGCTCATTAACACAAATACAAACAAGAAAAAAAAAGCCATAAAAAGTATTACCTTCATCAGCGTGAACGCCCCAACCAAGCACACCTCCTCCACTCCCCTCTCCGAAAGCGAAAGCAAAACCCCAGCTGCTTCTCCTCCCCCCTCTTAAACCTCAGCCCAGCCTGAGCCCACCCCAGACCCACCTGGCCCTAACGACTGGCCCACCCTCTCTGGCCCTTAAAGCCATGCCAGGACCAGTTCAGCCCAGCAGCCCGCAAATGCATGTCATCTCTTTTCTTGCACACTGATATAATTCTTCATCTATTTTTGGAAATTTCAGCTGTGCAAAAAAAAAAAGCCATTTATGCACCAAAATAGTCTGGGGTTCCTGGGGAGAGACAGATGCAGCTTGTGCCTGTTTGCGCACGATAATTCTGCATGCGATGATTCTTCTGCACTGGTTTTAATTTGTCACCGTCACCAAAGCAGGATATGGGACACCTCCATCCCAACACATTGCTGGCCCCTTTGCATCCGTGCCCACACAGGCTTCGCAGGATCCCCTCTTCCCTAGCCCCTTCCCTGGGGTCTGCACTCGCCTTCCTCAGTAACTGCCGAAGCATCCCTGGATAACCCCCTGCCCTCAGAACTGCTGAATTCTCCCGTGCTGTCATCCAGACTCCCTTTAGAAGATGTGCACAGGGTGAGGCAGCACTGGGAGCACTGGGAGGGAGCACCTCATGCCTGACAGGCTGGGCAGGTGAGAGCCACCTCCATCACTCTTACCAACCAAAACAGCTTTAGGCCAGAGCTAAGAAGTGGTGGCGGAAGAAAGGCAGCTACGGGCCTGAGGCCACAACATGACTGCTACTGATTGAGAAGATAAACTTCAGAAGATAAACGAGTTTGTCATTCCCACCGGGACTTCACCAAAATAGTCTTTCAGTCTGTCAGTGGAGAACAGCTGAAGGGAGATCAGTGCAAGTATGAGCATTACAATCACCACAATTAAAAGCTCCTTACAAATTTGAAGTTTATTTACTGTACAAACCCCAGGGACAGAATCTCCCTGGAGGTGTTCAAAAAACGTGCAGATGTGGCACTTCAGAACATGGTTTAGCAGGCATGGTGGTGATGGGTTCACGGTTGGACTTGGGTGATCTTAGGGGTCTTTTCCAATTTTAATGATTCTGTGATTCTATATTGCCTTGCCCAAAAACTTCTCACCGCAAGAAAAGGCAACTCATTTGAAGGACGGGGTTTTTCTTTCAGCAGAGTATTCAGGTAGATCCATCAGGTTTCTAAAATGATGGGTTAGCTGCAAGGAAGGAGATCCCACACACGCTTTTCTTCTGAATCTCGCATCGAGCAGCTCTTGCCTGCAGTTCCAGGGCTGTGAGTTGGCCAAGCCAAGGCGAGCCCAGCAGCATCTCACCTACCCAGGCACAGTCAGTCCAGCCTGAGGCTTAGCTGTGAGTTTGTCATCAGGTGAGGACCGTGGAATACCATTAAAGAGTAAGAACATATAAGCAGTAGTTCTAGTCTTACATGAAGTAAGATTTAATCTTTCTGTACAAGCTGCATTGCATAAAGCATCCTCCTGGTTGCAAACTGGTTGAAGCCTTGCAATCTTCGAGGCAGACATGATTTCAAACCCGTAACTTTTAATGTTACATAAAACCAAAATAGATTTCCCTTGGAGTTTTTAATCACGGCGCATTTGCCTGTTCCAGATAATGTTGTGTGATAATGTCTGTGATAACGTTGCGTTCATTCATATGAATGATCTGAAGTGGTTCATGGTTGCCAGGTGGCATTTGTTTAGCAGCTTTAAGTAGGAGACTAGATAAAAGAAAATTTCAGCAGAAATAGAGATAACAAAATATTCTTGATCATCCCTCCAGGATATTGCTTTGTGAATTTCAGAATCAAACAATTAGGATGATACCTCGATTTTGTTATTTGTAGTGGTCATGGCCATAAAAAGACATTTTGCAAAATTTTCCACTGAAAACTGCAAAGACAATGTTATATAAATATTTTTTGTCCACCCTTCTACTCAAGCAAGGCCTGTCTGTCCCAGATTTGAGGTAAACTAAGGTCATCCCAGTACCCAGGACATCATCTGCCTTGTCCATCAAGGACCAAATGGGAGCCTGGAGTGTTAAAGCACTGCGCTGAAGAATTAAGAACCAGCCCTCTGCAACTGCGGGCAGTTGCCAGATGAATGGGCCCAGAGCAGCAGCTCTGCCCCGCACTACCCAGCAGGGTCTACTGGGAGCACCACAAATGAAACCGTCATCATGTCCCCAGCTGTGAACCTCAGAGGCCTCCGTGAGGTTACTCACACTAAGCTGAAGTTGGAAATTTGGCCAAGGCTCGTCCTATTTCTCCGCTATAATCTCCTCAGCATAAGGTGGCATTGTACAATAGGGGTGAATCATAATGCTTTCCAACATTGAATGACAATCGCCTAAAAACTTGGTTTCATATGGCGTAGACAGAGGAAGGGGTAAAGGTTTCTTGTACGACCTACAGATTCCCTGATCAATTTGCAAATCCCTAGTGTATCAAACTTTTAGTATGCTCTAAAAATGAGGAATTGGGTGTGTGTCTGCATTTTAAGCGGTGTTTTTCACCCTCTAGAGAACCATTATTTCAGTATTTGTTTGCTGACAACAAAGTGTTTCTGTAAACATGAACCCTCCAGAATTCAAACGATTAGGCTGGAGTCATCCTGATTTATATCACATGATACTTTTGTTCAAAAAACCCCACTTTTTAATCCAATGCCTGACCAAAACATCCCCAAAAATTGGAGGCTGACAGATATGTGAATGCTGTCATGCGGATTAATGCTTCTAAGACTTGCCCCTAGTTTTATTTAGTTATTAAAAACCTAAAAGTTGGGTTTCCCCATGGCAAGATCAAATAGGATCATGACTAACTGTCATTTTTAATGAAAACGTAATATTCGATTTCATTGTAGGATATTTTAAGAACTCTCAAAAGAATGATCAGATCACGTATGTTCTGTAAGGTGTCATTACCGACCAAAGTCTGTGGGGTCCCTTGGTATCGCTTGGGGCTGCCGCTTTCGGAAAGCTGCGTGGAGGAGCAGCCTTCCCGGCACAGCACGGGCTGTCGCAGGCGCTGCTGATCACACGAGGTGTGCGCAAGCTGTGAGGACATTTTAAACTCTCATTGGAAACAGAGTCCATTCTCATCCTTAAAAAGCTGAGGCTTGGTGGATAGTGGTGGCACCAAGTAGTCATTAAAATTTGCATTGTTCTATAATTTCTATATGCTTTTAATAATTTACACTAAGATTTTTTTTACTAAAATAGTTTTACAGCCTATTCAGATGCCATACTTTTGCTTCTTCAAGTTCATATGATTTTAAGAAATTTTTTCTGTGAAATGTTGATGTATGACCATGTAGCTGTTCTCTGGCCAGAATTAAAGTCAATTTTGATTTACTGTGATCTTCATCTTCCCCCCTCCCATTAACCACTGTTTTATTTGACATGTTTGCTACCAGGATATTTCTAAACTGCTGAGAACATGTGTGAAAAATCCGAGGTCAATAACACTGCCAAACACACGTTCCCTTCTCCAGTTTTCCAGCAATTAATTCTGTTTGGAGTGCTGAAAAATTCATTCTTCATCTCACTCTCATTTGCTACCCGCTATTCAACTGCCAATTTTTCTGTTTATTTGATCAAATATAATCTAGAGGGGTTTTTTGTTTTGGTTTGCATTTTACATGCCAATTTTTTCACATGCTGAGTAGCTTAACCATTTAACTTTTAATTTTCTTGATAATACCATCTGGTCCTCCTGAACTGCTGAAATTTTAGTGAAGAAATAACTTGCAGCCAGTTGATGCCTCAGTCTTTCAAGGAACTTTATTTTTACTAATCAGCTATAATGTCTCATGGGCTATTACTTCACCTGGTTTACACAACTGACTTTAAGCAGACAATTAGCCGGTAGTAATGCCTATGCCAATTAGAAATACCAGCCAGCTGCAACAAGATGACTGCTGATCATGTAAGAATTTTTTGAAAAGTGTCACCCAAGGAGAATTCACCATAATTTGGGGCAACATATCTTTTCTTTGCTTAGTGCTTTAATGAAGGTCTTTGTTTGGACAAACTGGGAATTGTGTCCAATGCGTATTCTGTGTGCTGCAAAGGAGAAATTCTTTGAAACCATCAAATTATAACACCAGGTAGCCCCAAAAGGGCTGAGTCTTTGGAGGACCCTACCAAGAGCATAAATGGAGAAGAAAATTTCCCCTCTTCGTTAGAAGCAAAGATCGGTGTGCAAGGCTGAAATGTATAAAAGGAAATTTTACCAACCATTTTTAAAGACAGTACCTTCCTTACTTTTCAAACAAAGGGAGAAAAAATAAGAAACCTGGAGAAGAAAGGCATGGGAACGAGCATGCTGCTAATATACAGTTCCAAATGTACAATACACAGTGAACCATTAATTATAACCAATTCCACTAACTGGTCCCACTGAAGAAATCCACCTTGACAAGATTAAAATAGCCTTATAGTGGTCATAAAGAAATGCCATTATGTGCTTAAGTCTCATCCTTTTTCCTAAATCGTTTTTGTTTTGTTTGCAGCCTCAAACAACAGAAGAGGGAGGAGTTGGGGAAGAAGAAAAAATGAGGCAAAAAAGATTTTGCTCTTCTTAGAAACAGTGTCTTTCAAAGAATCCCCTTGCTTTTATTCTAATTGGACCATAATTAGAATAGTCATTGCCACAATAGATTTATTTTTATTGCTACCTAAAATTATGCATGACATTTTTATTTTCTGTGGGTGCCTCTGAGGATGATCGGAAACGTGGAGAATTCGGCATAGGACATTATTTCCAGCTGCACCTTCCCGTCCTTGGGGAACAAAAAGTAGACAAGTGGTGTCCCTCCAGGGCACAGGATGAAACAGAAAAGTAGTTCAGAGTGATGTCTTCTCTTGCCCTTTTTTGGACACCAGTGGGTTTACTCTTCACTTGGAAAACATTCAAAACTTGTGTGACCAAAGCCCTGAGCAGCTTGGTCTAACTTTGCAGTTAAATCTAGCTGAAGCCAGCCCTTGCTTGAGGGTAAGGTTTGGCCAGATGTCCTCCAGAGGTCCCTTGCAACTGACGTTATTCTGTGTATCTAGGAGTACTTCACAGCATCACGGCATTAAGACTAGAACTGGTTTGTTATTGGTTTTCATTTGTTTTATTGGTTTTGGTTTTTGTTTTTTTTTAAGTTAGTGTTACTATGACTACCATAACAGAATTGTTTAGCAGAATAAATGAAAATCTATAATCCAACCCTTGTTCTCCAAAGTTTATGTTTTGACACAGCCCCAGAACTTGCAGGAGAGGGAGCAGCAGCGAGTCAAAGATTACCATAGTCTTTATAACCTTTACACAAAAGCAGTATATCAAAATGTAAACTGTGCCTGTGCCAAGTAAATGTTAATGAGTAGTATCGGGAAAGGTTAAATATAAATACATATAATTACAGCTTGCTAGTGACAAGAAATTATTAGTTTCTTTCTTCCTCGGAAGGCATTGCTCCAAAATACTAAACTGAAATAAAAGTATGTATCTAATCCTGCAATCACAATAGGCCTTGGAGAGCAACAATTATATCAATCAGTCAGAAATAAGTTGAATGCATATCCCTGCTAATCTCCTCAGTCAGTTCTATATTCCCCCCTTCCAGATAAATGTATAGAGATTAGTCAGAAAACTGCTCTGAAAACTGGAATTTAAAAATTGCATTGAGAAATCACTTTGGTTCATTTATATTTTAAAAAATCAAAGCTCACGCTTGTAGAAGAAAAAAACTACAAATCAAGCACAATGAATAAATCTCTGTTTTCATTCATAGGCAGGACAGAAAAATGTGTTTGCTAAAGAAATTATTCAAATGCTCTATATTGGCATTCGATTGGAGGGGGAAAAATAATTTCTTCCCCTGGAGGGAAAAAACTAATATGCTACTAACTGCACTAAAAACGGAGCCATTTCAAGCTGACATTTGCAATTAAAAAGAGAAAATATTTAATGGAAACTTGTGAATACTTTGCAATGGCAAAATTGCTTTTAGCCTTTCGAAAATTTCCCATTCACCCAGCTGCTCCAGTCCACGGGCAGACATCGACTGACCCCTGCGGTATCCCCAAACACATCCAAGCCATCTATTCCAGTTCAAAAAGAAGACATGGTTTACCACCTCCTGAACTTTTTCAGAGGGAATTTTTGGAATTTTCATTTGCAGTGCATGTGGATGACACAGGTTACGATCATCTCTCCCTCGCAGCAGTTTAAATGGAAACCTAGGATTTACAATAGTTGCAGCCCTGTACAGCTGCCACATTGTTTTAAGATGTCAACTTCTCCTATGGGATACCATTGTAAAGATTATTTTAGCACTGCACATTTTTTCTCTCTGTTTAAAATGTGATCATTCTTACCAAAAGGGTGTGCTTTTTTTGCGTGTGAAGGTTCACAAGGGGAACAAGATAAATATGAATTAAGCATATTAGAGATATTTGTGCAGTACTGAGTAGTTTGCATGTTTTATCCAGGTTATGGGTTTTTTTGGTAAAACATATAATTAATGTATTTTTACATTTCTACAGCTTCTACATTTGCTTCCTCACACCACACTGCTCAGCTGCTACTGATCACACAAGTGTATGAGGAGAACAGGACATGAAAAGGGGGCAAAGTCCAGCTACTACAAATCTATTTAAATCTTGAATAAGTCTAAATGAGGAGTGAAAAGATGAATGCATTTCACAGCTTCTGTCCACCAGAAGATGAGCTAGTTGATGAGAAATATGAACAGTAGAAATGTGTCCTACTCTGCCTGTATGGCAGCAGTGGATTTATGAGGGTTTTTTTTCCTGAAGTGGTAGCAAACACATGAAACCCCACCAACATTCTTTCCTTTTTTTTCTCCTTTTCTATTTTTGCAACACAGTAAATCTTTGTCAGTCCCATCTATTTAACTACATATGTTCTGGTTAACCATCTAATGGTTTCAAGAGTTGAAAATCATTAATTCTGATTATAGGGCCTTTAAGAAGGCACTAACTCTTACCGTAATGCTGATAGCATGACTTTAAAGAGACAAAAGTTGTTGATAACCCAGTCCATCACAGTGAGACGGAGCAGGCTGCTCATGTTCATGGGAACTACCTGCTTCTGTGGCTTTTCAGAGCTGGGTGCCCCTCAGTGACTCCCCAGTTTATGTTGGTGGCAGGGAGGGTGATGCGGCAGATCGACCAATAGAGATTAATTCTGAAAGCCCAGACAAACGGAGGGGCTGTAAAAAATACTGCAATCCTTTTGCAAAGGTAAGGTAAGAATGAACCATGTGAGGTTTGTTGCTGGGGACAAAAGTGAGGAAAGTACTTACTATGGTGTTGCAATGAAAGAAGCTCAGCCCTGGTGTAGGATGTCCAAGGATGCAGGGACAATGATGGGATGCAGGCTGAGTGGTGGCGAAGCTGGCGGAGGTGCCCTGTCCCCTCTCATCCGCTCCCACACCAGCGCTCCTCTACCTAAACACAGTAACTACAATTTTAAAAAGAATCTTGGGGCAGCAATAAAAGACCATTTCTGTTTTGATCTTTCGGTAACAGGTAACCTGTTTATAGTGAAATGAATCTTCAGTCTGAGCGTAGCTGGGCAAGAAATAGATTTCTTGTGCTGATATTTGGGATTTTGCATGGTTTTCCTCCCAAATTAGGATCAAAAATAAAAATCAATCAATTTCTAGAAAAATGGTAACAAATAAACAGACTTGTACCATGTCTGGTTAAACATTTTCTTCCGTTATCTTCAAAATTGATTCAGTGCTGACCTTTTTGTTTTTCCTCTTACTTGGTACACAATAGCTGAAATACAAAACAAAAAAATGTTGCTTAAAACTAAGAAAACTAAAGTTTTCATGTAACACATATCGAAAGAATCATGAAGATAAATTTTAATGATTTTCCAATACTACTTGTTTTTCTTAACCTGAATATTGGTCAAATTTGACCTTCACGTTATTGGTAAGCAACAGCCACAATAGTTATTGTGAGCCCAACAGCAGGCCAGGAACTGTTGTACTGTTAAACAACTACTCTACATTTTTCCGTTAGACAAGAGCATCCATGCACACTTGATTGATCTTCATGGCAGCTAGTCTATTGAGCGCAGCTCTTGCCCAACAGCTGACAGATGTGAAGAGAGGGCTCTGAACACCACACAAACACCAGACACGAGTGGTCTCTGATGCTCTGTCTTTCAGATCTATAACCCTAAGCCAAGCAATGGGTAAAGATCACACTGGATCCTAAAATATGCACCATTTTCATGATAATTTATAAGTCAGATACTTCAAATGTTAACCAAGTTACAGTATTTATATAATTTCTATCGTGATTTTGCGTTGCGCGTAACACTAGCAGTAATTCATCACAATACGAGTCTTTAAAACATTTCTCATTCTAAAGCCTGTTTAATTTTTCTGCTTTAAAACTGTAATTAAAGCTTTCAGGGAAATCCTTTCTTATTCTCTTTATATTATTCAAGCCCTCCTCTCACTCCTCAGTTGCCTACACCATATTCCACATACGAACCTGAAATACGGGTTTGTCTCCTACAGCTGTGGCGCAGCAGATCTGGAAGACGGTCCAACTTGTAGATGTCCTGTGCCAACCGATGCGTCAAGTCAGTGTTTTCTTTTTATGGTGTGCCCATGTTCCATACCAAGCTTTTCACAGTATTTCACTCATTTAATCAAACAGACAGCCCATGAATATACATTGGAGAGTTCGTTTGCGTGGCAGTCACAGAGGTGCAACAAAAAGATGCTGGTAGAGAAGGGGCTACCTGGGACTTGGTGTACTGGAGAGCGATGTGAACAACATGCAACAGGAGCTGTTGCTATCCAGTCTAATATAGCTTTTGTATAAAGAGACTCCTTTATGTTCAGTAAGAGTTGAATTTCGAAAGACGCGCCAATAGTATATGTATGCTAGTTAGTATTTTGTATCAATGAAGTTCTTTAGTTCATGAAGTTCTGTCTCCTATGAGTAAGAAGAAAAAAATACATGAAAATCCATTTTAATGAGTTTTCTCTCTCAAAATTGCTTTGAAGACCATGAAGCAGCTTCACATTTTTTCCTGGTTTCTGAAAATTTTCGCTTCCTGAAGAGTGTACTGCTGAGGATTAAATTCAGGCCGTTTCACTTTGTGGACACGACTAAAGTTGAATAGTCCTGTAGGTGTACCTGTCTCTTTTCTCTTTTCTTTATTTTGGGCTTTGTCATTCGCTGTACCCATATGCTGCATGGCATCCATTGCTGGCATTCCTCGTGAAGTTAAGGATACATGGGACAATTTGCTAAGTCGGTAACATGCCAGGGCCTTCATTTTGCTGCTTTTAAATGATTCATATGTGATCTTGTCCCTTGAAGTCTAAAACCTATTGCTCAGCTTCTACTCCAAACCAAACATTTCTCTCTCCAAAAAATAAGAATATGTCACCTCCCCCTCTAGGCTGAAAGCCAAGGTGAAGGCAGTAATTTATATCAGATCTTACAAAGCATGTTTGTAAAAAATGGTCACCTCCCCAACTGTTCTTTAGATGATTCTGGTAATTGAATTAAAGCAAAGTCCTCCAAAATAAATTAATAGAGTCTACCAGATGGCCACCTAAAATAGCACATATTTTAGCCTACTGTGTAGCAGCCAAGTTGATTTAAATCAAGTAGAAGAGAGGTACGCTTTAATCAGGTCAGCTGACAGTTATTAGATCAAACCTGATTGAAATTCAGAAATTTAGTGAAAATAAACCCGCTACGAATCCAACATTTTCCTCCCATGCGGGCCCAGTGGATAAAACGTTTAAGATATTAAAATTATTCTGGTTTGGGGAATAAGATTTAGTTGAGCATGTCAGGTTTTTATTTTGCTGTTTGGCCTCCTCTGTAACTTTGGTGTAGTGTAAAAGGTACCCCGTAAAACCAAGCACCATGGAACAAGCAGAAGATGGAACCGGTGCAATTCTTGGCTGCCTTGCATCAGTCTTTTACAACTGTTCAAACTAGACATAAAATACTGCAAAGTCAAAATAGCTGCATTTTATACTTGTCTCGCACAGCTATAAATGAAAACGAAGCTGAAAGGGGAGAATTTGTGCAGCAAATAGGACAGATTTCCTGCTGGAGTTTGAACAACCTGTATTATCATTGGTTTTCACCATTCTGTTTATAAAAATCTGTCTGCTAAATATAGAGGTAAGTTACAAGTGAGTTTATTGTTCCACCCGAGATGTCCCTGTCAGTGTCTTTTAATTATGATATTCTTCATGGCTCTGAACCGTGGAACAACAGCTGGGCTTTACCCTCCAGTTAGGGAATGAGATCTCTGTACCACTCTCTCTTATTTTGCAGATGGTTCAAAAATAGATTTTCCAACCTGCGGGACAACTCCAAAACTTAAATATTTATTTGCATCTCAAAATTGAGATGAAAAAGTACGCTTTGTAAGTATTTTGGGGAAACCATATTCGGGAAGGAGACCATTTTGGAAATGATGCATTTTTCCAATCCAAATGGGATGTTTAAACTTTTTCCTTATTAAAAAACAACAACAACCAAACTCAGAACTGAGACCATTCAGATAACCTGAGGCTCTTAACTTGGTGTCCCCACAGTCCAGAGAGAAGTTTGTCTCTGTCCCAGTAACTTCCAGAAGCTCCATCACCAGGAATTACTTGTGCTATCTACTCCTCTAAGTTTTTATAACCATGCCTAGGCAACTTGGGACGAATCAACCTGACTGGGAGCCTGGGTTCAACAGGATCCAGTTTGATCAATCTTGTTCTTCTAGTCCAATACAGGACAGAAAATACATGCAATGTTTCTTAAAAACCTTGCTGGTGGAAGTATTGTTCTCTATTTACCTGCAGCCTTTCTTTGCCTTAGAATAGGCTGTATTAGAAAATACAGTAAGGCTGGAATAGATTAATTCATTAGTGTTGGAGATGAATCTGCCATTTCTCCTGAAGCAGATTAGACTGAAAAAAAATCTACTTACGTTTGATTTGGCTTACTGTAGCATGCCCTTATTAAAAATGCTTTTGTAGGATAAGCTGATGTTGCAGACTGCCCTTAAACCCCACTTCCAAACTTCCTTGTCTAACCAGAAAAGAAAAAAAAACATGAAATTGTGGTGTGTGCAGTGATCACTAGGAGACTTTTCTCTTTTTTTTCTATCAGCACCAAGCAAGTACCGGTGTGTGCTCCTGCTGCTCTGCAAGGTCATCCCACCCCTCCTTGCCCTGCGCAGCTGAACCACGCTGTGTTTCGACAAGCTAAGAAATTTAGGGCGTAAGCAGAGGGTGCATCTGTGGATGCAGGTGCCAGGGTCGTGCTCTGCACCGAATACCCAAGAGAGCTGAGCACGGAGCCGTGGCACCAGTGTCTGGCAAGTCTGCGTTCTATCGTACAAATGTGCACCATTTCAAAAAGCACTAGCTTGTTGGAAACCCCGATGTTTTTCCCTCTGGTTCTTCAAGTGTTGCTGTTGTGTGCGCAGAGTTGCGATAGCAGGAGGGAGAGTCCAAGTACTCCTTTATGTTGGATCTATTTACTTCTCTCTCCGTTTTTAGCTGCACTCGTACTTGCGATTCGCAACGTTCCAGCCACTTGTAAGCCAAAGGGAGCTGAAAGCTGCAGCGCAAAACAGCATCTTGCAGAATTAAACGCTTCAAGTGGGTCCTAATCATTAGACTGTATTGAACTTCGGACTATTCATATGCAGAAAAGGTAATAAAATCAAAGCTTCATATAGCATTGCTTAATTAATGTCAGAAGCATCCACAATTATTGAGCTGTTGTTTCTAAGAATAAGCTTAGTCTGCTTAGAAATACAGGGAAACAGGCACAATAACCTTACTTACTGGATAGTATCTTTGAAATGTCATCTCTGATGCATTTTCTTTTTTAGACAGCTCAGAGAGCTGTTCCCAAGTCTTTGGGGGAAAAATCCCAGCAAAATCTAGCAATATTTATACTGAAATAAAGGACAAATATGTATCCAGAAACATTCAGCAGTTGAGTTTTTAATTTGTAGGGGGTTTTTTCATACTATGTCTGAATAAGGTGAATATGAATCAAATGAGTTAACACACTGTTACAGTTGATACGTCTCTGTGTGCATGGGATTTCCAAGTACTAGAAAGTACAATTTCAGGTTGACAGTGTTGGAATAACTAGCAATACCTTCTGGGCTGCTTACTCTAAAACAGACTCTGTCCTATAATACCACAGCCAGCCACTTTTCCTGTCCAGGGTGAAAATTACATCTGATGATCTCCATCCTCCCTAATGTACTATTTCTATAACGACCTTATTTATGAAAAGTATCTGAAAACTAACAGGAGATAAATCTGCGCAGCAAGACCTATACTGAATGCTATCTATGTCCCACACAAGAACACATCCAGAGTGCAGAAGAACATGACTTGTAAGCTGCCGAGACAGATTTACCAGAAGATAGTCACTAGTTACATATGATCGTTTCAATTTCACTCTGGTATTTAGGGTCTAAGCCAAGACTAAAGTATTGAGGTCACCACTGGTTTGTCTAGGGTGAAAGTCATGAGCCTTTGAGTTCCCTGAGACCAGAGTTTCACCCCGGCCTTAACAATACTTTGGATACAAGAAAAAAAATAAATACAACTACCAGGAAATACCGGTTGCTTCTGCTCTAGGAAGATATTTTAGGGGGTATTTACTTGAACTTGGACGTTTTTAATGGTTATGTGCATGCCTGAATGTTTTCTTGAGCTGATGCTGAAACACCTTGTACTTCTAGCTAGCTGAAATTCGGGATGGTGGAAGGAGCCAGCGCAAGATCTGTGCACTGCTTAAAACACCCAAGTCTGTAAATGAGGTCTGAGATAGCACTAGACTGATGGCAGCGCTACACAAGGCTCCATTTCACTCACTGAGTGATCTTGAAGTTATTTCTGCTGAATGTTTGGGTTCTCCAGGCTGTTTTAGTAGGAATAGGATAACTAACTAATAACAATTTATCCCACCCCAAATTACAGAAAATTTGCTAACGGCAATATAAAGAGATGACACTTGTTTCCTACAAAGATAGTTAGTTTTATGGTAAAATATTTGGGAAGTTTTGGGAAACCATATTGTTCAGCAAGTCTAATTAAATTAGTGGTCATTTTTTTTCTTCAGTTTTCAATTTCAAAACCTGAAAACACTTAAAACATTCCCAAATCTCTGAACCATGGGCCTCATGCAATGGCAATGTCTGTTTCTACAGAGTAATTTTCTTTGATAGCTATAGGGCTTCTTTTATTTGCTGTAAATTACATTGCTTACAGGGTATCTTCAATGTCAAGGACTTGCATACATACACATATATAAATAAATCACTTCTATAAAGAAATGAGACTAGCAGGTATGTATCAACTGTTCTGTTCTTCACGAAAAAGTTGCTCATTTTTTTCATGTATTTTTAAAAAAACAACACTTCCTTTTTTCCTGGAAGAATTATTATAATTCATACATATTACCATGCACAGAATAATCTTTTCTTATTGATAAACGAGAGTAATGCTGTGACTGTGAAGCATTTCAGGTAATTTACAAAGCAACACAGGAGAAATGTAGTCTTTACCGTCGTAGCTCTGATTTTCCATATAAATAATATTTAGAATTTCCCTCAACTGTAATTATATTCGGGTGGCAAGGGGGATGCTGTTGCTGTACACTAACAAATTAATTCATCTATCTGATACTGGGGGGAGGGGAGCACTCATTTATCTCATATTTACTATCCAGGTCCTCCTTGTAAAAAACATAGAATACTTTAACTTATTAAATGATTTTAAAATTAAAAAAATAGGTTAAGTATTTTGTATCAAATGTAGTACTACATGAAGTAAGACACTGATGCCACCACAGTAGGAAGATCCTAAAATGTTCTGTCTTGCCTATGAATAGGCATTTCTGTACTTTACAAATATTCCTATTCCTGGAAGCATTTTTTTTTCTTTTAATCAAGCAATTTCAAGGTACAAGTAAGAGGAAAACACACCTTTGTATTGCCTTCTGGCTTAAAAATATCATGCTTCATACTCTTTGATTATATGTTCCACTTTCTGGAAAATACAAAAATTAACATGAAAGATTCTTCCACTCAAAAATGTAATTATTTCATTTCTTAAAAATACACAAGTAGAACAACTAGCTAAAGAAATCAGTGTGTTACTGGGGTCTAGAAATGATCAATTACATACAAAATCAGTCAAGCAGAAACAAAAAGAAAACAGTGGGATATCCGTGCACAAACTTAATTGCTTAGACTTCTTAAATTTCTGAAGTGAAAGGTAATACATTAAGGAACCTAATTAGATATTGATTTAAATAAATTTAGCCTCCTGGTGACTAAGCAGTTCTTACTAAGAGTTCTGACGTAAATGAAAAGCAACAAGGAAAAAAACGAAACATTTTTGTACCCCTGGTTATAAGAACGCCAAAGTAAAATTAAAGCCTCATTCACACTGAAGTGATATTATTTTGAAACGTGCTGCTGCTATTGCAGTGAGACCCTCTTGCTATTCAGTGGGAAATAACTGGCTGTTGACATGGAAGCAGGGATGGTAAACCTCCAGGCTGAAGAGCAATTATCCAGTGACATGTTTCCAGTGCCAAAACCCCAAGACTTCAGAAACTATAGTTCCCTGAAATAATGGAAACAAACTTACAGAGCTCTGAAAGAGTGAAGTGTGATTTCCTGGAAATTAGAGTAAAACTGCTCCATCTCTGTTTGACGGAAAGCAGAAGTGTGCACTGGTGGAAAGGTCCCTGAAGAGGGACCCTGCTCCTCACCTCTTGCATGTCTCTGCACAGAGCCACTACTGGGTTCGTGAGCGTTTTGTTCAGGCTCAGGGTGCTTTAACAAGCAGGCGAATGGCAGGTAAGGGTGTGAAGTTGTTCCCCTCTACGTGAAGCCAGGAGACCCCACCTCGACTCCTGTCTCCAGCTCTGCGATGTGAAAAGACAAGTAGACACAAAATCCTCACTCTTGTGATCTCCATCCCCTCTTTCAGTAAGGCGATGAGCAATGTGGTCTAATTTTGGAGGAAGCCCTGCGTTGGGTGGGGTGATGGGCTCAGCTCCCCGGACTTTCCTTGGGAAGAATTCTGTCTTTCCAGAGGGAAAACTTGCTGAGCAAGGCAATAATAAGAAGGGCTGAACCCCTACTAATTAAATAAAAAGTGTAAATAATTAGCATAAATAAAATAAAAATAATTTTAAAATAAATAAAATTTAAACAATAAAATAATAATAATAATAGTAATAAAGAGAAAACAACTTTGAAAAAAAAAATCCTTTTACCTCCATCGCTCTCGTTTCTCAGTCTCCATGTCTAGCACTCTTTTTGACAGTTTTGCTATGTATTTTGGGTTTTCACTCTAATGTGTGGTTTGACTGTGCCCTGTACTTTGGATGCTGCTTTGATTGTAGGATTGTTCAATATTCTAACAAGCTTACTGTAAAAAAATAAGCATTACACTTTATTTGTCATGGAACCATTTTACAGTTGTATTCAGCTGTGAAGGGGCAAGATATTGTAAATCACTATCACCAAACCGATGTGAATTGCTACCAGCAAACTGAAGTGACAGTTGCCAAAGAGACAGCTATAGTTTGTGCCAATCATTTCTTCATGCAGAGTTTTTCTGTGCTGCACTGAAGAGGTTGTTGTTTCCATTATGGAGAGGTGCTTGGAACCTCCTTCATGGTTCAAGCTGGTTTTATGTGTTACCGGAATACAACAGCTAAAATGTACAAAGTAAAAAAAAAACAAAAAAACAAAAGTTGGACGGTATTTTCATTGGGCAGCACGTGTTTTTATGAATGTGTGGATTGCTTCATTCAGCAGTCCATATCAATCTTTAATTTCAAAATTTTTGATTGACTGTTTCTAAAACGAATTATAAACTGTTTATTAGTTTTACTATATGCAAATATTTACAGCTTTTTTGCTGCTTCCCACTGCACTACAGTCCTTTGGACTCTTCTGCGCATCACAAAATCATGTGGAGTTGCAAACACAGCGTTACCACTGTTTGCAGACAGCAAGTACAATGTACTGTCTTGTTAATCACAAGATCAGAGAAGCTAGTAGTTGCTTTGGATTGACTTCAACAGGTTGTTACTGCTGATCTTCTCCGTAGAAGGGCTATCGAGGTGCTAACGGTGTTAGTTTTCTCCGATTTAAGGTTCCCCACAGATCCACGCCAATGTTTTGGTCCTTATTGACATTATTCTGTGAACTATGACTCATTAAATTATCTAGAAGTTTGTTTAGATTAATTACGATATGAGGAGCTTGACATTCTCCATCTGGAGCAGAGTTTTCAGTTGTCGCCCGCTGGGGGATGAACCATTCAATTCATAAAAAGGCACTTAATTTAGTGAAACAGATCATTTCCAGGTTCAGCTTTTCCCATTAAGCTGCTACTGTAAGGGCTAAATGATGCTGCTGAATTGCCCACAGGCTGCACCGAAGGAAAAGGGCGGTGAAAGTTCGGATAGCAGTGCCATGGTTCTGTGGCTACGCATCCCAGGAGCAATTCAACTCTGTTGTTTCCTTCCCCCTTCCTTCCCTTACCTTGTTAAATATCAAAACTGAAAAAATCCCCATCTTATACCCCAAACTCCCTGCAAGCAGCTGGGAACTATGGCCAGGAACCCTTTGTTGATGTGATCAATGAGTGTTATGTTAACGCTATGCCCGAAGCAGAAAATATAAAAATACATCATAATCTTTCTATGTATAATCTTAAAAAAAAAAATAAAAAGAAACCAACAAAACCAGTATTATTCTATGGGCTAGGCTAAAACATTAGCAAAAAAGATTTATGGGAGTAAAGGCGCTGGGAGGCTCGTAAACCAGGTGTGCTTTCAAACTTTAATGAGGGCAGTGGCTCGGGAATGTAGCGCGGTGAATACTCAGTCACGCTGTGTATACGGAACATCGTACCCGGGTCCTCTTGACAGCGAGATCAGTGCACTCGCTGCAAGATGCTAACTTGCTAATGTCCCTGCTACTCCTAAACGTGCTGCCACGGAGGGTTAGCTCTGCCTCCCCTTCCGGCTACTCAAACTGAGCAGACAATAATGAATACTGCGTGGTACTGTTTTAGCATGGATATGGTTACAGCTTTCACAGACGACGTGTTACTTTTCTAACCTTATTATACTATCCTTTCATGTTTGTAGAACAATTGACTTTTCTCCTGGTGGATTTTTCCAGAATCAGAAATTTCAGGGCCATCAGAAATACCATGAGCATTTCTTCTGCACCACAGATTGGGATTCTATTTCCTGGTCCTTTCATCTAACCCAATATCTCGTGCTGAAATTAAATCACACATTTTAGGAAGAGATTCAATCTTATTTTAAAGATCCTCATTGATGGTGCATGAACCACATACATTATTAATCTATTCCAATGTTTAATTACGCTTGTTAAGAATAGAATTAAGAAATTATCTGATTTCTGTCTGACCTTTCCGGCATTTCTGTTCAACTTTTCTGATAATGTTTCTCCCAGATTCTCTCATAAACACCCCTGCTGTTCTAGAACGATGGGTTTCTCAAGTTTAATACCCAGGATGGTTGTATTCCAATACAAGCTCTGCTCTTCCTTGCCTAGAGTGAAAGTGGTCTACGTAGATAACAAATCCCAAAAAAGGAAAAAACAAAGAACAGGAAGAACAAAGAAACATAATATGCATTATTTTAAAATGTCTGTGGTTGATTACGAAGGAACTCAGTGAGTGGCTCAGCTTACATCACGGCTGGATTTAGACAGAAGTCTAGCAATTGAAGATCAATTAATTCCAAGGTGTTTGCTAATGCCCCAAATTTATTATTGCAGCTCTCGGTACTGTGCTGCAGTGCATCCACGGTGCTCTACTGCTACATCTGTCATCCTTTTGGACACAGTATGATAGGTAGCAATGGGAATTTATGTAGGAATAAAGGCCAACATTTCTCCGGGTACTACAGCATTTTCCTGCTTTGCTCTTTACCTTGCCACCACTACCACTCTATGCATCTTTTTAAGAGAACGAAGCACCTGACATCTTGTTAGTCGAAAACTGCAGGTTTTCCATGTTCTCTCAAAAGACAAAACTCTTCCTGCTGTTTTAATACTCTCAATTGGGCTTTAGGACTTCAACGAGGCTAGAAATTCAGCTCATCTGCTTTGACTATCTCGTACGTGCCTGTGCGCCCATCCAGAGCCCTCTGGACTGTCTCCAGCTTTTATTCAAGCCAACAACAGAGCCCTGAAGAATTCAAACCTGCTGACTCAGGTAAGCCGTGCGCAAGACTGCCTTCTGCTCCTGCTGAAGCTGTATCATTACTGTTGGGTTATTGATCCCTCCCAAAGTGCACATTTGCTCTAGCATGGGTGAATACATGCAAACAACCCCAAGCCCGTGATGCTACTCCATGGGTGATAGTCAGAGCACAATTTGTTGTGTGTGTTTTGTATCTCCCTGACTCCTACATATAGTTTCCAAGGGAAAACTGCAGAATGCCTACGCATGTTAATTTTTAGTGCAGCAGGCTGCTAAACCTATCATCTCACAAAAATGTCCTTTTATAGTCTTGTCAATCAGTGTATAATTAGCTGAATTTACATGCAGAACAGATGGGAATTTTGGAAATGTTTCTTTTACTAAACGCATGTGAGGAGGAAAAAATAAAAAAGAACCATGACTTGGGGATTTAATATATATGTATTCCTTATGTGATGTGGAATTAATTTCTAAAAATATATGCATTAAAATGTCCAGCAAGACATGCCAAGCATTGTATATTACAAACAACAACAACAAGAAATGTTTCCCTGGTACTCAGAAGAGTAAGTAAATAACACATTTCATTGTGAAAAGTATCAAGCTTTTGCTAACGAGTTTAGTAGATGTCCTCTTTAAAGAGAATTTTCAAATTATTTAGGGACTTGAAGGCTCTGTCATTTACAGTCACGACTGGGAAAAGGCAAGAAGGTCAGAAGTCATAAGAAAACAGCACTTCCAGACAGTCCTTAAAGAAGAGCATGGAGCTGCCTCACCTCACTGCGCGGATTGTTATGTGCCTTAGAGAAAGTGGAATATTTTCTTTGGATTTAACAAATTTGCCCATACGCATACATTTGCCTATGCACATTGCGGTAGGAGATGATACATCACCATACTAATTTTTGCAAGACATACAGATTTCCAGAGGGGGAAACTAAAGCAGGAGAGAGGAAGCCACAAAAGGAGCTGGACATTCAGATGGCATCCTCAATTCCCAATGTAGAGTGTCTGCCAAGCTGCAATGACCAGACAACAATGGTTAGCAGAAATTTCCCGTATTTCTGGTCTATACTACCATCCACGCATCCCGCCTTCCACATTACGAGTCGCTACTCATTCTATAATTCATGGATAAAGTGGGATTGTATAATCTGCCATTCATTTATCAAATTCCAGTTACTTTAAAATGACATAGCAAATATGCAGTACAGAACATTGGCCCAGGCAAGCTCACAGAATATTTCACATACATGCTAATCCACTGAACCGCTTGGTACCAGTGGTGGGGTCCATGTGGCTTATGCTTAAAACAGAATAACTGCCTAATGTCTCCATTCATTTTCTGAGATGTTCACACCTCATACTCGTAGCAACCTGGCTTTGGACTAAGGATTTCTGTAACACCTTCATGTCCTCACCACTCCTTACCAAGCCTCAGCAACTTAACGTTTCTGATGAAATATAAAGGGTGATGTATATAAGTCAAGAATCATTACTGCTTTAAGAATATGCTAATCTATCAGAATACCACATTTAATAGCTATTTACTATTTTCTCTCTTTTTGTGTGCAGTTCTATATTTGTATTTTCTCCCCATTTGAATCCTGGGTCAGACTGAGTTCTCCTGGTAAGTTAAGGAGATAAAAGAACATAGAAATGTGATGTTTTTTTCTTCTGCTTTCTCTCAGCACACTTCCTAGTTACTACAGCCTAGCTTTTTGACAGCTCAGTTTAGAACTGGAAGAGAAAATAAAGCGCAAAATTAGAAGGTAATAAAAAGAATAAAAATCTCCAGATGACGTTTGTACCAACATTCACTATTTTGGGAAAGGACATCCTATCCATTCCCACACAATTTAAATTACTTAAAAACTTGGGGTTTTCCCCATGAAATTGCCAAAAAATAATGCAGATTCATTCTAGTCAATTAGAACAGTGCTTCTGGCAATGGATGTTTTGCTCTGCCAGTGACCACAAAGACTGAAGCTCTCAGATGAGGAGCTGAAGTTCTGTCTCCCTAGCCAACACACAACTGTATTCATGAGCTGGACTAAAAACCATGCAGCTTGTGTTGCCCTTTGCAGAAATTCTACATCACTAAGCACTTTAAAGTACAGCAGCTGGAACTCAAATCTGAGTTTTGCTTTTTAAATCACAGCTAGTTCTTGGGCATTATGTTTTGTATTTTACTATTGCAGCTGATACCCATCTCCCCTCTCAGCTAACTACAGTGGAAGCAGCAAGGTCAGGCCCTTTATTAGTATGAATTACCATAATAATAAGTGGATGTAATATGATTAGTGCCTGAATTTGATTTATCACATTCAAGAAGGAAATGAAGGGCAAAGGATACAGCTTTGTTTATTATGGATATTCAAATAAACACTAATAAGATCCCAGCTAGTAAGGCATCGAAGTATTAGAACATACAAGCTGATGAACATTAGGCTGTTTCTCCTTGGGGTACAAAGTACAAATTAATTATACCTTGGCAGGCAGCTTGACTGCAGGGACCTTGAAGATGAGTAGAAATAGATGGAAGAGACTTACTTGGCTGTTGGGTATATCAAAGCGGTGAACAGGGGATTATTTTTACTACCAATATAACCAAGTAGCCCAGAGTAAAAAGCCCCCAAAAACATAATTAAGAAAAATTATCATGAAAATTGGACCTCCTGGCATATTGAGTCCAGTCACTTGTTATTCTGGGCATATTTCTCACATGATTCCTTCATAAAGGTGTCAAGCTCCATCAGCCTAAATCTTAAAATAGTTAGTCTTGGAGTTTTAACACATTTAGATAATTCCTAAAGGGAGATAACAACGTATACATTCTTCCAACCAGTATCTTATTCTTGAAATATATTGGATCAGATCTATATAGCATATCCACGAACTTATCATGGGAGTTGAATACAATATAATGTGAAGGAGAGAGGAACTTTTTAAGTCAATAATGCTGCCAAAGCCTGTGTATCACAAAACTTCAGGTATTATTTTGACAAGCAGAGTAGAAAGATAATACTCAATAAATAGAGATAAACAGGATCTGGAGATTGGAAACACCAGAAAATGCATCATGTTAAAGCTGTTGAGTTTCCTTTCAGAAATGACATGTTATTCCTGCTTTGAATCTGAACTCCTGATTTTTTGTCCATTTAGACTATAGCTCCCAGCCTGAAGGGCTGAATTTTTGGGTGGGGCATCTCAGCAAGCTCTAGTTTAACAAGATGTTTCTACTCACAGTGATGCACCTGAGAATAAGACTGTCAGGCTCCATTTCTGCGTATAAACACCTGTATGCTTAGGTTTCATACGTGGGAAAATGAGATCAATAGGTGAATCCTGGCTGAAAAGCTAAGTATATGTATTCCATTGATAGATACCTACATTAAATTAAATTATATGTATATTTCCTTGAACGTCTGAAGCTCAACAACATGAGCTTGGAATAAGAACTGAGAGATTAGGTTTTGTAATATGTACTATGTTAAATAATAGTTGTGAAATGAAGCTAGCATTTGTTTCCATGAATAGATCATAGTAATATGAAGCTTAAGTTTTAGATTTGGAAAATTATCATATCTTTACAGAGAAGAAGGGAAAAAATTAAAACTTGTGTATGAATTACTCTGTACATATTTAATTTGTCTTAGTCAACATGCTTTCCTCTACTTGTTCACATTTTTCATATTTAAACAGACAAAAGCAAAGAAAAAAAATCTATGCAAAATGAGCAGAAATGTTATTTTGTGTCTAACAAAAAAATTAGATTATACGGGAAATATGCTTCTGAAATGCAATTAAAGTTTACACCACTCATCACTGGAATCCAGGTGCCTACCTAAAACTAAATATTTATGTATGGATTGCAGGGAGTTATTCCATCTGTAAGAACAAATGTGGGCGCATTAGCAATACAGCTACAGAATTATTATTAGGATTTGCTCGGATGGATGTCTTGGATGTCTTTCCACTCTTGAAATCTGGAAGGGGCTGATAGTAAAAGTAGAAAGATGGAATAGAGATGTGAAGGCTCTTCTCCATCTGTCTGTGAGTTCTCCACAATGATTTACTGCTGATCAGGAGACCACTAACTCTTCAGCAGAGACTGAATTGCAGTAGGCCAACACACATCATATTAAATGAGAAATTTTGATCTATTGGTATTTTCACAGTTATATCCAGATCTTCTTATTAATACACAATGTAGGTTTAACCACACCAATTCTCAAAACAAACATACACCCAAAATAAGCCTTGCATGCTTTGCTGAAGTGTTGGAGAAGTCTAGGAGGAAATATCCAATTACTTTGGCGTCTGGGTCTGCCCTACAATGGTTTCATGTGGAGTCCTGCTTCTCCTCATATCTGTCACATTAACACATACCTTTCTTCTCCCTCTTCAGTGTTGATTTGACAACATGTCAGTGTGGGATCCTCTCAAATCTGCATCAAAGCAGGAGTGGGTCCATTTCGAAGTATGAGGCACCGCTATTAAAGAGCTCTCTGTGTTCCAGATGAAACCAGCACTCCAGACTGAAAATTAACAGTGCTCTGTCATATCCCACATCCCACAGCCATCTCAGTCTAGTCTAAGCAGTAAGACAAAAACACGTGATGATAATCTATTCATGGAGTTTAGCAAACAGTTTTGCACAGTCAGCGGAAAAGATCATCTCCATTCTTTCCCTCCTCCAACTTTATAACCAAGCTTCAGTTTGAAGGACAATGTCAGCATGGTACATGGTTGGATTCTGATGATGAAAAGTTGTCTTCAGGTTGCAACCAACAGAACACAAGTCTCCTGTCTTTTTCCAGGAACATAATGTGGAACCAATTCTGCAGTGCTACATGGCTATGTGTCAGACACACTGACTGCAGATGAAGACAGGATTCTTAAAAGCAGTATTTTGCTGCAATTATGCTCACTTGTACCGTGAAGGAATGCATATTTTCTAAATGGCATAGATTTTTGTTTAAAAATTGCCTTTTGATTTAATCAGGTGAAATGATACTATTCTGAATTTCTTCATAAAAAAGGCGTATGTGAATGTGAAATCAGATTTAAAAAAAATAGTAGAAGAGTTAAAAAAAATAAAGAACATTTTCATATAAACATTCTCATTTTGACATGGTGGTGGAATATTTACTTGTCCAAAGACCACACAGACAGTGCTTTGCATAACTCAGGTTTGAACTTTGGGGAATCAGCACCAAGCACTTTTCTAGCTTGGAGCACATCTAAATTAATGGAATTATTTTTAACCTGCCCACTTTTATTTTTCTTAACGTAGTCTGTAAACAAATTTAACTAAATGGTTGAGCGTGGAATACAAAATGTTCTCCAGATACCCAAGGTTCATCGGACTCAATCTGAGGTCTGTAACAACAGCTGCACAAAGGCGGATCTGCCGCTGGCCCTGGCTCGTTGACGTAAGATGGAGATTTTCTGTTGATGGACTGTGGACCGAGCCCAAAAGGTACGGTGCTGCAAAGGGAGTTTCCTACTCTTCATAAAAGTGCAAAAGGGGAAGAAGAGTGCCGAAATGCTGCTGTCACACAGCGCTTGACAAGTCCCAACACGGCAGGTAGTGTTCTCCATCATGGTTGGCACGTGCTGTCTTGTATCAATGCAACAGCTGATTTTTGTCAGTGCCCATTCTGTGGCTGTAGCATCAGGGACACCAACTCATGTGTGAATTCAGAGAGGTTCCAGGTACGCGGGTATTCCAGTACGACCAGACATTCAATCCTTTTAAACAACAATCATGGTTTGAAAGAATCATTCACGACTCATTTTGGATCATTTGCATAATAAAGTCATATGAACAAGTACAATTCATTCAAAAGGAGGTGGGGAGGAGATTGGAGGTTGTAGTTTTAGCAGGATACCTTAAGGCTATCAGAACGTTTCGTGAAATCACCAAGGATGAAATCCATATTTCCCTACTGAGTTAAACACGACTTGACAATGCCAATGAACTTTCAGAGAAATGACAGACAAATTACAGCGTGCGTGTGCTAAGCCATTTCTAAAAGGCATCCTGTCAGGAGCTGTAAATACTGCGGACTAACACCGCAAGATTTTCTTCCTGTTCCTATGGCATGTACTTTCTGCTCATAGACCACTTACAGGCTGTGCAGATTGTTCAGCGGACTGCAAATTAAATTCATTTTGACCAGGAAATGAGTGAAGAATACTGAGGTATTTCTGGCCTCAGTCAGATAAGGCTTGTTGTTTGCCTCTGAAGACCTCCATGGGCAGACTATCCCTTCCCAAACTGAGTCTTTCAAGTGTTTGGGGGTTGGTTTTGTTTTATGGGGTTTATTTATTAATTTCTTTATTGCTTTTAGCACTAGTTCTCTGAAAGCCATGCAAAAACAAAGGCAGCCCACAATTAACAGCTGTGCTTATATGAAGGACACTCCGATAGAATGCTTGACTAGAACAGGATTTGGTTTATACCCTCTTTAGCTGCAGCTGGAAGAGGCTACGGAAACGATAGGCTGAGTTACACTACCACCTTCCACACCAGCTTTTACCGTACGGTCATAAACTCTCACATCAGAGAGGAGACATGAGGAAAGGCATTGAAGGCTGAGCCTTGAAAAAGCCTTTTAACATCTGTATCATCCATTTTCCTGCTAATACTCATCTTATACTCCCTGTCCACTCACTGTCCCTTACCATTTTCCACCCCACAGTTACTCATTGCTGTAGCCCCTGGAGCAGTGTTGAAACACCCCAGTCTCGAGCGGGAATACTGGAAAGGCTGCAATTCCCAGGTCTCAGCCAGATCCAATATATCTCGCTTCAGCTAATGCTGAAAAATTAACATCAACAATACTTGCGCTTTTTTTTTTATTCCTACTTAAAAACAACTACACACGTAACATCTAATTCTGCAGTCATGATTCATGTTGCATAATGTTTTATTCACGTGCCTAGCTCCTGTCAGACCAAATAAAATTATTCAGAAGAACAAATGCTGTTTCGGTGAACAAAAACCAGGGAGCTGGGCTCACAGTACTTTGTGAAACATTTGTACTGGCTGACTGACACAGCAACGCTAGCATTTGGCTAGGGCTCGTGAAAAATGGGTTTGCTTTTTGGAGAAGTTTCATGGATTCATTGTTTCTCCAGGAAAGTGAGAAATCCTGCTGGAAAAATAAACAGTTGCCATTAAAAACTCCTAAAGTGAACAAGGAAAACACAATTTTCTGCAAGAGGGGGGAATAATTTTGAACCCAAATATTTTTGTCATTGTTGCTGCACTTTTGGTAGCAAGAAACCTTCGCTTAGTCACCCACCCAATTTTCAGGATGTTTCTAAAAAGCTTTGGTTTGGGTTTCTCTCTTGTCTTCTTCCTCCTTTCACCATATGCTCTTCTGACATGCCAATACATCACGGAGCAAGGTTGTCAGATCCTCACTCTAGGGTTTTTACTAAATACTACTAAAAACAACTGTACAACTCCATCTATCTAAAAGTGCAACCAAGCCAACAAGTTTCCAGTGGAGATCTTGAAAGCATTCCCCTTTAATAGACAGTAATCTGGGTTATTAAAAGCACTAATTTGGATGCTGATGTGAGGTCAGTTCAAACGTTAGCCTAACGGAGAAGAACGGATCTGCGGGAAACACATCTCTGCTACATTGTGCTTGATGTGAGAATTAACGGGTGCAGTTCTGTGGCCTATGTTATGCAGGAGATCAGACAAGATGGTCATAGTGATGCTATCTGGCCTTAAAAATCTATGAATCTATATTTACATTCTCACTTGAACTTAGGTAACCTCTCTCTAAGCCCATCTGCATGTTGAATATTCCCACTAAAAGGCAGTCATTAGCAAGCCAAGTATACTTTATTAGCCTGGATCAGTTCTATTTTATGTAGCCACTGCCATTGCGTTTTGGCAATAAAATGCAGAAGAAAACCCAATAAAAAACCCAAGAATTTCTACCTATAAGTGCAAACAACAGCAACATAATAAATTAACAGTCCCTTACAGCCACCACATCATTTCAGGGACAATCACCTAGTGATGAGCAACCACTGGCATCGAGCTCTGAAGAGGACCCTCAACAACCAAGTGGTTGATTTTTGTGTCTGACAAACCCTGAGAATTAATTTGGCTGAGATGGTAGATGAAGGCTTGCACAGAAAGTGTTCCTTGGGACCACAGGAAGCTCAGGCAGGGATGTAATGGAGGTTTTAAGTGAGACACGTATAGAGTAACACACAAGGGTACAGATCTTGTGCCTCAAGTTAGAGAGATTTCTTTTTTTCCCCTAATAATCTTTCAATCAAGGCCTTGCTACAGTGACTGACTTAAAATTAGGACTTAAAAAGACAATAGAATGGGGCTTTTAATGAGTTGCAGTGGCAGAGGGAGGGGGAAACCTTTCTCCACAGCCTGACAGCTCCCTCCTGTATGCTCCAGTGTCCCGTGATTACCCATGCCTCTCAGGTTTCCAAAGACATCTTCTTTCATGTTTTGTTCGTAATAACTATGGGGTATAGATCACCTCTAATTTATGTAAGCATATGAACGGGAAGATGATGTTATATAAGCACTTCAGTTAAATCAATCTTGTGTACATATCGTGTAAGTCAGTCAAAGACCCGTGCTACACCAGCAGAACTTGGATGATACAAAAGTTGTTCATGGGTCTCCAAGCAATTTGGAGATGCTGTATTGCTGCCCTGATGTACCTAGCCTCTGGAGACGGGGGCTTGCCTCCAGCCACACAGACATAGCTGGGTCAGATCTTCCATTCCCTCTCTGCAGAATGTCCTCTCTATTAATTTGGTTGGGTTTAATGAAATTTCCTTGCCAGAAAGCTAGAAAACCACTGTGAAATTTTTGAAACAGATATTCTTGATGGTTATACAGGAACGGCGGGAGCCTGATCCAGAATTTATTGAAGCAGTATTGCTGTTTGCTTTGCATATAGAAGCAACCAAGAGTAAAGGAAGAGAAAAAGGGTAGAAATAGAGTAGCAGCAGAAACTTTTATTCCTGAGGCTTAGGTTTATTGTTTTTTGGTTTATTTGTCTTTGGTTTTAAATATATATATGTATATATATACACTCACACATACATACTTTGGATCTAAGGTTCTTCACTCAGCTGGATTTTGGTTCCCATGAAAACATGTTCTGTATGATCAAATGTGGGTTATTCCTAGTACAGTTACTTGGGGAAATATATTCACGAAGAGACTGCATCCTGCCTATGCAAAACAAACACAAATAAAGAGACAAGCCAGGAAAGAGATCTGAAGGGAAGCAAGTAGTGAAAGGAACATTTTGGGCACAATCTGTTATTTGTTATTACTGTACTATGTCCATACTCTTTTCCCATATTCTCAGCGCTCTACGTTTTAATTGTCCCCTGAAGAAATAGTTCTGTAGATACATCCACAGGGAGCAAAGGCTCTGTCAGTGACAACCAAATTTATTTCTCTGTTGGAAGCATGAATGTGACTTAAAACCCCAGGACAACGTAATTTCACCAGTCTGAACCATCTTTCTTTATAGTAACTATTGCCCTTTATGCTTTGGGGGCTGTGAACTCTGGTCGCAGGCCACCTATTTAGAAAGACACCAGGAAGAAGGAGTTAGTAGGTCTGACTGCAACATTGCCTCAGTTTCGTCAAATCACTGTATCAATTAACATTCTTCGAGCAGATAATGAGGCCTGGCCTTAAGATTTAGCATGCATAAAAGCAAGCTGCTTCCTACCTACAAGCCACGTCCAAGCTATATGTTGCTTAATATATGCAAGCCAACTTACAGACCTTGCAGGTACTTCTGGGTTCGGGTTTGCGATGCGCTTTGCCTCAGAGTCCAGCACGGCTGGGACCAACCCATCGCTCTTCAGTACAAACCAGAGAACAAACCCAGAACTTCACGTGTGGGAGGAGACAGGCAGTATTTTCTTTTCTGTCTGTGACTATGGCAACCAAACCTATATGAGAGTCTATATGCACCTGTGCCTAAAAACCTCTGTGGAGAACACAGCAATGTCAAAATATAATCTGCTGTATCTCATTCCTGCTGAAGGAGTGCCTTCACGTTTTCACGCTCCTCCCTCACAGTAACTAATCTTTTTTCTTTTCAAAAGAAACAGATGTTCCATATCTACCTAAGATTCATATGCAATAAAAGAGATAAAGCATATACATTTATAGTAAAAAAAAAAAAAAACCCCACTGGCCATTAAAATGTTAACCCTTTCCTCTCCTTGGGGCAATAATCAATACTGCCACACAACAGAAACACCAAGGGCTTTGCATAGTGGTCATGAACACTTTTCAAACACAGCTTCGGACTCCAGGGTCAAAATACTTTGTGGAATATTTTGATTTATTGATCCACACTGATAACACTGGAACGACTTTAACTTCAGGGAGGTTGTGAGGCTGGGTTTTCGTGCATGACCACCTGCATGAGTACACATCCATGTAAATCATTTTCAACCATATTAGAAGAATGCTTTGGAGGTGGCATAGCCCAGCACGAACAATGAAGAATTTTCAGATTTAGGACTGCTTGTTCAACTCATTGGGTCCTGTTGTGCAAGGGCATAATGAGGCAAGCTTCACAGTGGGAACGTCCACTGAGGACTATTAGACACAGTGATGTAGCTGCCACTTCCAGGTCGGTAAGCCCTTAAGCAGCAGATTACTGGAAGCCGGGAGAGGATATCCAGAGAAATTATCTCTCGGTGTTTGCCAAGTTCTGATACTCTGGCCCTGGGCATCTGCTCCCAGCCACTGCCAGAGGCAGGACACGATGGGCAGATGGTCTTAGGGATATTCCCCCACTCTGCTGTGACTCCCCATTGCAGGCTGCTGCGACTGGGTGCGAGAGGTCTCGCTGCTGCTTTAGCTCATTTTCAGCAAGGAGCTTGAAAAATCCCATGAAAAAACGGTGGAGCAGGAAACAGCACACACTGTTCCCCCTCCCCAGCGTAATTTCTTTAGTTTGCTTAACAGTCCACAAATTTGAGGTAGAAACAACCTAAAAATATATCCACTATGTTGTACTTATACCGCTGCCGCCACCTGTTTTGTATAAATATATGCTCTGCTGAAAATGTCCTCTGCCAAATCCCCCGTCCCACAATTGAGTACAGAAGACCACAAGGAGGAAGAGGAGCCACCATTTCTTTTTCTGCCCCACAACAAAGGTACTCTTTTTAAACAAGGCAAACTTTGGTCTTTCTTTTTCCAAGGCAACACTTTTTAAAACCCTTACTTTCTATAAAAAGGGCTTTAATTTCCATGCAATGGGCAAAAGCTGGCTCAGCCATATCGACAAGAGACAATGGGTTACAGAGCTGCTGAGCACCCCACGGTTGGCTGGTGTGTTATGTGTCACTTCCCTATGATCTCAGAAGCCCCAAGATGGGTAAATGTCAAAATATTTATTGTCAGGAAGCATGAGAAAGAGATGTGAAGTATGCTTAGTGGAACCAGATACTGCCAACAAAGAATAGGTGAAACCATCTTTCTTTTCAGTGGAGCAAACCTGCATCTATCTCTGTACAGCATCCTTTCCCATACATGATCCTTTCCCACAAACAGGCAAGGGAAGGCCAGCTGTCCTGGGGGTCTGTATGTATTTTCTTCTTAGTTCTATATATTTCTTTATGATCAAAACTTTGTATTTTGTACTGTATATGTGCGACTGGTTAACATTTCCAATGGCATTTCAGATGGCATTACATCAATTCCCAACAGACTATATATATGAACTGCACATTTTTCAAAAGCTTTATCTGGAGCATGCTGCCTTGTGTTTATTCTACATTAAATTGTTGTTCTTAAAAAAATATAATCCCTCACAAAAACCACGAGGGAAAACATAATCCTTTATGCACTCAGCTGTTGTTGAATTGTCCAGTGCAATTTGTGAAGTCAAAGTTTAGCTGTGCCTGCCACCTCTACTTCTAAAACAGCTCTTATGTTTAAAACAATATCAGTGAGTTCAGGGCACTCAGTAAAATCCCAATTTATGACAAAAATTTTCGTTTACTTGGCACAAACCTATTAACTGAGCTGAAAAGAGTGACAGTAATTGCAACTGGCTAAGGGCTGATAAGAAAACTCAGTCTACTAATTTGAAAGAAAATTTACAGACTGGCAAAGCCATGTCAGACAGAAGAACCAAAGATAGCTGCATTCGCTGTTTTCTAATTCAAGTTAAAAAAAAAGGTAAGAAAGAATTAATAATGTTTGAACTATAATAAGAGACATTTTCAAAGTAATAACTTTATAGCCATTTGTATCTTATCCTATCAATGTCTACTCACAGAAAAATGAACTTTGTCACAGACGAATATTGACCCTTATTGCTCAGTTATAAAATAAACATAAATAGAGGACATCAGATTTGACCTAATAACACTGGCACAGATTTTGTGCTGCAGGCACTGAAGCTGTGGTTCCCACAATAACTGAGGTTTGTAATTGGAGAGAGTGCAGCATTTAACTTTCTAAATGGAAAAGAAAAAAATCTCTCGCTTGGCCTCGCAGTGTTCAACCAGCAGGAGAAGGCACCGAGTGCCCCTTCCCACCCGCAACAGGGCTGGCACAGCATCACTGCCCAAATTAGCACCCCAACAGCGTGGGCTGCACAGCCAAGGGTTTATGATGAGCCCTTTCATTATCCAATCTGGAGTGCGGACAAGGGTTTAAATTATTTGTGCCATGTTGGTTCTTTAAAAAAAAGAAAAACAAAAGATGGTGATGCTGTCCTCAGCATCACCATGTTCACGCAATTTTCTCCCATCATCACCGAAGAAAACCATCACGTCCCTTTTCCCCGTGCTGACAGGTTGGCGATGGCTGCCCAGCGCAGGCAGCTCGAGGTGCCACCAGCATCTCTTCCAGCACAGAAACTTCATGTGGGCAGGCAAACCTCTGTGTGGTCTGCGGCTGAGAAGTCCCCTGGAAAGACTCGGTTTTATAGGATTGAATTAAAGCATCTAACACTACTCTACAGTGTGATTATCATTGTTCTTTTATCTGAGTTTCAAAGAGGTTCAGTAGAGTGACCTTTCCTCAAGTAGTTTTCTCTGATTCTTTCTGATCTGATATTTCTGTAGAAGAACAACTAAAAGAGAAAGAAATATTCTTTCTCTTCCTTTTTGTACTGCAGGAACATCGCAAGCTGTATCTGTTTTCTTAGGTTTCTGGAAGGTCTGAGATTTTTGTATCACCTAGGATAAAAATAATTGTGTCAAAGATACCACGCCTTGTGCTTCAGGCCAGAGGTCAGCTGCTAACTGATGGAGGAAGGAAAAAAAACAACACATTTCCCTGTGAGAAAATGATTCCCCAGTTGTCCATGACAGGTTTCTTGCTCCTACCTAAGGAACGACTGTCAGAAACAGAAGGTAAAATCAGGACTTTTCCAGCCTGGTCCAGTATGGCAATTCCTGGGTTTCTAAGGCAGGGTATTTTTTTTTTTTTCTTTCAACACTTGTGCAATTGGTATACAGATTAGGATGCATGGGGTTTGCTGGTATTTTTATCTGTATGGGTAGGTATTAAATGAGAAAGTGCTTCTGTTCGTGAACTTATTTTTAAATCCCTGTGGATAGGGCTACATCATTCTGTCACATAAGGGCATGTAGTTAAATCCTAACTCACACTTACACGTGAGTAATTTTGTTGGCTTACATTCGCATGAAAGAAATTCCCTGGGACTACCTGTGCTACCCATTTCCTTGCTCAGGCAATAGAGGAGAATGATGTTGCACACATTTAATTCATCCCCTTTTACTTTCATGTTGTGCGACTCAGTTTCCCTGATTTTCATTTCTCATGCACATGCCTTCTCATGCACACTCACGCGGTTCATGTTCACAGCTGCTACAGGCTGTGATGAAATGCTTTTTCCCCAAGCACTGTCCTACAGATCCAGCAGCATCTGCTGCCTGTGGAGTGTTTGAATTTCCAGGTTTATTCAATACCATGATTTCCAGTGAGATTTTATTCTCTCAAGGAAATCTCAAGTATCAGCTTGATGGCTTGGAGGGCTCATTTAGAGTTTGAATCTGAAAAACATCTTATTAATCCAAACCTTTATGGGTTGTAACAATAGACAAATTAATAAAATCTATGATGTATACACTGTCAATGGCACGTACATAGAAGGAGAGAAAGTACTTTGCAGGTGCAGATATAAACCCTTAAAAAATTAAGTATAAGCAACAACAGAAAAATAGAGGAAGGAATTTTCTAATGTATATTTAAAATTCTAAGCGCCATTCACAGATCAACAGTGAAAGAAGAGGAAAGACCTGTACCAAAACAGAGTAATCACTCCCATTTGAGAGCAATTTCCATAAGTACAACTCAGCTGCCAGAGCAGGAGTTACAGGTTTTGATTTGAATACAACAGCTCATTTTGGTGAGCACTCAGGGAAAATAAGTAAATAAATAAATAAATCGGGAGAAGCCTGCAGTTACGTCAGCCTGGCTTCTGAGGCACTTTTACAGTGCAGCGTTCAAGCCACTGTGACTGAGGTTACGCGCAAGTTACATGGCAATAAGGACAGGTCAGCGTGGGTATACTAAATGCTCTTAAAGTAGCCTGGTGTCACTGTGGATGAAATTAAATGGATGGAGTCAGAAAGGCAAAGTGACTGACATGAAAAATAACAAAACCTGAGAAATAAGCAAGTTGTGCAGATTTAGACCGGCTATATGAAGTATTGTCTGAGCAAACAAGTCTACAGCAAACCAACGCAAGAACCCCAGAAACCATATCTCTGCCTATAAAGGCAAAGATTGCCTGGGAGTACTTATAGATGTTGCAGAACATCCCTCCTAGATGCTATCAGGCAACACTTGATAGAGAGTTTACAGACCAATGCTCCAAGACTTCCGGAAAATGTGGATGGATAGGTGCTCCCTCCTTGAGTCACGGGTCGCCTGGTGCATCCTTACACACACGCCTGGTCTGTTTGAAGACGAGCCCATACACCCTGGTCACATCCATAAATCAGGGCAGACGGTGGTGGCAGCTCAGTTCTGCCCCGTCACCTGGATTGATGCTTGGCAAACCATGAGTTCAGGGCAGCCAAGCAGCAGCGCCACTAGCCCTCACCATGAAAAGAATCTGTTGCCATGTGCGAATCTTTCCCGAGTACCTAGAAGGTCATCGCACTGTAGATCACATCTTAAATAACCTGCAAACCATGCATTGGGGTTAAATCCAGCTAGGTGGGAACTCCAACGCTTTTCCCGCATCCCCTGGGCACATCCCTCCAAAATAAAACCTCCAGTAGAGCAGGAGCGCTGCTACTCCCATGGATTTTACCTCGGCTCATCTCACGGATCATAATCCTCAAACACAGAGGACGTCAGCAGTTTGCATATTTGCGGACAAATGAAACAGAAACCACCTCCACGCCTCAAAGTCTGAGGCGAAATCCACACAGGGCCCAGCTGAGAGAACAGGAGAGCAGTGTGAGCTCAGGGGACCGCCATGAGTCTGCGAGACGGTTGACTTCGTGAGTGGTCCCACTCTGACTGCTCCACCGCTCTCCCAGCTGCTGGTATGTGTGAGGGGAAAGCCTGTCAATATTGAGGCTGCAGCTGCTACACCAGACTTCGTCTGTTCTGGAAGAGGTGCAGGAAGACAGCAGAGAATCTGTCTGTCTCTGGTGGAAGATAGTCTGCCAAGAACCTCCTCTTCTCACTTCCTTCCCTCACCTCCAACACAGTGAAGACACCAGCTTTGGGTTTTTAGTGTATAACAACCACAAACCCAGCTAGCATTCATTGTCTTTAATGCAATCAGTAGTAGTGGCACATTTCTGTAAAGAAACCTGGTTTCTTTTCCCAGCCCAGTTAGAGAAACTCCACTGTCTGATGAAGGAGTCAAGGAGTCCTGGCGTAATGCAGGAGAGAGGTTCTGGGGGGACACAGAAGGGAAAGGAGACAGGAGAAGGGGTAAGTCAAGGCAGTCCCAAACAAGCAGTGCAGAGAAGAAGTAAAAAAGCTTGAACACACCGACAAAAAAAAATATCCTGCCAATCAATCCTAAGGCAGGACCCTATAGGTGACCACAACACAGGATACCTATGACTCATATAAAATCTTCTGGAAATTTCTGGGTACTGTAGTTTACTGACATGAATATGAAAGACAGTCTCGACTTATCCTTGACCAGGCACAATACTGAATTTTAATCACTCGCTGAGAGTTTGATAGCTTGCAGAGAGGAGAGTTTTTATAATAAGGTTTGATAAAACCTCACCCTTGGGAGAGCTTGTACATAAACACCTCCAAAGAGTTATGCAGCCCTAGTATACAGCTTTCATGACAACAAATCTATCCAGCATCAGGAGCACAACCCAGGATTTCAAAAGGTTATATCTCTGCATAGCAATGAGCTCTTCCTCAGAGCAACATTCGTTCTCAACAAGGTGTGCAAAGGGAAGCAGAGATGTGCTCCTCCCTCTCCTAAATCTTGGCTGAAATTATTGTTTTCAGGAAGAGGACTAATCCCAAAATTTTTGCCAGCAGTAGAAAACGCATTGTTTGCACAATAACCACCTCCCCCAAATGACAGTTCAGTGTTGTTTCATATTTTTCTGATGCCATCTGACAGCCAGGGTTTCTAAGGAAACACCAATATTGGGGGAACTGGAGGGAGTGGAAGAAAAGGACAGACCCTAAAAATAAGAGTCACACGCCTCTTCCAGAGATTAACACCGCCTGATAAAAAATTGTAAACATCTTCTCCTCGGAATGGTAACATTTCTAAGACACCCGTAAGACTCCATCCAGGTGAAATTATTTTGCACTGAACAATATTTTGCTACGAGAGAGTTATATTTATGAAATCACACTCTTTTACAGGATGTTTGGAAAAATGTGCCGATTGGATTATTTCTTAAACTGCCTCAGAATAAATGGAAATATTACCATTTTGTACCACTGCAGCCACCATTTTGTACCACTGCAGGGCTCAGTCTCACGTGGAGCATGAATAGAAGCATGGATTTCACCTATTTTGAGCATTGATTGTTTTCATGCTGGAAATGTAGGATTGATTTATTTTTTTAAATTAAATTGAAATGGGTGTGGGAAGAGAAAATAATATTCCTTCCCTTGAGCACTGACAGGGCATGCTGCAATCAGACATCCAAAGCACTCCAAATTCACCTGCCCAAAGAAATGACACCACAAAACAGCAAGTTATGCGCTTTTTGGGTCAAGCGACAGTTGAGTTAGGAGGAAGCAAAAATACACTAGGAATATTTTTGGAACATTCAGAACCTCTAATTTTTCAAAATGTCATTGTTTATCCAGTTAGCCCAGAAAATAAGTCTCCTCTTGGAGAACAAAGCATCAGGGATCTTTGCTCATCTGCGATGAAATTCAGGCTGTGCTCTAAAAAGGGACTCTAGCCTAGTCCATATCAGCACATAGCACAACGCTGAAGACAAATTTATTATAAAATAACTTTGACACAAAGCTCACTAAAAGCACTGAAGTATTTCACCATCTCTACCAATGACGTAGGCAACCACAAACAGCACACAGTTAAGCAGATGGTTTCACCAGAAGTGACTACCGGGCTTTAGGCTATGTATAAATATTTGGAGTTTTACTCCTGCACAGGTGCTAATACACTCTCTGTACAGACCAGGAGGAAAATACTTGTGGAACTGTAGTCAGAATGTTTCAATGTGTCTTTAGAAATGGTACACCGACATTCGTTTGGTGTATAACTTTGATGGTTTGTGCTGCTAGCGTTTAGACAGAGATCCAGAGAACATCAGTTTAGCAGTATGCATAGACCCCTAACACCAAGTACCATGATTTACCATGAAAACTCTCTCTGCATGAGGGTTGAAATAATTCTTGTGCTATATATCTGAGAAGATCAGACAGCCTATATATCATAGCTGTAAGAATATATGTATATGCACGCATATATAAAGCTCATTAATTGCTCCCATGCATCGTTATTTAAAAGGAGCCTTTAGTCACCTGCTCATAAGTACATAGCAATCACCAAACATTATTCTCAGAGGAGCACTGGGACATATCCCCAGAAGACAAGCAAAGCTGGGCTGCTCAGTCAGTCAGGAGCATAGTCCCTTGTTTCACCCAGAGCATCTCCCCAGCCCTGCCCACTTCAGAAAGCCACTGCCTTGCCTTCCGTCAGCTGGTGGGCGCAGAGAGACACGGCCAAGCTTAAATCACCAAGGTTCATTAGCTACATTAAAGGACATTTGGTACATCTTCTTATCTGATAAAATACAAAAGTCTCATACCCATTTGCTTTAGCAGCCAAGCAGCTCTCCTCTCCACAGCTCCGAGGCTGGAGTGGTGGGAGTGCCCAGGGCTTTCCAGATTGCTTTAATTAATGCCTTAGCCAGTCTCTTTCAACGCACTTGAAGACTGTTCTGGCGGGTGGAAATCCCATTTTTAAGTGTTCCTATGGATCACATGCTACAAAAGAATTCGTCAGGTGTCTGAGGTAGGTTAAAGCTTTTCAAATTCAAACAGACATTACCTTAGCTAACATGCTGCAGGAGCCCTCCTCCCGTTTGTACTACCACCAGCTGGAGCCCAGGAGTTGGGTTTCAATCAGCAGCATCCACACACCTGAAATAGAAAGCAGAAGGAAAAAAAAGGCACCCCTCTCTGTATGTCTCTCTTGTTGTGGTCAGAACCACACAAATTTATTTGTGCTGTTCCCGAGTTTGGTCTTTTTCAAGTTTGATTAATGCTGATAAAACAACCAAAGAAAAAATTTCATGCCTGGTTTAGCAAGTGGGCAAAACAAAACCCCAGCCTGACTGTCCGTGCTAACCTTTTAAAATGCTATGTTTTCATCAGCTGGCCGTTCCCCTGCCTTGCAGGCTGCTGAGGCTGCACAAGGGGAGAACAACAATTGCCAGTTAATCCAATTACAGAGCGCTCTAAAGGTTGAGGAGATGGAGTAGCTTGCTATTTGATATATGATTATGGGGGATTAAACTGTTCATTTATGTGACAAAATTTTAATAAGGACAGTAAATGACTCTGAGAACAATGCAGAATATCTGCAATTTTTTAGGGGTTCTTGGTGAATAAAAAGGAAAAGAGAAAACATGAGAGAAGAAAAGGAAAATTTCCAATCATGTGTAAACCACTCAACAGATTTACAAACCCTTTTCGTGACACTCTGGGAAGCTGATATAAACTGTAATCAAGAGCTGGTGCTGCCAGGCCAAGACCTGAAGCAAGGCTTAGAAGGACAAACTGCCCCACCACAGCTGTAAAGCAGTGGTACTAGCTTTCTGTAAACCAGAGCTCATGCTGGAAGGGAGACACTTAGTACCAGGATACTTAAATTGGCCGAAGAGAAAATGCAGACAACACGCAGAACCACATGGATAAATTCCACAGAAGTTAATGCCATTCACTTTGAACATCAGGAGATGTTCTTCATGAGAGGTTTGTTCATCATAAGATATTCTTCAGTGTCTCATGGTGCTACTTATTTATTTATCAATGAGTAATAAATAAGATATTAACAACAAACATGTTATTTATTTGTTAATTTGCTGGGCACCATGTTCCAAATCAAAACCCTGCACCACCATAGTGAAGAGGGTGGCCAAGAATGTGTAACTCCATCCTTGGAGGTTAGGTTAGGCTCTCGTTTCCACTAGTGTTGTAAGAGGGGACTTCAGATTCCTGTGCCAACTTTAAGCCTGAAAACTATTTTATTTTTCTTTTCTTTTGTTGTTCTGTGGCAGATGCAGAAACATAGAGACTCTTCAGAGCATCAGAACACATGGACATGATCTTAGTCGTATTCCTGAGGTCTTCCATGGTAACTTCCTGTTCTGTGAGCTACATTTGTCCCCAGTAAATTAGCTGAGAACAAAACCAATTAGAATTGTTGAAGAACTAGACCTTGCAATTTGCAGCCCTGGTTTTTAGGACTGGATCTGACCGTGAGAAAGAAGGGACAGAGAGCAGCCTCAGGTGTGCGAGCAATTCCCAAAGCACCACAGGGATCCTGGTGATGAGTTACACCTCAAATTTTGCATTGCAACCAAGGAAGAAAAAAAAAGGTAGTATATCAAGAGTAATATTTTTGTACTTTATCTGAAGAATGAAAATCCTATTTTCAAAATGACATAAGGATCAGAAGCTTAAAAGTTATTTTGGTACCTGAACAGGATGATAGTTGATTTGAAGATTTTCAAAAGCCATACGTGAAGGACAAGGACCAACACAGAATGCAGCTATAGAGCAGAATACTCAGAATCGTAACCCTTTAATGTAGAGAAAGGGACAGGCAAAGTCACAGACAACACGGAAGGTAGAGCTTGGAAAAAAATAGAGGTTGTCCTACATTGCCCAGGCCCCTTGGCAAACCTGGGTAAGCTCAGCTCTGTTTCTCTGAGTGTCCAAAGGCGCTGGGAAACATGGCCTAAAGGAACAAGCCTGAGGGGGTTTCTAAGGACTTAAGGTCCTCAGCACGTTCCAAGGTATCTTTCCAGAAAGGGATTTTGCTTTTTGAGTCATTAGAGCAACATACGGATACAGACCTATTTTATCTCAGATTAGTTTCTTTGTATGAACTCTGAATCTTATCTGGATCACATCTTCAAATGAGTCGGCTTACGAGAGACAGCAGGAGGACAGCTGTGAACTGGAAAGACATGTAGATTCAGATGTTCATGGATTTGGGACTCTCGATTAGGAACCCATCATTCTTTTAAGAGTAAAATACAGAAGAACAACGTAAATGAAACCTTGTTCAACTTCTAAATAATTGCATTTTCATAACTGATGTACACATTTCACTTTACATTCTAAAAAATATGAAATATCTTTAGAATATGAATTGGGAAATCTTAGAACTAGACTGTCCATGATCTTCTCCCTTCTCATTTTCCTGGAAAAGATTTGCATCTGTCCTGGTCTCTACAAAATCCCTTCTGTGTTTCTTCACACAAAATACGGAATATGACTCCTTTAGCACATTTCCCAATGGAACAGTTCCAGCTTCAGTCTCAGCTAGCTGTCCACAGCGACTGCAAATTGATTTATTCCTCGTAACGGTCAAACTTTGTCATCAAAATGCTGAGAAATGCTTTAATTCAATCTTTGCATGTCCTTTCACTTCCTTTTATCTCTTTTGCTGCTTTAATGACTCTTAAAATGTTAAAGGCAATCTTTTATTTATTTATGAAGCAGTCAACATCAAGACATTAGATTAGAAGAAACCTGTATGCTTTACTTAAAGCAGCAAATATACAAGACAATATTTTTACTGGATTTTTTCAGCCCAGATTGAAGACCAACAAGAAGGTAGTAACAGTGAAAAGAAAGTAAGTGAAAAAAAAAAAAAAAGTTTAAACCAAAGGAGAAAAAACTCAGCATCATTTCAGATGCTAGTACGGCTGTGGTAAACATGACACATTTATCCATGTGTTTGTCATTGCATGTGTTCCACCTCGCACAACATCACACTGGTGTAGAACACAACATTTATAAAGTCATTCTTAGTTTCGGTGTGAGAGAGTCCCACTCAAATGTGAGCATCAAGGTTCTCTTAGCTTAAATTTCAGATATCTATATGTTATATGAATACTTTAAGATATGCAGATTCCCCCAAGCTACCACTAATAAAACCTTTGGTTAAAAGCATGGTCCAACTAAAGTCAGCCAGGGATTTTAAAAAGCCCCAAATGCCAGTGTTTATGTCTTTTCCCAGTCTAATATGTTCTGTTTCTGCCTCTGCCTTACTGAATTTGGGGGTGTGGGGGTGTGTGTGTACCTGTGCAAGTGTATGTATGTGTAATAAATGCAGAAATTTAGTGATCATACATGCTGTAGATTTCAAAACGAAGAGGGACAGACAGCAGTCCTGTACAGGCTAAACAAAATTCCTGTTTTTAACTGTAAAGTGTTGCTAACGATTTGTTCATGTTTTATGTAACACGCTAACTCATCTTTCACTTTTTTGTATTCCCAGTTCTCATCATTTATATATATTCTACTCTCAACTTGTGGCTTCATTTCTTCTACTCAAAAGCATATTCAGCAAAATCTGTTTTTCTCAAAGCTCTGTCTTTATTTACTGTAATGTAAGATCATTAATCAACTTCTCCTCTTCTGTATTGACTTTTAGACCTCAAGTCCAAATCTGTCATTCCCCTACATTATATTGCTGTTAGTATCTGGTTTTATGGGGTTTTGTTTTGTTATGCTACTGTCATGTAAAACCTGGTTCTTTACTGTGATTTTAGGCATTGGCTTAATGAGAGAATGGTTTTTTTCCTCCAAGACGAGTTTCTGCAAGCCCACTGCAAAACTGGGCACAGCCTCAGCCATCTGTGCCAGTCATCTTGTGCTACGGGCATCAAGGATCTGCATTGTACTGGTAGGGTTTTATACACAAATACTTTGGGTGTGGGGATTTGGAGCTTGTTTCTAGGGGTTTTTTTTGGATCTCAGTAGTTACCTTTCAGCATCCAACTATGACAATTTTGGCCTGTGCATGTCGTGTATGACTCATTGTGGTCCTTCTGTTGCTTGGAGCTGGGATGAAGGGTGAGTACCCTGCAGAGAGCAGCCTGTTCTCTCCAAAGAAAAAACCCCCACAACCTTGCTCTTATGAAGTATGCTTATAAGTCCCTGTGAGCAGTCACTCTAGCAGAAAGGAGTTAGCAGGGGGATTTATTTATATTCGGGAGCATGGAAATCTAAATTGCTCCCATCTCCTCCCTGAGCTAGTGGCAGGGTTTTAACAGCTGGCCCTTCAGCACTGTTCTGGTAACACATTAATGGAAATAAGATCCTTACCGTCAAGGACTGACTGTAATCCAAGTTTAAAACACCAAGTTCATATTTTCCAGGCAATTTTACACTTGGATAGCTTACCACTTACAGTTATCTCAAAATGTAAATGCAAAGAAGGAACAGAAGATATTTGAATACATGCATATCTTCATCCACAACATCACTGTTCTTTTTGTTGCCGTCTATATTGACTATTAGTTGATTTAATATGTGTCAGCCTATGTATAAACCAACTCTGCAGTTCCTGTTTGAGAAATATATCACAGGATAAAAAAACTTCCTTACTACAGCAGACTCAGGGCCACCTCACTCTACTCCTGCCAGTAGGCAGCAACAAATCCATCACAGAAAATTATAAGAAACCCTGTCCTAGGCAAATGCAATCAAAAGAATGATTTTTTTTTTTTCACCTTGGAGGAAATTAGCCTATATCCCAATGCTAGAGGGTGAAATATACCTAGAAGAAAGCTGATGCATATCTCTTCAGAAGAGTCGAGGATGGATCCAGATTCAGGTACCCAGCTACCACTTTCTGCTCCAGGTGAGCTTTGGGCCTTGGTACGCAGAAACTTACAGGAACGGCTTTTGCTATTACTGTGTTTCTTTTTTTAACACATAGGTATTTCTCCTGTAGTAAATTGTGTGCTTGACAACTTATTGTTCTAATTGTATTATTAAAACTACAAATAGCAGCACCTAGTTTACCCTCAGTACATCATAAATTATTTATGGGAAAATGTAACTTAAGCATATTTCATTTGATTTGTTTCATCTTGAGCATCTTATCTCGATCTTTTAACTCAGCTTTTACAGCAGTATTTCGAGAAATCCAGTGTTTCACGTTGTCTGCCTCAGTATTTCTGAAATATATCCAAGTTTTTTTCTGTGTTTTTTCTTTCTGGCAGACTGGTTAGCAGTTAACAGAATATTCTGGCTGAATACTGCCTTGTATTTTTGAGTTGCTCTGTTATTGTCTAGCTTTGTCAAATATTAAGAGATTGGTATCCTACAAATTTTATAATCTCATTATTAATACTGAAATCTCATCATTGCCTCTTGCCGTGAGGATCATTTTTTCCTTTCTTTTGCATGAGGTCTCTTAGCCAGTTTTTAATTCACAATGAAACTTTACGTCGCATCTCAGTGGATTGCACAATGTCATCTGCTGAAGGACTGCTAACTGTTCTCAGAAGCCCAACAAAATAATTGTTCATGTCTATGTTGATAGTCCCAAAGAAGGCTGTCGGAGTAGAAAATCCTCACCAAGAGGATCTTTAAGAAGGACTTCAGGAGGAATTTAATAATGTACATCCATGTGCAAATCTCTTATTAAAACTGATGTCATTGCACTAGTATACAAGTTTCAGGATCAGATTCCATAGCAGTAAAAGCACTGTGAGATAACACTAACTTGTGATAATTTTCTAGCCAGCAATATTTATTTTAGGTTTGTATTATTTTTGAAGGATATTTAAAAATATGAGTATAAAGTTCCTGGGGACCTAATTGCAGAAGCCTTCTGGACTTTCAACTGTTATATAGATAACATTTTGAATGGTTTATTTTTATTTCACGTACCCTCTTGATTCTGTGTTGATGGGTTGAAGTATTTAATACATATCAGGAATGTATGTTACATAGAGAGGGTGGTTAGCAAAATTGATATGCATGTGGTATTACTGGCTTTAACAATATAAGTTAATATTTTTGCTTTTATTTACTACCTTAATTTTACTGCCTGAACCACCTATAGAAGTATCTATACTTTCCAGGAACAATGAGTTACATTATAAATAAATACTTATGACATTACTAAGCAAACTGCTATCAGTATAGATCCACTCCCAAATGTGAAGAGTCAAAGTGGTACTTCTCTTGTTTTATTTCCCTCTGAAAAATACCAAACCAGAAAGATGTTCTGATTAATTCTGTTTTTTTCTTATTTAGTTACTGTCGCTGTTTCAAGGGTATAGGTCTCAGAAGCACTTCGGGACAAATTATATTTCATATATATGATTTTCCTGAATAAAGATGATGTTTCTGAGTTAGAGACATGGCTTAACCTAAGGGCATATGCTTAGTTTTAATTCATTCAGTAACACTTTTGTGAGAGTAATACTAGAAGAGCCTTAAAATATTGAACTGTTCCAGGGCAGAGATGTTTATTAGGGACTTCACAGACCATCATTCAAATTGGACACCTCAACAAAATCCTCCAAACTGACAGAAGTAATAAACTTCCAGGGTTTCTTGTTGAAATACCTTAATATTTAAAGATGAGCCTACCTTGCCTTCCCTAGATCATTTCAGTAAATTCGTATTGAGTTATACAACCTAATGAGGGAAATTACATTCCTAAAATTACTTTCCGTGAATGAAACCAGGCAGAAGGTGTATAATCAGCTGGGTTTTTTTTCCAGAGGAAAGAGAATCACAGCAAACGGAACAAACTCGGAAGTCTTAGACGGAAAAGCATTTTATTTTCTTTCCAAAACAATTTTACATAATAATTCTATTTTTACATTCCCACTGCCTTCTATGCAATCTCTCCTCACTGTGAAAAGATGCAATCATTGCACAGATAACACTTTTTAGCCCCTTAGGTACTGATTCTGTAAGAGTTAACAATAAATCTAAAGTTTATCTATACAGGATTTCTTCCAGGAGCTTTGAATTATCTCAGAAATACTTCTTCAGAGAGGAGTTTTCAATATGTCTAACTCAAACAGAACACATTTTACTTCTCCTGTATTATTAGAAACCCTTCAAAAAGGGCACAGTTTTCTAGTTTTATTCTAGAAGGCGCCTCCAAATCCAGGATTAAGGCATTAATATTAATAGCCAGAATATGATCCTATTGCATTAAATTCCTGAAGCATCTTTCTACAACTCCGTGAAAAGAGATTTTATTTTTTTGGAGATGAAAGCCAGTCTGAAAAAAAACACAAACCAAACCCAACCAAAAAACCCAAACCCACAAAGCCAAAACAAACCAACCCCAAAACCCAGTTCAATGTCTTCACTGCTGGCCAACTCTGTCTTCTTGCTTGACAAAGAACAGGGAGTGCCGCAGGACAGGAGACCTCCTGGCCCGTCTTCAGCATCCCTTCGTACCCCAGCACCTCGCACCCCAGCACCCAGCCGTGGGTCAGCCCTGCACATCGTCAGGCATCGCAGGTTGCTCAGATCCTTCATCAGAGTTCCAAGGGTTCAGATCACGATGTGCTGCAGCTTCAGATGAGAGGAAGGTCTCTGTAGCTTTGCTATTACAGACCCAGATGTGATGAACCGTGTGCTATGGGTCTGCCTCACCCCCCGAGCGATGCAGGAGTCGCAGATCCTTCCTGTGGCACAGCGGGGAGGTGTCAGTTGGGGGAAGCTTGGGAGTGCCGAGGAGGGAAACCACTACAGAGATGCTAAAAATTATTAATGTTTGCAACAGCTGCCAAAAAGCTCCAGTGCAGCCAGGGCAGGCTGGGGAGGGGGAACGGTGCACGCTGTCCTCCCGGTTCCTGCAGTAGGGTTCCAGCGCGCTCCTGAAACGGCACGGTAGCACATTGCATTAGTTTTAGCAGTTAATGAAGGACCTAAGGCAATCTAATTCAAGCTCTTTTCTGGGGAAGCATGCCAGCTATATTCCCAGGCCAATTATTGCTTTCACAAAGTGCTCTAAATCTGTCAACAAGCAGAAGTGTGAACTACAGTATGAAAACACAGTTAAGAAGGTGACCCAGTTGTTATAAGAGGAGGGTTTCTGCTTGCAGTGGGAGCAATGAAAGTTGGCTGCCTAACAGCCAGCCAGCCCGCAGCACCAGTGTGTAAGTGATATGCTTATATATTAATAGCACACGCCAAAAAGATTTTACTCGTTTTTGCAAAGCTATACCGTTTTGAAGGTAAATAAATTCTTCTTCTCCTACACATCAAGATGATGAAAGCTTTGCGAGCTACTGTGGGAACTCACAGGAAGGTTCAAATAACTCGCCTGTCTTACTGCTGGGAGCTTGACCAAAGGTGGAAAATACATTTTTATCTACAGAAGTAACAACATCTGAATGTACACGGATATATTTTTCTAAAATGGAAGTAAATAAAAGAAATTACTGAAATAAAAGAGTTGCAATGAATTTTCCTGGTAAACCAATACCTGCACCTTCCTCAAACATTCAGCATTATTGCTGGGTAGATATGCTTCACCAACACAAGTGAGACTGCTCCTTTGCAATGTTTACTTTGATTCAGTGCCATACAGGACAGCATTTGAGAAATCACCCATCTGTCTTAGCTAGAACATGTGAAAGCTTCTCGCCACATATGAGGTAATTTCTTTTCTTCGGAAGTACTTGCTGTAATTAAATGGAGTGTTGTGTTACCTCAGTCCCCTCGAGGGCTGCTGGCATATGCTTAACAAGTGCAAGTGCTTTGGCAATGCTCAGTTCCTCCGGGAGAGAGTGATTTGCATCTGAAGCTTCCTAGGTTTAGCTCTTCTACAAAAATAGCCATGAACTGCAAAGGCTGAAAGCTCTTCCAGATTGTCCCCAAGCTTTGGCTCCAGCCTGAATCGCAAGGCTGGGTGCTGACCCAACATGGCTGTAGCTGTGTAATTGCAAGAGTTATTCTGAGGGCTCTCCAAGCAAAACTCCAGCAAGCACGTTATGTTTCATAGGGTGCAATTTGGTAGAAGATGTTCTACGGGAAAAGCAGGCAAGGTTTTACAATCAGATGAACTAAAACTACAGGATTGATGGTGACTGTCAACCTAATTATTAGAATGAATCACGTCTGGCTCTACAGTGATTAGTCAAAGTAATTCATTATTTGCTTAAAAATAACATTAAAAAGTAACCAATAAAACCACTTATTGATGGCTGGTCTTACTTTTTTTTTTTCCTAGTGTAAATGTCAACCCTGGTAAGAAAAAGTAAAAGAAAAAGTCAGAAAATTTTCTTATTCATAATAAACCTTCTATTTATTTAAATGATGAAAGATGAGTGAGACATTACCTGATATAGATTTAGGTATATCACCTATGCAGTGAAATATTACAGCCTTTTTGCAAGAGCCCTGAGGCACTTACAATTAAATAAGACATTATATTTTTACTGAAAACTTGTCCTTATTTAAAGGTAAAAAAATATCTGAAGACATGAAGTTTCCCCGTATTCTTGCCATTTGCATACCTTAGCCTGTCCCTATGCCAGTAAGGATTTCTACCACGGACAGACCTACCTTGATTGTTTTCTCCTGTTGACTCTGTCTTTGTTGTTGGCTAATTTCTGTCTTTCCTGAGGAGATAAACACCATCACTGGGCAGGCTTCCAGGACAACTGGCATGAAATGCAGGAAGGTCACCCCAGTGGGCAGCTCCATCTGCACACCTGATTCCCCCCCCTCCCCAAACTTTGCACCTACAGCTTTGTATCCCCTTGACTGCTTCTGCAAGAAGCCATGGGCAACACGACACTGGATCCAGAGTAGAACAGAGAAAATAACAAAAGGAGAGACAAGGAAAGCAAATCGAAAGCAATCAGAAAGTTCGACTTTCCTTCCAAACTGGGTCCATCGAGATTTGCAGTGCAGTATTGATGAGAGCACAGTTTGCTGCTAAGGAAACACAGGTTCAGAAAGATATGTGAACTTTTTCACCCCGGTTAAAGTGGGAAAATAGATCAGAAGAGAGGGAAAAGGAGGAAGAAAAACAGGCGGATACCTGAACACTAATAGCCCAAATTGAGTCCAGTTGCCAGGCTAAAGCTCAGTGTAGCTGGATGGGTTTTGACTCAGTTGTCGGTTGACTGTATGATGCCTTTACTTAGAAACGAGCAGAACTCTTCGATTGCTCACCAGAAAATAAATAACCCTTGCCTCCAAATGAGTTAAATGTCTTGAAAACTGAACTCTTCAGATTTTATTAGTGATTGAATAGATCTAGGTGTTTCTAAGCAGAAATCAATAAGGAGATTATCTTCAACAGTCTGCCAAGAGATTATGGACAAGATGTCCGTCGAACAGAGAGCCGAAGTATTCAGAGCCCAAACCCTGCTCTTTGGGTTGAGGACTGGGTGCACAGGAGCTGATTCCCCCCCTTTCACTCCGCTGGAGCAGCGTAACAAGGACCATCGATCACCGCCTCTCTGCAGCGCGTGGAGCATCATCTGACACGGCCACGTCGATGATCAGCGACTGCAGCGCCCAGACATGGCTCACGCCATGTGGTGTTCAGGCAGCGTTTGATCGGATCAGCAGCTCACCCCCATGAGTTTCATCAGTCAGGATTTCATTGCCGGAGCCACTGTTTCTGCTGGGGCTTCATCTACGTTCTACACAGCTGAGCGGCTCAGATGCAGACACACCAGGTAGTTAGTCCCATCATGCTCGTGGGGTACCTGATGCAGAGCCAGCACCTCAGTAAATGTTTGATTTTTATCCAGATTCATAAGACTCTTCCTTCAATAATCCAAAGGTAGTCTAGCTCTTCGTGGATGAAACAGGCCTGTCCACTCCCGGCACAAGAGAAATTCATAAACCTAAAGCCACAAGCTTTAGCATCTGTCCTTGCAAACAGAGATCTCTTTCCCAGGCTCCAATCTCCAGCTGATTTAAACCTGACGAAATTTACCTTTATTTCTAAGAATAAAATTCTGTGATAAAATTAGTTGAGGAACCCATCTAGCAACACTGCGTTTTTACCATTGCCATACCTTTGGCTATGAGCAGACCTGCAGTCTCCGCACCACCGTATCCCTAAGGAGATTTTTGCATCCCTTACAATTTACACATGAAATATTCCCACGGATGGGAGAAGTTACAGCCTGACATTCAATTTGATGTAAGTATTGATATTTTTCTTTCACTAATGTGTTAGTCAACGGCCTGCATTAGGAAGTAAAATTCCCCGTACATTTTCAAACTATGTTACAAGATTTGAATAGCTTTTTAAGCATTTTACAGCAAGCCTTTTATTTTCAGATTAAATTGAATTTTTGAATATTTTTAATGATCTCGTTAGTGACTTGTCAGGTATCTGTGCTTTCACAAGTAGTTTCAATATTGGGCAGAAAGGCTTAGGTAACAGTTTTACACATCTCTAATCGTACCATTTCAGACATTTCCCTTTTATATTGTTTTGTGAAGGCTAATGAGGCTTTGCCTCTAAGAAGAAGTGATCTGATGCTAAAGAAACTGAGAATTGGTTGTACTGACAAATTTGAATGCAACAGCAAGACACCAAAAATAATTACTTACAAATGTGTCTGAACTTGTGAAATTAAACTTGAAACACACTCACAACAAGACAAGAAAGGAATATTACCATGCAAAGTTAAAGCTTCTGTGCTGGTTTTTTCCCCCTCTTTCAGTCACCTCTGCTGTATCACTGTTGTCCTGGACCTTGATGTCTTCAGAGGGCAAAAGGGACAAGGGGCCTTTTACGGTGAGATCACCACCTCTGCTCCATTCAGGTCTGTTGTGTCTGACAGTCTGCTGGCTAGTTAGGGGCATAAACTGGTTTAATTGGTGGTGTCAGTCCAGTGGCTGGTGGACAAGTGGCCGTATGATAATTGACAGTCTCAGCAAGGACAGCAAGAAGTCAGGAGGACTGAAATATTTCCTTGCTTTGAAAAAATGCACTGAAATATTAAAAAGAAAGCTTGAGATAATCAAAACAGTACTGCTGGTGTTTCCTTTGCTGCTTTCCCATCATTCTAACTACAAGTAGAACAAAACTGGTATGCTTCTAAGTTAAACTAAACATGAAAACTGAATTTAAACTAAAAATTAAAAGTAAACTAAAAAAGAGGTAAAATGAAATGTCTGCTCTTTAACGTTAAGAACAACATCCAATGCAGGATGCTCCTGTGGGTGGCACCTATAGTGAGTCTGAGCACAGATCATGCATGGAAGAGTAAGTATAATTTACCAATATCTTATTCAATATGATTAAATTTAATTGTTTGTGATGTAACAGTTATACTCTGGGAATTGAGAACATAAATTTAAAGCTGATTTCATGTGAAATTGAATCTTTAAAACTTATTATAAGTATCAACTTAATATAAATAAGGAAGGTGGTAGTCTGTTCTCACATTTCTCCTAACACAGACACATTGAAAATAAAACATAAGAAATTCACTGACGATCTATTTACACTCATAAAACACTTTTCTGCTTGTTAAATGTAACAGAACTGGACCCTTATTTTATGCTTACCGGGAACTACTTCAAGACAGAGCATTTCTGAGAATATTTCCAAAAATACTCTGCATTGGATAAAAAGAAAATTAGTAGAGCTGCCAAACTTCTTGGCCTTGGTGAAATCCATTTGAGTTTATAGCTACCATTAACATTAATGCTAAAAATCCTAGGTAAAGTTAAAATTTCAACTGAAATTCTTCAGTTGGCACACCCAGAACTACGTGAGGCAACTGGACAGGTAGCCCAATCCAGTTGAGAAGGACATTGACTCTAGGTACAAGTACGTTGCACAAGTCTGAAAAGTTACATACCTTTACTTTTATTTTACCAACTTCCTATTGTTCAGTCTGTCATCAGACTGTAATTTAACCACTGTGATTTGAAGCTACATTTGAAAAAGCCGGTCTTCCTTTTGTTACCTCTTCTTGCAACGATGGACTCTGTACTCACATACACAGGAAAGTCATTTTGGAGCTGCCTCTTCTGCAGGCACTCACAGCTTCCCTGCTTTTATTAGCTAACCTGGATGTGAAATTTTGTGATGAGAATCCACTGCTGTGGAAGGTATATAAAGTGGATTGTCTGGCTCCACAGTAATATCTTAAGAAAGCATTTCTGTTCCCCAGTCCACTCGCCCTCTAGGGAATGTGTAAACTCCACAAATTAACTCTACAAAGCAGTGTGCCGTATCAGGGTTTCGTTTTGTTTTCAACATTTAAAACAATGTCCTAAGGTTTTGTTTGATCGATTTAGACTTCCAAAGGAAGAAGCTTTCCTTGGGTGTTCCACCTGCTCCTTTTTTCACCAGACTCCAGACTCCTGCAGACATCAAAGGCAAGGCAGCTTTGCACAGAAGCGAGGTGGTGTCCTCGGGTTAAATGGTGTTAACTAAGTCCCTTGTGCGCTAATCCTTTCCAAGAGTTTTCGCCCACTCTGAAGACAAGAGACATTTAAAAAGGAAGAAATAGCAAGAAAGAAAACAAATATTCACCACTGTACTTCAATGCCTTCTCTGAAAAGTTATGGTGGCTAATGTGTAGATCTGCCATTTCTAGACCTATAGAAGACCTATAGACCTATATTCTATAGAAGTTCACAAACTCAGCCCCTAAAATCTCAGGTTAAAACTGTCTCAGGTGGAGGAGAACATTTCATGTGGTAGAAGGACCAGGTTTCAACAATCTCCAAACATTAAGTGACATCAGCGATCTGATCCTGCTTGGCACTGGATGGGGTTGATCTCCAAAGCAGGTGCAGTAATGGCCCAGCAGAAGCACATGCCTTGGGCAGCGGGTCACCACGGGATGGACAATGTTTCTGGCTCCAGAGCTGTTGGACTTCATTGCTCGAGCAGAGCCAGCTCCGAAACCAGAGTGTGACACTGCATGGCTGATGTGGCTCCATCCCCGGTGGCTACAGGGCTCTTTCCTGCTGTACAAGGCCCGTACTCTGCTGCAGTGACCTACTTTCATATTCTGGTTTAATAAAGTTTAAGAAAAAGAACCCAGACAAAAGCCCCAAGCCCCTCAACAACAAAACCACAAACAAAGAAACAAGTGACAACTTTTTAACTTGCTCTTTAACATCCTTAAGCTGTTACAGAAAATAAATAAGACACAAATCTAGCAATTCATTCTCATATACCTGAGGCAATACACTATGCATTTTTGTATGTTGGATTTTTGATTCAAATAGCTCTGTAATAGTCTTATTCGAAAGACGAACTGCAAATGCGTTTTGCGTTGGGGTTTTTTTTGGCATAAGATACTTTCCTCTATTATAAACAAAGATTTAAGAAACAAAGATTTTCTTTGAAGAGCTACAGCAAACAGGACTTATATTTGAATATTTACATTTTAATATTAGAGACTTTAAATAATCTGTCTGTGAAAGACAAATAAACTAAGCCTTCACAACAGTGAGAACATAGTTTTAATCATGTTTTCTGAGAGAAGAAGTGTAAACTCTAAAATATAGGTTGTTAGTTCTGTTCTCCAAAATGTCATCACTGTTGCAGAGCAAGAAGATATAAAGGTCTGAAAAATACTGGGGCATTTGAAGAAAAAGTTAAAAAATATGTACCAAATAAAGTGAGGGCTTATGGCACGGCGTATTCTAGAGAAGAAAGGATGATAGAATAGTCTCGATCAGTCCTGTAATCACAGGACATGACGATACCAGGCAATGGAGATGTCAACACCAGCAGAGACCTGAGTCAGCAAATCCAGTGTATGTATAGCAAACGCTGTTTGGATTATACTGGCTTAGGTACATAGCCCTGGACTAGTCATAAGATGTAGACCACAAGAATAATTCATTCTTTGAATTCAAAACAGTCCTGGCTATCCAACAAGTTGGTACAACTAACTAGTTACAAATACTGCTCTACCATGGGTCTAATTCCTACATCCCACTGATCAGCGATGTGGAACTTCACTAATTTTAATGGCTTTGCATCAAGGTAGGAGAAAATTTGGGCCTGCAGATCAATGCAGTGGAAACATTTTCAATCACAGGACATCTGGATCATCTTTGCATAATAGCATTTCATACTGTCTTAGTGCTGACCAGATCAACAGAGGTGCTTTTTTGAATGTAAATGATACAGAATTTCTTTCTGTTCTTCAGTATCACTTATGTGGTTTATCAGGCTGTTGGCTAGTTAGTATTTTATGTCAGTTCTTATTGCATCACCAGAGTACCCAATTATATAAAATGACTCTATCGATAACTATGCCATTCTGCTACAGGGAGCCTCCATTTTACAGACTAGACATGGAGATACAGAAATGCTGAAGTCTTATTCACAGTGCAGATCTGTGTGCAGTCAGACCAGCACAGTCTTCGTGGTGCAGCTGCAAACTGATTATACCAATAGTTATCTCAGTAATCATTAACTACTTTGATCAGGGAAGTCACCTATTCTGGCAAAAGAACTTTTTGCTGTTGCACCGGGATGCTTTAGTGTTTGATCATCACAACTGTGTCCTAAAAATCATTTTATACTGTGAGATGCCCGGCAAAATTTCTTGTGGTTGGAACAAGCCTGAGACATTTGATATCACAGTGATCTCAAGGTCAGAGTTCAAAATTACGTGTCTCACATCCCAGTCCACTAACAAAACCTCCATGAGTTAATTCATAAGGAAAGATTTTAGGAATCTTTGCACAAAGAAAGTATGCAAAAATCTAAATATTTCTAATACTCTTAATCATGACAAGAGAAGCAGATGTAAAAACTTGACAAATCCTACCTCAAAGGAATCCATCATGTTCCAGGAGAAACAATACCCAGCAATCAGAAAATTTCTTTGATATTATTCTGTGGAGAAAAGGACATTTACAAAGGGATTCATGGGAATTAGAAGAGAAATCCAAAAAACAAATAGGATTTGAAGATGAAGCTCCTACACATAACTTACAAAATGCTCCCCTAGTTCAAGTCTATTAGAAAGCATTATATAAGGACATAAGACAGATCATCTATAATCTGCATAAACACAGTGCCTGGAGCTCTGTTCATGGAGTAGGGACGCAAGGAATTCAGATCTCTTACAAGAGATGTTCTCCAGCCCAGAAATTTGCCACCAAAATAGAAAAGACAAGAGAGGAATATAGCAAAACAAGAACATGAAGGGCAGAAGGATAAGCAAGGGGTCAGAGTGCATCAGCACCCTAGATCCTCTCTTACATATAAGTATTATAGCAAAAAAAGTTTTGAAGAGTTTTGGGAGAAGATAAAGAAGTAGATTTGCACATGAGCAAAGAACTGCAGGACCAATTTCATGGCTGAATACCTATTAGCTGTACATCAGAGCTGTTGTCCCGGTGTGGTTGTGGCAGGAGTTAAACTTGGAAATTTGAGTGAGAAATAATAAATTCAGTGATGTATAAGCTGTCAATAGCACCAGAAACAAACAAAAAAAAACTGTTTCTGGAACAATTTAAAATAGAGAACCTAGCCAAAAATTCACAGAAGTAGATGACATGCTCCAAGAAATGGACTACAAAGTCATTGTCAGCAGGTTTTTTACTGGATGAGATAGCACTTGTCAAGGTTAGAGAAAAACAAGTGCTTGGGACGAAAGACATGATGTGGACATGACTTAGATGTGGAGATGTGTGCTAGAAACCGAGTGTGGAAACTATGCAAGTGAAGCCTGAATATTAGATAATTTTTGATTAATGACTCTTTTTACTGTGCTTCCATCTTTGCATTTAATTTCTGAATTAGAATTTTTTGATAGTGGGTTCTGCCATTCACCAGCACAGACATTTTGCTGAAACCTTGCAAGAAATATCGTCAACTTGAATGCATCGCAACATCCTTTTAATGCATTGCCACTATCCCCTGAAAGCACCACGAATTTTTTCATTTATTTCAATAGTCTTCAGATCAGACCCATGGGACTGAAAGCTAAATGTATTACATACTCCAGAATGAATGTTTAAAAGGAGAGTGCAGTAAGATTAATGCATTTGTAACTCTTGTTTCCACAGTGCCAATAAAGAATAAGTAGAATAACAGATTACTGCTGAAGACAATATATCCTTAAAATATATCACTTAAAAAAGGGCTGCGTTGTTCTTAATAATGTGGTTATTTTTTCCATTAATTTGACACTTTTCTGAAGGCCCCCAAAAGAGATACTTGATGATGCCTGAAACAGCTATTCTTACCATAAAAGTGATGCATGTAACTTGGCAAAATATAGTGCTTGATATGGAGCATATTTAAGTATTAGCATCATTATTAACATTTTGATCACAGGCCTTCCTTCTCCTTTGCCATTATGCACTTGTGTTTCATAGACATATTGGACATTTCTCGACCCCTTCACCCTGCCATTGCCTGCCCAGTGGAGGCAGAGTGTGAGGATCTACTTCAGCCAAAGTGCCACCACTACCCTGCAGTCAGGCAGGGGTTTGGTGAGAGGACGGACGGACCATTGGACCCATTCTTCTCAGAGCAAACAAGGCACTGAGAGCATTGCTGCCAGAGTTTTTCTCCTTTTTCTGAAACATATTTTTCTGGGATTACACATATTTCTCCAAATCATGATACAAAAGATATTACACTTCATGCTCTTCTGGTGAACATGCTTCACCGTTTGTCTTACTTCAGTTTTCAAAGAAACAGCATGTTGCAGTTCTGACACAGAGCATTTGTGTCGGGTTACAGGTGAAAAAATAATTCACTGAATGAAAATTCCTCAAGTAATTCTATTCAGGCTCAACACACACACATAATGAATCTTCAGCTGACAATCTGCCTGAAATGTGAAAATACTCCGTGGTTCTTGCCGAATCATGTTACCAGTAGCACCGCAACACCAGCTCCGCAGGTTATCAAGCACCCTATCCCAGTTAAACATCAGGGCCCCACATAAGCTTAACTGCCTTACCAGGAGTTGTAGGAAGTCCCCATGTCTTCCAGAAAGGTCAGTCTGTCCACAAGGGTAGCAGGAATTAGGCCCAAGTAATGCTATTATGGGTACAAGCTGAGGCAGGAACCAGAAAGAAACAAGTCCTGTTGGAGTCTCTCAAACCTGCATTTGACCCTGGTCTGCTCTTGCCCTGTTGCTTTAGCCAACACTGTTCATGGGAATCCATGTCTTTCTGTTTTGCACAAAAATCATTAACGTCTTAGGAAACTCCAGCTTGGAGTAGTAATCCATCAAAAGCAAGATCTATATAGGGACACAATTCGACATGCTATTCATAATTTATGCTGCCCTACCATCAAGGCATCCCTTAAGCAGGTGGCACAAACCTGTCCTCAGCAATCCCAGAAAGTAAAATTTGGAAACATGAATGTCAGAAGCATTTCAACGTGACAGAAGCTGGTCCATGAACTGATTCAGCCTGTGCTATTTTGGATGCTTTACTTTCATCCAGCTTTGACCTGGTCCCACAGACTGAGTGGCCGGGAGAGACCGCCATGCTCCAGGGATGATGCCAGCCCTGCAGGAGCACACCCACGTAGCAGCCAACAGTCTGTTCATCCGGAGCTAGATGAACAGTGCCCAATCTCTCATTGAAATCAGCTCACTTTAGCCAAGCTTTCCTCCTGCAACCAGAACCAAGAACTATATATGGGTTTTTTTTAAGGCTTATTCATGCTTGCTCATCAAGTATTTGCAGGGGAAGAGCTGTGCTGCTGATCCAATCAGCCGGGCAGCACAAGGTGACTCAGAGCTGGCGGGTCACAAATAAGTAGCCGAGCACAAATAGCAAGTGCTTATTTAAAATTAGTTCTGGTTAATATAAGGACTTAAAAATTTACCCTAGGCAATAGTCAGATAATTTCAAATAATGGGTATGTCTGAGAAAATTTTTCTCTGCTTGTGGGTATTCTCTGAAGTCACATTGATCAACCGACTTACGAATTTAGTCATTCAGCTATGCACTTAACCTTAAAAGCAAGCATTACTGATTTTGCATCGTGTATCGTATTATGGAATCCAAACATAGGAAAAAAATACTGAGACCAAAGTGGCGTGGAAATGGCCCATCAGCATGCGCTTATCTGTACTGCGATGCAGAGACGGATGTACGGAGGTTGCAACTGCAAAGCTAGAGAGTGAATCTGGCTTCTGCAGAAGACTGTAAAGGGCATCTTCCATTAGCTGCAGAATGTGGCATGGAGTTTGAATAGCAAAAAAATACATTTTGATTTAGATTAATAATGTAAGTATTCTACTCTGGTACTGTTGTTTTCAAAGAAAGCCACTGCTTGTGTATATATCCAAGTTGAGACTTCAGTATCTAAGGGGAACAATAGCAAAATGAAGTATTTACGTCACTGGAATAACAGACACGGTCTGGGAAAGAATACTCAAACGTGAATGAGAATTTCCTAGGAAGAGCTGAATATGTTGTTTCTTTTTTTAACACTGAATCGCATAGAGAATGGTAGACTTTGCAAGGGGAAGAAACAACAGTACCATGAATAAAACTTACGGTGAAGAAAATTAATAAATACTAAGTGCTTTGTTGTACACATGACTTATGGTTAACAAACACTTCTGTGTTTTTTTTTTTTTTCCTTCTTGTTGATACATTATTACAAAAAAACCCATTGTGATCTAAGGTGAAGAACACCAGCTCCTTTCGGGAGGCTAGGTACAAAATGAGTGTTAAGCCCTTGAAGTAAAACAGCTAGAGATTTCCCAGGGGTTTCAAGGTCCATTAATCTCCCTGTCATTCCTATTCAGCTTTTTCATATCTTCCTCGGACTTGGTAACAACGGAAAACTCGCGAGGCTCCAAAGTAGCATCGTTAAAATATCAGATTACAAGGACAAATCTCAGCATCACCTTGCCCTGAACGATGTCTGATCAGGAGTTTCTTAAAATTTCAGGCTTGGGAACTGTACTTCAAAATATCATGAAAGAAAAAAATCTTCCTGTAAGTTATGCTGCTACTTCTGACTTCAGGGACAACCACAGAGGCTGTGACAAATGCTTACACTTTTTAGTTTTAGTGGCTTCACACAATGAAATTTGGGACTTACCACTCTGAAAGCATTCCCGTCTCCAGTTATCGATGTAACAGGAAAATATAGGAAAAAATCATTAAGAAAAAGTTTTAATCAATGGTTTCTTTCAAATATTTCCATTGTGCTTCAAATTAATGTCCTTGTTAAATCACAGTGAGTCTCAGTGGTCCTGAAGTGAGGACCCCCCATTGCATGATCCCCTCCCAATATTTGCTATCTTCCTCTAATGTTAATGTGCTATGTAGATAAATAATACAGCTGCTGGGTCTTACACCATATTCCATATCTGGACAAGAAAGATGAAACATTTGACAAGGTGTTCTTTTCTTACCAGCTCATTTTAAAAACTACCTTTAAAAAGAAAATTTGAAATGAATCTGTAATGAAGTTAAATGGCTGGATATGACAGAAGCTTTTGGCTATGCTCAGGGTTTATTAGAAGCTGGTTCATGACATAAAATATTATACAGGGTTTAAAAATAAACCATTGGGTGATGTATGGAGTTGTTGCATTTATGGAGGGGCACATCTCTGCTTGCAGGGGCCCTGCAATGAAGTATTAATGTGGGAGAAGAAAGAGTATTTTTGTACCCAGTCACCCTCTCCTGCTCTGGAGTAAAATCTATCCTACATGGGGAGAAAAAAAAAGAAAAGAAATCTATATATGTATTTCTTCTTTCAAATAACACTTGGCAAATTATATTCACATTTCTTTGTGAGAAATTGCTTTATCAGGAAGCATCTCTGTCAAACGAGATTTCAAATATCTTGTGTTTCAAAGTTTTTCATGGTTGCTGATATAATACATTTACTATATAGGAAGAGTTATCCTCTGTACTATATTTGTTGACATAATCTGGAGGTACTGTAGTAGCATATTTCACATTTTGAAAGATATTTTGACTACATGTGCTTATTTGGTGCAGTTCGGGGACTTCAGATGTTGTATTTGACATGTAAACAGCTATGACTGATGACATCCTTTCAAATGAGATATACAAAAATAATTACATTTTCCATAGCCATTGCTGATGGACAGCAGAATACGAGAACCTTTGTCCGAACTCACTGATACTTGAGAAGATGCGGGCACCTCAGTTTACAAAGTGGGAAACTACTAGAAAAAGGCTTATTATTTTAACAGTTGATTAAAATTGCATCATGTAGAGAATATCTAGTGCTGTCTTGAAGCCTACAGACACTTGGAAAATGTCATAGCAGAGAAGAAGCAAAAGTAAGCTGACCAGCCAAAGTCATACTTACTTCACTTATAATGGGATCTCTCAGCATACAGCCATTAAATTTCACAGGCATGGATGATTAATTTAAGATTAGGTATCATTTTGGATGTATTGTCCTCTGATGAGAGATCGCTTTCAGCAGGTATGGGACTCTGCAGCTATTGCGTTTAACAGGTTTACATCTTAAAAACACTTCCTTTCTTTTGCTAAATGGGTAGGCAGGCACAACAGGCTCAGTCGAAGCACGGGTTCCCACTCAAGGGCCAACCTCGTTAAGGCAAGGGAAGGTGTGGAGCTAAGTGCCGTGGTTTGGAGCTGGGCAAAACAACCTGAGCCATTCTCACTCACCGAGGGCTGTGAGGAGCATCCATTGCTGAAGGATGTTGGAGGCACTTTCATTTCCATGCTCCTGCCTATGTTCCAGCCTGTGCTTCTCAGTCTTTTGCACAAGTGACACCTCCAATATACTGTTATATTCAACTTACTGGGGAAAGCGGGTAAGGTTGGTTACAGTTACATCATTAACTCTCAAGAAGTTAGCATCCTGTGCCCATAAAGATCTGTCAGTGGAGGAAGGGATTAAGTTTCTTGATTTTATTTATAAAAAGAAAGCATTAGTTTTTATTTTAATATCAGACTAATAAAGATATGAATATCCTTTAATAAAAAATTCTCCACTGATGTCCTAGGCCACAACGCAGATTTTCTGCAAGCCAATCTAATTCACACTGGGTTTTATGAAAATGTTTTCACATCATTTGAAGGCAAGGGAGATAACTGAGTAAAAGGCTGGCAATCTAGCTGTGCTGTCTTCTGTGGGATGGATTGGGAGCAGCTTCTTGAACCATCAAGTAATGTTTTATAGCTTCTGAGATTATATTACTTCTGCTTGTCAGTCACAAGTACAGGAAAAAACGGAGCACTAGTAAATAGAGATAACAGGGATTTGCAGGGACATGCAATGAAGATATACACAGGGGATGAGGCACTATATATGCGTATAGCAATATTTCCGAAAATGTTGTTAGATATTTTAACAGCATCCCTAAGTATTATTTACTAGTATCCCCCTAAGTATTCTTATCTTTTCAAATATCTCCTCCTCTCTTCTTTTTTCTTTTGGGTTATTTCTTAATACAATGTTTGACTAAAAAGCCACATGTTCTTCTCCTGTCATTACACTATTTTCTTTTTACCTGGATATTATATTTCAAACCTTGGAAAAATTGTTTTCAGCTTATCCTGCGGTTACCGTAAGTGACAAGATGCTTACAAAAAATGACAAGCTTTGTAATATCTGTTAATAGAAATATCTGACCTCTCCTGAAGCCTACAAACAGAAAGAGTTATAATCAAGGCATCCTGTTTTGGGTGAAAAAATTATGGATCATGGTGAAAACAGGCTGCATAATTTCAAACAAACATTAGTGTCAAAAAAAAGAAGACATTTCTTTTTGTTTTTCTCACTTTTAGTTATGAAATCTTTCTAGAGAAAGCGCAAAATTCAAAAGCACTGACCTTTGGTGATATTCAAAATTCCTTAACTTGTGGGCATCTATTTAGATCTCTTCCAGTGGAAGTGCTCTGGAAGGAGTACAAACATACCGCCAATGGGTTCTCAAGGTCCTTTAAAGTAGCCTGTAAATCCCAAGGAATAACAGGTCCCTAGTTGAAAATTACTGGTGTAATTCTTTTCGCTACTGTAACAAATCTTTTTAGTCTTAAAAACGACGAACATTTTCTTTCCGAATAGTGCTTAACACAAATGTAGACTATTTCACTGATTATTATATCAAATAATTTAGTGGCTTCCTTATTAAAATAGGCTTATTAGCACAGCAAGGAATGTAACTTCAAAATGCTTTTGATAATGACTGCCAGTGCATAAACATATTTTACCATAAAACCAGTCATAAATAAAGCCAAAAAAGTCTTATCGGGTCCATAAATATAACAAACCAAGTTACTCCACTTGATTGCTTAGGTCCAATTGACAGTGGTCACTTCACAGTAGAATTTGCCATTACAAAATCTCTTTAATTCAATAAAAGCAATGTCCATTGCTGTTTCAGGAGCAAATAGGGCATTCAAACTTGAACTTAATGGAAATAAAGGACGTGGAAGCTGGATTGAGTTGTTTGAAGTTGAGGCTGAAGGTCAACATATATTAACAATCAGGAAGCCAAAACAAATTCCTGAGAAATGAAATCTGTAATAACTTTCAACTGGCAAACCAATTATGAAACGAGGACAGCTTTACAGAAAAAGATGGCAGTTATAATGCATTTTGAAAATTTTAATGTTTATATTTTCACTATTGTATTTTCTGCTCTTGAAAACAAATTCCATAGAATGGCAATTCCATGACCATTTTGTGTGCAAAAAGACAGCAGGACTTCATTTTTATTTTTCCAGATTGTCATAAATATAAAAAAGTATTTTTTTCCCTTAAAACATGAATTATCCCTAAGTGGAAATGAACACTTTTTAAAATTTATGATGCATCCATATTTGAGCAGTGTTGTTTCTGAATAAAAACTTTGCTGTTTGGAACTGTGCATTCCTTTGCTTCGTTTAAAATCACTTTGTCTCTGTAGCATTAATTACTTTCCTTTGTCTCCTATAGGTGGAATGCAGGCTGCTAGCAAAAAATGCATCTATTCAACAGTAGAAGAATTTGTCAAAGCTTGATCTATGGCTTACTCTCCCTCTAAAAAACATTGGTTCATAGAAAGCTGAAGTGTTTTTTCATTTACTGAGGCACTGCTATATTTAATAACAGCATTCCAACATGTGTTATTGATCTCTGTATTGTAACAATTCTTACAATTCAGTCTGTCACATGGATATAATATATGTTTACTGCTTCGGCAGGAGGGTTGGACTAGATGACCCACAGAGGTCCCTTCCAACCCCTACTATTCTGTGATTCTGTGATTCTGTGATGGTTTATGGAGCCCAGGCCTGGACACATTTCCCACAAGGGCAAGGTCATATACACACATAGATAAAGAAAATTAAATGCAAGTGGAACATTCTATATGGTTCTATATTACTCAAATCTGAGAAATATTTAAAAAGCAAAAGAATGTGTTCATTGAACAGATGTATTTATTTAAATCACTTTTCATTTGTGTTGTGTTTATATTATGAATCTAAAATTGAATTCAGATTTAGAATTTTAAGGCCAAAATAAATCTGAAATATATTATTGACTTCAGTCTCACTCCTCTGGAGATACCCATGCAACTGAGAAGAAAATTTGCCCAAGTGACAACAATTCTGTGCTCTGGGAACAAAAACACTTTGGTAAAGTACAGACACTTCTCTTATTGGGGGGTGGGGTGAGTGGGAACTATAATTTTAAAACCCCAAAAAAACCCACATGGACAAAGCCAGAAACCACACAAAGAAAGAATGCAGCAGGTTCGCTTCAATTCAGAGAGAGAAGACACTCTTCCAGGCTGCTCAGCAAAACAGAAAGGAGTTTCCGAACCATCAGCGAAGGAGTAAGGTACATCACATGGCCAGAACATATCCCCAGCATCCCAAGGAAAAATAAAACCAGCCAGCTTGGTTTAGTTGACAGAGGTGAAATCGCACTATAAAATCACTACTGCATTTTCTTCAGGACATACATGTGGGACTCTTATTAATCCTTCTCCATCCTGAGTCTCAGCAGCGGTGCAACGCTCACCCAGGAGGCGCTTTGGCTCACCCCAAGGCCAAGGGGGACAAGGAGATGCTTTGTCTGTGTGGACACCTTTGGAGCACCTTCTGCTTCCTCTCTGTCAGCACTCCGTGCTTGTGGGCTGCATCCTTTGTGGTGAACTTATTCCCTCGTGAGCACGACAGTAATTTCCCAGGCTGTACAGCCACTGCGTAAATCTGGTCTGATAGCGACAGGGACCTAGAAAATAGGAAAGCAGAGGCGGTTCAAAGCCATCTTCCACCCACCCCATCCTTTCATGGGTGCATGAATTTGGAATAATTGTTATAGAAAAAACCCTCAGAATTTCACAGGTCATCTTGCCAGATGTTTCTTGTTCTTGTAAACAGTTTTTGAGGCATGTGCTGCATGTGAAGAGCTGTAAATGCCTCTGCTGTGAATCAATGACTCTCAGGCATAAAAAGATATGTTGTCACAGGATAATATCTCTCCTTTTTTCTGTTTTTTCAATACTGTCAAAATAAATGCTTTGCTTGAAAATAATGCTTGCAATATTTTGGATTCCCACTTGTTTGCCAAAGACGAGCAAGTTAAAATTAAAGGGATTTGTCACCACAGAATCAAATCCAGCAACCAAATATGAGCCACATCCGATAGCAGTGCTTTGTGTGTCTGAGAATCATTTCCTAGTCAGAGAAAAATTACCGATTTGGGGATGCTACAGGTTACACATTAGACATCAGCATTCAGACCGGGTACAATAACAGAATCCCTGCTAAGTGTGAAAAGATTTTTTTGTTGCCAGCAGAAGTTAAGAGGAATCAATATCGAAAAGAGGAATCAATATCGAAAAGCGTTATTACTATGATTGCCTTTCCTGGTATGATTCAAGGTCGCTCTTACCCTGCTTTGTTAGGCAGATCTCCCTGGCAGTAATGAGCCAGTTGCCTTGCTGGCACGGTGCTGGCAGTGAGGATTTACAGGATCTGCTTCTTCCACTGCCATTTTTCCCAGCATATATATTAAATACAGAATTATCAGGCTTCCCTGTAGAGGAACTGCTTGAAAGAGAGCAGAGATTTATTTCAAAATCAAAGTGCAATCCAAGAGTCTAGTCTAGTGCATTAAACAACAGTCTCCCATAAGGGAAGCTCACTGGCCTTTCATGATTAGTAAATTAATTTTGTAAAAGCACTAAGGAAAACGGATGCGTGTGTCTCAGAGTTCAGAAAAAGTTTTCAGCATGAGTGATAACAAAGAATCAAAACAGGAACCATAAGCAAGTAGAAAAAAGAGACCTGCACAAGAAATTATGTTGCTGTAAGAAGTCTAAAATATTAAAAGACCTGCCAAATGTTCAAAAATAGTCGTTCAGTGCAAAAGCAAGCTGCAAACTAAAGAAAATACTTAACCAAATCTGTCTACACAGGGTCATTTTTCAAATGATATTAAAATAGATGAATCATAACAGAAATGAAAGTCTAATTTTAGCAGATGATTACTAACTGCGCTAATTAAGTGGCTTTAATTGACTCCATCAAAGTCAAGAGACAATTCATATGTATATTGCTGCAAGACTCGGTAATCATAATTTCTGCAAAGTAACTTTTAAATGAGTTATCCTGCAGCTTTTATTATCCAGATAGCTGTTTTCAATCCATGATTTGCAGACCCCCAGGGGCCGTGGATTACCACTGAGGCACTGACGGTAACTAAGCAAAGTATGTTTACTGTCAGTACGCTTTCCCTGGATGCTTTGAAGGATCTCAAAATTGAGAAAGATAAAGAAGAGAAAGGGGGCAGAGGGAATGCATTTTTTCTGCTTTATTGCTTAATGCTGTTTCCTAACTTTCTGAGCACTTTCAAAAATACGGAAAGGTATCTTCTTGCTTTCCCTTAAAGAATATTAAAAATTAATTTTAAGGCACATAACCAAAACGTTTTAGCATGTGCAACCATTACTTCTAAAAAATAGTTTCTACTCCTCAGAACTTTACCTAATCTTACTACTGAAAGTAGTCAACTTCCGATAAAACTTGGGTTTTCAGATGGTCTGAACCATATAAGTCCATCAAAAAATAATTTAACCCATGGCATCACTATTCAGCAAAACTTTTAACAACTGAAGACACAGTTCCATAGCAGGAAGCATCAAGGCCTCTTGTTACATGTTTTCTTATTTAGCCCCATAACTCCTTCATTTAACCTTGAAGATGGACAAGGGCAATTAGTCCCTTTCCTTCCCATGAAACGACTTTATGGATTTGCAGCCTGTTGCTTTATGGTTGTTGCTTTCCTCCAAATTCAATATGTTCAGCTTTCCTGCAGTCCGACATTGTAAACATTTCACTCTTATTTGCGCTCTTCCCAACTCTCTTATTTATCTTTCTTTTTAGAAATACCGTGCTTGAAAGCTTAATGTAGCATTTGAAATGTTACCTTCCCAGTTCAAAATTGAAAGGACTGTATTTTTTCATTTATAGCTAGTGTTTTATAGGTGATCAAAGTCAAAACCTTAAGAAGTGGAGAACTGATTAGAGATGTGTAAAAGCCTTTGTACTAGAGCAACTACCTTAAGACTATTTTAACTCAAACATACAAAAAAGCTGAATTAAAAGTATGCAGATAGAAGAGTGGCTCAGCCATTCCTGAATCTTTGAACCTTTATCATGACTACCTTAGAATTTTTTAAAACACACTTCTTTATATTTATTTCTTTTGGAGTCTTCCTTGAAAAAGATTTTTTTTTAAAAAAAACATAGCTATAAGTTGTTCTCACTTACATTTTTAATACCTTTGCTCCAATTTTTCCTGAAGATATCCAAGAAAATAGTTTGTAGCCCATGTCCTATGGTAGACTTCATTTGTCCTCTTCTAAATAAATTTAAGAACTAATTTAATCTGACATCCACTTTTCCATCCCTGGAGAATGTTCTCCTGTTCAGCTCCACAATGTTCTTTCTCCTTAATAATTTTTTCTGTGGGGAAAAACAAACTCACGAAATTAGTCTCATCATCTTTAGCTTAAAGGTTGACATGTCTTTTGGCTTTTTTCTTTAGACATGGTGATAAAATTTACACGGGTCAAGACTAACAATGCTGACAATGTTTTCTTCTTTTAATTTACCGGTGCTGTGAGGTGAACGTAAGAGCTGCAGAGTCAGCTGTGAGCTTGGCAGTGTAGTTGCCATTTTAAAAAAGAAATAAATAAATGGAAGTGCTGTCCACACCTGATATGAAGCTTTCAGAGGTGGAGTGTCTGTACCACAAGCATAAGGTTTCGCACCCTCTTCTCTCCTTTATTTCTGCCCAACTCAGCCTGGATGAGCAGTGCAGGAGGTGATGCTTCCTTCAGCACAAGGAACTGCACAGAAAAGTACTAATACCACGAGGAGCAACAGTGCAGCAAAAACCTGAAACAACATAGAGACAGCCAGGAAAGCTACCGAAGCAATGAAGACTTGCAACAACTGCGAGAAGGAATAAATCAATAGAGGCAACACGTAGATATCTGTTTGAATTCTGCCAGCCCGGTAGAAATTAATAGAAAGTGACACTGCAGCTTAAAACAAGACAAGGAAAAAGAAACAGCCCAGTTCCTTGGGGAGCATGGCTGAATGATCACCATCACCACCCTGGCAGCGTAAGAACAGCCAGACAGATTCCCCCAGGTCTCCCCCAGCTGTGTGTAGGGATGAGGGTTCAGGTGATGGCATTTAAGTAAATCTGTTGCCAGATACATTCTCCTTGAGCAGCTGCTAATAAGGACTTAGCTGTGACAAGGAAAGATAAGGTTTAGCTAAGTCCATAAAATGTAGTCTGATGTCAAATAAAAGCAAAACCAGGAACATGGTATATATCAAAATACCCTCGTAAAGCAAAGGGGTGAAGATTTTACACAGCATGGGAGCACTTTATACTGTTATGAACCTGGTTATCAATGAGGACCCTAGATTTCTTTATTCTGTAGCTTGTACTAGTCCCTCCCCTGGCTACAGAGCAGGGTTTCACACCACCTCGGTGCCTCCCATTGCTTGGAGAAAACTCACATCATAGTAGGTACTGTAAATTAACCTCCTGGAGATTATCAATCGTTTTGAGCTATTTCTGGAAGAGGAAAAAAAGGCTGAAAAAGTTGCTAAATTTTTACCGTTTTTATGATAACACTCTTTTAAAATTTATTTTACTCTGTGTGCTTTTTTGTTTATGATTTCCAAACATTTATTCAATTGGTTGTTAAATTAAGGAAATAATTCTATCGGAGTGTAAGGTCGGTGCCTTTGCTCGGAGGTGTGGGGAGTGGACTGTAGATGGTTTTGGCATATTGAAGATGTTGTATACCCTGTAATATACTTTCCAGCTCTTTCTGCAAGATATTCTTGGAGAAATATTAAAACTGCTGCATACCTGAAAAAGTCATTGATTTAATATCCAGAAATAACTGACAAAAGCTTCTTCTCTTCATCGTGAGATGCTCAGACTGGGATTTCAGCAACACATCCAACCCCAGGCAACATTGGCAGATGGCCTACACACCACTTCCCCCAAACGCTGTTTCATAGCCAAGAATTAAGGTTTGCAGAGTTCCAAAGAAATGACACTTTTATTTCCCTCATCAAACACAAGACCACTAGACCTGAGAATTATACCTGCCTCCTTTACCACACATCGACGCAAGGGTCCCACTGGCGCAAGGAAGTGGAATAACCTCAATAAGTTGGACTGCTTGGCACAATCTTGTGCAGAGCTCACATGCCACAGAAGCCAATAAGAAGGAGTTCTTCTAATAGATGTTGAAGAGGGCTGGAGCAGAGCACCAGTCTGCCATGCTCAGAATATGGGATATGCATCAACAGAACATATTAACACCTTTAAAATAAGAAAATAAGAAAAGAAGGCAGAAAGAATGCATTTTCCAAACTGCAGCAAAAAAGAACAACAATAATATTAATGCAATGGTGTGGAAAACACTGGTTATTACTAATTTCTCTTTTGTGCTTGTTCCATTCTCTCGGCAAGTAGCTCCGATGCTCTCTACCATCCGTATGTCCACATATGCATCTACACAAAGATACGCACGTACAAACATGCGTGCACTTTTTTATTTCTGCAGCACAGACCTGCATTACTTCTCTGCTCTCCAATAATCAGAAGGCAAAGAAGGAAATATGCCTTTGCAAAGGCACTGTATTCTGGCTCACTGCTCTTTGCTCTTTTTCAGCTGAGTGTCACTTCAGATTACCAAATGCTGTCCAAAGTGCAACACAATCCCAACAGACCAATTTCTGTACTTATTTAATACTTCTGAATTCACTGATGCTGCATGAGGTATAAATAAGTACAGATATTGCCTTAATATGTTTAGGGTAATATAAATCTGAAAAATAGTCTTTCTCCTGCACTAGCAATCAAATCACGTTCTGAGCTAAAATAAAGCTTTAGGGAAAATACTTGAAGATTTGAGGATGAGCTAAGTATGTAAAATTTGGCTAAGTAATGAATAAATAGGCATATGAAACACGTATAAATATTCGACAAATGAGCCAAACCAAGAAAAAATTATGTAGGATTACCTATGGGGGTATAGCTTAAAACATTGTGAAGAAATTTCCTTGACAGTGAAACATACTAGATTGTGGAATAGTGTTTCAGGAAGAAGTATCAACCTGTAATTTAGAAAACTTAAGACAAGATTGGCGAAAACACCAGGAAACTGCAACATGCAGCAATATTCCAGGATTTGAGGGGATGATCTAGAAGACAAATAGTGGTAAGAGTTGTATCTCTACTATCAGCTCACATTTTTTAAGCTCTTGCCAAAGGAGCGGGAGATAGAGCTTTTCTACCATGAGGGAGACCGAAGGATATCCAGGAGGTACAGAGGACCCTGCCATCAGTAGTCAACGGGACATCAAGCTTTGCTAGAGATGCACAGAGACTGCCTGGGGAAAGGGCATGGACATGCAACCAGGTAGGTCACTTAGGGACCACCAGCGAGATCACATTTTGAGCTGGACCACAGCTCTCCAGAGGTCCGCTCCAACCACCATTGGTACGGCTCTGTAATTTAGTTAAAGAAATCAGCATTTAGAGTACATGCTCTACAGTTGTCTTTCCACATTGGTGATATTTATAAAGGATGACCTGCTTAAACAAGCCATGCAAGTTGTCTGCTGCTTCTCATCTTTATGTCTTTTGTTTTTCCCTAGCAGTAGAAGATGCCATTCGAGTTCAGGTCTAATTAAGCTGATCTCAGCAGCATAGAAAGTTCACTGCTTCAACAATAATGGCCCCAGTCTGTGAATACATTTCTTTAACCACAAAATGTCTACTGAACTCAAAACAGTTTTTTTACACACCCATCACACAACAGTGAACAGCAAGTATTGTCTAAGGTTGTTGTTGCTCTTTCTGTACAATACATGGCTCATCAGCAGAGGCTCATCTGATTTTTCATCTCCTTAAGCGGATAGCCTATGTTTTCAAAGTGCAGAGTCACAACTAAAGCAAGAGCTAGTACTTGCCCTGGGCTAACATCCATGTTTTCACCCAGTTGCAAAAACTGATGTGATGTGTCTTTTTTACCTTGAAGTATTGTCTACGAGTCCACATTATTAAATATATATAAATAAATAGATGTTATATCTATATTTAAAACACAGAATTTGTATATGTATACTATATATATCCATATATACCCATATGCGCCTTAAAGTGTGCAGAGGAGAGGGTTCTCAAGCCAAGCTTATTGAGATTCAAAGTACAGCAGACCTCTTTCTCATCATACGAACAAGAATATTTTGAGGCAAATTTGCATTTTGTAGCCAGGGGCATCATTTGCAGGTGACTGAACAATCAATTAAAATAGCTTGAGTAAGTTTTTCTGTAGGTTTTCCCATATAACCAGGTCACTGCTGCTTACTCACATGGTTAGGGGCATTTTAGACATTAATAGCACAAAGTTTTCCTAAAGCTTTCTGATATTGTCTTTTCCCCAAGCTGATGGAGGACTGAAGATGCAACTTTCAACACACTATGACATTGGTCAGTCTTAGCAGTATTGTAGATCTGTGCTGCTATAACAATTTTTCTACCTTTCTAATTAAAAATTCAATACAGTCCCCATAGCCATCACAAAATGCATCAATAGCTCCTCCCTAACCTTAGACCTTTGAGTCTTCAGACTTGGAATGAAGGACAAGAACTGAACTGAATTCAAGATCAGTGGTTTGACGAGGTTTAGGATAGTCCTGTTTGCCTTGCACTGTTTCAAAAACAATCAGTTCTTGGTTTACATGTTGTTTATAGCCAATTTGCTGTGGTTATTTGCAATTTCTCTGCACTACTCAGTTGCGTGTTTTGATCAGCTCCAGCCTCATATTTCAGTTCCAAGCTGCTGTTCAGTGTGAGCAGCTTAAAATAGGTCGTGAACTCCATAAACATGATTACCACGGCTCTTTATTTCCATTAGGATTGATAATTGGGGGTTTTTTTAGGATAAATATTTTTAGTTGTCCGAACAAAAGCACTTGTGCATAACAGGGTTCAACACTTCTGTGATTAAGCTGTGTTTTGGGGTTTTGTTTTGTTGGTTTTTCTGGGGGATGTTTGTTCGTGTTTGGTTTTTTTTAAGGTTAGCTATTCCATCATGGAAAAACAACAATTTTGTCACTGCTGGTGAGTCAATCATCCTACAAAATGCATCGGTAATATTTGGTGGGTTTGGTTTTGTTTTCAAAAACTGTGCATCAAACACTGTGAATAATGAATACGTAACAGGATCAGACATGATATGTAAAATTAGGTCTCAATCCAACAATTCTTTTATCAAGACTCATTTGAGTAGCACTATCTAAAAGTATCAAATTAGTTTTCTATTAATAGCCAAATGAACTTTTTGGCATTTTGCACAAGTGTATGCAAAACAAGGGCACGCACACACAGCCCTACCCTAACCCTGCTGCTGAGCCAGACTCCACCTTGCGTTCACCTTCAGCAGTCTCAGGGAAAGCAAAAGGTTTCAATCCCCTTCATATAGCTTTTCTAGAAATGTAAGGGTATGCAATCTACACTGCTTTCTAAATGAGACTGACCAGTCTCAAAGAAGATATATTTCACAGACCATAAAAAAGACCTAGTAATTCAGGCTCAAAATACTACAATTTAAGTCTTGAATGTGAAAACCTTTACTTAATACCTTAGAATTCAATTGGGCTGCCTGCATATTTAGGGATACCTCACATGGAGGAAGGATTTCTTCCTTACTTAAGGAACGTCACGAACAGGGATAGAGTAAAACATATATTTCACGTGTTTGGGCTTCCTATATAAATGGCTGGAGTTTGTTCAGCTGATTCCAGAACACTTGTCAGACTTCTGAATTTTGTAATACAGATGCTCTGTTTTAATAATTTAATTCAATAATTAAAATCTCATCCTTGCAGTTACAAAATATAAGCGATTAGAGACACATGATTTAGTTACGCCACATATTGTACATGTATATTGTAGTTATTGTCATATATTGCACATGTAAAGTGATCAAGCTAATTGCTGGTCACTTCGATATGCAATGACATATCTAAAACTATTCACAGTTCATAAGAAAAAGCTGGAATGGAGAACATTTTCACAAATCAAACATCTTGGTTAACAATGTCAGTCTTCATCAACTGAAATATTTTATCCAGGGTTTGACAAGTTTAAGTAAGATTTGTATCTCTGTTGGGTCATATTTGAAATCAAAATTAATTCTGAGCTAGAAAATCAGATTACAGTTCTTTGCAGAATGCCAGAATATTTCTCTTTCGCAACTGTGCTGCCAAAAGAAAAAAAAAAAAAGAGGAAAAATTAAAGAAATTGCCAGACCAGATGCTTTTGTGCAGTAAGTCCATAGGTTTGATATTTTTAACAAAAAGAGGAGTGACTATTTGATGTGTTTCACCTGGATGCCTTGTATTACTTACAAAGACTCAGCAAAATGCCTGGCGGTCCCCTCAGCCCCGTCTGTTGTGGAGCCTTCTCGGATACCCAGCTCTGAGAAATCATCACCTCTCTGCATCATATGACCTACGTTCAAAGCACAACGTGTAGCTACATGGGGTGAGAACTAATAGTGCTGCAAGCTGTTTTAGGCAACGTTACCACAGTCTTTCTTTGGGTGGAGGGAGGAAGGAGGAAAGCTTCGAAGTTAAAGTTGCTATAATTAGTTTTCTGTGTGTGCACTTTACTCATACAGTCAATTTGTCACTGAAGGGTATAATTTACTCTTCTCTCCACAGACTTTTAAACAGCAAAGTAAGACTTCGGATATTGCAAAGTGTGCAATACTGATGATAAGGCAGAAAAACCAGTGCTCTTGCAAACCCTCCTATCACTTTGAGTCCTTTCTTCCAGCTGGGCTCTAAAGGAACTTTCCATCAAAGACAGAAAAAAAATGACATACAATTTTAAACCTTTAACTGACCTCTTGTTTCCAAAGGGTTATGCCTTAAACCTCTGGGTCCTTCCAGCTTTCTTTTTTCCTGTTAGAACTTCCCTTTCAGGCGTCCTCCGTACCCCCACGTGGCTCGGAGCGGGCTTTCACATCAGCCATCTCCTGCTCTGCTGGGAGCCCGTGCAGGCGAGCGGCTCTCTGACCTTGCCTTCAAACGCAAAAGACAAAAGGGAAAGGATGAAACCAACTGAAGCAAGAGAAAGAGTTGTACTAGACAGCAGAGGACAGAGTGAAAGACCGCGATGACGGAGCATCGGTGGGAACTGCAAGTTACAGCAAAGCGCACTGCACAAAAAGCATTTTAACCCTATCTCTGCAACGCAAGCCAGTGAAGCTTTTGTCCTTGTCACGTCTTGTGATAGATTTCTTATCCTCAAATGGATGTATTATAAAGCCCAGGCAAAACTCTACTGGAACACAGAGAAAAACAACCAAAATCCCAAGTTGCTGATCTGTTAAGAGGGGCTTTACAAAGTTTATTTCACTAAATAAGGAGTGAACTGACCTTAAAAGTAGTAGAATCAAGGAAGATTGCTAAAAATATTGCTAGAAAGAGACATCAGTAGAAGTATCTTCATATCTGTTCAGCCTTATTGCATGAACCAGATGATGCATTTTTGAGCCGTTATTCAAAAAACAGAGCTGCTTGGAAACAAGGCGAAATAGAAACAGCAACTACAATGTTACGATTTAGACCACATTTAACATAGAAGCATCTCTGGTATAGCTCAGAGGACACGGAAAAAAAGATCTTATGAATAAAGTTCTTAATAATGTTTAACCATAAGAAGAGGGTAAGGGAGAAAAGATCAAGAAGTTCTATTGAATATTTGTGGAGATATATACATTGCAGTGTCTTCTAAAAGTGAATCCATTTCTGAGACCATAGGCTTATGAACATGTTTAGAAATCACATCTCACATCTGAACACTTGATAACGTTCGAATGTAAGCATAATAACCCAGCTCACAATGAGGAGTTCTCTCTGCTGTTGACTGTCTTTTCCTTTTACAGCCTGAGTTAAGCACCGTTTCTTGGCTCTGAATGCAGCTTGATGTTTTCTCTGCAGAGTTTATTTTCACAGTTACAATCCAAGTTTTTCATTTGTAACATCAGTTCATTGCTGATTAGGGAATAGAAAAAAAAAATAGGACATGTAGATGTGCATTTCAGTTTTCAATTTATTTGTTTGCTGTTAATTACTCAGAAATTTGTCATGAAAGATTGCTGAGGGAGAACATGCTTTTCCAGATGTATATCTGTCCTGTATGGGGTTACTCCGAGTTCTGCATTTTTACCCCATTCTTTGAACCATCGCAGTCACGTTCTGATTTCTGACTTATTTTTAGCTCATATGACTCAAACTGGAGATACTGCCTAGCACAGTCTCTGCTGAACTTTGCTGGAGGAGCAAACATTGGCATTGTAAGGAGCCCCGAGAAGGGTGAAGAGGGCTTTGCTTCACTCGGTGCAGCACAGCTGTGGGCGGAAGCAACAGTGGCTAAAAGTGCAAATTTGTCTGGAAGAGCTGACCGACTGCGTACGTGTGCCTGGACATATACGTGCACGTGCATACAAGCATATCTTTGTCTGTTTTCTACAGTCTTCTCTTAAGCATGTGGATTATCCATGTTTTTTGTTGAACACACATGTTGGTGAGTTATCAAAAACCCTCTTAAAACCACGGCAGTCTTGATTCAAACTAAAGTTTACAGTTAAAATTGGATATTGTCCTTTCAGGGCTTTTATCGAAAAATAAGAGAGACCACTCAGAGAAAATGAGCTGAAGATCAATTAAATAAATTTACCGAAAACAAAGGGAAATGAGATTGTAGAGCATGAAAGTATTCAGCTAAAGTTTTCTAACCTCCTTGAATGCTGACCTTCAAAATTATACGTCTCCATCTGCTCGTGAAATCTATATATTTCTCCAGATCAGGAAATAGGAGTTCAGAGCATGAATTTCCTGAGGGCTAGATTCTTGGGGGAAGCATAACTAGGGAAGCATGACCAATAATCTCCCAGCCTGAAAATCTCTGGAGTTATCAGCAAAGATAGTGAGGGAAGCTTTATGATGAGGAGGGCACAGCTGATTAGAAAACTCACTTTAAGGAGATGCTAAAACAGGGAGAGAAGGATTTTGGCTGGCACTCAAAATTTAAATAGAGCATAAAAAGTTGTTACTTTATTATTTCAAGAGGAACTAAAGGAAAGTAATCAAGAATACTTGTATACAACTTATTGTAGTAAAGAAAAATAGAGGGACTGCAATTCAGATTTTGGAATCCAGCAGTTTTATGAACTAAAGCAGTAATAAATCCAAAAATAACAAAATGCACTAGAATTTAGGAAGCTATTTAAAAACAATATGAATTAAACAGTGTATTTAGTGAGCATTTGAACAAATCTATGTATTTTATATCACTACAGCTCTTCATTGGGTATAAACAGCAGGATAAAATAGGAAAGTAAAACTCCTGGAAATCACAATTACTATATTTTATAATTGCAATTTACATTTAAAGTATTCATTGCTCAAAGTTGAAATTGTGGCAGCTCTGTAACAACTGTCTCTTTGAAACCTATCTATTACAAGACACATTTCATGAAGACTGATACCCAGTCCCCAGTAAACGTATCACACACGGATGGCCCTGATGTGTTATCAGGACACACAGTTTTGACTGTTTTCTCCAAATGCTATGGTATATTTTGCTATGGCCACTTCTGCAGGGCTCCTGGTTACATTCAAAGGGGAAATGCATTCTATAGGATTATCTTTGTTGCTATTTATTATTTACGCAGAAGAGCAGACAGGCGTAACACGCGGTTAAATGCAAGGTCCTTCTCAGAGGAATGTGTGAGCTGGAGTCCCAAGGTTCCTGAATGTGCTTACCTTCAACCACTGCAAACAGGTCGATGAGCGGGTCTCCATAGAAATGGGGTCCTGACTGCACATTAAAGAGTGAGCAGTGGAAAGAAACGCAGGGAAGGACAACAGCAGAGCGAGAGGGAATTTAAATCTGCTCCAGACCGCTGAACACTGGCTAACACGCCATGTCACAGAGGTACAACAAGATGACTGCAGCTGTTTACTCTGGTTACTGGAAGAAATAGATCATTAGGGAAGTTCTATGGAAAATAATATATTTCTTTTAATCAGCCAAAAAAAATTGTCAAGCTTACCTTAAATATAAATGTTTTCTCTTTCTACCACATCTATCACAAGAATAAAAAGGCATATCACAACTGGTACTGAACTAAGATTTAAGTAAATGCTGGTGTGTGCAGGTAGGCAGATAGGTAGGTATTAGTGTGTCTTGCACCTCTGGTAGTGATTTCAGTGTGTGGAGGGAAGGTGTAAGACATCAAACAAAACTCTCTTCTGATGTTGGTAGTAGCAGTCCACACCTAATTTGACAAGTGTAATTAGTATCTCAAGGTGCAAGGTAGCGAAGAATCTTAGCTACAGCCTTTGTAAGAGAGAACAAAGAGCTGAAGATATGCTTATATTTAGCCTTGATGTGCTTTCAGTTTTTAAAGCAAACAGAAGTGTTAAATAAATCACTATGAATAGATAAAAAAAGTAGGAGGCCAAGCAGAGTTAGCAACTCTAAGCTAAAGGACTGAAAGAGACAGAGATTTTCTCTTTTTTGTACTTCAATTTCTTTTTCCTTCCTCTCTCACTGCTTTATTAACTTCTTCCTACCTCCCATTTCACCCAGGTTTCCACAATACTTGGCTTTGCAGACTGCCATAACTGGCCTGTCATCTGCCATTCCTTCCTGGGCTAGAGGACCACCTTCTTGGAAGGCAGCTCTGCTACGTCAGACGGGGACTCAGCTGGAAGGCTCGTGGTGGAGGGCATGTCTTACAAGCCCATTTTCCAGAAGCTTCAATGCTTATTCACTTTCAATGTGAGAAGGACTTTTCCTGTCTTGTATGTGGGATTGACAGCTGTTAACCCTATGAACAACAGTGAAAGGAGCAAGCAGAATTGTCTAAATTTCTCCTCCACTTCTTGCTTTTGCACCATATCACTAGATTTGCTAAAGCTGGTGAACAACAAATGTTCATCATACACAAATAGAAAAACAACCCTGCAAAACCCATCGAGAAGCCAACAGCTGACAGATTAATTTGTCTCATATTGCTCAACCAGACTTAGTGCCTTGGAGCAACTCAAGTGACAACAGGATCTTAAGTCTGCACTTCTCTTCCAGCAGTCTTCATGTTTCATACTTAGAAGGAAATTTGTTGTGTCTTAAGATTGAGAAACAAAACTTTATAAACTTTACTTAAGAATTCCATAATTAGTTATATTTTTTCATGTAAGTATTAATTGTGTGTGATTCTCTGCTTTCAAGCTGAAAGAAAGGGGAAACAGCGGCGAGGGAAAAAGGTGATGAAATAAGTACAACGAAAATTTACGCTGAATAACAGGAGAAACTTCAATCTGTTAACAGACAACTACAATAAACTTTAAAATAACAGATTGGTCAAAACACTGGAAATAAACTATAGAGAACAACTTCTACGCTGACAGGAGATGAACTTGTAACCGAGTAGCTTTCATCCATCTGTAGCTTCTGATTGTACCAATAGAACAAGGAGAGGGTGTGGATATCAAAGAAAATTGCTTTAGGGAATTTAGTCTCACTAGTAGCTATTTGTGCCCAGGGATGGTGTTATGAAATGAAAAGCACCTCCTAGCGCTGCCATAATGGTAAAATGAAATTCTCATTTGGCAGAAAATGTATGTCAGATGTTTATAAGACAGGAGTAGACAATAACAGAAGTAAGTCAGACTTTAGCAGATAAAAATGGTTCTTGTGTAACCGGAGACCAGCAGGAACCTATGACAAGCAATATATCTTTGTTTAAGGATTAATTGCCACCTTTGAGCAACACAGGGTTTCCATCAGTAGGAACTTCGAAGAGAGAGATTTCTTGAAAGGGAGCATTATCCTTGTGATGTCCCAGTGGTTTCAGAAAGGTAATTGAGCCTTCTTAAAAGAGAAGGAGCTTCTGTAAGTGGCACTGTACTGCCAGTAACAACCTTTTATGCATCAGTAGTTCATTTCTGTTGAAGGATTGTGCCATTAGTATATAGGGATATTTATTATGTACAGAATATCATAACAAGGCGACTTCTAAGAGTTTACCTTGGAAAAAGGGAGCTCAGTTTGTCTTGAGGGCAAAAGCAGTGTTGGATTATGTATTAAAGTGCATGCTAAAATATTATGGTGCTTGAAGAAAGACAGAAAATCACTGAGGAGATGTTCCTGAGCATCTTTTGGGTATTCTGTTCTCCTCCCACCCCCCACCTTAGGGGTTGCTTATACTGCCTGGGGACAGGCCTTTGCAAGGAATGATACAAATTTTCCCAGTTTTCCAGTGTGTGGCCGTACCATGAACAGACTCACGACACTTCAGTCTTTCCAACAATAGTCTGGTCCCCTTGCGGGTCTATGTCAGCACGTCTCTTCCACGTATGCATGCCTGGTATGCAGAGGCAGTTGCAGGACAGTAGGAACAAACGCTCATGGAAAAGTGAAAAGCCAACAAAAGTCTTTCTTCTTCTCACAAGCGCACGTATTTTTAAGAACAAGATGTCCCATACAGGTGATTCACAAGACAGGAACTTCAAACATAATTTGCCTAACCCAAAGCCAGAAACCTTAAATTAAAGAACCAGCTGGAGAGGAAATTTGTTTTTAGTACTTCACAGTTAGATTATTTCCTTTAGAAGAGTATCCCTTTCAGACACATCTCTAAGATTTCTCCTGACTAAGAAGTGAAGTCACTCTGGTACCCAGGGAATTTTACATCAGTAAAACAAGTCATGCCTCTCCTACAATTTTTATGACTAGAACCATCTCCTTTTAACCTTCTTTTTATTCCTTTCTGTTCTTCCAGTGAAGTCAACTCTGTAATCATTTAAGACAGAGGCAAAAACAAAAAGATTTTACAGGTCTGAGCTCCACAAACTCCTTCTCCTCCCTGAAGTCCCCAATATTCTTGCTACTGGGATCTCCACTCTTATGAATATTCTTTGTATGAAATCTGTTTCAACTGTGTCAACTTCCTAGATCTTGAAAATGCAGTATGTATTGGGTTGACATTCGTATCTCTCACTTGACTCACAGGTCATGCCAGCTTCACATAGAAGTGCCCTAATTCACTTTCCATATGCATTCTTCCCTGCTGAAATGAAAGACAAGATAAAAGGCAAAGAACTGATGTGCGGTTTGGTGACCCAGGTCCCAGTCAAGAGCTAAGAACCAGACCAAGACCACAAACTCATTTCACATAACCAACTGAACAGCAGTTATATTACAATGATTTTCACAGCTGCTAAGAGTCCTGACCTTCAGACGGTATAATGAATTTAATATTCCCTTATGCAGATACATAATCAATTTTAAGCTCAGAAATTTAATATCTCCCAACACTGGAGTAAATATCCTGTATTGTGAAGACTGCAGGGATCAAATCTGCAGCTTATATTCCAGGTGCTCAGCTGTCATTCTGTGGCCCACTTTACTGAGTTTTACATATACCCAAATCGAACCAAAGTCTGAAACCAAATGACTTTTAGTATCCTGTTGACAGTGAAGATGAACTTCTCCATTAACATAATCCTAAATGGAAATACCAAATTTATAAGGTGATATACACTTACAGGAAGAGCAAAGTATTAACAGTAAATTTTTTAACAAGTGAAAGTCATGCTCTTAGCAGTGAAGAGATAACCAGTTTGTCATTACATGAAAAGCCACCATGCAATAATAGGGCTCATGCCACAGAAGTGAAATAGGTATTGAGTTCCTCAGCTTTCCTATACAAAAACATATTCTGGAAATGGGCATGAAGGCTCTAGTACATGTCCAGTGATTCTTCCAAGTATTACACATAATTTCAAGAAACATTAAACTGTTATCTCCCATTTTTAGTTCTTAGAGGTTTCATGAAAATAGTGATTTGGAATGAAATAACAAACAGAAACACAGGTCTTAAGGAAAAAGCTTTCAAAAATACGTGGTGAAAAACAGAAGCATAAGATATAAACCACTAAAGCTGTGAAATATTGCACCGTGTCTTTAGAATATGGAGCAATGAAGCAGTAATTCACAATTAAATACCATATTTAGCATGCTGTGTATTCAGAATAACAACTCAATAATACAATGCAATAATAACTCAATATGATAATATCCAATACATTCCTCAGTAATGAATGTTAATGATTAGCCTGTTTATTAATGGCTAAAAATGAAACTGCTATAAACTTTTGCTGCGATACTCAGTAATGATGCATTACTCATATTATTTGCCATAAAAAAATTAATTATTATTGTGCTTTGTACCTGAAGTTCCCAGAGGTATATTTTTGTCCTCAAATGTACAAGTAGAAATTTCTGGTTATAAAAACCCCCCACCTTTGCTGTATTATGAATTCACATACCGCACCGCTTTCTTTTAGAAAGAAGTTATTTCCAGAACTGCTCATCACCCACATGGGAGCCAACTGTTCTAAACAGCACCCTGGTTGCTTCCAGCCTGCTGCTGCTCCCACCTCTGAAACCATCACTGTACCCAGACTGAGGATGAAAATTTCAAAAGGTCTTTTCGAAAAGCATTTAAAAATGTTTGAATTCTGGTTCCTGTTTTATCTCCTTACCACCAGAACACCCAACAAGACAGAGATTTTAATCAATGACTAACATCTGTCCAGTGCCTTTATAGATCACATAGAGCCTTCTGTTTGGACCAGCCGGGATGATCACCTCTTGGTGGAGGTACGCAGCACGATGGGGGGGGGGGGG